>RRZU010187014.1_pt1 | contig 11752 bp, 15 predicted proteins | sample 2165561 | NCBI WGS metagenome assembly RRZU01 (sample SAMN10456909, study PRJNA506462) | wastewater metagenome | isolation source: wastewater sludge | place: USA: Moscow, Idaho | reverse complement strand
GCCCGACATCACCCTCCCCGCGCCGCACACTGCCGCCACACGTCCGGAACCGCGCGCGTCGCGGCGGCGTCCGACGGCGGATGGCGCGTGCGGGTCTTCCGCAAGCGTCATCCGAAGTTGGAGGGCTTGGCGATGCGGTTGGCGAACGACGTTTGTCGCAAGATCAACCTCGAAGCTCCGCAGATTGCCGACAAAGACATGCCCTACAAGACGCAGTATGTGCTGGAGCACGTGATCGAGCTGCTGGAGGCACGGGTCTAATGGCCAAGAAGCCGACCACGGCGGAGAAGATGAAGTTCCAGATACCGGACGCCTGGGTGGAGCTGCAGAAGCTCGGCAAGGTGACCGCGCGGGTCGACACCCGCCATCGCCAAACGATCGTACGCAGCAGCCAGGTGGCCTACGTGCCGCCGTCCAAGGCCTTCGCCAACACGCTGCTGGGAATCTGGGAGTTGAAGGTCGAGCCCGGACGGCTCACCATCGCTTACGTGTACGACATGGTGCAGACGTTCGACGGCTTCGCCGAAGCCGATCCAGTCGTTATGCTGCTGCTCTCGGACGGGGCCATCGTCGATTGCGAGGATGTCGTCGTCACCAACGGAAAGTACCAATAGGAGTCGTAGGATGCCGCAACCGACGCGCAAGGTGTACGTGGGCGTGGACCCTGGGCTGTTCGGCGCCGTGGGCGCCGTCTACAACAATCGCCGCGCGGAAGCGTGGGCGACGCCGTCGATCCGAGTGAAGAAAGGGAAGGGCGGCAAGAACCACCCCGATCTGGCCGGCATGGCCGATCTGCTGCGGCCGTTTCTCAAGATGCGGCGGGACGGCTGGGACGTCCTCGTCACGCTCGAAGAGTCGTCGCCCAACCCGATGGACGGCAAGGTCGGCCATCACAAGGTCGGCATCGGTTACGGCATCTGGCTCGGCATTCTGGCGGCGCTGCGTTTGCCGTACTCCACCGTGCGGCCGGGCGTGTGGCGCCCGCAGATGGTGGGCGCCAAGACCGATAAGAACATGAGCCGGAAGGTTTGCCAGCAGCTCTTCCCGGCGCTCAAGCTGCCGCTCGTCAAAGACGCCGACAAGGCGGAAGCGGTGATGATCGCCGAGTGGGGGCGTCGCCGAGACCTGGGGCTGGAATCCCAGGCCCGTTACAGGAAGCAGGAGAAGGCCGTCGCAGCCGCGCGGCCCCAACGAGTTCTCGCACGAAGGGACTAAACATGGTCGAGGGAGACCATACCTATTACAGCGTTCAGTATCAGCTGATCGCCGAGGGGGAGCGCGACAAACCGGACTCGCTGATCGAGCCCGTCGCCAAACTGGGCGAATGGTCGGACGTCGGTAAAGACGGCGTCTTCGGCCAAGCCTTCGAGCCGTGGGCCGGTAGCGGCAACGATTACAAGCCGACCAACAAGGCGGCCTACGAGAGCCGCCACTCCGTTTGGGCCCGCACGGGCTACAGTGGTTGGTGGGAGGAGAAGTACGCCATGGCGGCGCTGACGCGGCTTCGCGACAGGGACGAGCGCGGCCAGTTCGACCGCCGGGACCATCGTTACTCGACCGCCGGCGTCTGGCAACAGGCGCAGCGGCATCGCTTTCGCGTGATCAAACGCGTGGTCTCGAAACATACTACGGTACTTTTAGAGGAGCCGCTCAAGGGCTATGGCCGCAGCAAAGACAAACCCCGCCGCAAGCGTAAGCAGCGAGCCTGAGTACGTGTGGGTCGTAGAAACCATGCTCGGCATTCCGTTGCCGAGGCTGCAGAAGTACGGGCTTGTGCGGCGCAACGCTCAGTCGGTAACGGTGCGAAAACGCTCCCGTGCCGAGCACACGATCCGCTTCGCCGCCGGTCGTCATTTCTTTTTCGAGGAGCCGGCATTCCTCGACTGGTGTCGCAAGGAAGGGCTACGACAGCTGCGGATGGCGGAGCGCACGCAGCGGGAGATGGCCGAGTTCGTCAAGAACCCGTTAAACTACGTGGACGTGATCCCGTATCAGGAGTAAGCATGAGCGTGACGTATTCGGTAACCGCGGGCGACTGCGTGCAGGGGATGAACGAGAACGTCCCGTCGGGCAGCGTGCACCTGGGGCTGGCGGACCCGCCCTACAACATCAGCCGGGAGTACGACGTCTACGACGACAAGGTGTCGTTGAATCAGTACCTCGAATTCACGGAGCAGTGGGGTCGGCAGATGCACCGGGTGCTGCATCCGCACGGCTCGTTGTGGGTGGCGATCTACCCGAATCTCGTGAGTGAGATCGACGTGCTGTTCAAGCGGCTGGGCTTTCACAAGCGCGGTCACATCATCTGGGCGTTCTCGTTCGGGCAGAACGGCAGCAAGAACTTCACCCGCTCCAGCACGCATTGGTTGTACTACACCAAGCACAAGACGAAGTTCACCTTCAACGCGCTGGACCCGCAGCTCCGCATCCCGAGCATGCGGACGCTCAAGTACAAAGACAAGCGGGCGAATCCCAAGGGCCGGTTGCCCAACGACGTCTGGATTTTGGATCTCGAAGCCCTGGGGCGTGAGCTGCCCAAGGACCTCGATCTGTGGGTCGAGTCGCGCATCAACGGCACGTTCAACGAGCGGGTCAAGGGTTCCGATAATCAGCTGCCGTTGGCGATCACCAACCGCATTATCCGGGCCTGCAGCAATCCGGGCGACCTGGTGCTCGATCCTTTCACGGGAACGGGTACGAGCGGCGTGTCGGCCGTGCAGCTGGGGCGTAACTTCCAAGGCTTCGAGCTCAGTCGCCCCTATACCCGGGGCGCCCAAGCTCGGATCGCGGCTGCGTTGCAGAAGTAGTGTTGTTCCGAGTTCCCTCCCAGGAGTTTTACCATGGTTCGATTACGTCTTCCGTCGGGATTGTTGGTCGATGTCGGCTTCAAGCACACGCGCGTGTTTCAGGGAGAGGTGGAGAAGGCCGCCACGGGCCTCTTCGTGACGCTTGTGGGGCAGGCCGAGGACCGCAGCGAGGACCGTCAGCTGGGCGGCACCGCGTCGTTAGGCGCCGGCGATCGCTTCTGCTACTATCTCGGCCGCTACTACGCTCTGCGCAACCTGTTTGCCTGGGACAAGACCCAGGCTGAAGCCGCAAAAACGCCGCGACTGTTCAACAGCTCGGACCGCATCATGTTGATGCACTTCTTCGCTTTGAAGAAGTTCTTGCCGGGCAACGATAAGGCCGCGCGTAAAGCGCGGGCCGAGCAGCGGGTCGCGCTGGATCAGCGTCGTCTGCATTTCCCCAAGAGCCCGATCGCCTCGTCGTAAGGAGTTTGTTCGATGACCGAGTTGCAGGAAGCCCCCGCCGTCGAGGCCGAGCCCCAGGCCGCGCAGTACACGCCCGAAGAGGTGGCTGCGGCGAAGGAGCAGGCCGTCAAGCTGATCAGCAAAGACCCGGAAGTCAGCGGGGCGGCGCAGGCTATGATCTTGGCCCGGCGGGCCTACGGCGTGGCCCACTTGGCGATGAAGGCGGCGGTGACGAAAGCCGGCGGCAATGACGCCTGTGCGGACGCGATCTCCGAGGCGATGCAAGACGCCGCCGGCGATCCCTTTGATTTGGGCGAGTTGATCAACCAGACCACGCAGCTGCTGTTGCCGCTGCTGCTCTCGGAGAACGCTCGCCTCGATCAGGAGGACGCCAAGGCGCGGCAGGCGGTGGTCAAGACGGCCGACCAGCTCCGGCGCGACCTGCCGATCGCCACGGGTTTCGAGTGGCAACCGGAGTCGAAATACCTGCCCCGCAAGGAGACGCTGGTGCTGCACGGGCATCCGGACGCACTGCGTATCTTGGAGCAGGATCTGTTGGAGGCGAACGCCAAAGGCCCGACGGTGTTGCACCTCTACGCCGGGCTGCATCGTCAGGAGGTGACCAACACCCGCAACAAACCCTACGTGCGGGTCGGGCTCGACCAGTGGCGGCACGCCGCCAAGAACAAGGTCAAGCTGCACGAGTTTCTGAATCGTTGGGTACGATTCGCCCGCGGCGTTCGCTTCGACCTGTTGTTGGTCGACGATCTGTCGCTGGTCATGCCCACGACCATTGCCGGCGCCAGCCGGTTGCGGTCGATCGCCGAGGCCCACAAGCTGCTGCGCAGTTGGTGCGAGGACATCGGCGCCGGGTTGGTTTGTAAAGTGCCGAGCCAGCAGCTGGTACCGACTCGGGACGAGTCGGAGCAAGCGGTCTGGGCGAAGCTGGAGGAGCATGCACACGTCGTCCCTTTGAACATCATCCACGCGCTGGGGACCGCCGGAGCGACGCACTATCGCCTACAGATCGGCGAAGGCGGCGCGACCCGGGAAATCCCCAAGAGCGAGGTCGAACTTCTTACGAAAGAGTAGCATGGCCAATCGTTTTCAAATTTTGTGCATCGGCTATCAAACGAAGCCGTTGACCGCCGACGTTCCGGCGGAGTTTGTTCCCAAGTTCGAGCCCAAGAGCGGCAAGAACCCCAAGACCTCCGACGAGCTGCAGGCCGAGTGGGTCGCGGAGTTCCAACAAACTCCTTACGGCGCCACGATGAGTCGTTGCATGATCATCGACCCGGCCGGGGTCGCGCAGGAGTTCACGGAAGGCAAGGCGGTCTACCGCCCCAAGGGCTTTCCGAAAGATCAAGACGTGCCGGTGGTGCTGCAGGTCGCCGGGTGGCTGGAAAAGACCTACGGCAAGACCGTCGCCAACGATCTGGCGCAGCAGCTGAGCGGCGACAACACCGGCGGGCTGATGCTGCTGGGTTTCAACCCCCGCGGCTTCGTTAAGCAGCTGGGCATCGAGGCCGCGCGGCTCGGCTCGCCGGCCAAGCTCGGCTTCTGGTTCGCCAACTCCGACTACAAGGACATGGGCAATGCGATTCTGCCCGAACCTTACAGCCGCAGCTACGAACTGGAGCTGGCGCTCAAGGCCTGCGGCTTGTACAAACCGGGCTTCGTGCCGGGCCTCGACGCCCGCACGGACGCCGTGATGTCGTTGCGGATCGCTCTCTTCTTGGGGCTGTTGCGCAACAAGGACGGTCTCGACGAGTTCTTGGCCGAAGAACCCGAACAGCCTGCAGAACCGGTCGCCGCGACCGAATCCGAACCCGCCGCGCAGGAAGTTGCCGGCTAAGCGTTTTCCTGGGGGGAACCGTCTGCGGCGGCGTGGGGCGACCCCGCCGCCGCGGATGCGGTTTCTCTTACCTATGAGGGTGAAATGGATTTCATCGACGGCGTGCAGGCGGCCGGAACGGTCGACAAGTTCCGCCCCCGTACCGCGGAGCAGACGCTGGGGCGGGCGGCCTCGCTGCAGGAGCTGCGAAAGGACTTCGCCTTCTATACGCCGGCGATCCCCGATCGTTTCGGGATGTGGCATGAGCATCCCCTGGTGACGCTCGGCAAGGCGCTCAACCAGGTGCTGCAGCCCAAGGCGTTGCGGTTCGATAAGCCGGTGTTCAGCGGCTTCGGCGAGCCTTACGACTATCTGGTGTTCGCCATCGAGCGTGAGCATTGGGAGGCTTTGGCCAATCAGATTCGCGGCACCACGATGATCGACCGCCAGAACCGCCTCTTGTTGCAGCTACGACTGCGCGAGCTGACGATCGTCGATCCTTTGGAGCAGCAGCGTCGCGGTTTCAGTAGCGGCCTGGCGACGCAGGTGACGGCCATCTGCGGAGAAACCAATAAAGGCTGCTACTACGTCGACGATTCGGCCGGGCTTCAATCATTGCCCGTCTTTCGCTATACCACGGACACGTTCCCGGATTTCATCGAGCAGGCGGAACGTCTGCTGGGCCCTGTAAGGAGTTAGCTGTGGCGAAAGTCGTATTGCGTTTGCCCGCCAAAGGAATCGAAGTCGACTACGAAGTGAAGGAGATGCCGGACGGAGGGGTTGAGATTCACATCGAGCCGTTCTTCTTCCAGTCCAACGGCGGCGCCCCGGTGGCCTATCTGACCACCCAGGACGACAACGACAAGCCGATCTGCAAGTCCTCGCTGCAGGTCTCGGGCGAGAACGGGAAGTACAAGCTCGTGGACGTCACCAAGAAGGTGTCGCCGAAATTCGCCGGCAAGAAGAGCGCCCCGCCCAAGCCGCCGGAAGAGAAGCCGGCAGGGAGTAAACCGTGAGCGACCCGTTGTTGTTAGTCCCCAAGCATTTCACCCGCGTGAAGGTGTTCGAGGCGCGGGAAGTGTTTATGCTGGAGGACGACGGCGCGGGCGGACAGCACTGGGTCCGCGTCGCGGACGAATCGACGCCGTCGTTGGAGGACCAGATCGACGAGTGGCTCACCGCCACCGCCAATCTGGTCCAGAACGCTTCGTCGCCCGTGATCACCGCGCTGCTGCCGACGCCGGACAGCAAGTGTTACGTGACGACCTGCACGGTCGTCTATGTCCCGGCCTTGGAAGGAGCCGACGCCCATGGCAAAGAAAACGACATCCAACGAAAAATCGCCGCCGCTCGGAATGCCCAACGCAGCTCGACCGGGTCCGAAGCATCCGGTGGCGATTCCCAAAAAACCGTGGGTGACCAAAAAAGTCAGCCGCCGCGAAAAGCTCTTACAAGACCGAGCCCGCAAATGGGAGGCCGTCGAGGCTGAGCTCACGCCCGCGGAACGGGAGCAGCTGCGCGGCGCCGTCGAGGAGCCGGCGCACGAGTGGTTTCTGGTGGAGGTTCCGGACGGCGACTTCCCGGAGATTCACACCTTCGCCGAGATCGAGGGCCTGGTCGACAAGCTCAAGGCGATCGTCGAGATCGGTCGTTCGCGGGTCTTCCCGTTCTACGGCACGCGGCTGCAAATCTCGATCGGCCCGTTGCGGCATCTGTTGTTGCCCGAGGGCGATCCGATCCCGCTGTTCGATCTCCCGGAAGCCTTGCTGCCGGATGAGACGGGTTTCGTCGGTCAGCCGGAAGACGAGCCCGCGGGCTTGACGTCGGAGTCTCCGCGCGCCGAGGCTGTCGCCGCGGAAGAAGGTGATGACGGTTTGGATCAGGTGGAGCCGGGCTGGCAGGCGGACGACGTCGAGCAGTTGGACGACGCCGACGAGGCGAGTCCCGGCGAAGACGACGGCTTGGCCGATCCCGAGCCGAGTTAGCGCGCGACGAACCTATTTCTGCGGAGGGTGCCATGAGCCAGAAACGACAGTACGACATCGGCGGCAACGTCCTGATCGAGGACGACGGCCGCTATCTCCAAGCGCGGCACGTTCGCGACGACAAGTGCAGCGAGAGCATCGGCGTGCGGCGCCCGCCGCTGGGCGAGCCTCCGGCGGAGTATCGCGTACAAGTCAGTGAAAACGGTCAGCTGTTCTATCTGCTGGACTATTCCGACGTGCACGGTTTCTGGCTGGGCAAGGCGACGTTTAGCCTGCGGGACGACGTCGACGTCCCCAAGAACGTGGATCATGTCAAATTCGAGCATCGTCCGGCCCGGCTCTATGGGCGCGTCTATTGTCCGTTCGCGTTTTACAGCGTGCGGGCCAACGGCGTAACCGAGCATTGGCCCGGTACCGACGAGGCGGTGCAGGATTATCTGCTGCTCGACAAGCGAGAGCAGGACCGGCAGGAGTTGCGCTTCAACCGCCTCATCGCCCACACGGGCCGCGATCTGCGCTGGATCATGACGAAGCTCGGAGCCTGGGTGCCCTTTCCGCCCGAGCCGCCGCCCGTCGTACTGACCGACTAAGCCGACTTAATTAACGCCCTTGTTGCGTCAAAATAGTTGCTATCGCCTTAGCGCGGCGACGTCCCATCGTGAGCCGGGCTCTTCGGAGTCCGGCTCGTTTCATTTTGGAGTGGTCCGTACTTGTAGGAGCCCACAACCTTGAAGACGTAAACGCCCAGTGAAGAAGTTTTTCAAAGACGGCACCCAGATTCTTTCCACGCGAAAGACGAAGGGTCAACCCGGCAAACTCACCGTTACGGTGCGCTGCCCCGGGGAAGCGAAATCCCGTCAGTGGGTACTGACGGAAAAGGAATATCTCGCTAAGCAACCACGATTGGTTGACACCAAGGAGAAGTGATCCCATGTCCGGTCGAACAGCAGGCAATGTGGTGGACACGCGCAACGAGGACTATCGGGCGAAGCTCGGGCTGACCCCCGAGCAACAAGCCTACGACACGGAGTGGCTGCGGCTGGCTTCGGTCTACTCGGGCGAGGTCCGCCGTCCCTGGTTGGTTCTAGGTTTGAAGCACTCGCCCGTCCTTGTGCGACATCGACGGATCGAGACGTACGTGCCGCAACCGCTTACGGGCGAGAAGCGGTATCTGTATCCCGAGGAGTTGGACATCGTGCTGATGTCCGACATCCCCGCTAAAGCCGTGATGCGCGGCAGTCGCCACGTGCGCTTTAACGTGCAGTTGCTGCACGGCCACACCGACGCCGCGGGTCGCCCTTGTGTCGGCGGGAACGACGCCTTCTGCCTCCGGCAGTTGGACTTCGCCAAGCCGCCGATCCAATCGCACCCGATGTTTCACGACGCGTTACAGTTGGCCGGACAACCCACCGAGCAAGCCAAGGGCGAGCGACTGCTCGCTCCGCGGGCCGGTAAGTTCCGCATCGTCGAGACCGACCGCTGGGTCGATCTCTGCGTCGGAATGCCGCTGGATTCGGAAGAACCGTGCGTGGTGTATCGTATCCCCCGCACGTCGCAGACGTTGGCTCAGCTGGAACTGCACAACCTCGATCAGCCGGTCGCGAAAGACGCCCTGCTGGCCGTGTTGTTGGAACCGCTGACCGTGCATATCGCCAAGCTCGACGGCGCCGGCAATCCGTTCATCGACCTGGTGGGGAACGATGTTCTGAGCGCCAACCGCGGCGTCGAGCTGTTTCGTCTGCTGAACCGCATGCACAAGCTCTCTTCGGACATGACGTTGCTGACGGGTAAAGACCGTCCGCAAGTCGTACCCGCCGAAGATTGGCTGCCGCGCGTGCAGTTCGTGTTGCCGGCCGACGTGCAGCCCAAGCTCAAGAACGAGGCCGTGCATACCAAGCTCTTTCACGAGCTCGGTCCGCGCGGTTCGTTCGGGATCTTGTCGCCGATCGTCGGACGCGTGCAAGAGTTGGTCGACGTGCCGGGTCAGCCCCATCTCAAGGACCTGCTGATCCTGCCGAACTGGGTCGGCTACGACACGGAGGAGCCGCATCGGCTGCGCGTTCCCGCCACGGCGGTGCTTCGCGTGGAACCGGGTGTGCAGGTAAGCGTCGGCGAACATGTGGCCGACTATTGCAAGCGCATCGCGTTCACCGATTGGGCGACCGTCGAGGGCGTGATCGGCGAAGAAGTCGCGTTGATGGTCTTGGACGATTTCGTCAAATGGTTGACGACGCGACCGGGTCGCTTGGGTTGGGAGGGGCCGCATAACCTGTGGCCGCTGGAAGTGCTGGCGGAGATTCCGCGCGGAGCGCGGTGGGTGTGGGACATCGGGCCCAGCCTGCCGTATCTCACTCCGGAAGGGACGATCTGCGGACCTGCGATCAAGCAGAACGAATGGACGGACTTCACGTTCGGCGGCCCCTCCACGGCGGTCTTCGACGCGTCTCCGGCTTTCGCTAAGCTGCGCAGCCAGCAGTCGCACCAGCCGCAACCGGCGGCCCGCAAAGGCAAGAAGCAGCGGCATCGCGGCCCGCGCGAGAAGCAACCCAACGACAGTCAAACGTCGTAAAAGCTAGGGTCGAAGCGGCGGGGTCCGTAAGGGCCCCGCCGATTCGCCCTTTCTTTAGCTATCGGCAAATGGCTACGATTGTACGGATTCAAGGACGAGAACCTCATGACGACGGCACGACGCTCCCTCAATTACGATCCGTCGGTTAATCCCGACACCCGCGCCCAAGCGCACGTGGAAGATCCGGCAGCCTACGGCAAGCCGGACGCCAAGCAGCTTAGCACCGTCGGGCATAACGCGACGGTGATCCCGCGGGCCAACGGCCATAAGTCCTTGGGCTGGGATAACTTCCCGACCGTCGTCAACGTGGACCCCACCGATCCGGTCAAAGGCACCGGCGGCATCACGATCGACTTGGAGCGGCTCGATTCGACCGTCGTCGATTCCGCCCTTTCCAAAGCCACCAGCGCCGACGATGCCTGGTCGCGCGTATCGAGTATCCAGAAAGCCCCCATGAAAGCCCCTCGCGTCGTGCCCGCCGCTGCGCCGCCGGTCGCACCCGCCGCCGTTCCTCCCGCCGATCAGACTGCCCTGCTGGCCGCGTTGGGGGCCTTGCCGGGCGTGAGCCCGCCGCCCGTGCAAGCCCCGGCACCGCCGCCCGATCCGATCGTCACCTACGCGCCGCCGGCCGCGGCCGGGTCCGACACGGCGGAGATCAAGCAACAGATCACCGCGTTGACGGCGGTCGTACGGGCCATGGCGCAGGCCCAGATGACGCAGCCGACGCGCAGCGAAGAGCAAGACCCTCGCCCGTCGCCCGAGAAGGACCGACCGGCGGAACCGCCGCTGCAGTCGCTGGGCCTGGGCTATTTGGGCGAGGGGGACGCCGTCAAGCCGCAGGTCCCGGTCTATTTCGATCTCGGCGTCGGCGGCCAGCTGACCACCAAGTTTCACCAAGTGCTGGTCCAGAACGGACTGATGGTGTTGGTCTACGACACGCGTTGGGACGGCGTGCAGTACATGCCGCCCCGCTTGCAGCAGGCGATTACGGTCAAGCTGCCCGAGACCAAGAGCACGCATAAGGTGCTCTCCGAGGACTGCACGTTTTCGCTCGGCAAGCTCGACCTCTGCGTGCTGGTCGTGATCGACGATAAGCACGAGGAGCCGGAAGACGCCGGACCGACGCCCGTATTGGCGCCGCGGCAACCGCGCAGCATGCCGCCGTTGCCCGTCCCGTTGCCGCGACAACAACCGCACATGGCCGACGCGTTCGAGGGCATCGCCCTGGACGGTCCGCCGGACGAAGAAGATTTGCCCCCGATTATCTGAGGTGCCCTATGAGCCTTGAGAAGCGCGGAGTCGTCGACGAAGAGAACACGCCGCAAACCCAATGCCCGCCGCAGAAATGCTGCGGCGGCAGCTGCCACCCCTCGCCCCAGGAGCTGGCCGATCATATGCTCAAGCGGGCAGGCGACAAGGCCGCCGAGGAGCTGCAGAAGCCCCAAGGCTAGTCCGCCATTGCACTGACCGGTCATTGGATTGACCTAGAACGGAGACAAGGATGTCGGACTCTCTACCCTACCGGGCGTCGTCGTGGAACTCCTCGCTGCGAGGCGGGGAGCATTTCCCCGATCCGTTTTTCGACGCCGCCAGCGTGGCGATGCCGCGCGACCATCGCAACGTCCTGAAATGGGCGGAGTTCATCTGGTCGAGCAACGGCACCTACCGTTCCGCCATGGAACGCGTGCTCTCCTACTTCTTGACCGAGGTCGAAATCGACTCGCCCCGCGGCGAGAAGGTGGGCGACGATGAGAAGGACAAGTACACCCAGTTCCTCTCGGAAACGCTCGACGTCATCACGGTGATGCAGTCGATCCTGCGAGATCGGATGTGCTACGGCAACGCCTTCGTGAGCCTGTTGGTGCCGTTCAAGCGGTTCCTGGTCTGTCCGAAGTGCCGGGTGCAGCACCCGCTCAAGCAGGTCTACGACAAGGCCAACGGCTTCGGCTTCAAGTGGCAGGGTTTCGAGTTCCATGCCAAGTGCCAAGCCTGCGGCTTCCAGGGCGCCTGGCACGTCAACGATCTGCCCGACAAGAGCGAGAAGAATCTCAAAATCAAGCGGTGGAACCCGCACGAGATCGAGATCATCCACGATCCGTTTACGGACGACACG
>RRZU010223921.1_pt1 | contig 11753 bp, 7 predicted proteins | sample 2165561 | NCBI WGS metagenome assembly RRZU01 (sample SAMN10456909, study PRJNA506462) | wastewater metagenome | isolation source: wastewater sludge | place: USA: Moscow, Idaho | reverse complement strand
TCCTGAGCCGTCCCGCCAGGATCGAGCTGACGATCAGCTGGGCCTGGTGGTACAGCATCAACGGGATCACGAGCACCGAGACCACCGGCCCACTGAAGAGCACGCTCGCCATCGGCACGCCGGTGGCGAGCGACTTCTTCGTTCCGCAGAACAGCAGCGCGATCCGGTCGCCGCGCGGGAAGCCGAACCAGCCGCCCATCGCCCAGGTCAGCCAGAACATGAAGGCCAGCAGCGCAGCCACGATCACCACGACGGTGAGCAGGTCGCGGAGCTGGAGTTCACGCCACACCCCGGAGACGCGCAGGTCGGAGAAGGCGCCGTAGACGATCAGGCAGATGATGCCCTGGTCCAGGTAGCGCAGCCGCGCCTTGTGCCTCGCCATGAACCCGGCGGTCACGAACCGGGAGAGCTGGCCGAGGAAGAACGGCAACAGCAGTTGGAGCACGACGTCCCAGATCTGGCTGAACCCGATGGAGCCGCCGCCGGCATCGGGGATCATCAGCATCACAAGCAGGGGAGTGAAGATCACGCCAAGCACGTTCGACGCCGTCGCTGAGACCATCGCCGAGGCGACGTTGCCGCCCGCGAGCGAGGTGAAGGTGATCGACGACTGCACGGTGGAGGGAACGAGGCACAGGAAGATCAGCCCCACCCGGATCGGCTCGGAGGCCAACCACTCGGGCAGCCACAGCATCGGCACCGCGATCAGGGGGTAGACCACGAACGTGGTCCCGAGGATCGCGGCGTGCAGCTTCCAGTTCTTCAGCCCCGCCAGAGACTCGGCGGCCGACATCCGGGCGCCGTAGCCGAAGAAGAGTACGAAGATGGCGACCTTCGTGACCACGTCGAGAACCTCGCCGGAGGTTCCGCTGACCGGGAGCAGCAGCCCGAGCGCGAGGGCGGCGAGGATGAACATCAGGTTCGGATCAAGTCTCAGCTTCACGCCAGGTCCTCCACGCGTGCGACGAGCGGTCCACGCAGTGCGTTGGTGAGCACGACCCGGTCGGCCGTGCGTAGGTTCTCGACGGTGAACTCCGCCTCGTCGATCGTGTCCGCCCCGATCAGGCCGGGATCGGCGAGCAGTTCCGTCCGCTGGATGCCGGGCAGGATGCCGAGGCGGGAGGGAGGGGTGAGCCAGCGGCCGCCGATCCGGGCGAAGACGTTGCTGCGCCCGCCCTCGAGCACCCTGCCGCACTCGTCGTGGCCGATCGTGTCGAACGCTCCCTTGCCGATCGCGGCGGCGACGGCGTCGTCGAGGTGGGCGCGTTCGCTCGTCTTGTGGCGCGAGAGTGGGCCCACCGTCCACGGTGTCGGCGCGAGCAGTGCGGTGACCGGCTCGGGGGTCGGTTCGAGGCGGGCCCGTGCCACGTGCGAGCCGCCGTCGGCGTCGACCTCGAGCGCGACGCGCCATGCCCCAGGTCCCGTCGCGGCCACGGTCTCGTCGACGGCGTGCGGGGCGGGGGCGAATCCGAGCGCCCGCAGGGAGGCCGCGAGGCGGGCGCGGTGGGCGTCCGCGAGGCGGCACGCGCCGTCGACGACGGCCATGGTCTCCTTCACCCGGAGGGTGGGCCGGTGGTCGGTGACGAAGCGCGCCTTGTCCAGGCCCTCGCGCCACTCCCCGGTCGCGGTGGAGTCGGCGACGATGCCCGAACCGATGCCGAGCCGGACGGTCCCTTCGTCGTCGATCTCGAGGGTGCGGATGGCGACGCTGAGCGTCATGGACCAGCCAGGTGGGGCAGGCGTCGGCGTGATGGTGCCGAGCGATCCCGTGTAGATGCCCCTGCGGTCGGGTTCGAGGCCCCGGATGATCCTCATGCTGGACAGCTTCGGGGCGCCGGTGATCGAGCCGCAGGGGAAGCTGGCCCGCAGCAGGTGGGCCGGGGTGGTGCCCGGACGCAGGCGCGCCGTCACGGTGCTGGTCATCTGCCACAGCGCCCCGACCCGCTCGACGTCGAACAGGCTCGGCACCTCGACCGTCCCCGGCACGGCGACGCGACTGAGGTCGTTGCGCAACAGGTCGACGATCATCAGGTTCTCCGCGCGGTTCTTCGGCCCTGCGCGCAGCGCCTCCGGATCGGTGTCGGCCGGTGCCGTGCCCTTCATGGGGCGGGTGGTCGCGACCTCGCCGTCGACCGAGAGGAACAGCTCGGGGGAGAGGCTCAGCGTCCACGAAGCGGCGGGGCCGGGGAGGTGGGCGAGCACGCCGAAGGCGACCGGTTGCCTCGCCCGCAGCGCGGAGTACAGGCCCCGCGGGTCGCCGAGCAGCCGACCGACGAGCCGGTGCGTGTGGTTGATCTGATACGTCGATCCCGCGGCGATGGCAGCCTGGACCCGCTCGACTGCCGCCGTGAACTCGGCCTCGGTGCTGCCCGGTCCGAGGTCGGCCACCCAGCCCGGGCCTGCGGCCGGGGGAGGCTGCGCGCCGGGGGTGCGCTCACGGAACCAGTAGAGGGCGCCGCTCGCGCCGTCGCCGACGCCCAGTTCTGCGTCGCCGAGGTCGTAGGGCAGCCAGGCGAAGCAGTGCAGGCCGTCCAGCCATCCGGAGGCAAGCGTGTCGTCGAGGTCGGCCAAGGTGACCTGATCGACCCGGGCGAGCCCGGTCAGGAGGGTCGCGTCGCCTGAGAGCGCATCGTCAAGCAACACGAACGGGTCCATGGGGCTAAGGGTAGTGGCCGAGGCGACGCCGGGTCCCGGCGGTCAGGCGCGGACGAAGCGCACCGCTGCCCCGGGGCGCAGCAGGTCCACGAGACCCCGGTAGGGGGTGGCGATCTGGCCGACGCGCACCTGGTCGGCCGTCAGCGGCCGGTCAGTGGTCATGAGGTGGATCTCGCCGCAGTAGCGGCCGGTGCGCTCCGTGTCCAACTGCAGGCTTCCTGCCTCGCGGGAGTCGGCGTTGAGGATCCGTGTCGCATTCCTGGGCTGCCGCGTCCCCTCGATGCGGTGCGAGATGCCGGTCCCCTCGACGCGCAGTGCCCGCACCCCGTCGAGCAGGAAGGAGACCTCCGGATCCAGGCCGGCGACCGGGACGGTGATCTCACCCGTCCGCTCGTAGCGTCCGATCCACTCCAGGTGGTGGGGCAGCAGCGTGCCCTCCGCGCAGCCGACGACCGTTCCAGGAGCGAGCGTCGCCAGTTCGAGATGGTTGACGTAGGCGTTGCGATGGCGTTGGTGCTCCAGGGTGGGCAGTCCGAGCCCCAGCGGGGCACGGAAGCTGACCTCGCCGGGGAAGAAGGAGTAGATGGCGCATCCCCGGTCGGCGAGGAGGCGATTCTGACTCGTGAAGAATCCGGTGCTCAGGCCCGTCTCCGGACGCGGGTAGTAGTTGTGCCACGCCACCAGGTCGATCCCGTCGAGGGCGTCGAGCTCAGCCTGCGTGAGCGTTGAGGCGTTGATCGCGATCCGGAACCCGCCGTCGTCGGCGATCCTTCGCACCTGGTCGGTCGTGAATCCGAAGTCGATCCGCACGATCCCGACGCCCCATTCGTGCAGCAGCGTGAGGTCGTCGAGCCCGATCGCCAACTTCTGCAGCGTCGTGGGGGAGATGTCCGCGCAGAAGTTCAGTCCCTCCCGCCGGTGCAGGTCGGCCAGGTACGTGCCGTAGGAGGCCAGGTCGTCGCTCTCGGGGATGTGTAGTGAGGTGAACACGTCGGCCCCGAGGGCCCGGGCGGCATCGACGACGCCCTCCCGGGTCTCCTCGGAGTCTGTGGGGTAGAGGCTGAGGAACATCTCTCTCCTAAGGTGTGCTCACGCAAGGCGCGAGACCATGTGTTCCTTGAACCCGAAGAAGTAGGTGAGCAGGAAGCCGGCGAGCACGGCGATCGCGAGGGCGCCGACGTACCAGAGCCACATGCCAGGGGTGATCACGCCGGTCATCAGCAGGCCCGAGAGGCCGAGACCCTGCGCGCCGAACGCGCCGCTGACCTGCATGCCCCAGGCGAGGAAGGCACCACCGAAGCCGGCCCCGAGGCAGGCCGTGATGAACGGGGTGACCAGCGGCAGCGAGACGCCGTAGATGAGCGGCTCGCCGATGCCGAGCAGGCCGAGCGGGAGCGCGCCCTTGATGATCTTGCGGAGCTTCTGGTTGCGCGTCTTCATCCACACCGCGATCGCCATCCCGTCCTGGCCGCCGCCTGCCATGGCGAGGATCGGCAGCAGCTGGGTGAAGCCGTGGTCCGCGATCAGTTGCGCGTGGACCGGGGTGAGTCCCTGGTGCACGCCGAGCATCACCATCGGCAGGAACAGCGTCGCGAGCAGGAAGCCGCCGAACACGCCGCCCTGTTGGAGGGCGAAGTCGACGAGCAGCCACGTGAGGCCCTGCATGATCAGGGCGGAGATCGGCATGATCACGAAGAGACAGATCAGCGAACCGATCAGCACGGTCAGCGCGGGGATGATGAACAGGTCGAGCGAGGCAGGGATCCGTTTGCGGAGCCATTTCTCGATCACCGCGAACAGCCATGCGGTGATCATGACGCCGATCACGCCGCCCAGCGCAGGCGCGAGGTTGCCGAAGAGCGGAATCGTCAACGGCTGGGCCGGCGCGGTCTCGACGCCGTCCGCCCCGACCGTCGCCGCGATGCCCGCGAGCGCGGGCATGTACGGCAGCGCGCCCGCGATGAAGCCGAGGACCGGGGTGCCGCCGAACTCCTTGGCCGTGTTGTGCCCGACGATGAGGTGCAGCGATGCGATGAGGAGTCCGCCTATGGCGGCGAAGGCGAGGAACCAGGGGTTCGCGACGATCCCCGGGTTGATCAGCTTCCAGATGTTGGCGATCGAGGTGATGATGCCGCAGGCGATGAAGCCGGGGATGATCGGGATGAAGATGTTGCCGATGTGCCGGAAGCCGGCGTGCACGGAGGTCGACTGCCTCGCCTTCACCTTGGCCTTCGTTTCGCCGGAGACGTCGCGCACGTCGACGTCATCCTCTGGCCCCGCGGCGTCGTCGGCGTCGACCTCCGCCTCGGGGGACATGCCGCTGGCTTCAGCGAAGGCCTCGCGGAGCCGCTGGGCGTGGCCGGGTCCGACCACGACCTGGACCTGTCTGCCCGGCACGACGCCGAGGACACCGTCGAGCTTCCTGAGCGCCTCGACGTCGACGGCCTCCGGGTCATCGACGTTGAGGCGGAGCCGCGTCATGCAACTGGTGAAGGTGTCGATGTTGTCGACACCGCCGACCAGGTCGGCGATCTGCCGACTGAGCTCGTCGTACTTCATGGTCTGTCTACCTTCCTGGGTGGGATGTCGGCTTCACTGCCGGGTGATGGCTGAGCGGACGAAGCCGTCCGCCGTGGCGAGGCGTTCGCGCGCCGTGGGGGCATCGACGCCGCAGAGGATCATGACGATGGCGGTCTTCGCGTGGTTGTCCGCCTGATCGAGGGCCGCCTTCGCCTCGTCGGCCGAACAGTCGGTGGCCGCCCGGACGATGCGGATGACGCGGTCGCGGAGCTTGATGTTGGTGGCCTTCACGTCCACCATCAGGTTTCCGTAGACCTTCCCGAGCCGCACCATGGTGGCTGTCGACAGCATGTTGAGCACCAGTTTCTGACTGGTGCCTGCCTTGAGCCTTGTCGATCCGGTCAGGACCTCGGGCCCGTTGTCGACCTCGATCGCGACGTCCGCGTGGTCGCTGACCGGGGCTCCGCGGTTGCAGGTCAGCGAGACGGTTCCTGCCCCGATGCCGCGGGCGTGGTCGAGACCACCGATGACGTACGGGGTGCCCCCTGAGGCGGCGATTCCCACGACGACGTCGTCGCGGGTGAGGTTGATGCCGCGCAGGTCGTCTGCGCCGAGCGAGGCCGAGTCCTCCGCTCCCTCCACCGCACGGAACATGGCCCCCTCGCCGCCGGCAAGCAGGCCGATGACCTCGCCGGGGTCGGTGCCGAAGGTCGGCGGGCATTCCGCCGCGTCGAGCACGCCGAGCCGTCCGCTCGTGCCAGCACCCAGATAGATGAGTCGCCCACCGCCGCGCATGCGTTCGGCGATCAGATCGACGGCCAGGGCGATCTCGGGCAGTGCCTCGGCGACCGCGGCGGGCACCCGTCGGTCCTCGTCGTTCATCACGGTGAGGAACTCCTCCGTGCCCAGCTCGTCGAGGTTGAGCGTGCGCGGGTTGCGCGACTCCGTTGTGTTCGTCACGGCCCTCTCCTTCGTGGGGTGATCGGATCTGAAGCATTCTTGCATGACAACCCATATCTGTGAAGCGTTGCAACATTTCGGTGGGTCGGCTGTGCCAGAATTGGTTCACCGACCGGTGAGGCGGGGAGGGAACATGGATGACGTGATCGACCGCATCCGGCGCGCGGTCCACACGCTGCGCCCGGCCGAGGCGCGGGTGGCGCGGGCCGTGCTTGACGACCCCGACGCGGCGCTGAGGAGCACCGTCGCCTCACTCGCGGCCAGTGCTGAGGCATCGCAGGCAAGTGTCGTGCGCTTCGCCCGGGCGCTGGGCTTCTCGGGGCTGCCCGAACTGCGGATCGCGCTCGCGAGGGAACTGTCGCGCAGGCAGGTCGAGTTGGAGCGTTCGGACATCGCCGAGGGGCAGATCAACTCGACCGACTCGCTCGCAGATGTGGTGACAAAGCTCGCCTTCCACGAGGCCCGCTCCATCGAGCAGACCGCGAGGCTGATCGATCACGCCGACCTCGACACCGTTGCCCACGCGATCGCGGAGGCCAGCCAGACCTGCGCGATCGGCGTCGGGGCATCGGGTCTCGCCGCGGGGGACCTGGCGCAGAAGCTGCAGAGAATCGGCCTGATGTGCCAGTACTCGCCCGACACCCACGTCCAACTCACCCAGGCGGCCCTCGCCTCGCCGGACAGCGTGCTGGTCGCCTTCTCGTTCGGGGGCTCCACCGTCGAGGTGTACCGGAGCGTCAAGCTGGCGCGGGCGCGCGGAGCGCTCACCGTCGCCGTGACCAATGCTCCCGAGTCACCGGTGGCGAAGGCCGCCGACATCGTCCTGCTCACCAGCGCGCGCGAGGCCCAACTGCGTGCGGCCGCCCTCGCCAGTCGCATGGCGCAGTTGGCGGTCGTCGACTTCCTGTTCGTGCGGGTGGCCCAGCTGCGCTTCGACGATCTGGAGTCGGCACTCGAGGCGACCCGGGTGGCCGTCCTCGAACAGCATCGCGTGGAGGGCTAACCTTGGCGCGTGCTGATCGAGGTTGACGACCGCTGCGACGAACGCCTGCGCGACTTCGCGGGGCTGCGCGACGCGCAGTTGCGCCGCGACGAGTACCGGTTCATCGCCGAGGGGCTGAAGGTCATCGAGCGTGCCTTCGCGGCCGGCTGCACGCCGAGGTCGCTGCTGCTGCAGCCGCGCTGGCTGGAGGGGCTGCGGCCCCTGCTCGAGGACTGGCCGGAGGTTCCCGTCTACGTCGCCACGGAGGCGATGATCGAGCAGGTCAGCGGCTTCCATGTGCACCGCGGGGCCCTCGGCTCGTTCGAACGACCGGCCCAGGCGCCTCTCGGATCGTTGCTTGGCGGAAGGCGACTGGTCGTCTGCGAGGAGATCGTCGACCACGCCAACCTCGGCGCCATCGTGCGCGTGGCGGCCGGCCTCGGGTGGGACGGCCTGCTCGTCACCGGGGGCTCGGCGGATCCTCTGTACCGCAGGGCGATCAAGTCGTCGATGGGCGCCTCGCTCGAGTTCCCGTGGCGTCGCATGACGGGCGAGGCCGAACTCGAGGCGCTGCGCGGAGCCGGGTTCCGGCTCGTCGCCGCGACGCTTCGACCGGGCGCGGTGGACCTCTCCCGCTTCGAGCCGTCGGCGAAGGTCGCGCTGCTGCTCGGGACGGAGGGCGCGGGCCTGAGCGAGGCGTGGCAGGCGGCCGCGGACGACCACGTCAGGATCGAGATGACCGACCGGGTCGACTCGCTCAACGTCGCCACCGCGGCGGCCATCCTCGCCTACGCGCTCAGATGAGAAGGGGCGGACCGCACGCGCGGCCCGCCCCCTCCGATCATCGGTTCAGGAGAACATGACGATGTTGTTGAACACCAACTTGTCGACCCAGGCGTAACCGGTCCCGCCGGAGGTCCGGACCTGGGTGAGCACCGAGGCCTTGACGTACGAGCGGCAGCCGTTTCGGCCGGTCTGGGCGGTGTCGCACTCGGTCACCCAGGTGCGGCCGGCCACGACGTGGCGGCCCGGGGTGGCGAGAGGGTTGCCCGCCCAGACCGAGCGGGGCGAGGGCAGGTAGGTGAGGTTGTTGAACACCCAGCCGTTGCTCTGCACGTAGCGGCCGCCGACCTGCTTGATCTGGGTGCCCCAGATGTAGGTGAAGCAGCGCTCGGTCACGGAGTAGGACTCACACTCGGTGAACCAGCGACGCCCACCCGAGACGTGGTAGCCGGGCGTCGTGTAGACCCCACCGGGACGCGTCGGCGTCGCGGTCGGCGTCGGCTTGGGCGTCGGTGTCGCGGTCGGCGTCGGCGATGCGCTCGGCGTCGGTGAGGCGGACGGAGAGGGGCTCGGCGAGGGGCTGGGGGTGGGCTCGTCGGTCAGCTTCAAGCCGAGCAGGACCGGGTCGTGGTCGGAGGAACGGTAGGGATCAGCCGCCCACAGGGCCTGCTCGTTCGGCTTCTTGTACGAGGTGTCGTAGTCGAACAGATCGGACTCGTCCGCATTGATGTGCCAGGCGGCCGAGCCGGTGACGTGGGGCTCGAGCGCCTTGTTGGCCAGCGCGTAGTCGAGATAGCCGATCATGCCGTCGAACACGTAGCTGTACGCATGCTCCCCACCGAACTTCTTCTCGAGATCGACATAGCCGGCCTCGGTGAGAGCATCGATCGGATCCTCGTGGTCGTACGCGTTGAGGTCACCCATGACGACGGTGCGGTCTGCGCCCTGTCCGGTCGGGTCGCCCGCCAGCCAGGTGGTCATGGTCTTGACGGCGTTGACGCGGGTCAGGTTGCATTCTCCCTGACCGTCACCGGTGTTCGGATCGGAGGCGTCACACGCTGAGCCTTTCGACTTGAGGTGGTTGACCGCGACGTTGAACTTTTCTCCGCTCGCCTTCTCCTCGAAGGTCTGGACGAGGGTGGGCCGGTTGCGGGAGTCCTTGTAGTCGTAGGCGACCCACTTGCCCGAGAGCGACACCGTCGCCGGCTTGTAGATGAAGGCCTGGAAGATCACGTCAGAGCCGACCACGCCGGTGTTGACCGCGGCGTAGGTCTCGGTGCCGAGGTGGGCGTTGAGCGCCTTGACGAGGTTCTCCACGGCGGTGCCGTTGTTCTCGATCTCCATCATGCCGACCACGTCGGCGTCCATCTCGGCCAGCGCCGCGACGATCTTGGCCTGCTGACGCTCGAACTCCTCGACGTTGTCCGCGCCGCGCGCGTTCTTGTCCTGGCTGGTCAGGGTGGTGAAGTAGTTGAGCACGTTCATCGAGGCGATCTTCACGTCGCCGCCGACCTCCGGCACCTCGGGACGATGGTTGAGGGCCTCGTAGTCGGCTCCGGCCGTCGGCTCGATCTTCCACTCGTCGAAGTTGTAGACGAGCACGCCGGTGATGTTGGCCAGCGAGTCGCCGCCGCGGAAGTAGTTGTCGCGGGCGAAGGGCTTCCCGTTGGGATGGCGAAGCGGGGTCGGGTTCTGCGAGGTCAGGCCGTCGTCGAGGATGATCCGGTTGGCCTCGTTCTGGGCGAGCAGGTCCTGGGCCGGCTTGCCGGGCTCGACCACGGCGGTCGGCGTGTCCTGGCGGGCGGTGCCCGCCACGAGGGTGCCGTAGCGGTCGTAGTCGTAGTACTCGAGGATGGTCAGCTTGTCGGGGAAGCGCAGCAGCATCGACTCGTAGCGCTCCCTGTCCTCGAGGGGGAGCTGCACGTCGGTTGGCGCGACGGTCGCCGTCCCGTCGAGGACGCTGACGGTCGTCGGGGTGATCTGGGTCTGGTTGTAGTGCTCGGCGACCTTGCCCGTCACGCGCAGCCTCGTGCCGACCGCCACGTTGGCGGGGTTGGACTGCGAATAGACGAAGATGCCGTCGGAGGTGGCGTCGTCGCCGTCGCCCTCGTCCTGCAGGAAGTAGCCGGCGAACCCGCCGGTCTGGAAGTTGCCGGTGACGGTGCCCTCGACGGTGACGCTCCGCCCGTTCATGGGGCTGACGTCCGTCGCGCCCTGGACCGCGCCGATCGGGATGACGGTGCCTGGCGTCTCGGTCGGGCTGGGGGTGGGAGTGGGCGTCGGGGTCGGGACCGTGCCGTCGCAGGAGAAGGTGCCGAGCAGGTCGAACGCGTCGATCGGGTGGCCGACCCACTGCGCCGACGGGTCGAACGCGTCGCTCGGGTCGGTGTCGGTGACGCAGCCGTTACGCAGCAGCGTGGAGTCCTTGGTGGTCACGTCTGCACCGATCCAGGCGTCTCCGGGATCGACGCCGGTCTGTCCGAAGGAGTCGACAACGGTGGAACCGGTCAGGAGTTGCAGCGCGTCGTCACCGTTGAGGTTGGTCACGGCGTGGGCGATGTCGCCCTTGTCCTTGAGCGCCGCCACAGCCTGGCCGTGCACGATCAGGAAATGCTCGCCGGGGGCCAGCTGTACTCCGGCCGCCCCGGTCCAGGTGTTCGTGGGGGTCGTGGCGCCGTTGGCAAACATGCGCAGCGAGTAGTCGCTCAGGGCGATGGGGGCGTCGGTGGGGTTGTAGAGCTCGATGGCCTTGTTGTTGCTCAAGCCCTCCAGGTAGCCGCTGATCATCAGCGTTGACGGTGCGGCCATGGCCTGGGTGGGTATGGCGACAGCGAGCCCGCAGACAAGGGCTGCGGCCGCCGCGATCACGGGTGGTCGGGAAATCAACATTGCGCCTCCGTGGGGGAACGATGGGTACCCGGAAACCTAACCTGATCGGAACAACCTTTTGGGGGATCAGGGGTAAACGGCGGGCAAACTCCCTCAGCATGAGATGCCCGAAGACGGCTGATCCGGGTCGGGCCTAGGAGTCGGTCTCGTCGTGCTCGTGGGTCGTCGCCCACAGCCAGGTGCTGATCGCGAGGCCAAGCGCCAGCAGGGCCGACGTGAGCCAGAACGGCCACGACCTGTCCATCCCGGACAGCCACCCGGAGAACCAGCCGAAGGGCGACGCCGCCAGCATCACCACCGTGCGCTGGATCGCCATCACCCTCGAGCGTTCGTCGCGGTCGACGTGCAGCGCGACGAGTGACTCGGCGAGCATGAAGAGGATGCCGGAGCCGAACGCGTCGAGCAGCAGGCAGACCCCGAGCAGCAGATAGGTCTGGGTCGTCGCCGCCCCACCTGGCACGGGTATCGCGAGGAGCAGGAGCTGGCCTGCCAGGTAGACGAGGAAGCCGAGCTGGGTCGGGCGCTTCAGGTTCTTCCCGCCGGTGAGGTAGGGGATGAGGCTGAAGAAGAAGACCATCGACAGCAGGGACCGCACCATCGGGAAGTACGGCAGGAGGGCGTCGGGCACGCCGAGCCGCGTGTTGATCGCGACCTGCCAGAACGTGCCGGTGACGAGCGTGACGGCGGCCACGATCGCGGAGACCGCCAGCGAGAACAGCGTCCCCTTGGAGTGCAGGATCAACCCGAGCACCCCGCGGTAACCCTTGAGCGAGGTCCAGAGGCTGACGCCACGGACCTGGGCCTTGCGCTGCTCCCCGGTGGCGGTCTCCTTCGAGAAGCGCCACAGCAGGTAGACCTTCGCCGTCATGATCAGGAAGGCGTTGAGGTAGAGGATGCGCACGGCGGGCACCAGGCCGAACTGGGCCACCAGCAGCGCAGCGATGGGGGCGAAGACCGCCGACAG
>RRZU012620585.1_pt1 | contig 11755 bp, 13 predicted proteins | sample 2165561 | NCBI WGS metagenome assembly RRZU01 (sample SAMN10456909, study PRJNA506462) | wastewater metagenome | isolation source: wastewater sludge | place: USA: Moscow, Idaho | reverse complement strand
CGGCGCCAACCAGCGCATCGCCGACGCCAACCGGGCGCACTTCGCCGGCCACGGCGTCATCGCCTACAACCTGGTCTCCAGTCCCGGCTCGGGCAAGACCACGCTGCTGTGCGCCACCATCGAGGCGCTCAAGGTCCGCGCGCCGGGCCTGCCGGTCGGTGTCATCGAGGGCGACCAGCAGACCACGAACGACGCCGACCGCATCCGCGCCACCGGCGCGCCGGCCATCCAGATCAACACCGGCAAGGGCTGCCACCTCGACGCGCCGATGATCGCCGAGGCCTTCGCGCGGCTGCCGCTGCACGGCCATCACCACCATCACGGCCATGACCATGCCCACGCCGCCGATCCGTCGCTGCTGATGATCGAGAACGTCGGCAACCTGGTCTGCCCGGCGATGTGGGACCTGGGCGAGCGCGCCAAGATCGCGATCCTGTCGGTCACCGAGGGCGAGGACAAGCCGATCAAGTACCCCGACATGTTCGCCGCCGCGCGGCTGATGGTGCTGACCAAGGTCGACCTGCTGCCGCATCTTGACTTCGATGTGGCGCAGTGCATCGCCTTCGCGCAGCGTGTCAATCCGGACATCGAGGTGCTGCTGGTGTCGGCCAGGACCGGTGTGGGCATGGACGCCTGGATGGACTGGCTGCTGCAGGACGCGGCATGAACACCCCGACCGTGCTGGTGCTGCCGCGCGCCGCACCGCGCCGGGTGCTGGCCTTCGGCGCCTGGCTGAAGAACAGCGCCGGGCTGCTGGAGGGCGATCGCTTCCTGCCGTCGGCGCTGCATGGCGACCTGGACACGCCCGAGGCCTGCATCGCGCTGGAGCGTTCGGTGCAGGCGCTGGTCGCGGCGGCCGGCGGGCCGATCGAGGCGGTCGCACATGATCTTCACCCGGACTTCCACAGCACCCGGCTGGCGCTGCACTGGGCCGAGCGGCTGGGCGTGCCGGCCATCGGCGTGCAGCATCACCAGGCGCATCTGGCGGTGCTGCAGGCCGAGGCCGGGCTGGTGGACGGGCCGCTGCTCGGCCTGGCGCTGGATGGCGTCGGACTGGGCACGGACGGCACCGCCTGGGGCGGCGAGCTGCTGCGGCTGGATGCGCACGGCGGCTTCGAGCGGCTCGCGTATCTGCCGCCGCTGGCGCTGCCCGGCGGCGATGTGGCGGCGCGGGAGCCGTGGCGGCTGGTCGCGGCGGGGCTGCATGCGCTGGGGCGCGGCGACGAGATCGAGCCGCGTCTGGCGCCGGTGGTCGGGGCGGCGGCGGCGCAGGGCGTGCGGACGATGCTGGCGCGCGGGCTGAACTGCCCGGCCAGCACCGGCGCGGGGCGCTGGTTCGATGCGGCGGCCGGGGTGCTGGGGCTGTCGGTGCGGCAGCGCGAGGAGGCCGAGGCGGCGATCGCGCTGGAGCGGTGTGCGGCGGCCTGGCTGGAGCGGCATCCGGAGGGCGTGGCGGGCGTGGGCCCTCGCGTTCGCGAGGGTGACGGTGAACGACGGGTCGGTGATCTGGGCGGGGCGGTGTGGGCGCTGTTCGAGGCGCTGCTGGCGGTGGACGGGCAGGATGCCGAGGCCTGCGGGCGGGGGGCGGCGCTGTTCCATGCGGGGCTGGCGGATGCGCTGGCCGACGCCACCCTCGCGGCAGCGACCCGCTGCGGCCTGCACGATGTCGCCTTCGGCGGCGGCTGCTTCTTCAACCGGCTGCTGAGCCAGCGCCTGAGCGCGCGGCTGACGGCGGCCGGCCTGCGTGTGCACCGCCCGCAGGCGGTGTCCTGCGGCGATGCCGGCCTGGCGCTCGGCCAGGCCTGGGTGGCGGCCGCGACGATTCCAACCTCTTTTGCGACGGAGACCTGAACCATGTGCCTCGCCCTGCCTGCCCGCGTGGCAGCCCTGTTGCCCGACGAGATGGCCGTGGTCGACCTCGGCGGCGTGCGCAAGGAGATCTCGCTGGCGCTGACGCCCGAGGCGCGTGTCGGCGACTATGTGATCGTGCATGTCGGCCATGCCATCGGCCGGCTCGACACCGAGGAGGCCGAGCGCACGCTGGCGCTCTTCGCCGAGATGGCCGCCCTGGACCCGGCCATGGCCCCTGCCCCGACCCCTGCCGAGGAGACGCCGCGATGAAATACGTCGACGAGTTCCGCGACGGCGAGCTGGCGCGCCAGCTCGCCGCGAAGATCCGCGCCGAGGCGCGCACCGACCGGACCTACAGCTTCATGGAGTTCTGCGGCGGCCACACCCATGCGCTGTCGCGCTACGGCGTGCCGGCGCTGCTGCCCGCCAACGTGCAGATGGTGCACGGCCCCGGCTGCCCGGTCTGCGTGCTGCCGATCGGCCGCATCGACCAGGCCATCGGCCTGGCGCTGCAGCACGGCGCCATCGTCTGCACCTACGGCGACACGATGCGCGTGCCGGCCTCCGGCCAGCTGTCGATGCAGCGCGCCAAGGCCCGAGGCGCCGACATCCGCATGGTCTATTCGCCCGCCGACGCGCTGAAGATCGCCCGCGCGAACCCGGAGCGCGAGGTGGTCTTCTTCGCCATCGGCTTCGAGACGACGACGCCGCCGACCGCGCTGGTGCTGAAGCAGGCCGCGGCCGAGAACCTCGCCAACTTCAGCGTGCTGTGCTGCCATGTGCTCACGCCCAGCGCGATCACGCACATCCTGGAGTCGCCCGAGGTGAAGCAGTGGGGCACGGTGCCGCTCGACGGCTTCGTCGGGCCCGCGCATGTCAGCATCCTGATCGGCTCGGCGCCCTACGAGGGCTTCGCCCGCGACTACCGCAAGCCGGTGGTGATCGCCGGCTTCGAGCCGCTGGACGTGATGCAGGCGATCCTGATGCTGATCCGCCAGGTCAACGACGGCCGCCACGAGGTCGAGAACGAGTTCACCCGCGCCGTCACCCGCGAGGGCAACGCCGCGGCGCAGGCGCTGGTGGCCGAGGTCTTCGAGCTGCGCGAGAACTTCGAGTGGCGCGGCCTGGGCGAGGTCGAATTCAGCGCGCTGCGCATCCGCGCGCCCTACGCACGCTGGGACGCCGAGCGGCGCTTCGAACTGCGCTACCAGCCGGTGCCCGATCACAAGCAGTGCGACTGCGGCGCGATCCTGCGCGGCGTCAAGCGCCCGGCCGACTGCAGGCTCTTCGCCACCGTCTGCACGCCCGAGAACCCGATGGGCTCGTGCATGGTCTCCAGCGAGGGCGCCTGCGCGGCGCACTACAGCTACGGCCGCTGGAAGGACATCGCGATCACCGCCGCCTGAGCGCCCTTCCCCATCGTCCACGCCCCTTCCGTCATTCCCGCGAAGGCGGGAACCCACCCCCGGCACCCACCATGGCCCTCCGCAAAGACTACACCCGCCCGCTCGACCTGAAGCACGGCCGGGTCGACATGAACCACGGCGCCGGCGGCCGCGCCAGCGCGCAGCTGATCGAGCAGCTGTTCGCGCGCGCCTTCGACAATCCCGCGCTGCGCGAGGGCAACGACGGCGCGGTGCTGCCCGCGCCGCCCGCCGGCCACCGCCTGGTGCTGGCCACCGACGCGCATGTGATCTCACCGCTGTTCTTTCCCGGCGGCGACATCGGCGCATTGAGCGTGCACGGCACCGTCAACGACGTGGCGATGATGGGCGCGCAGCCGCTCTACCTGTCGGCCAGCTTCATCCTGGAGGAAGGCCTGCCGCTGGCGGACCTCAAGCGCATCGTCGACTCGATGGCCGCGGCCGCGCGCGAGGCCGGCGTGGCCATCGTCACCGGCGACACCAAGGTGGTCGAGCAGGGCCACGGCGACGGCGTCTTCATCAGCACCACCGGCGCGGGCTGGCTGCCGCCGGGCCGGCGCCTGAGCGGCGACCTGGCGCGGCCGGGCGACGTGGTGCTGGTGTCGGGCCCGATCGGGGACCACGGCGTGGCGGTGCTGTCGCAGCGCGAGTCGCTGGAGTTCGAGACCGCGATCGTCTCCGACAGCGCCGCGCTCAACGGCCTGACCGCGGCGATGCTGGCGGCCGTGCCGGAGGGCAGCGTGCGCGTGCTGCGCGACCCGACGCGCGGCGGGCTGGCGACGACGCTCAACGAGATCACCCGCCAGTCGGGCGTCGGCATCACGCTCGACGAGGCGCACATCCCGGTGCGGGCGCAGGTCGAGGCGGCCTGCGAGCTGCTCGGGCTCGACCCGCTCTATGTCGCCTGCGAGGGCCGGCTGGTGGCGATCTGCGCACCCGACGTGGCAGACAAGCTGCTGGCGGCGATGCAGGCGCATCCGCTCGGGCAGCAGGCCGCGCGCATCGGCCTCGTCACCGACGACCCGCACCGCTTCGTGCAGATGGCCACGCGCTTCGGCGGCCGGCGCGTCGTCGACTGGCTCAGCGGCGAGCAGCTGCCACGCATCTGCTGAAATCTGCTGAATCGACGGAGATCGCAGCGGCTGTCGTGGCCGTTATCGTGGCGGCCTGTTCCCGCCTTTCACGACATGCTGCGGCTTGCCCTGCCCCCGTCCGTCCGCTCCGCCTCGCGCCTGCTGGTGCTGCTGGCCGGCGCCCTGCTCTGTCTCGACGCGCTGCTGCTGATGTCCATCGGCATGCGCCATCTGGGCGTGCTGCTGCCGCTGCCGATCGGGCTGGCGCTGATCGGCCTGGCCTGGCGCGGCGCGCAGTGGCAGCACTGGCTGGCGCAGCAGCGCTGGCGCCAGCGCCTGTGGCGGGCGGTGTGCGTCGGCTTCTGGCTGTGGCTGGCCAGTCTGCTGCTGTTCTTCCTGCAGATCGCCCAGGCCGGACGGGAGGGTCCTGACCTCAGCGCTGCGCCGCCCGGCGCGATCCTGGTGCTCGGTTCGGGCACCAACCACTGCCGCCCCTCGCCAACGCTGCGCCAGCGCCTCGAGCGCGGGCTGGACCTGGCGCGGATCTATCCGCAGGCGCGGGTGGTGGTCAGCGGCGGTGTCGATCCGGGCTTCGGCTGCACCGAGGCCGAAGTGATGCGCCGCCATCTGCGCGACCGGGGCCTGGACGAGGCGCGCCTGCTGCTGGAGGAGCGCAGCACCAGCACCCACGAGAACCTGGTCTTCAGCCGGACGCTGCTGGAGCAGGCCGGTCTGGACCCGCGCCACACCGCCATCATGGTGATCACCAGCGACTTCCATGTGCCGCGCAGCCTGCGCATCGCCCGGCAGGCCGGCTATGCGCAGGTGCGTGCCGCCGGCGCGCCCACGCCGCGCCATCTGCGCTGGAACGCCTGGCTGCGCGAGTATTTCGCCTTCGCCAGCAGCCGGGCGCTGGGCGAGTTCTGAGCCTCGCGCTCGCACCTCGCTCAGGCGCCAGGCCCGATCTGCCATGATCGCTGCCTTCTTCCGCTGCCCGCGGCCGTCCCGCTGCTGCCTGTCATGTCCTGCATCGCCGTCATCGACTTCGAGACCACCGGCGGATCGCCCGCGCTGGGCGACCGTGCCACCGAAGTGGCGATCGTCATCCTCGAGGACGGCCGACCGGTCGAGCGCTTCCAGAGCCTGATGAACGCCGGCCGGCCGATCCCGGCCTTCATCTCTCAGCTGACCGGCATCACCAACGCGATGGTCGCCGCCGCGCCGCCCGCCGAGCAGGTGATGCGCGAAGCGGCGCGCTTCGTCGGCGAGCTGCCGATGGCCGCGCACAACGCCGCCTTCGACCGCCGCTTCTGGCAGGCCGAGCTGGCGCTGGCCGGGCTGGCGGCGCCGCATCCCTTCATCTGCACCGTGATGCTGTCGCGCCGGCTCTATCCGGACGCGCCCAGCCACCGCCTGGGCGATCTGGCCAGCTACCACCGCCTGCCGAGCACCGGCCAGGCGCACCGGGCGCTGGCCGATGCCGAGATGGCCGCGCATCTGCTCGGCCGCATGCAGGACGACCTGAAGCACGCCGGCCTGGGGCCCGGCAGCGAGGGCCGCTGCGACCATGACTGGCTGATGCGGGTGCAGGCGCTGCCGAAGCAGCGCGTCGCGCAGATGCTGGCCGGCGCACGCTGACCGCACCGGCATGAAAAAACCTCCCCCCCTGCTGGCCGGCGCGCTGCTGGCCCTGCTGACCGGCGTGGCCGCCGGCCTGCTGCTCTGCCAGAACGGCATCGGCCACGTCACCGCGCTCGATCGCACCGGGCTGGCGCTGTTCCACGCGCTGCGCTCGGACGGCACCGACCGGCTGGCGGCCGCACTGACCTGGGCCGGCTCGCTGGCGCTGCTGCTGCCGGTGGCGCTGGCCCGGGCCGCCTGGCTGCGTCGCCAGCAGCACCCCTGGCAGGAAGCGGCCTTCGTGCCAGCCGCGCTGCTGGGCACGACGCTGCTGGTGCATGCGGTCAAGCTGCTGGTGATGCGCCCGCGCCCGGACCTCTTCCCCACCGGCCTGCCGCTGCCGCCCGACCTGAGCTTTCCCAGCGCGCACACCGCGCAGGTGCTGGCGCTCGTGCTGGCGCTGTGGTGGCAGCCGGGCCGGCCGCGCCCGGCCGCGATCTGGCTGGCCGCTGGCCTGGCGCTGGCCTGCGCGGTCGCGGCGACCCGGCTGCATCTGCAGGTGCACTGGCCGACCGACCTGATCGGCGGCGCGCTGATGGCCCTGATCTGGGTGAGGGCGCTGGCCGGCGCGATGCCCGGAGCCTCGCGCATCTGCGGATGCGGGCGCTACCCGGGCACGACACAATCGGATCCGCCATGAACGCCCCCGATTCCCTGCCCTTCGACGACACCGATCCCGACGCCCCCGACGAGGCCGACCTGCCGCTGGTGCTGCTGGTCGACGACGAGGTGCGCTCGCAGGACGCGATGCGGCGCACGCTCGACGAGGACTTCCGCATCCTGTGCGCCAGCTCGGCCGAGGAGGCGCGCGCGCTGCTCGAGCGCCACGAGGCGGCGGTCATCCTGTGCGACCAGCGCATGCCGGGGCTGACCGGCGTGGAATTCCTGCGCGAGGTGCGCGAGCGCTGGCCGGAGACGGTGCGCCAGGCGGTGGAGGCACGCACGCTGCAGCGCGGCGTCAGCCGGCTCGAGCTCGACCTGCGCGCCGGCACCACCGCGCTGCGCACCCGCCGCGGCGACCGGCTGGCGCAGGCGCGCGCGACCTTCGGCTTCGAGCGCATCGAGCGCACGCCGGGCAGCCCGCTCGACGCGGTCTGCGCGATGGCGGCGCGGGTGGCGCGCTTCGACCTGCCGGTGCTGGTGCTGGGCGAGTCGGGCACCGGCAAGGAGCTGCTCGGCCGCGCGATCCACTACGCCAGCCCGCGCGCCGACGGACCCTTCGTGCTGGAGAACTGCGCCGCCATTCCCGACACGCTGCTCGAGTCGGAGCTGTTCGGCCACAAGCGCGGCGCCTTCACCGGCGCCTTCGAGGACCATGTCGGCCTGTTCCAGCGTGCCCACGGCGGCACCGTCTTTCTCGACGAGATCGGCGAGACCTCGCCGGCCTTCCAGGTCAAGCTGCTGCGGGTGCTGCAGGAAGGCGAGCTGCGCCCGGTGGGCTCGACCCGCTCGGTCCCGGTCGATGTGCGGGTGATCGCCGCGACGCACCGCCGGCTCGACGACGAGGTGCGCGCCGGGCGCTTCCGCGAGGATCTCTACTACCGCCTGGCCGGCATGACGCTGCAGATGCCGGCGCTGCGCGAGCGCGCCGGCGACATCGCGCCGCTGGCGCGCCGGCTGGCCGGCGAGGTCGGCGCCGAACTGGGGCTGCCCGGCGTGGAGATCGGGGCGGAGGCGATCGCGGTGCTGATGGCCTATCCCTGGCCGGGCAACATCCGCGAGCTGCGCAACGAGATCGCCCGCGCGATCGTGCTGGGCGACGGCCGCCGGATCGCGCCGCACGACTTCTCCGCCACCGTGCTGCATGGCCAGACCGGCCGCCATGCGCCGGCCGGCACGCCCGGCCCGAACCTGCCCGGCCTGCCGCAGAGCGGCACGCTGCAGGAGCGCCTGGACGCGATCGAGGCGATGGTGCTGCGCGAGACGCTGCTGCGCCACCGCTGGAACAAGACCCGCGCGGCCGCCGAGCTGGGCCTGTCGCGCGTCGGCCTGCGCGCCAAGCTGCGGCGCTTCCAGCTCGAGGACACGCCCGCATCGCCCGAGGACCTGCCATGAACCTGCTGTGGCTGCAGTCGGGCGGCTGCGGCGGCTGCTCGATGTCGCTGCTGTGCGCCGACACCGCCGACTTCGCCGGCCAGCTCGAGGGCGCGGGCATCCGGCTGCTGTGGCATCCGTCGCTGTCGCTGGCCAGCGGGGCGGATGTGGTCGCGCTGCTCGACAACCTGCTGGCCGGCCGGATCGCGCTGGATGCGCTGTGCGTCGAGGGCGCGCTGCTGCGCGGACCGAACGGCACCGGGCGCTTCCATCTGCTGGCCGGCACCGGCGTGCCGATGATCGACTGGGTGCGGCGACTGGCCGGCGTGGCGCGCCATGTGGTGGCGGTCGGCGCCTGCGCGGCCTGGGGCGGCGTGACCGCGGCCGGCAGCAACCCGACCGAGGCCACCGGACTGCAGCACGACGACGAGCGCCCGGGCGGTCTGCTCGGGCCCGACTTCCGCAGCCGCTCCGGCCTGCCGGTGGTCAACATCGCCGGCTGCCCGACGCATCCGGGCTGGGTGCTGGAGACGCTGATGGCGCTGGCGGCCGACCTGCTCGGCCCCGCCGACCTCGACGCGCTCGGCCGGCCACGCTTCTACGCCGACCAGCTGGTGCACCACGGCTGCACCCGCAACGAGTTCTACGAGTTCAAGGCCAGCGCCGAGAAGCCCTCCGACCTCGGCTGCATGATGGAGCACATGGGCTGCAAGGGCACGCAGGCGCATGCCGACTGCAACACCCGGCTGTGGAACGGCGAAGGCAGCTGCACCCGCGGCGGCCACGCCTGCATTTCCTGCACCGAGCCCGGCTTCCAGGACCCCGGCCACGCCTTCGCCGAGACGCCGAAGATCGCCGGCATCCCGGTGGGCCTGCCCACCGACATGCCCAAGGCCTGGTTCGTCGCGCTGGCCTCGCTGTCGAAGAGCGCCACCCCGCGCCGGGTGCGCGAGAACGCCACCGCCGACCACCGGGTGGTGGCGCCGCAGATCAGGAAGACCGGGCGGCGGTAGACCGACAGGGCCTGCGACCCGCACGCCACGCGAGTCAGCACCGATCGAGCAGACGGTGAGCCCGCAGCACGACCGGACGATCGATCATCTTGCCGTCGAGTCGCACTGCGGCACCTCCGCTGGTGCGGTCCGCATCCACGACACGTCGCGCCCAGTCACACTCGGCCGGACTGGGAGCCAGAGCCGCGTGCACCGGCCTGACCTGACACAGGTGGATGCAGAGCTTGCCGCCAAAGCCGAAACGGCGGGCACGCGCGGTGTCCCGCCCCAGCTGCTCGGCAGCATCCAGGGCGACCGTCACACCATCAATGGCCGGCGCCAGACCGGCCAGACCGACAGAAGGTCGATCGCTGCGGCACCAGGTCGCCAGCCAGGCCTCGTCCTCGGCCCAGTCCGCACTGCGATGCGCATTCAGGCGCTGCACGACGGGAACACCATGACTGATCCAGTCTGACCAAGCAGCCCGGACCGCGACACGAGCGGCCGGCTTGTCAGCCGGTGCAACGGCATCCTCGAGATCCAGCACGATCGCGCCGGCCCCGCTGGCCAGCGCCTTGGCAAAGCGCTCGGGTCGATGCCCTGGCACGAAAAGCAGACTGCGCGCCTGAGCCAGACGAGCAGAAAGATTCATGGAAGCAGACATGTGCAATCCGGGTCAGACTGCGGTGGCGCCGGTCACATGCGTCACCACAAGGCGGCGCAGCAAGGGCAGCTGGCCGGTGAAGAAATGATCGGCCTCGGGCAGCACGGTCACCGCCTTGTCATGGCGGCGTGCCCAACCCAGGACCAGATCGCCGCCGAAATGGCCCGGGCTGTCATAGCTGCGGCCCGCAGGCACGCGGCCGTCGGGCGGGCTGGCCAGTACCACGCTCGAGGCCGGCGCACCGGCCTCGCTCAGAGCTGCAGCGATACGCGACACCACATGCGCTCCGAAGGAGAAACCCACCAGCGCCAGCGCCAGCCCCTGCCTGATTCCTGCGCGCAGGGCCTGCACCAGCGCCAACAGATCGTCGGCCTCGCCAGCGCCGCAGGCGTGCCCCCCCCCGTGCTGCGCCCCACGCCACGGAAGTTGGGGCACAAGTCAGCCAGCCCGCGTCGGCCAGCCCGCCCGGACGCGGGCCTCCAGCGGAGGAGAATCGCTCAGCACCTCCAGCATGCCTGCAGGACTGCGCACCAGCGTCGCGCTGCAGGCCAGATCGTCGGCAGTCAGTGCCTCGATCATCGCCATGCGGCCAACACAGTCACCAGCTCAGGCACGGCCGCAAACAGATCCGCTTCGAGGCCGTAGTCGGCGACGCTGAAGATCGGCGCTTCCGGATCCTTGTTGATCGCCACGATCACCTTGGAGTCCTTCATGCCGGCCAGGTGCTGGATCGCGCCCGAGATGCCGGCGGCGATGTACAGGCTCGGCGCCACGATCTTGCCGGTCTGACCGACCTGCCAGTCGTTCGGCGCATACCCCGCATCCACCGCTGCACGGCTCGCACCCAGCGCCGCGCCCAGCTTGTCCGCCAGCGGGATCAGCACTTCATTGAACTTGTCGCTGCTGCCGAGTGCGCGGCCACCGGAGACGATGATCTTGGCAGCAGTCAGCTCGGGGCGATCGCTCTTCGTGACCTCGCGGCCGACGAACTGGCTCTTGCCCGAGTCGGCCACGGCAGCGACCGATTCGACCGCAGCCGAGCCACCCGTGGCAGCCGCGGCGTCGAAGCCGGTCGTGCGCACAGTGATGACCTTGACCGCATCGGTGCTCTGCACGGTGGCGATGGCGTTGCCGGCGTAGATCGGGCGCTCGAAGGTGTCGGCGCTGATGACCTTGGTGATGTCGGTCACCTGGGCCACGTCGAGCTTGGCGGCCACGCGCGGGGCGACGTTCTTGCCGCTGGCGGTCGCCGGGAACAGCAGGTGGCTGTAGGCACCGGCCACGGCCAGCACTTGGGCCGCGAGGTTCTCGGCCAAGCCGTCAGCGAGGCTGGCGCCGTCGGCGTGCAGCACCTTGGTCACACCGGCGATCTGGGCTGCGGCAGCCGCAGCCGCACCGGCGTTCAGGCCCGCGATCAGCACGTGGACTTCACCGAGCTGCGCCGCCGCAGTCACGGTGTTCAGCGTCGCGCCCTTGATGGATGCGCCGTCGTGTTCAGCAATAACGAGTGCAGCCATCTCAGATCACCTTCGCTTCGTTCTTCAGCTTGGCGACCAGCGTCGCCACATCCGCCACCTTGATGCCCGCGCCGCGCTTGGCCGGCTCCGCCACCTTCAGCGTCTTGATGCGCGAGGCCACGTTGACACCCAGCGCGTCCGGCTTGATGACTTCCAGCGGCTTCTTCTTCGCCTTCATGATGTTCGGCAGCGTCACGTAGCGCGGCTCGTTCAGGCGCAGGTCGGTGGTGATGATCGCGGGCAGCGACACCGACACCGTTTCCAGACCGCCGTCCACTTCGCGGGTGACCACCGCGCGACCGTCCACGACCTCGACCTTCGAGGCGAACGTGGCTTGCGGCAGATCCGCCAGCGCCGCCAGCATCTGCCCGGTCTGGTTGCAGTCGTCGTCGATCGCCTGCTTGCCCAGGATCACCAGCCCCGGCTGCTCCTTGTCGACCAGCGCCTTCAGGATCTTCGCCACCGCCAGCGGCTGCAGTTCGGCATCGGTCTCGACCAGGATGCCGCGGTCGGCACCGAT
>RRZU010729965.1_pt1 | contig 11755 bp, 8 predicted proteins | sample 2165561 | NCBI WGS metagenome assembly RRZU01 (sample SAMN10456909, study PRJNA506462) | wastewater metagenome | isolation source: wastewater sludge | place: USA: Moscow, Idaho | reverse complement strand
CCTCTCCAGCAGGTTGGGCGGCCGCGTGGACCGGACCTACGGCGAGGAGGTCAGCGTCGCCGTGGTGCGACTCACCGACGAGGGTCGCGCCGATCCCCGCTTCGAAGGGGTTCCCGACCAGCTCACTGCGTTCGTCGGGCACAAGGAGGCGTCGCGGGACCTGGCCCCGGGCGCGGTGCTGCTCGCCTCGGGCGACCTCTGCCCTGTCCAAGCCTTCAGGGTCGGACGCAACGTGTACGCGACCCAGTTCCACCCAGAGCTCGACCAGGAGGGCATGGCGACGCGGATCCAGATCTACAGCACCGCAGGCTACTTCCCGCCCGAGGCGACCGAGGAGCTGGTGGTCTTCGCGAGGGGCGCGGTCCTCGCGCCGGAGGTGCACCGGCTGCTGACCAACTTCGTGAGCATCGCACGCCTTCGTGAGAGGTCTCTCATCGAAACTCCCCTGGAAAACTCATCAGTGATCCCTTGAATGAGCTTGTCAGCGGCAATGAGTGCCGCTGACACCCTCCCGAAAGGATCACCATGTTGCGAAGCCTCACCGTCGCCGCAGCGACGGCCATCGTGCTCAGCGGCGCAGTCATCACGGCCCCAACGGCAGCAGCAGATGTCACCTGCCGAGGCACCCTCTCCTCGCCAGTCGGCGACACCGTCATTGTCCCCTCCGGCGCGACCTGCACCATCACCACCACCGTCGACGGCGATGTCAAGGTCTCGAGCGGCGCGAGCGTCACGCTCCGCGGGGCCTCCGTCGAGGGAAACGTCCAGGCCGAGTCGGCCCGCGCTGTCGCCGTCACCAACTCGCGCATCGACGGCGACCTCCAGGCCAAGTACACCTCCACCTCGGTCTCCGTCAGCGGCACCCGCGTCGGCGGCAACATCCAGCTCGAGGAGGGCCGCGCAGCCATCGCGCTGAGCAGCAACACCGTCGACGGCGACATCCAGCTCTTCAAGAACCCAGCCGGGGCCAAGTCGGTGAACTCGAACATCGTCAACGGCAATCTCCAGTGCAAGGAGAACCGGCCCGCTCCGACCGGCAGCCGCAACGTCGTGCGCGGCAGCGCCGAAGACCAGTGCCGTGGCCTCACCGGCACCGGCGGCGGTGGAGGCGGCGGCGGCAGCACCGTCGACATCTACCTCACCCCGGGTACGCACCACGTCAACGGGCGAACCTGGCGCACCACGTGCGAGCCGTACTCGACGACCAGGCGCTGCCGCACCGAGATCAAGGCGACCACTGTTTCCTACACGTCCGGCCGCTTCGTCCAGTCGACCGGCTGGGTCTTCAACAACCTGACCTACGCCCCGATCCCCCGCTCCACCTGGGGCAAGAACCCGCTCGCCAACAAGGGCAGCTGGACCGCGGCTGACGGTCGCAAGTGGCGCACCGACTGCGACTCCGCCGTCACCGGCCGCAACGGCTGCCGCAGCTACGCCACCGCAAAGGTGATCGAGTACCGCGGCGGCACGTACCAGTGGGTCACCAAGGAGATCCTCAACAACATGGTCCGCTTCGCCTGACCACGTCGGCACACAGAAAGGCGCCCCCACCGATTCGGTGGGGGCGCCTCGTTCTGTCTTGCTGCCGGACTCAGTCGAGGTAGTCGCGCAGGACCTGCGAACGCGACGGGTGCCTCAGCTTCGACATGGTCTTGGACTCGATCTGGCGGATGCGCTCACGCGTGACGCCGTAGACCTTTCCGATCTCGTCAAGCGTCTTCGGCTGGCCGTCGGTCAGGCCGAAGCGCATGCTCACGACGCCTGCCTCGCGCTCGGAGAGCGTGTCGAGCACATCGTTGAGCTGCTCCTGCAGCAGGGTGAAGTTCACGGCGTCGGCCGGGACGACCGCCTCGGAGTCCTCGATCAGGTCGCCGAACTCGGAGTCGCCGTCCTCGCCGAGCGGGGTGTGCAGCGAGATGGGCTCACGGCCGTACTTCTGGACCTCGACGACCTTCTCAGGGGTCATGTCCAGCTCGACAGCCAGTTCCTCCGGCGTTGGCTCGCGGCCGAGATCCTGCAGCATCTGACGCTGCACGCGGGCCAGCTTGTTGATGACCTCGACCATGTGCACCGGGATGCGGATGGTGCGGGCCTGGTCGGCCATGGCGCGCGTGATCGCCTGCTTGATCCACCAGGTCGCGTAGGTGGAGAACTTGTAGCCCTTTGTGTAGTCGAACTTCTCGACCGCACGGATCAGGCCGAGGTTGCCCTCCTGGATCAGGTCGAGGAAGAGCATGCCGCGGCCGGTGTAGCGCTTCGCGAGCGACACGACGAGTCGCAGGTTGGCCTCGAGGAGGTGGTTCTTGGCGCGATGTCCGTCCTCGGCGATCCACTGGAAGTCCTCCAGATCGGCGTCGTTGACTGCGTCGTCGGCCCCGAGCCGCTCCTCAGCGAAAAGGCCCGCCTCGATGCGCTTGGCGAGCTCGACCTCCTGCACCGCGTTGAGCAGCGCGACCTTTCCGATCTGCTTCAGGTAGTCCTTGACCGGATCTGCCGTCGCGCCGGCCGAGACGACCTGCTGCTCCGGCTCGTCCGCGTCATCGGAGTCGGAGAGCGCGAAGCCCTCCTCCTCGGAGGTGAGCTCCTTCTCGAGCGGAGCCTCCTTCGCCTCCACGAACTGCGAGTCGTCGACCTCGTCGAGCGACCGCTTCTTCCCACCGACGGTCAGCACCACATCGTCACCGTCCCGCTCGAACTTCACCTCGACCTCGCCGGTGGATGCCTGGGCGATAGTCGGCTCAGCGGCCTTGCGTGAACGCGAGGCGGGGGCCTTCTTGGCGGGAGCCGCCTCGTCGGTCTTCTTCGCCCGCGTGCGCGGCGCAGTCTTGGTGGCGCCGTCAGCGGCCGCCTTCGTGCGCGTGGTTCGCTTTGGTGCGTCCTCAACAGGGGTCGCAGCGCTCCGGCGGGTACGGGTTGTCTTGCCGGTGCCTTCAGCGTTCTGGGTCACGGTTGTCCTCTCAAGCCAGACGACTGACTTTTGCGCGTGCGCCGCCCCGTCTTCGTCAAGGGTGACACAGCGTCCATTCTGGCACGCGTACTGCCATCACTCAAACGCAGCCGTCAGGGTATCCCCCGACCACGGTCAGGGCGGCCGCCCACGGGGGTCAGACCCTGGGCCCATTTCGCTGCGAGCGAGAAAAACATGGAACCTGTGGGGACCTTCGCGCGTTGTACTAGATGACGAACGGGCGAAAGGTCTGATTTGAACATGTTTACTCCTGCTCGCATGCGAAGCACCGACGGAATCGACGGCAAGGACGCGGTGGGGCTCTACCTCGACGCGATCGCCAAGACGCCCCTGCTCACAGCTGTGGGCGAGGTCGAACTGGCTCGTGCCATCGAAGCCGGGCTCTTTGCGCAGAAGATCCTCGATGGCGAGGCTACCTCGTCCATCCAAGCCACCGACGACGAGCTCGCGGAGATCGCGGCCGAGGGCGAGCGCGCCATGCAGCAGTTCGTCCAGGCGAACCTGCGGCTCGTGGTCTCCGTCGCACGTAAGTACGGCCGTTCCCAGATGCCTCTGCTCGACCTGGTCCAGGAGGGCAACACCGGCCTGATCCGCGCGGTCGAGAAGTTCGACTACGCCAAGGGCTTCAAGTTCTCCACCTACGCGACCTGGTGGGTCCGCCAGGCCATCTCGCGCGGCATCGCCCAGCAGGGTCGCATCGTGCGGCTCCCCGTGCACGTCGCGGAACAGGTCAACCAGGTCTCCGCCGTGCGCCGCAACCTGGAGCGCCAGCTCGGCCGCGAGCCGGAACTGGCCGAGATCGCCGAGGAGCTGGGGCTCGAGGAGTCGAAGGTCGTCGACCTGCTGCGCTACTCCCGCGACCATGTCTCGCTCGACGCTCCGGTCGAGGCCGACGGTGACACCGCGCTCGGCGACCTGATCGCCCGCGAGACGGCACCAGGTCCCGACGAGATGGTGCTCGACGCCGAGGAGCGCGCCCGCCTCGAGGAGATGCTCTCCGACCTGGACGAGCGTTCCCAGGACGTCGTGCGTCGCCGCTACGGCCTCCTCGACGGCCGCCAGGCCAAGCTGGCCGACATCGGCACCCACTGGGGCATCACCGCCGAGCGGGTGCGCCAGATCGAACGTCAGGCCCTCGCCCAGCTGCGCGCAGCTCAGGGCGTGGCGGCCTGAACCAAGCCGGGTACGGTTCGCCCGAACTCTCCCCCTGGGTGGCGGGCCGTACCTGAAAACACCCGAGCGGCCCGCGTCTCCTCACCGGAGACACGGGCCGCTCGGCGTTGCAGCTCAGTCGAGAACGCGGATCAGGCCCTCCTGGGCGCACGAGGCGACGGCGGCGTCGTCCTGGAAGAGGCGTCCCATCGCGAAGCCGCGCGCGTTCGAGGCAGACGGCGAGATCATGTCGTAGAGCAGCCAGCGGTCGACGTGGACCGGGCGGTGGAACCACATGGCGTGGTCGATCGAGGCGGCCTGCAGCTTCGGAGACAGGAACTCCACCTCGTGCGGGACCGTCGTCACGCTGAGCAGGGTCATGTCGCTCAGGTAGGCGAGCACCGCCGTGTTGAGCAGCGCATCGTCGGGCATCTCCTCCTTGGTTCGCACCCAGGCGAGCATCCGTCCACCGTTGGAGGTGGGCGCAGGCCGCGCGGCGAGCCTCACCTCCAGCGCGTCCCACTCCGAGATCAGCGCGACGCCCGCGCCGAACCTACGCCCCAGGACGTCGGCGAGTTCGGGCGACGCATCGGGAGGCGAGACCTCCGTCGGGGTGCTCGCCGAGTGGTCGAGCCCGGGCTCGGGGAACTGGAACGACGTCGTCATCTCGAAGATGACCCGCTCCCCCTGCCGCGCGATGACCCGGCGGTTGCTGAAGGTCTTTCCGTCGCGCATGACCTCGATGTCGAAGTCGAGCGGCTGATCGGGGGCCCCTGGCCGCAGGAAGTACGCGTTGAGCGAGTGCGGGATCCGCAGGGGGTCGACGGTGCGCGCCGCCGCGATCAGCGTCTGCGCGAGCACCTGCCCGCCGAAGAGCCGCTGCATGCGGGTCTGCGGCTGCGGTCCGCGGAAGGTCAGCTCGCCCGTCTGCTCGAGGTCGAACAGGGAGAGCAGCTCGGTCACGTCTTTCGGCACGGGCCCATCCAACCACTCGGGAAGGGCCCCTAGCCAGCCTGGCGGATCGCCTGCCTGATCCGTTTCGCCGAGACGGGCACGGCCGTGCGCAGCTGCTGCGCGAAGAGGCTGACCCGGAACTCCTCGATCAGGAACGCGATCTCCTCGACCCTCGGGCTCAGCGGCCCCTGCGGCTGACGGTCGATCAGCTCGCCGTAGAGGTCCTCCATCTCGTCGACCTCGGCCTGCAGCCGCTGGTCGCGCTCAGGGTTGGTCAGCGCGGCGCTCAGTCGCGCCACGGCCCCCTTCGCGTAGCGGGGCAGGTGGGAGAACCAGGGGTCCGGCGTCGCGGAGATGAAGCGGTTGAAGAACAGGTTGTCGAGCTGTCCCTTCACGTCCTTCGCCGTCGGCGTGGTGGCCGAGCCGATCAGCACCCGGGCCTCCGTGACGGCGGCCAGCGCATGGGCGGCGGTGTTGACGACCTGGAGGGTCCGGCCAGGGCACTCCTGCCGGACCGCGAGCGCGGTCGCCTCGTACGCCGCCGCGCCGCGGACCTCGACGATCGGTCCCGACTCGGAGGCGAGCTGCTCGGAGGCCTTCAGCCACGCGTCGGCGAGCAGGTCCGGCACCGTCGAGTAGGCGGAGTCGGCGAGCGAGAGCTTCTCCATCCGCCCCAGGTGCGAGACCACCCACTTGACCGGGTCCGGATTGGTCAGCGTCAGGAGCCGCCGCAGCCCGTGCACGTGGGACCGGTCGGCCTTGGCGCGTTCGTCGAGCACCGACAGCCCGACACTCGTGCCCTCGTCGACGAGCGCGGGGAATCCCACGACACCCTTCGCGACGGAGATCTCGGCGGGGATGTCGCCGAACGTCCACGCCTTCTGCCCGGTGGCCGCGAGGCCGCCAGCGGAGCGGGTCAGCTTCTCCGCGACCTTCGGCGACAGTTTCTCCGACAGGTGATCGAGGCTTGTGCACCGCGCGATCTCGCGCCCGTTGTCGATGACCACGAAGGTCGGCCTGAGGTGGGAACCGAGCTGCTCAGGCTGGAAGTCGGAGCCTTGCACGACGGTCCCGGTCAGCGCGGTGAGCGCACGGGCGAGCGCGTCGGTGAACGAACCGCCCTGCCGGTTCTCGCTCAGCCACCCGAGGGCCCGCGCCGAGTAGTCGGGGGCGGGCACGAAGTTGGTCCGCAACTGTTTCGGCAGCGAACGGATCAGTTCGGTGGCCAGTTCGCGGCGCAGCCCGGGTACCTGCCAGCTGAAGGCGGCGTCGTCGAGCTGGTTCAGCAGCTCGAGGCGGACCGTGACGGTGACGCCGTCGGAGCCCGCGCCAGGGTCGTAGACGTAGCTGACGGGCAGCCTGTGCTCCCCCACCTTCCACCGGTCCGGGAAGTCGGAGGGCCGCAGCGCGGTCGGATCGACGAGCACGTCGTCGCGGGTCAGCCGCGGCCACTGGTCGGCGGGGGTGCGGCGCAGCCACTTGTCGAACGTCGAACCGGAGACGACCTCGGCAGGTATCCGCGCGTCGTACCAGGCGTAGAGCGCGTCGTCGGAGGCCAACAGGTCCGGCCTGCGCATCCGGTCGGTGAGTTTGACCGCATCCGCGAAGACGGCCCGGTTCGCGGTGACGAGCTTGTTGCGGGTCTCCCACTCCCCCTCGACGAGTGCGCTGCGGATGAAGATCTCGCGCGCCTCCACGGGGTGGTCGGCGGCGTAGTTCGTGCGGCGTCCCGCGACGATCGGCACGCCGAACAGCGTGATCCGCTCGTTCGCCTGGACCGAGGCGGAACGCGACGACCAGTGGGGCTCGGAGACCGTCCGCGTGATGACGTGTCCGCCGACCTGCTCCACCATCTCCGCCGTGATCGGGGCGACGGTGCGCGCCCAGAGCCGGGAGGTCTCCACGAGCTCGAAGGCCATCACCAACGGCGGGGTCGACTTCGCCATCGATGACCCGGGCTGAATCGCGAACCTGGCGCCCCGCGCCCCTTGGTACTCGGTCAGCGGGCGCCGTTTTCCGGGCTGCCGCTGCGCCCGCTCCTGCTCGGCGAGGCCGACGTTGGAGAGCAGGCCGGTCAGCAGGCAGGTGAGGATCTCGGGCATCGTGCCGCGGCCGGAGGTGTCGAGGTCCAGCTCGCGCGTGGCCTCCTTCAGCTGGGAGACCAGATCCTCCCATTCGCGGAAGCGCACGAAGTTGAGGTACTCGGCCCGGCACATGCGGCGGAACGCGCTTCCGCTGAGTTCGCGACGCTTCGTCCGCAGGTAGGTCCAGATGTTGAGCAGCACCTCGAAGTCGCCGCCCTGGAGGGAGACCTTCTGCTCGCTCTGGTGCCGCGTCCCGGTGTGGGCGGTGTGTCGCTTCGGCTCGTCCGACGCGTCGGCAGGCTTCGGCTCATCTTCCGGCACCCCGCCCCAGAATCTGCGGTGCAGCTGGTCGGCCTGGGCCTGGAACTCGGCGGGGCGTTCCCGCACGTCCGGGACGGTGAGGCCGGCGACGAGGACGAGCACCGTCGCGAGGCTGTTGCGGCGCGTGCCCTCGATCAGCATCCGCCCGAGCTTCGGGTCGACCGGCATCCTTGCCAGCATCCGGCCGGTCCTGGTCAGCCGGAGCCGGTCGTGGCGCTTTCGGGGATGGATCGCGCCGAGCTCGCTGAGCACCCGGATGCCGTCGTTGATGTGCGAGACGACAGGCGCCTCGACGAACGGGAAGGACTCCACGTCGCCGAGGCCGGCCTGCGCCATCAGCAGGATGACGGTGGCGAGGTTGGTGCGCAGGATCTCAGGGTCGGAGAACTCAGGCCGGGAGTCGAAGTCCTCCTCCGAGAACAGGCGGATGGCCACGCCGGGACCGACGCGCCCACACCGTCCGGCGCGCTGATTGGCCGATGCCTGGGAGATGGGCTCGATCGGCAGGCGCTGCACCTTTGTGCGTGACGAGTAGCGCGAGATGCGGGCGGTGCCGGTGTCGACGACGTAGCGGATCCGCGGCACCGTGATCGAGGTCTCCGCGACGTTGGTGGCAAGCACGATCCGTCGCCGCGCCTTCGGCGCAAAGACCCGCTGCTGGTCGGCTGAGGACAGTCGAGCGAAGAGCGGCAGCACCTCGAGTCCGGTGCCGAGGGCCTCGATCGCGTCGGCCGTGTCGCGGATCTCGCGCTCGCCGCTGAGGAACACCAGGATGTCGCCGGTGCTCGACTCCGTGACGATCTCCTCGACGGCACCGACGATGGCGTCGATCTCGTCCTCGCCTTCGACGGGGTCGCGGTAGCGCAGCTCGACCGGATAGGTGCGGCCCGAGACCTCCACGATGGGGGCCCCGCCGAAGTGCTCGGAGAACCGTTGGGTGTCGATCGTGGCCGAGGTGACGATGACCCGCAGCTCGGGGCGCTTCGGCAGGAGCTGCTTGAGGTAGCCGAGCAGGAAGTCGATGTTGAGGCTTCGCTCGTGGGCCTCGTCGATGATGATCGTGTCGTAGCGGCTCAGCATCCGGTCGTGGGTGAGCTCCGAGAGGAGGATGCCGTCGGTCATCACCTTGATCCGGGTCTGCGCCGACACCTTCCTGGTGAAGCGGACCTGGTAGCCGACGAAGTCGCCGATCTCCACCCCGCACTCGACAGCGATCCGCTGCGCGACCGTCCGCGCGGCGATCCGGCGCGGCTGCGTGTGTGCGATGCGCTCCCGCCCTGCCAGGAGGCAGATCTTCGGCAGCTGGGTCGTCTTGCCGGAGCCGGTCTCACCCGCGACGATGACCACCTGGTTGTCGCGGATGAGTTCGGCGATGCGTTCAGCCTCCGCCGCTATGGGAAGCGACGGCTCGATCTCTACTGTCGGTCGGGAGCTGGAGGTCATCCGCGCGTGATGTACAGCGGGCACTCGGCGTGGGCCATGAGGCCACGCAGGAGCCCGCCGAGCCCGAACCCGGGGATCGACGATTCGCCGACGCCCAGCACGAGCAGATCGTAGGAGGCGCTTCGGCTGACCAGCTCGTTGATCGGGCTGTCTGCGGCCACGAGCACCTCGTACTCGACCTCGGGGAAGCTCTTCGCGAGCCCTTCGGCGAGGGCCTCGATGCCGCCCTGCGCGAAGCGGAGCTGTTCGTCGAGCTGGGCAGGGCTGAGCTTGCGCGAGAAGATACCGACCGGCGGCTGGACGGCGTGCACGATCTCGAGGTGTGCCCCGAGCCGCTTCGCCTGTTCGAAGGCCGCCTTGAGCGTCGCCTCGCCACCCGGCGAGGTCTGCAGGCCGACGCCGACGACACCCTTCGTGCCGACCGGGGTCGGGTGGGCTGCGGCGGAGATGACGACCACCGGGCAGGAGGCGTTGGCCACGACGGCGACCGAGGTGGAGCCGACGAACATGCGCTCGAGGCCCGAGGCGGCCCGGCGACCGACCACGACGAGGTCTGCGACCTCACTCAGGCGGGCCATCACCCCACCGGGCGAGCCCATCACGACCTCGGTCTTGAGCCGGTCGGGCGCCAGTCCGAGTTCGAGCGCGAGGGCCTTGGCCTGCTCGTTCGCGGTCACGCCGGCGGCCTGAAGGACCTCCGGGTCGTAGACGACGCCCCAGGCACCGGCCATCAGGGTGTCGTCGACCGCGTTGATCAGCATGAGCTCGCCGCCATGGCGGATGACGGTGTTGGCACCGAACCGCACGGCGCGCAGGCCGTCGTCGCTGCCGTCGACGCCGACGACCACCAGCGGCACGTGTCGCTGTTCCTGCGCCGCGTCCGGGGCCTTCGCCTCGGCGGCCTGTCCGTCTGCCTGGGGCGCTGTGTACGCGTCGTCGTGGATCTCCTGCGGCGCAGGCGTCTGCTCATCCATCGGGATGTTGTTCTCGGTCATCACTTACCTCCGCGCTTGGTTCCGGAAACGACCCTGCCGCTGATCTGGCCGGGCGTGATGGCGACCCACACCGGCCGCTCACCGTCGAGCCAGCTGACCCGCTCGTCGGAGTCGACGGCGGCGGGACCGGACTGCCCCTGGATGAGGACCGACCAACCCATCGCGGTCTCCGCGTCGATCTCGTCCACCTCGAAGGCGACGACGGTCGGCTCGACGAGGCGGGAGAGAGCTCCCCCTTCGGTCGTCTGGAACTCGATGGTCCGGTCGTGGATGCGGTAGTTGGCCGGGATCACGAGGATGCCGCCGGCATGCGCCCATGCGACCCGTCCGACCTCCGCTTCGGCCAGCAGGGCCCAACACTCGTCGGCATCGAGCCTCGAGAAGTAGGTCACGCCCTGGCCGGGTTCACTCGTCATGCGCCAACCCTATCGCGCCCGGGCCTTTCTCCGCGTCAGCACGTCAAGGGTCATGACCCGTTCCGGGTAGGCGCTGAACCCGGCAGGAAATTTGATTCCGAAACATTTCCGAAACGCATGCAGGACGACCCGCGCCCGGCCTATTCTCCGTTTAGTTCTGTCACACACCAAAAGACAGGGCGCATCGAGACAAAGGAGTTCCCCAGATGCGAACCATCAGAGGTCCACTGCTCGGCGGCCTCACGCTCGCCGCCTCCGCGACGCTGCTCCTCTCCGCCCCGACAGCAGGGGCGGATCAGGCGACGCTGCGAGACGCAGGCCCGGACCGCCCCCCTCATCGGCACCGCCGCGTGGGGCCAGCGCGACCTGATCGACTACGACCGCAAGAACCCGACGACCTACCAGCAGCTGATCGGCGCCCAGTTCGACTCGATCACGCCCGAGAACGACATGAAGTGGGCCGAGATCCACCCGGAAGAGGGGGTCTACGACTTCAGCGGCGCCGATGCCGTGATGGAGTTCGCCAAGCGCAACGGGCAGCAGGTTCGCGGCCACACGCTGCTGTGGCACAGCCAGAACCCGGCATGGGTCACCGAGGCGAGCGCCACCTGGACCTGCGACGAGGCGCGCGCCGTCCTCAAGGACCACATCACCACCGTCGTGGGCCGCTACAGGAACAAGATCTACGAGTGGGACGTGGCCAACGAGATCTACCAGGACACGTGGGACGTCGGCGGCGTCAGGCTGCGCACCAACTCCAATCCGTTCCTGGAGGCGTGCGCGGACGACCCTGAGGCCCTGATCGGTGACGCGTTCCGGTGGGCGCACAAGGCCGACCCGAAGGCACGGCTGTTCCTCAACGACTACAACGCTGAGGGAATCAACGAGAAGACCGACGCCTACTACGGCCTCGCCAAGCGTCTGCTCGCAGACGGCGTGCCGCTGCACGGCTTCGGAGCCCAGGCCCACCTCAGCCTGCAGTACGACTACGACAACGGCCTCGAGGCCAACCTCGAGCGCTTCGCCAAGCTGGGCCTGAAGGTGGCCATCACCGAGGCCGACGTCCGGATCCCCGAGGTGGAAGGCCGCGAGCCGACCGATGAAGAAGTCGCCGAGCACACGAATCGCCACGTGAAGCTGCTCAAGGCCTGCCTCGACAACGAGGCGTGCACCAGCTTCACCGTGTGGGGCTTCAACGACGCCTACTCTTGGGTGCCGCAGACCTTCGCGCGCGAGGGCTGGGCGACGCTGATGACCGCCGACGGCCAGCTCAAGCCAGCCTTCTACGCGATGGTCGACACCCTCGAGGACGCCGTCACGCCGCGCCTGCCGAAGGCGTGTGACAAGAAACCGGAGCTGCGGCCGTGCAGCTTCGCCCTGCCGACTCCTGCGGGCAGGGCCAACCGCTGACCGCGGAACCGG
>RRZU012397453.1_pt1 | contig 11756 bp, 11 predicted proteins | sample 2165561 | NCBI WGS metagenome assembly RRZU01 (sample SAMN10456909, study PRJNA506462) | wastewater metagenome | isolation source: wastewater sludge | place: USA: Moscow, Idaho | reverse complement strand
TTTTCCTCCTATGATTTTTTGTATGGGGGTCATCCCCTTACAAGTTAAAGGCGAACTAAAACGGAGAAAGTAAACCCTCTCCGTTTATCTTTTTAGAAAAGTTTTCTGAGACGAGCGTAAATCTTGTTCAAGCGATTCTGCACTGCTTGTTTAGTTATTCCTAGTTCAGCAGCTATCTCAGTTTGTGGTATATCTTCGTAAAAAACTTTTTGAATGAGCCAACGCTGATTTTCAGTTAGCTCAGGAAGTAACTCTTCTAGTCGCTCCATTCGTGAATCTTTCTTCTTCACAGATTCATCAAACAGATAAGCTTGATACAGTAGTTCGTTTTTATCTTCAGCATAATCATCATCGATTGCACTCATTGATAGAACTTGCATTTTCATGGGAAATTTCTTTTTAATGGCATCTTGTATGATATCTTTTGTAGGCTCCATCCCATCATGTTCTAATTTATATTGTTCAATAAACTGAGAAATCCAAATACGAATCTCCGCCTTTTCTTTATTGGTACGTAATCCTTGATAAGACTTCAAATTATAGTAAACCTCTTGGTCGTCAATTTGATGAAGACGATAGATGTCTAGCTCAGTTACTTCATAAACTCCTGCTTTTAGCTCAGCCATTACCTTGCCGTCAGCATCTAAATACTTGTAAGTTCCTCGTTCTTTTTGTGGTGTTTTCTTGAATTTAGCCATCTTCTATGACTCCTTTCGATTGTTAGTCCATTGGACGAATCGAAAGAAGATAGAAAATGACTTATTGAAAACCGAATTTAGGCATAAAAAATAGGCACACCAAAAATCACGGAGAAACAATGAAATCATTAGAGCCAGTCAATAAAGACAGCTCATTTTTTCATATTCGTTTCAATCCGCCCTTTTTGGTGGCCACCATATTGGACATTGATATTCTTTTGTAGGTTATTAGGGATTTGTGAGTATTTATATCTATTGATAATTGTTAAACACTGTTATTCTTGATATAATATTAATAGAAGTTTTTCACAATCCCTTGCTACAAGTTAATAATAGCAAGTTGATTAGGTACATAGTTTTGCTTACTAGGTATGCTAGGTATTAATTAGGTATTTGAGGTGACATGATGGAAAGTTATGATTTTTTTCAAAAATTGTATAAAGGAGTTGTAAAGCAACAAAATCAGGGTGTTTTCATGACGAACCTATTCACTGCTGCAGGAAGTTCCCATTTTTCAAATAGCAATTACCAAACTACTGCGGGTACTGAATCACAACGTTCGCTTTTCAAAAAAGGAAAACACCTTACTTCAGAAATGAAAAAAAGCTTTCCAATTCCATTTGATTTGAAAAGTCTTTCTGAATTTTTATTAAACCAATTTGATGAGAATAAACTTCCAGAATTAATGATGGCGTTTGATATTCCTTCAAATTCAATTATTAATAGTGATTTTCTATCAATGGCTATTGCTTCACAATTTGAAAGTTTTATTGTCACAGATTCAAACATTGTAGATAACATCGTTTTTAATAAATACCAGTTATTACTTAGTACACCAGATAATGAAGAAGAGCCATCAACTAGCCGACAACCGTTATATGATGGAGATGCAATAAATTTACTAAACCAAAACCAAAGTAAATACAAGTCAAATACAAATAAGAAAATAATTCATGAGTGGGTAATTCAAAATATCGGTAGTAGAGAATGGATTGATAGAAAACTAATTTTGATTAATACCACTAAAGTTAGAGTTAAAGCATCCTTAAATACAATAGAAATTCCAAATCTAAAACCAAATGAAATTATTAAATTAACTGTTCAATTTGATACACGATCGTTCGAAGGGGAATTTAGAACAATATGGAAAATGGTCGACAAAGGAAATAACGATTGCTTTCCAAATCAACAATGGCTGTTAGATGTCACAATTGATGTAACATTCATTCCGGAGGAAAAAGATGACAAATAAAGAAATAGAAAAATGGGTATCAATTAAAGACGTCCAAGACCATCTTGATGTTGGCAGAGACACTATTCTTCAATGGATAAACAAAAGAAATCTTCCTGCATATAAAGTAGGAAGATTATGGAAATTTAAATTAAGTGAAATAGACGAGTGGGTTCGTTCAGGTGGTGCAGATGATGTTAGTAAATAACAAGTAAGAGGTGTAAGTATGAGTGAGGCAATTATTAGTTCAACACTTTCAAGTGCAGACGATTTTGAAAATATCTTTAAAGAAGTGAACCATGACAAATCTCTTGGACTTAAAAATAATAATCATCTAAAATTCTTTCAGCTAGATATGGGAGATTATGATTATAAATTTGAAAGACTTCAGAATTTTTTGGAAGAGAATATTGGTTCATATGTTTTTTCACGTGCAGAAATCGATGGATTAATAAAAAAAGGCCTTTCACGTAGCATTGATTTAAAAGCATTCAAGAAGTTAAGTAAATCTGGCAATATTGATTCTAAAGGAACTGGTAAAGAGTTAGGGGAAATGCTTATATATGCCTTTCTCGAAAAAATTCTTGTTGCTCCAAAACTCCTTAGTAAAGTTGAATTAACAAGTTCAGGAATAATTAACAATACTGATAGCTTACACCTTAACACTATAAAATCTGCTGAAGGTGAAAGATTTCAGTTAGTATATGGCGCTTCTGCTATTGTAGGAGATTTGTGCGATGCAGTTTCTCAAATTGGAACTGCCATAAATGACATAAAAAATGCTAAGGATAATGACTATCAACTTGTTGAAAAAAGTATCTTGACTAATAGTTTTGATGAAAATACTACTGAACGAATTAAATCCTTGCTGATTCCAAACAAGAGTAGAATAACCATTCCAGAAACAGCTTATGGTATCTTTCTTGGCTATACTCTTGGCTTACAGAAAAAAGATAGAACCCCTTATGAATTTAGCGAACTTGTTCAACAAAAGATTCAAAGCGATATAGCCAATAACTTAAGCCTTCTAACGAAAATGATCGATGATTCAGGTCTTTCAGGGCTTTCGTTTTATATATACTTGCTCCCATTTAATGATGCAGAAACAGATAAATATAACATTATGAGTAGCGTGCTTGGAGGTAATGACTAATGCCACAAACATTAGGTGATATGGTATTCAAAGACTTGGAAATAAATGAATACTTCCAAGAACTATACAGCTCCATATTAAAAAACTATTCGATTCATGTATTTGGCATTAAAACGATTTCTCCTGATGCCATAAACTTAAATGATAGCTTGCGTTTTGCAGACTTGCTTTCAAAATCAACGGATAAGAAAAAATCAGATGAGCATAAACAGTTAGCTCAAGAAGTTGTTGCTTTATTGAACACATTGTATCCTGACAACGAGGAGATTAGGTATTATCTCGGCTCAGTTTTATCAAATACAAGTAACTATAGAGGACTTCAACATATTAAGACAAGTTATGTAGAAGAATCCCTTCTTGAATTACTTTATTCACAATTTGCAAAGCAATCACTTTCTGTTCCTGATAAAGAAAACGATTATTTTTTCTTCTCTCAAAAGAATGTGTATGACAACCTATCAAACCCTTATTTTAGTTATTCAGGACCAACATCAATGGGAAAATCATTTATTATCAGAATGTATCTCAGAGAACAAGTGCTGAACGGTATCCCCTCTAACTATGCAATTGTAGTACCTACAAAAGCATTGATTACTGAGGTGACTAGTAAAATAATTACTGACTTTAAGAATATATTGAACGATAAAAACTACCGAGTTGTGAATTCTTCTGGCTCTATTGCTCTGGAAAGCAAACATAATTTTATCTTTGTATTAACACCTGAAAGATTACTATATCTACTTATTAGCAATCCAGAGATAAATATAGATTTCCTTTTCATTGATGAGGCTCATAAAATATCCGCTAAAGATAAACGAAGTGCTTTCTATTACAAAGTAATTGATACTCTCGCAAACCGAAGCGTAAAACCAAGGATGATATTTGCATCTCCAAATATCCCAAATCCAGAAGTTTATTTGAAGTTGATCCCAAACTTAGATAATGCAGAATTATACAAACTATCCTCAGATTACTCACCAGTAAGTCAATTAAAATTCAATATTGATTTGGTTGAAAAGAAAATCACAGTTTTTAATGGAATTACAAAAAATCTTCGTGACATTTGTTCCATTAATGGTGATCCAAGTTTATCTAGAGTAGTTAATAAGGTGGGCGCAGATAAACAAAATATCGTTTATTGCAACTCAAAAAATAAGGCAGTAAATTTTGCCTTAGAATTTGGGAAACTTAGAAAAAAAATCAACGACCCAAAGTTAAGCAAGCTTGCAAAAGACATTAGAAATGAAGTTCACGGAGATTACTATTTGGCTGATTTGATTGAAAAAGGTATTGCTTATCACATCGGTTACCTTCCATCAAATATTCGTCTACAAATTGAAGACTTATATCGTGAGGAAAAAATAAATACAGTTTTTTGTACATCTACTCTTGTTGAGGGAATTAATCTCCCTGCAGATAATCTATTCGTTACCAGTTATAAGAATGGTCTTAAAGTTATGAACGAAGTTGAGTTCAAGAATCTCATGGGAAGGGTTGGCAGAATAGAGTACAACTTATATGGCAATGTATACCTAGTTAGACTTCAGCAAAATGACAAAAAAGAAAAGTTTGAATCGCTACTTGTTAGTGATGTACCTGAACAAAAACTGTCCCTAGTAACAGAGCTTAGCAATAATCAAAAGAAAAAAATTATTCAGTCATTAAAAGATGGTGATGTTGAATTTTCTAAACACCCAAAAACTCAAAATGAAGATGAATATGATTTGATGAGAAAATTTGGTTTAATATTGCTTAAGGATATTAACGAGAATAACGAAAGCTTAGTTAAGCAAGAATTTGCTAGATTTTTATCTGCAGACGATGAACAAAAAATAAAAGCAGCTTTTGCTGAAAGAAAACAACATATTGATGATAATATTAATCTTTCTGTTGACCAAACTTCAAGTTTGGTTGGTGCAATCCAAAATGGGTTAGAATATCCGGCAATCATCAACAATAGCATTGACTACAATGAACTTCTTTCATTCCTTGAAAAGTTGAGTTCACTATTTAAATGGGAAATATACGAGCGTAATACTCTGGGGCATATAAGCAAGTATGGTGAACATGGAAAATTAAAATGGTATGCTGTAATTTTAACTCAATGGATTCAAGGCAATGGCTTAAGCTTTATCATCAGTGCAGCTTTATCGTATAAAAATGATAACCCATCCTCTTCAGTTAAAATAGACCATAATAGTTATGTTCCTTATGACGGTACTCCAGAACATAACAATATTATCATTGGCGAGATTTTATCAACAATAGATGAAGTCATCTTATTTAAGATAGCAAACTACTTTTTAAAGTTTTCAACTGAGTATAAGGAATTTCACAATCTAAAAGAAATGGACAATGATTGGTATGAATATGTTGAATATGGAACAACAAATCCATTAACAATTTTATTACAAAAAAGTGGTTTTACAAGAGAAAGCGCAACCTACATCAGGCAACATCAAAGTGAGTTTGTTGTTACCATCAATGGAAGGCCTAGATTATCTAGGAACTTACTTAACTGCAGCAATCAAAGTGTGAGAAATGAAGCTGATGAAATTGTTTACAATGCGCCTGATTTGTTTGTAGAAGAATAGATGATTACGGAAAGAGGTTATAAAATGACACCATTAATGAGTTTTTGGCCTAGCATTCACGAGAAAATTGCTAGCAATATTAAATTAATCGAATATAGAAGAGTTTTTCCAAAAGATTGCACTCATGCATATATGTATGTTAGCAAACCTGTTAAGGCAATATGCGGTATTGTATATTTTGCAAACAAGCATTCAGTACATGACTGGAAAGATAAGTATATGCATTCTGAAGATATTCTCTCAAGAATTAACCAAACCTTAAATGGTGGAGCGAGGTATGCGATGGAAATTGAAGCCTACCAGAAAATTGAACCAATTACTCTAGATGAGTTAAGACAAAATGTTGATGGTTTCGTTGCTCCTCAATCATATTGTATCTTAGAAAACAATGTGGAGTTATTTGAATATATCAAGAGAAAGACTGTGAAGACTGGAAAACTTGTAAAGAATAATCTTACAGATATTTTTCCTGAACACATATGTAAGAGGTACTAAATCGTGTTAAAGGTATTTGAAGCATTTGCTGGTTATGGGAGTCAGCGATTAGCACTTGTAGAAGCTAATATACCACATGAGGTGGTTGGTATATCAGAAATCGAAGGCGACGTTCTTCTTTCTTACGCTGCAATACATGAAAACTTATTGGAAAACAGAGATTTATACTTAGAAACTAATGAGGATGAAATGCGTAAGTATCTAGAAAAAATCAATGTACCTTTAGACTACAAAACATTTGAAAATAAAGCAAAGAATCTTAGAGGTCAAAAACTAAAGGATATGTACCTTGCTAATAAGTTAAGTAACAATTTTGGCGATATCAGAGCTATCGTACCGAATCAACTACCTGACTTTGACTTCTTTACTTATTCATTTCCTTGTCAAGATATTTCAGTTGCAGGTTATCAGAATGGTTTAGCAGCAGAATCTGGTACACGCTCTTCTCTATTATGGGAGTGTTGCAAAATAATAGAGACTAAAAAGCCTAAATACATGATGATGGAGAATGTTAAAAATTTAGTTGGCAAAAACCATAAATCAAACTTTGAAGAATTTCTCTCATATCTTGAGTCTTTGGGATATACTAATTATTGGGATGTACTAAATGCTAGAGATTATGGAATTCCACAAAATAGAGAACGAGTATTTTGTATAAGTATTCTGAATCCAGAAAAGGATTTTGTTTTTCCTAAATCAAGAGATTTAACTATTTTTATGGAGGATTTACTTGAAGATAGCGTTCCTGAAAATTTCTTTCTAAAGAATGAGCAAGTAAGCGATGAACCGATTACTCAAAAATATATTTATTGTTTAGATTCAAACTATTGGAAAGGTACATTTCTAAAGGACTTCCTATCTAAAAAGAGAAGGCAACTTGTATCAGGTCCTGCACGTGAAGATGGAAGATATCCTGCCCGAAGACTTACCCCTAGAGAAACTTGGAGATTCATGGGAGTTTCAGATTCAGATTTTGATAAATCCAGCAAACTTATTAGCAATACTAGTCTTTATAAACAATCAGGTAACAGCATTGTTGTACCAGTTATGACTGCAATATTTTCTGAACTATTTTAATTAAGGAGAAATGTAAAAATGGAAGCAAACAAAAGAAAAATTATTGATTTATTTCATCAAAATGTGAAAGGTAGAGTACCAGACGTGTCAGACAAAAATGTCAGGCATGACGGACGTAGAGGGCATTGGCTCGAGGCTCAATTTGGAGTTACTGCAAATGCTGATAACGAGGCCGATTTATTTGGATATGAACTTAAAAATGAGACCACTTCTGGAAAGACTACTTTCGGAGATTGGTCTGCAAATGAATACATATTTAAGAGTGGACCTTATATTGACTTATTTCAAGGAAACTCATCTTCAGAAAAACAAGATTCTTTTTGTCGTATGTTTGGCAAATCGAATCCAACAAAAAATGGCAGGTTTTCTTGGTCGGGAAGCCCAATACCAAAAATTGGATACTACAATTATTTTGGCCAAATGATGACAATTGATTTAAATAAAGACATCGTAATATACTACTCATACGATGAAGATCAAAGACCTGATAAAAACTTGATAATCCCAGAACAGCTTACTTATGAAACCGTTGAACTGGCTCGTTGGTATGGTGAATATTGGCCAGTGGGTTTGAAGAAAAATTTACGTGATAAAACACTCAAAGAAAAACTTGAAGATAAATTCGATAACCTTGGATGGTTTACTTGTAAGACAGATACATCTGGAGCTTACAATCTGATTTGTTTTGGTGAACCTGTAGTCTACGATAATTGGATTGTTCTTGTTGAAAACGGCATTGTTTACTTTGATAGTGGGATGTATGAAGGAAACAAACGTCCGTATTCACAATGGAGAGCAAATAATGATTACTGGAATAGCCTAATAACAGATTGTTATGAATAAAAGAGGTTGACAATGTTTACTTTGCAATATGAACACGAAATAGAAATCCAAGGTATTCCCCTACCTTGGATTCCAAAGATTGAACTATATTACCCAGATTTACCACAGTTTCCAATCATTTATATCAACTCCTTCGTTAACGATACTCGTGTTGTGGCATGTACTGTAGCAGTCAGTTATAAGATTAATGAATCTGATTGTGATGCATTATTTACAATTTTGTCAAACACTCCACCATCTACCGAAATAAAAGAATATTTAAAAACACTTTTGTCCGAACGAATAGGATTTGAACATAAAATATCATTAGATGATATTGTTCAATGTTGTAATGGTAATCCTGAGTATATTACATTATTTACAGATGTTTGGCAGTATATTAAAGAATCATATGGAGAGTATATTCCTTATGGTAGATATTATGACGAGCATTATTCAATCGTGAGATTTGTATCTGCTTGGCAACCAAAAACTGGTCGTCAAAGTGAGATGCGAATGTTGTATAATTTTATGAGTGCTTTTGGAGAAAAGGCTCATCTTCCTCAGAAATGGAAACACTTAGAGTTTTATGTAATTCCCAATATTCTGGAAATTCAAAATGACATTTTGACAGACTATCCAAAATTTCATATCCTTAATAGCACAGTCAACATTCTGTTTTCACGATTTTTCACAAAAGAAATTGTAATAGAAGATACCGTCTTCAATGTCATGGAGCGCGCTTGGAAGCAAAATAAAAATGACTTTATTTCATTAATTACCAACCCAATGTACAGCAACAATGAGTTATCCGAAAGTGAGAAAATTGCTGCTGAAACATTAGTAGATGCATTTAATAGACATGCTTGGAGAGCAGCTTACTATATAAGTTCTTTAATGAATCTTTCTACAAATTACGCTAATTGGACTAAAGAATTCTTTGTGCTTTTTTACGAAAACGGAAACAAGTTAAAAGGATATTCTGAAAAAGTAATGGCTTGCTTTTTGCAACAAGGATTTCTAAATCAAGATGTTATTCCCATAGACACTTGGATTAAGACATTCTATGAATATCCACTAGGAATAAAAGACAATAGCGAATTCTTTAATAACTTTTCTTCTTTGGGAAAATTGGAGCGTGTTATTTGGCTCGCAAGTCAATCAAACAAAACAAATATGCATGCTTTCTTTGATGTGTTATGGTGTCAGCGGTATGGGACTACTGGGAATAGAGAATTAAGAGGTATTAACCCTATATCTTGTTACAGTTGCAAACTGAAAAACACTTGTGTAGGTGCAAATAATACTAAGACAGCTCAAGTATATTTATTAGATGAATTATCAGCTATAACTGTCGAGACAATAGCCAATACTCACCCAGAAATTCTTTTTGTGGTAACGACTAGAAACAAAGTACCAGTGAAGTGCTATAAAATTATAAACTCTTTACCCGTGCTAATTGATGAGTTTAGTGGCTATAAACTAAATAGTTCAAATCAAATAGACGATGATTTGATTTCGAGAAAAGCCATTATTTTCGAGGAGTTAGTATACCAAAATAAAGAACTTAGCCCCGACTAAGTTCTTTATTTCTAGATTTTAAAGTACGTTGTATTTCTCAAGATAACGCATCATTTTATCAGCGACTGCATCTATTACATTTATACATACTGAATTTCCAAATTGCTTGTATGCTTGTGCATTTGATACTGGAATAATGAAGTCTTCCGGAAACCCTTGCAGTCTAGCACACTCTCTAGGAGTCAACATTCTTGGGTTTTTGTTATCTTGCGCAATTAGAGCCTCACTTCCGTCTTTATAATATCTTGCACTAATTGTACTAGTATACTTACTCTCACTATCAAATAAGCAAAATCCAAATCCATTTCCCTTTTTCTTATGGTTTTTCTTTCGTCCCAAATGCCCCTGCCATAATTTATCTGAGATAGTATATTTATCTTGAACATCTTGCTGAAGAATCTCACCAACACTTATGGATTCATCAATCTTTCCAATTGGATATTCAAATTCAGAGTAATCAGCCGGTAAGTAATCTTTATTAAATCCTACAATAATAATACGCTCCCTATTCTGTGGTGAACCAAAATGATAAGCATTAAGAATTTGAGGATCTGGAACATAATAATTTAATTCTTTTAGTATTGAAATAATAACTTTGAAAGTATTTCCACCGTCATGAGTTCTAAGGTTTTTAACATTTTCAAGCATAAAAGCTTTTGGTCTTTTTTCCTTAATGATAGCGGCAATATTAAAAAATAATGTACCACGTGCATCATCAAATCCTTTTTTCAGCCCCGCATTTGAGAATGGTTGACATGGAAAACCAGCCAATAAAATATCATGGGCAGGAATATCCGTTGGGCTAATTTCAGTAATGTCGCCTGCTGGCATTTCGCCATAGTTAATCCTATAAGTCTTTTGTGCAAATTTATCCCATTCAGACGAAAATACGGTTCTACCACCATGCCTTTGAAAGCCTTGTCGAATGCCTCCTATCCCTGCAAATAAATCAATCTGCGTAAATTTTGCTTCTTCTTCACTAGGAGCTTCCAATGGAGGATCTGTGGGAAATTTAACTATTTTTTTGAAAATTTCTTCTGGAACATCTTCTTTTTCTGTTTCCCAAAATTTAAGTTTCTTCTCTTGTTCCTTGTCTAGCCCTAATGCATCAGAAAATTCTTTTCTTGTAATATCCAATTTTTCTCGAATGTTGATTATCTCAATCCCTTTAGTTAATTCCATACTATTACTATAATTTACCATTTTTTAGTCCCCTCTCTCCCTCTTCAATACACAGAAGTTCTGCGATCTCACAATTAAAAAGCGAGCAGAGTTTTTCAATTGTATCGTAGTCAATTCTTGTTGCCTTATCATTATATAAATTTGAAATTGTAGTCCTTGATAATTTAGTCCTATCATGAACCTCCTGGATCGTCATTCTATTCTTTCCCATTAAAGTAGACAATTGACATTGTAATCCCATAAACTTATCCTCCACCAATAACCAATATGTTAATTATTATAAACTAAATACTGGTTATCTTCAAGTGCTAAACTATCCACTCAAAAATTTATGTATTATCAAAAAAATAGAGAAGGGACATAACATAAATATAGGGGGGGGAAAAAACACACCCCTACCCCAGTCAGCGAAAACTAAATCTATTTCTACACTAACAAATGCAAAAAAATAAGAGTTCTAATCCTACAACTCTCAACAAAACCCTTGAAATCAAGGTGTTTATTCAATTTTCCATTGTATCCATTAAGCTACTTTCATTTCCCCCGCAATAGGTACTGGTTATGATATATTTGTGTTATCTTTCCTGAAGTGACACCCTACCCCAAAAGTAATATTGTAGTGTCCACCCTATAAATTAAAAATTTGTTGATATGTTTCCGAAAAGACAAAAATCAAGAATTCAGATCAATTTTCCATACAATCCAAATTCTTGATTTCTCTCAAAACCCTTTATATCAAGCCTTTTACAGCTCCACCCTATTTCTTCCTCGTCATCAATGCCACTGTCTCAACATGATGCGTATTCGGAAATAAATCCGTCGGCTGTACTTTGGTTAATCGATACCCTAACTCTTCATAGAGCTTTACATCACGCGCCATCGTGGCTACATTACAGGAAATGTAGACAATTTTTTCAGGCTCA
>RRZU011344488.1_pt1 | contig 11757 bp, 8 predicted proteins | sample 2165561 | NCBI WGS metagenome assembly RRZU01 (sample SAMN10456909, study PRJNA506462) | wastewater metagenome | isolation source: wastewater sludge | place: USA: Moscow, Idaho | reverse complement strand
TGACGGTGACCGACGTGCGCTGCTCGGTGACCGAGTCCTCGAGTGAGTAGCCGTCGGAGCCGTTGGCCGAGCCGTTCGCGGTGTGCGCGGCGGCCGAGTTCCAGGTCGCGGTCGCGGTGTTCGTGCCGGTGTATGCCGGGCTCGCACCCGCGGCGTAGACGCACTCGTAGGTGAAGGTCGCCGACCCGCTCGCGGGCAGCGTCCCAGTGACGTCACCGGTGAGGATGGTACACGAGGTGCCGTCGCCCAACTGGTCGCTCAGCCCGGTGAGGGTGACCGGCTGCCAGGTGTTCGGGTTGGTCACCGTGATCGAGCCGGTGACCTTGTATGCCGAGTCGGTGTGCCCGGTGCTGGACACGACAACGCTGTACGGCAGGTTGACCACCGTGCCGGCCGGCACGGCCCCGGGCACCGAGTCCGGCAACGACTTGGTGATGTCCCACAGGTAGGTGCGGGTCAGCGAGCCAGTTGCCGTCTTGGTGACGGAAAGGTCGGCGCCGCGGCATACCTGCACGCTGGCCGAGTCACTCGTGTCGTTGCTCGCGGTCACCGTGTTCAGGAAGTCCTTGCAGGTGCCCGGTGCGCTGACGGTCCAGGTGTGGCTGTAGGTGAGCGTCTTGGGCGAACCGTCGCCCGCCGAGACCGTCGTCGAGCCGCCCGGCCAGTCGGAGGCGGGGTCGGTGAGGGTGAGGGTGTCACCGGTCTGGGTGCTCGGGGCGACGCCGGAGAAGGTCGTCGTCGCGTCGTACGACTGGGTGCCGGCCTTGACGTAGCCACTGTCCGCCCAGCCGAGCACGACGTGGTTGGTGAGGGTGCCGGTGCCGGGGTCGGCGGCATACGTGCAGTGGTAGGCGATGTTCGCCGACGCGCCCGCGGTCAGCGAGGCCGGCACCGGGTCGTGGAGTTGGCAAACGGCCCCGCTCATCGTGTCGGTCACCGTGAGGCCCGTGACCGTCACACTGTTCGGGTTGCCGATGCTGATCGTGCCGCTGACCTGCCACCCGGAGTCGGTCTTGGTCGGGGTGGCGGTCACCGTGTACGTGGCGGTCGCCTCGCCCGTGGTCGGGTCGGCGATGATGCGCGCGCCACTCGCGCGGGCCTTGTCGACGACCCAGCTCCACGCGCGGGCGTACGACGGATCGGCCGTCTTGGTCACGGTGAGCGCCTTGGCGCCGCAGACGGTCACGGTGACGCTGTCGGTCCAGCCAGGGGTGGTGGTGGAGCGGTCCGGGCCGAGCCAGGCGGTGTTGGTGTAGCTGTCGCACGCGCCGGCGGACGCGGTCTTGGTCACCGAGTAGGTGTAGGTCTGGGTCGACGCGTCGGTGGCGTCGGCGGTGCCGAGCACGACCGGGTGGGCGGGGTCGGTCTTGTCGTCGGTCACCGTGATCGTCTCGCCGCCGGTGATCGTCGGCGTGGCGGCGGCGAAGTCGGCGGTGGCGGTGCCGCTGGCGGTCCCGGTGGTGCCGAAGGGCAAGCCGGCCGTCCAGGTCGCGGTGGCCGTGTTGGTCTGCGTGCCCGTCGGCTTCGCGGCGAACGTGCAGCTGTAGGAGAAAGTCACCGTCGCACCGGCGGCCACCGTGAGACCGGTTGTCGTGCCGGTGATCGTGCAGCCGCTGGCGCCGACCATCGCGTCGACGAGGGACACCCCGGAGACCGGGACGGTGTTCGGGTTCGACACGGTGATGACACCGGAGACCTTGAAGTTCGAGTCATGTGCGGTCGGCGTGGCGACAACGGTGTAGTTGAACGTCGCCGAGCCACCCGCGGTGGTGTCGATCTGGGTCTTGTCCACCTGCTTGTCGATCGTCCAGGTGTAGTTGCGGTCGTAGGACGGCACCGCGGTCTTGGAGACGACGAGGTCCTTGTAGCCGAACTTGTTCGTGAAGGTGCAGGTCAGCGTCTGGCCCGATGCGATCGTGAAGGTAGCGCTCGAAGGGGTGTACGACGTGGTCCCGCAGACGAGGCCCGTGTTTACCCAGTCCTGCACGGATGCCTCGCTAACGGTCCACGAGCCGGGGCCGACGCGGTACGTGACCGTATTCGCGAGAGTGGCATCAGCATCGTCGTCGAGCGAGAAGGTCTTGGTCTGCGTGCCTGTCGCGTTCACCAGCGTGAAGGAGAAGTCCTGCGCGCTGTTCGGGATCGCGTCTTTGACGATCACGAGTGTCCCCGGGTTCTGCACCGCGCCGGCCGCCATCTGGTTGTCCTGGTTTCCCAGTGATTCCGTTCCGGTCGGCGTAACCAGGTCGTCGAGCGAGACGTGGTATGGCGAGCCGGTTTGGGCGCCCGCACCGTTCTGCGGATACCAATCCAACGAGGACGCGACATGGGCCCCGAACCAGAGCGCGGGATTCGGCGTCGTGGCCGTGAACGTCACCGCGATGTAGTTGGTGTTGTTGCCTGTGAACGCGCTCGTCGTCGGCTGGGTGAACGACGAGCCGGTGAGGTTCCCTCCCCACATCGTCCAGTTCTGGCCTCCGTCGAAGGGGACGTTCGGGTCATCGGGGATGGGGTAGGTGGAGACAGCAGTCTGCGAACAGGTGCCGAGCAGCGTTTGGCACAAGTCAGTGGCCCACGCCTCGCTGTAGTTCCACGTCGTGAGGTAGTCGTAGGCGTGGTCCCCGCCTTGGACTACGTCATAGGAGAGCCTGAGGGTGTAGGAGGAGCCCACGGTCAGACCCTGAAGCTGGACGCGCTGGATCGTGGCGTCACCCTCGTTATAAGTGGCGTTCGGGTTGTTCGCGTTGCCCTCATTGAGGTTGCCGTTGATCCAACGGCACCCTGGGTCGGGGCTGGCAACCGGATAGCCGTCGCCGAAGTTGTTGGCACACTGATCGAAGGTGCTGACCGCCGAGTCGGTGAACGTCGTGGTTGCCGTCAGCCCACTCACCGTGCCGGTGGCCTTGGCCGTGTAGTTCGCCACGAACCAGGCCGGCAGGTTGAACTGGTAGGTGAAGCCGCCGGAGAGGTCGGCGACCGGGTCGGGGCTGCTCTCCAGCTGCCAGGTGTTGCCGCTCGTGTCGTTCACGCTGATGTGCACCGGCTCGTCGCTGCCCCAGCCGGCGCCGGTCAGGATGACGAGCCCGCCCGGGGGATAGTCCGCCTTGTCTGAGACGAGGGTCGGCGTGCCCGCGGCATGGGCGATCGAGACGGCGCCCAAGGTCACCGCGACCCCCAGCGTGGCGAGGAAGGCCAGCAGTCGGATCCAGACCGGAGCCGCCTTCCCGCTCCCCCGACCTGCACCGAACGACACCATGCCAACACCCATGTCAGTAGACATGCGTTTCCCCTGTCCCCGAGTGGACCGCTTCAGGGCCAACCTGCCGCACCGCCCTTACCAACCAGTCCCGGACTGCTCACGAAACGCTCACGAACTCGAAATGACCAATGTCACCAATTACTGGCGGAACGTTCCGGTCATGCCATATGCTGGCTGCAGGTTTCGGGGTCGGCGGGCTCGGGGAGCGCTGATGAGTACGGTCGTGTTGGTCCAATTCGACGAGGATGCGTATGCGGAGGTGCCGACGGCACTGCGGGCCGACGGTCATCGCGTCCATGCCGTGGACCGGTCCCGCGCCGCGGCGTCGGTCCGGGCGCACTCCCCTGATCTGGTGATCCTCGCCCCCACCCGCTCCGGCGCGGACTCCTTCGAGGTATGCCGCGTGGTCCGCTCGATGTCCCAGACCCCGATCCTCGTCCTGGCCGCCAGCGACGACGAGGTCGACGAGCTGATGGCCTTCGCCAGCGGGGCCGACGACTACCTGCCGGTCTCGAAGTCAATTCGCTTGCTGCGAGCACGAGTTGGGGCGTTGTTGCGGCGCAACGAGCCCGCTGAGGTCAGCGGTCTGCATGCTGTGGGCGATCTCGTCGTCGACACGGAGATGCGCCGGGTGACGGTGGGCGGGGCCCATCTGCACCTCACCCGGATCGAGTTCGAGCTGCTCGTCGCGCTCCTAGAGAACCGGCACCGCGTGGTGCCGCGCTCCGAGCTGATCGCCCGCATCTGGGGCCCGTGGCCGGGCGACGATCATGTCGTTGAGGTGCACCTCTCTCGCATGCGCAACAAGATCCTGGCCGCCGGTGGACCACGACTCGGCGAGCCCTCCCCCGGCTTCGGCTACCGCCTCGGCGGGCCCACGGCCCGCGCCGTCTGACGACCGCGCCGGCGAAAGCCGCCACACGCCCGGCCCGCCAGTCTCCATTTCACCCACTCGGCGAGATATCCCGTCCAGGCTTTTACCGCATCCTGGGGAATGGGACAAGTCCCCTTTTCGGGGGACAAGATGCGGTCGGTATTCCGCCAACGGAGCCCGTGACGGCATGCCGCCAGCACCCGAGTGAGGCAGCCCGCACGCTAGGCGGACACGTCGCGCCCAGGCGGCAGGATCACCCGGATCCGCGCCCCCCGCGCCGCCGGCAGCACCTCGATCGACCCACCGTGCAACGTGGCGGCCCAGCGCGCGATGGCAAGTCCCAACCCGGTGCCACCCGAGGCCGGTATGCCGTGTTCCCCGCCCACGGCTGCCGCGCCCGAGGCGGCGGTGCCCGCGGCGGCGGTGCCCGGCGGGTCCGGCTGACCCGCGGCGGCCACCCGGGGCAACGGCCCGGTGATCGGACCGTGCCGGAAGCGTTCGAACACGGCGGCGCGGGCCTGCGGCGGGATGCCCGGCCCGGTGTCGGCGACGTCGAGCACCAGCGCCCCACGCTCATCGAGCTGCGCCGTCACGACGACCTGCCCGCCGGGTGGGGTGTGCCGGGTCGCGTTGTCGACAAGGTTGGCGAGGATCTGACGCAGCCGGCGAGGGTCGACGTCCGCGATCAGCTGGTCGTCGATCCGGGTAACGAGGTGCCGATCCGGGCGGAGCGTGCGCGCCTCCCCGACGACGTCGTCGACGAGCGGAGCCAACCGGGTCGGCTGGCGCTGCAAGGGCACCGCACCGGCCTCCGCGCGGGCCAGTCCGAGCAGGTCCTCCACCAGCCCGCCGAGCCGTTCGACCTGCTCGAGCACCTCGGTCAGGGCTGCGGCGTCGGCCGGGCGGACCCCGTCGACGAGGTTCTCCACCTGGGCGCGCAGCGCTGCTGTGGGGCTGCGCAGCTCGTGGGCGACGTTGGCGAGCAGCTCGCGGCGCCGTTCGTCGGCGCTCGCGACGTCCTGCGCCATCGCCGTGAACGCCCGGGCCAGCTCGCCGACCTCGTCGCGGCTGGTCGTGGGCACCGGGGGCGCCGGGCGGCCGGCGGCCAGCTCACGGGCCGCGGCCGTCATCCGACGCAGCGGCGCGATCATGCCGTGGGCGAGCACCTGGGTGACCACCAGCCCGATGAGCACGGCCGCGGACACGGCATACCGGGCCCGCCACCCCAGGAAGGTGGTCGTCGCCCACACCAGCAGCGACGCCGCCGCGATGCTCACCCCGACGAGCACGCCGAGTTTCACCTTGAGCGAGCTCACCCGATCCAGCGGCCGGACGTCCGGCCACCTCATCGCGGGTCCGGCTCGAGCGCGAACCCGATCCCGTGCACAGTGCGCACCCACGCGGCGCCCAGCTTGCGACGCACCGACTTGACGTGCGAGTCGAGGGTGCGCGCCGCGCCGGAGTGCACGGCGCGGGCCGCGTCGGAGGCATCCCAGCCGAGCACGTCGCGCAGCAGCACGTCGCGTTCGACGACCTGCCCCGGCCGACGGGCCAGCGTGGCAACGAGGTCGAACTCGGTGCGGGTCAGATGGATCGCCACCCCGTCCACGCGCACCCGCCGGGCCCCCTGGTCGACCTGCAACGCCCCGACGGTGAGCACGCCGTTCGCCGCGGCACCGGCCTGTTCCTGAGCCTCGGCGGCGGCGAGGGCCCGGGCCCGTTCGACCCGGCGCAGCAGGGCGGCGACCCGCGCGACGAGCTCGCGGGGGCTGAACGGTTTGGTGAGGTAGTCGTCGGCACCGACCGACAGGCCGATGAGCCGATCGGCCTCCTCCGCTCGCGCCGTGAGCATGAGGACCGGCACGGGCGTGCGTTCCTGGACCCGGCGGCATACCTCCAGACCGGACAGCCCCGGCAGCATGACATCGAGGACCACGAGGTCGTATGCCGCGCGCTCGGCCGCCCGGACCGCCTCCAGCCCGTCATGCACGACGTCGACGGCATGCCCCTCGGCGACGAGCCGGCGTACCACCGCGTCGGCGATCGCCCGGTCGTCCTCGACGACGAGCAGCCGCCGCTGCCGTGGGGTCGAGGCCTCGAGCATCCTTCGACGCTAGCGCCCCGACCTGGGTGGCCGCTCGCGGACGACGTGCAGATCCCGTGCAGATGCCACGTGTGACGCAGGTGCCACGGCGCCGGGTGCGGGCTGGCCCGACTGTGCGGCGGGCGCCTCGGCGGAGGCACGCGGCATACTGGGCCCGATGGCCTCGCTCACAGCCCAGTCCACCGCGCTCGAGGCGATCGGGGTGAGCAAGCAGATCTCCGGCGCGTGGTTGCTCGCGCCGAGTGACCTGCAGGTCGGGGCGGGCGAGTGCGTCGTGGTGCGGGGGCCCAACGGCAGCGGCAAGACGACGCTGTTGCGCATCCTCGGCGGCCTGCTCGAGCCGTCCACCGGCACGGTCACCCTCGACGGTCGCCCGGTCGACGAGCGCGACCCGGTGACTCGCGCGGCGATCGCCGCGCTGCTGGGGCCGCCCGCGGCATACCGGGATCTCACGCTCGCCGACCATCTCGTGCTCGTCGACTCGACGTGGGGCCTGGACCCGCACACGTGTGCCGCCCGGGTCGCCGCGGCCTTCGCCGAGCTGGGCATCGAGCACCTGGCCGAACGCTTCCCGCACGAGCTGTCCTCCGGGCAGCAGCAACTCTTCCGGCTCGCGCTCGTGCTCTTCCGGCCCGGCCGCGTGCTGCTGCTCGACGAGCCGGAGCAGCGCCTCGACCCGGACCGGCGGGCCCGGCTGACCGAGATCCTGGCCCGGCGGGTCGAGGCCGGCACGGCGTTGGTGCTCGCCTGCCACGACCCGGTGATGACCCAGGAACTCGCCGACGCCGTGCTCGACCTGCGCGAGCCGCGATGAGCCTCGGCCCGGCGCGCCCCGGTGGGTGGCGGGGCCGTTGGCGTGGCGTCGGCCGCGCCGGCTCGTTGCGCCGGGACACTGAGCGGCTGGCCGCCGCTCGGGACGTCGTGCGCCGAGGCGCCGCCGAACGCCAGGCCAACGCCGTGTATGCCGCCTACGTCGCCGTCATCTTCGGCGCCTTCTACGGGGTGCCGGCCGGTCAACAACTGGCCCGGTGGCTCGACCCGGCCTGGTTGACCCGCCAGGTGACCCCGGCCGGGGCGTGGGCGCTCGGGGCCGCCGCGACGGTGGGCCTGCTGGCGCTGGCCTGGTCAGCGGGGTCGGTGCGGGGGCCCATCGTGCCCGACCTACCGTTCGTCGACCACGTCGTGGCCAGCGGCCTGGACCGGGCCGTCGCGTTGCGGCCCTGGTGGCGGCTCAGCCTCGGCGGATGTGTCTTCGCCGGGCTGCTCACCGGCGTCGTCGCCGGCACGAGTGTCGCCTTCGTCGAGCTGACCGGATGGGGCGTCCTCGCGCCAACCGCAGCGGTGGGCGCCGCCCTCGGCGCGGCCGTGGCGTGGGCTTGGCGGGCCGGTCAGTCACGCGGCAGCCCAACACCTTCCGGGTCGCGTGCCGGGTCGGATGCCGGGTCGGATGCCGGTATGCCGCTGCGGGGCCTGCGCCGGCTCACCCTCGCCGAGTTGCGCCGCCAGAGCGCGGCTGCCGTCGTACTCGGCGGGGCCGCGCTGGCCGGTGACCTGCGGGCGGCGCGATTGGAGATCATCCCGCCGACCACCCGCGGCCGACAGCTGACCCTCCGGCCGGGTCGCCCGATCCCGGTGCTGGTGCGCCGCGATCTGCTCGGGTTGCGACGGGCCCCCGGCACCGCCCTGCGCGGACTGCTGCTCACCGCTGCAGGCGCCTGGCTCGTCGACCTGGCCCGGCCGGCCGACGGGGCGCCGGTCATCCTCGCCTTCCTCGGGGCGGTCCTGCTGCACCACGGTTTCGGGGCGTGGTGTGAGGGGCTGCGGTTGCAGGGTGACACCGGCGGCACCGCCGAGCTACTCGGTCTCCCGCCCCGGACGCAAGCCTGGGCGCACCTGGTGGTGCCTGTGCTCGGGCAGCTCGCCACGACCGCTCTGGTGGGGGGCGGGTTGGTGGCCGCAGGCGGCATACCGGTGCTAGCGGCGCTGTGGAGCGTGGCCCTAGTGCCGATCGTCGCTGGCAGCGCGCTCGCGGCGTCCTTCCGGGGACTGCCCCCGATCACGATCTTCGCGCCCGGGGCCGGGATGCCGAGCCTGCTGGCGTGGTTGGCCTGGCCGCAGCTGGTCACCGTCGCGACGATCGGCGGTCTCACCCTGGTCGCCCGCTCACCGGCGGCCCTCGGTGGCCCCGGCGACGCGCTGCTGGGGTGGTTGTGGGCCGGCGCGCTCGGTGCGGCCGTGCTCAGCTGGGGTCTGCGCCGTCAGGCCCGGCACGCCCTCGCGCACCGGGAGTGACACCGCGAGTAACAGACAGCAGGACACCCCACGTACCTGGAAGAGCTCACCTGCCCTTGCTGCATTCCTGCCCTGGGGGAGTTCAGTGAGGTACCACCACGCGGGGTGCCTACGCCCAGTGTATGCCGCGCGCCGGCCCCCGCCGAAACTGCCAGACCGGCCGTGGCGACGCCCGAGAAGGGCGACGCGGACCTCACCCTTGAACGCTTCACCGACCGGGGAATGAAACCTGAGCCGAGGGCAGATCCACTGCCCGGAGTGCCGCGCGCGTCCAGGTCCGTCCCATCCCGAGGGAGAGGTCCGCAGACCGCGCCCGGGCGGCCTGGGTCTGAGTGCTTGGCACTGGCTAGAACTGCTCTGCCTTGATCTCCTCCAAGACCAACGACCAGTAGTTTCCGTAGGTGGCCTCATCCACGGTCCTGACCGAGCCCTCGCACTCGGCGATGCTCACGTCGTCATCGGCGTGAAGCAGGAGGTGGTCGCGCAGCCCGCCAACGAGACCCAACGAGGTGATGTACCGCTCCAGGCAGCTGTTCACGAGCACGGTACGGTCGTTAGTGACCGCCGCCACCGTCCCGTCGTCCATCAGCACAATATCGGCGCCAAGGTCCTCGCCCAGCAGCCAGCCGATGTCCCCGTAGCGTCGTCGCGGCCGCGGGCGGAACAGGTCGCGGATCTCAGGAATACCTGTCATCCACATTCCTCGCAACGCACTGGCCGCTGGCCGGCGGGGTGCGCTCTCCCGCCGTCGTTCCTCCCGGTCGAGACGATCGCGGGCCACATGGGACTCCACGTGGCCACCGGCGCTCCCTTCGTCCTGCTCACCAGACATCAAACCAGTAGTCAGCGACAGGGGATGGGCGGACTTCGCTGGCTTCCGAAGCTCTGTGGACGGCCCCGAGCCGTTCCCGTCGAGTTGGCTGGACGCGGAGGGTCTGAGGGGGTCGATGCCCAACATGCGCTAGGCCTGACTCTCGGGGCTGAGGACGGGTGCCGGTGAATCCGGACCCGAGCTTCATGCAGCCTGGCCCCCCGTCCCTCGCCTGCCCGGAAACCCTGGGAGCCCCCGCCACGTCGGGGGCTCCACTCGTTGCCTTACCCGGACCCCCCTTGGCCCGAATCACGATGCCACACAACGAAAAACGTGCACCAGACCTCACGAAGGAGATCCTGGCGGGCGCCCTCGGCTTCGCCAAGCGATGGCGCGAGCGACGTCGTCAGCCTGTGGCGGAGGATGCGGGATTTGAACCCGCGAGGGGTTTCATCCCCAACACGATTTCCAATCGTGCGCACTAGGCCGCTATGCGAATCCTCCGTCGGGAAGGGTACCGGAGGCCGGGCCCGGAGGTGAAACCCGTTCGGTCAGCCCAGCGCGGCGCACCGCGTGCCCGGCCCCGGGGCGTTGACGAGATGCTCCACGAGGTCGATGAGTGCCGACGCGCCGGGCCCGAAGGTGGTCTCGCGCACCGCCTTCGGCCCGCCCAGCGGCGAGCTCACCTCGTAGTCGAAACCATCCGCGACGGTCGGGATCGGGTGCGGCGCCGGAGCCCAGTCGGCCGTGCTGAGCAGCTGATCCAACGCGCTGGCCTCTGCCGGCGTGAGCCGGCAGGTGTAGCGGTCGCGGCGGGTCGGTTGCACGCTCACGAAGTGATCCGCAGTGATCTGCACGAGGTCGAACACCCCCGCGAAGCCACCCGAACGGACCACCTGCACCGGGTATGCCGCGCTCGGTGCCACCGAGGTGCGCGGCCGCGACGAGGACGCACTCGGAGTCGACGACCCGCCTGCCGACGGACCCGGGGTCGCCACGCCGGACCATGAGCCTCCTGATGCCGAGCGGCTCGGCCCGGTGGCTCCCCCGGTGGCGGCGCACCCGGCGAGCCCCGACCCCAACAGCAACCCCAGCAGGGCCACGACCGCGGTGGTCAGGCCGGTGGGCGTCCGGCGGCGGGTCGACGGCACCCGGGTCGAGGGCAGGCGGGCCGAGGGCAGGCGGGCCGAGGGCAGGCAGGTCGAGGGCCGACGGGTCGAGTACAGGCGGCCTTCGGAGGGACCACTTGACCGGGGGCGAGCTGGCGGGTGCGAGCGCGGCATACCGGAATTGTCACCTGCCGGGCGTCGGTGGGCCCGGTCACCCGGTGGCGGGGACGGCTCGGGCGCGCCGCGGCAGGGCGATCAGCACGACACCGACGAGCGCCCACACCGCGAGCACCAGCCATGCCCCACCCGCTCCCGCCCCGTCGAAGAAGGCGGCCGAGCGCACGACCTGAGCGCCGGCACCCGGCACAAGCCACTGGCCGATGCCGCGCCAGGGCTGGGTGAGCAATTCCGGGGCGGTCGCCGCTGCCGACAACGGGTTGCCGAGCAGCAACAACACGAGCACCCCCAGCCCCAGCCCCGGCAGTCCGGCCACCGAGTGCAGCCCGAGCAGGCCCAGGCTGCCGGCCCCGATGGCGGCGGTGAGGGCGAGGGCAGTCGCGGCATACGAGCCGGAGATCGCCCCGAGGCCCTGCAACACGGCCGTGGCCGCGAAGCCCGACGCGACCGCGGCCAGGCACGCCCCGGCGAGTTGCACGCCGCGGCGGCGGGTCAACCGCCCGAGCGCGACGACCGGCAGGACCGCCCCGAAGAGCATGGGCAACAGACTCGCCGGCACCCCCGCACCGCGAGGGTCGCTTGCGGGCAGCGCGACGATGTCGAGCACCGTCGGCGCCGGGCCGGCCCCGGACGCGGCGAGGCCTGCAGCCAGCGCCGATAAGGCTTGCGCGACAACCGGGCTCGCAGCCGAGGCGGTGTAGACGCTGCGACCGCTCGCGCCGGCCACCACACCCCCGTAGACCTCGCGGGCTCGGATCGCCGCGCGCAATGCCTCGTCGTCGGGATACGTGCGGACCGCGAAGGTGCCGGGGGCCTTGGCCTCGAGCGCTGCGGTGAGCCCGCTCGCGGCATTCGCCGGAGCGACGACCCCGATCGGCACGTCGTGGGGCACGGCTCCCACCGCCGGCGCCGCGAACGCGAAGACCGCCAGGGCGACGAAGGCCGACACCCCGAGAGCTAGGACGGAGGGCAACGCCCAGCCGGCCGGCCGGTGGCCGGACTCGCCCGTCGCTGACGCCTCGATGGCGGCCTGGTGCGGGTGCTGCTGCTGTTCGGACATGTCTCCTCCTGCGGACCGGTCCGTTCCCGGTCCGGTATGCCTGGGCCGACCGGCGGTCAGCCGATTTCAAC
>RRZU011775027.1_pt1 | contig 11758 bp, 10 predicted proteins | sample 2165561 | NCBI WGS metagenome assembly RRZU01 (sample SAMN10456909, study PRJNA506462) | wastewater metagenome | isolation source: wastewater sludge | place: USA: Moscow, Idaho | reverse complement strand
TAACCCCGGCGCAGATCGCACCCGAAATCGCGGAGGAGCTGCACCGCATGACACGCATCGCCTACAAGGCGTGCCGCTGTTCGGGCGTGGTGCGCGTCGATTTCATCGTCACGCCCGAAGGCAAACCCTATATGATAGAGATCAACTCCATTCCCGGCATGAGTGCGGGAAGCATCGTGCCCAAGCAGGCGAAGGCCATGGGCATGACGCTGGGGGAGATGTTCGACCTCGTTATCGCCGACACCTGCCGCAAATGATCGAGATAGACGACAAAATCGTAAGCGCCGACCTGCTGCGCGAGTGCTTCGCATGCGACATCGCGGCCTGCAAGGGCATCTGCTGCGTCGAAGGCAACGCCGGAGCGCCGCTCGAAGCGGAAGAGGTCGATATTCTCGAACGCGAATACGAAGCCTACAAGCCCTACATGACGCCCGAAGGCATCGAAGCCGTCGAGCGGCAGGGCTTCATGGTCGTGGACGAGGACGGGGACCTGACCACGCCGCTGGTCGACGGCGCCGAGTGCGCCTATACCTACCGGGAGAACGGCATCACGCTCTGCGCCGTGGAAAAGGCGTGGCTGGAGGGGAAGACGGCGTTCCGCAAGCCGATCTCATGCCATTTATATCCGATCCGGCTCATGCGGTTTTCGAACGGCACGGTAGGGTTGAACTACCACCGATGGTCGGTGTGCGCCCCGGCGCGCGAGTGCGGACGGAAACTGGGAATCCCGGTCTACAAGGCGCTCAGGGAGCCGATCGTACGACGGTTCGGCGAGGAATTTTACAAGGCGCTGGAAGCCGCCGAGGAACTTATCAGACAACAATAGACTGCGTATGAAAAAATACTGCCTTACATGTATGGCCGCCGTAGCGGCGCTCACGGCCGCGGCCGCCGAACCGCAGGCTGCGGAGAAAACCGATTCGCTGCACGTCGCGGCCCTGTCGCCCGAAGAGGCCGCAGCGGTGGATTCCATCGCCGCGCTGCGCCTGCGGCTGGCGCCCAAGCAGATCGAGTCGATTTTCGACACCAACGACGTCGTAGTCCTCGACACGCTCGACTCAGGCAACGACGCGGTGCAGGTGGTGCTCTACAGCAACAACACATGGAAATACGTCCGCAACCGCGAAGTGGCCAAGGACAGCACCATCTTCGAGAAATACTGGGATACGAAGACGCTCTTCCCCTACAAGGAGGTAGACATGTCGTCGATGCCCCAGTCGGTGGTCATCGACCTGATCGACTCGCTGACCGGCTACCACTGCCCGTATCAGGGCTCGGTGCATCCGCGCGGCAAGTACGGTCCGCGCCGTCGCCGCCAGCATCAGGGCGTCGATCTGCCGCTCAAGACGGGCGATCCGGTTTACGCCACATTCTGCGGCCGGGTGCGAATCTCGGAATACAACAAGGGCGGGTACGGAAATCTGGTCATCATCCGCCACGACAACGGGCTGGAGACCTATTACGGCCATCTTTCGGAGCGCATGGTCGAGCCGAACCAGTGGGTCGAAGCGGGACAGATCATCGGTCTGGGCGGCTCGACGGGACGCTCGACGGGTCCGCATCTGCATTTCGAGACGCGCTATTACGGCCAGTCGTTCGACCCCGAACGGCTGATCGACTTCAAGAACGGCATCCTGAGCCGAGAAACGTTCCTGCTGAAGAAATCGTTCTTCAGCATCTATTCGAACGCGGGGCAGGACTTCGACGACGAGATCGCCAACGAGGAGCAGGACAAGAAGGAGGCCGCCGAAAAGGCCGCCATGAAGTATCACCGCATCAAGTCGGGCGATACGCTGGGCGCAATAGCCCGCAGATACGGCACGACGGTAAACAACATCTGCCGCATGAACAATATCAAATCGACCACGGTGCTGCGCATCGGCCGCTCGCTGCGGGTGAGGTAGGGCGGCGCACCGCATACGGGGCTCCCAAGCCCCGGACACGAAATAAGCCGGAGTCTCGGACTCCGGCTTATTTCGTCAAAAGACCGCGCCCCCAAGGAGCCGTCTCCCAGACCGCAGGGGTATCTATCTGTACTTCGCAGGCTTCGAAGAGAGCTCCCGCACGAAGAATCGCAGCACGGCATCCTGCTGTCCGGGCGTCAGGGTGAGCACCGTATGCTTTCCGCGCGGCGTCGGCGTGAAATAGGTGTATCCCTGATCGTCCACGCAGATGATTCCCGGTTCGGACACCCCGAACATTTCGGGACGCAGGACATACAGCACCGACATCATGTCCCATGTAGGACGGTCGTAAGGCATCTTGCGGTAGGCTTTGTAGCCCTCGACCATCGGGTGCTTTCCGGCCCACGCAAAATCGGTTTCGATGCTGGCTCCGGGATAATTCACCGTCTTGCCCAGTTCGAGCGACACGACCGCGACGGGTACGGGACAGAGCGCGAAAAGCCGCTTGGCGTTGGGGATGTCGTTCACGATATTGTATTCGGCGCGGGGCTTGTCGCCGAAGCTTCCGCCCATCACCGAACAGAACTTCACCTTGCGCTTCACCAGTTCGATGCCGTCCAGCGGCGAATATTTGTCGCCCCAGCTCTCCAGCAGGCGGCCGAGATTGGTCGAGAAACCGACGGAGACGACCACGACCGAGCTGTCGGGACTCTCGGCCAGCAGGCGGCGGTAAAGGGTTACGGGATCGCCGTAGTCCCGGTCCCTGCGGCTGCGGGGGAAAAGTCCCGACTCGCAGACGGCGCGTGCGTAGTCGTCGCGTTTGAGCACCACGCCATCACGGACCCTCCCGACCGGAATTTCGGGATAGCCGTACCACGTATTCATCATATCTATATAGCGGGGCGAGAACTCGGTATCCTTGCTGCTGAGAATGCCGAGCAGGGTGATTTCACCCCGGTCCACCGCCTTGTAAAGCATATCGAGCGCCAGCGGATCGTCCACGTCGTTGCCCATGTCGGTATCGAAAATCACCCGCAGGGGTGCGGCGGGCGTCTGCTGCGCCCGGACCGCCGGCGTACAGAGGGCGGCAAGCGCCGCCAGAATCAAAAGTTTCTTCATCGTTTCAGGTTATTCAGTTGCCTCCGGAGAGAATGATACATGCCAGACCGAGAATAAAGAAGAGGAACATGACCGCCAGCAGCCAGCCCACCGAGCGGCCCGCGCCCCGGAACTCCTTCCAGACGAAAACGCCCCAGACGGCGGCGACCATCGGCGCGCCCTGTCCCAGCGCATAGGAAATGGCGGCCCCGGCCTTACCCGCCGCAATGTAGCTGAACGCCGTACCCAGACACCAGACCGCGCCGCCCAGCATCCCGACCAAATGGGTGCGGGCCGAGCCTTTGAAATAGGCGTCGTAACCGACCGGCGTACCGACGAAGGGCCGTTTCATGACGAGCGTATTGAAAACGAAGTTGCTCAGCAGAACGCCCACCGAGAAGATGAAGATCGCCGAATAGGGCGTCAGCATGCCGGGGGTGGGGGATTCGAAGTTGTCGAGGTCCATCGCCGCGGCCACGAAGCGGTAGAAGAACGACATCAGGACGCCGGCCAGCACCGCCAGCAGAATGCCTTTGCGGTTTTGCGCCGAGGAACCCGGCTCCTTCCGGACCCGTCCCGAAGCGATTCCGTTGCAGACGATGGCGATGACGATCAGCGCCACGCCGAGGAACAGAATGACGGGGTCGCCCTTCGGCGCTCCCAAGTAATTGATGACCACGCCCAGCACCAACGCCAGACCCACGCCCAGCGGAAAGGCGACGGCCAGTCCGGCCAGCGACACGGAGGCGGAAAGCAGGATGTTCGAGGCGTTGAAGATGACGCCGCCGAGCAGTACGCTGCCGAGGGCCTTGGGCGCAGCCTGCGCGAGATCTTCGAGGAAGGGACGCCCTTCGCTGCCGATGCTGCCCAGCGTAAAGCAGAGGATCAGCGAAAAAAGGAGCATGCCGACGACATAGTCCCAGTAGAAGAGTTCATAACGCCATGTCCTGCCTGCCAGTTTCTGAGTGTTGCCCCACGAGCCCCAGCACAACATCGTGACAATGCAGAGTATCACGGCGGTCGCATAATCGTTTACTACAAACATATTCGAAGTTTTAAAGGGTTGTCATTCGGTCGGCGGATCGGCCGTTATTCGCAAAACGGGCGTCGTCCACTTCGCGGCGCGTCGGAATCGAGCTTTGCGCCCCGATGCGGGTCACCGAGAGGGCGGCGGCGGCCGGCCCCGAGCGCGCCGCGTCCCAGAGCGCCACGCCCTCCGCCAGCGCCACGGCCAGCGCCCCGTTGAAAACGTCGCCCGCCGCGGTCGTATCGACTGCCGAAACACGGCATGCGGGCACCACCGTGCAAATATCGGCATTTTTCACGAGCGCGCCGCGCGAACCGCAGGTGACGATCACGTTCTTCACCCCCTTGTTCAACAGCGTCTCCGCTGCGGCTGCCGCATCCGTCCCGTTCAGTACGGGACGTCCCGTAAGCAGGGCGCACTCCGACTCGTTGGGCGTAAGGAGGTAGACGTATTTCAGGTACTTTTCGTCGATCTGCGCCGCAGGCGCCGGATTGAGAATCACCCTCACGCCCAATTCGGCGGCGGTCTGTATCGCGTATTCCACGGTTTCGAGCGGTATTTCGAGCTGGATCAGCAGATAGCCTGCCTTCGCCAGTTCGGGCCGGACGTCGTCGATATCCTTTCTGGAAAGCCGCGCGTTCGCTCCGGGAGCCACGACGATGCAGTTTTCGGCCGAATTATCGACCGTGATGAGCGCCACGCCCGTAGGGGCCTGAGAATCGCGGACGACATGCGAAGTATCCATCTTTTCCGCGGTGTAGCGGGCCATCAGCTCATCTCCGAAAAGGTCGGTCCCGATACGCGCCACGAAAAGGGCGTCGCCGCCCAGCCGCGCGACGGCGACGGCCTGATTGGCACCTTTGCCGCCGGAAACGATCCGGAATTCGCCGCCGAGAACGGTCTCGCCGGGCGACGGAATCCGGTCGGCCCGGACGATCAGGTCGGTATTGGCGCTGCCGACAATCACAATTTTTTCCATAGGTTATAATTTCAGATTATCAATATCAGGTATTGCGCAATCGTTTGTGCAATCACATATGCAAGTATAAAGACAATAAAAGAAAATTACAAGCTTTTTTATGGTATTTTTTCATATGCCTATCATTATTTTCTTGCCGCATCCGAAAAAATGGCTACTTTTGTTCGGAACAAAAACCGGGCAACAATCCGCGCCGGTGTATTCGGACAGGCAGACAGAGCCGGAGAACAGGTTGGAAAGCAGGTCGGGAAACAGGCGGGAAGCAGGTCGGAGAGCAGGCCAGAAAACAAGCCGGTAAACAGGCCGGAGAACAGGTTGGTAAACAGGCCGGAGAACAGGTTGGTAAACAGGTTGGTAAACAGGTTGGAGAGCTGACCGGAAGAACCGGAAGAACCGGAAGAACCGGAAGAACCGGAAGAACCGGAAGAACCGGAAGAACCGGAAGAACCGGAAACGGGGCCGGCATCCATACGGGTTCCGGCATCCATACGGGGTCCGGCATCCATACGGGTTCCGGCATCCATACACAATATAACAGAACGCCGCATGAAAGAGACGCTGGTCACCATATCCAAACGGACCGGATTCGCCATATCGACCGTTTCGCGGGTACTGAACGGACAGGCGGAGAAATACCGCATCAGCCGGAAAACCGTCGAGCTGATCCTCGCCGAAGCCAGACGGTGCGACTACACGCCGAGCCTTCTGGCGAAAGGACTGCGCATGAAGCGCACCAATACGCTGGGCTTACTGATTCCGCAGGTGTCGAACCCCTATTTCGCCGACATCGCCAGCGCCATCATCCGGGAAGCCCGCAGCCACGGATATACGGTAATGGTGGTCGATACCATGGAGAACGAAGAAAACGAGCAGGAGGGCATCCGGACGATGCTTTCGCGCCGGGTGGACGGCATCGTGGCCGTTCCGTGCGGCCGGACGCCCGACCACCTCGAAAAGGTGAACCGCTCGGTTCCCGTCATGCTGGTGGACCGCAGTTTCGAGCGAACCTCGCTGCCGTACGTCTGCACCGACAACTACCGCGGAGGCGTGGAGGCGACCCGGATTCTGCTGCAGAGAGGACACCGCAGAATCGCCTGCATACAGGGCGTTCCCCATTCGATGCCGAACCGCCGGCGCGTGCAGGGTTATCTCGACGCGCTCCGACAAGCGGGACTGCAGGAGGAAGCCATCATAACCGGCGACGCATTCTCGCTGGAGAACGGCTACCGGCAGACCAAGCTCGCCGTGGCAGGTCCCGACCGTCCCACGGCGATATTCGCCCTGAGCAATACGATCCTGCTCGGCGCGGTCAAAGCCATACGCGAATCGGGTTTGCGGATCCCCGAAGATATTTCCGTGGTGTCGTTCGACGACAATCCCTATCTGGATTTTCTGGTTCCGGCCATAACCCGCATCGGCCAGCCCGTCGAAGAGATCGGAAAAACAGCCGTCAGGCTGCTGCTGGAGAGCATCCGGGAGGAGGTATGCTGCCGGACGCAGCTGCAACTGCCGCCTGAAAGGATCGTCCGCGACTCGGTCGCAAACCCGCGTACCGCAAAGTAACGTCCGCTCCGGACATATCCCCGCCGCAGTCACAAGACAAGCGCCGGCATCCAAGTCCGGTCGAACGCGCACGACACGTCCTCCGCGGCGATCCTGCACACTGACATGACAGACAAAAAAGCCCGGACGTCCGGTCCGGGCTTTTTTACGAAAAATCCGATTACTTTTTATCCTGAATCGCGTCCACGGCGTCGATCACCGCGCCGCGGAAACCTTTGCGTTCGAGTTCGGCGACGCCGACGATCGTCGTGCCGCCGGGCGAACAAACCGCATCCTTCATCGCGCCGGGATGCTGTCCCGTCGCCAGCTGCAATTTGCCCGTGCCGACGACCATCTGGCTGACCATGCGGTAGGCATCGGCGCGTGCGATGCCGTGTTTGACGGCGGCGTCGGCGAGCGCTTCGATGAACATCGCCACGAACGCGGGACCGCAGCCGCAGATCGTCCCGGCAAGTCCCAGCAGGGGAGTATCGACCTGCATCACCAGCCCGACGTGCGAAAACAGCCGCTCCGTCTCTTTCCACTCGGCATCGGAGAGCGAGTGGAGGCGTTCGCAGACAACGATTCCCTCGCCGACGGCGACCGGCGTGTTGGGAACCGTACTGAGATGGTGCGTTCCGGGCGCAAGTATGGTTTCGTACTTTCCGAACGTCATGCCGGCAGCCACCGAAACGACGATTTTCCCGGCCAGCAGCTCCTTCACGGGAGACAAAACCGCTTCGACCTGATGGGGTTTCACGGCTACGATCACCATGTCGGCGAACTCCGCGACACGGGCGGCATCGTCGAAAGCCAGAAAGCCTTTCGGCTCCGTATTGCGCCGCAGTTTGGCCCGGTCGCGGGCGCAGGCGCCGATCTGGCAGGGCTTCAACGCCCCCGTCGCGGCAAACCCTTCGGCAAGAGCCTGCGCCATATTTCCGAATCCGATAAATCCTACCTTCATAATACGATTCATTTTTCAAATTTAGGCTTCATTCCGGCTGTCCGCCGTTTATAATCCCGCTCCTGCGCACCTCCGGGGATTTACCGCGGCCGGAACGGACGGCTTCTCCGTTTACTTCGCGTAGTCCCTCTCCCCGAAAATCAGCGACCCGACGCGCACCATGTTCGAACCGCACTCGACGGCGAAGGGGTAGTCGTGCGACATGCCCATCGACAACACGTTGAACCGCGCCCCGAAATAGGGCTGCAAAAGGTCGAAACAGCGTTTCAGCTCCGTGAAATCCCGGCGGATAACCTCCCCGTCGTCGGTATTGGTCGCAATGCCCATCACGCCGCGGACGCAGACATCGGGCATCCGGGCGAAGGGCGCCGTGCCGACATACCGCATAAGCTCCCCGATCTCCCAGCCCGACTTGGTCTCTTCGTCGGCGACATGTATCTCCAGCAGAATCTCGATCGTGCGGCCGCATTTGGCGGCCTCGCGCTGGATGGCTTCGGCCAGACGCGCGCTGTCCACCGAATGGATCAGCGAGACGAACGGCGCGATATATTTGATCTTGTTGGTCTGCAGGTGGCCGATCATGTGCCACTCGATATCTTGGGGTAGCGCCTCGTATTTTTCGCGCAGCTCCTGCGGACGGCTCTCGCCGAAGACGCGGTGTCCCGCGTCGTAGGCTTCGCGTATCGCCTCCACGGGGTGGGTCTTCGACACGGCGACCAGCGTGACGTCTTCGGGCAGCGTGCTGCGCACGAACGATAATTGACATGCTATAGACATAGTAAGCTTGATTTCGATGCGTAAAAATACGCAAAATTCGTACAAGACGGAACAAGCCCGGAAAAATTCCGGGCCTGCATGCCGTTATTTTCCCGCAGGATCAGCGCACCAGCACGATTTCCGTACAGTAAACGGTCCCGGAAAAGATGTCGAGCGACTTCGCCGCACGGTCGTAGACCTGCACCCGGCTTCCGCCGTCGCCCAAGTCGCAGAGCATGTAAATACGATCCTGAATATCGCTGTCGGGGAAGGTCACGGCCGTTACCGAGCGTACGGCGGCCGGCACTGCCGCCAGCACCTCTCCGAAGGTCATCGCCGCGGGATCGTACAGCCGGAGTTCCGTCGCGCCGTCCTTCACCACGGCATAGCCGCAGCAGACGGAGTGTTTCGGTCCGGCGGCATCGGACGCGGATTCCACGATCCAGAAGGGGATCATCCCGTCGGCATAGACCGGATCGCCGAGCCGCGCTTCGGTGCCTGCCGAACGCATGCCGAACACCATCGGCGTATAGCATCCCTCGGCGTTGTTCACGGAGAGCATCACATAGCCGTCGCTGTTCATCACGAAGGGACTGCCGGTCAGCATTCCGGCGCCGATACCCTCCGGCATCCGCCACGAAGGCGGCACGACGACGCTGGTGCGGGTTTCGGTCATGCCCAGAATGATGCAGTAATTGTCTTCGCACAACAGGTAGGCGGCTTCCGAATTGGGCAGCACGCCGGTCGTCACGACACGGTCGCCGCCGGAATTTCTGAAATAGCGCATCGTCAGGTCGTAGAAGGCGGCCGACCGTTTTCCGCCGTCGAGCGAGAGTCCGAAGATGCAGTTCGAACCGGGGCGGTTCACCGGATGGATGAAGTGGCTGCCGGGGAAGCGTTCGGTGCGGACGATTTCGCCCGTTTGCATGTCGAATTCGCTGATTGCGACCTCGCCCGTATCGTCATTGCGAACCCCGTAGAGCGTATACGACGCAGGCGGCGTGCCGTCGGAAACGGAGATCCTGCCGAGCGGCATGGCTCTGCCGCGGCGGAAAAGCTTCACCTCGGCCGTACCCGCAGGATAGCCGCCGGGAGCGAGGAACGTGATGCTCGACTCGGTGCGGGAGGTCACTACGCCCCAGACGCCGTCGGCGTAGCCTTCGCTGATCGCCGCGTTGGTCAGGGGCCACGCGATGCGCAGCATGATGTCGTCGCCGGCTTCGAATCCTTTGGCCGAAACGGTCACCTCGTCGCCGGGGGCGAACGTCCGCGCCTCGGAGGGCATCACCACGTCGGTTACGAAAGGGATTCCTTCGCCGTCGTCCGAACTGCATGCGCAGAGGAAAGTTCCGAGCAGCAGCAAAAGCAGGTATTTCTTCATCGTCGTCAGTCTGTTGTCATCCTCCGGCACCGGGGGAGGGCCGGAATACGACCGGTTCGCATTCGACGCAAAGATAAGGTTTAACGCCCTTATATCCAAATAAAATCGCGCTTTTCACCCGCGCGGCGTTTTGCCGTTTAGGATTTGTTTCGTACATTTGGAATCAAAACCTTAGAAATCTATGAAAAAACTCCGCTATTGCCTTGCTGCCACGGCCGTATTCGCCTACGGCGCGGCAGCGGCCTGCACCAATTTCATCGTCACCAAGGGAGCCTCGACCGACGGTTCGGCCATGGTCTCCTATGCCGCCGACTCGCACGCGCTGTACGGCGCGCTGTACCACACACCCGGCGGAAGCCACAAGGCCGGCACCATGATGCCCGTCTACGAATGGGACACGGGACGCTATCTGACCGACATTCCCCAGCTGCGCGAGACCTACTCGACGGTGGGCAACATGAACGAACATTCGCTCATCATCGGCGAGACGACATACGGCGGCCGGCCGGAACTGGCCGACTCGACCGGACTGATCGACTACGGTTCGCTGATCTACATCACGCTCCAGCGTGCGAAGACGGCCCGCGAGGCCATCGCCACGATCGCCGAGCTGGCCAACACCTACGGCTATGCGTCGAGCGGCGAATCGTTCTCGATCGTCGACCGCGACGAAGCGTGGATCATGGAGCTGATCGGCAAGGGATACAAGGCCGACGGCAAGGGCGGCAACGCCAACAAGGGCATCGTATGGGTCGCACGCCGCATTCCCGACGGATATGTTTCGGCGCACGCCAATCAGGCGCGCATCACGACCTTCCCGAAGAACGACCCCGAAAACTGCCTTTACGCGCCCGACGTCGTTTCGTTCGCCCGCGAAATGGGGTATTACGACGGCCCCGATGCGGATTTCAGCTTCTGCGACGCATATGCGCCGCTCGACTTCGGCGCCCTGCGCGCCTGCGAAGCCCGCGTCTGGGCCTTCTTCCGCACGGTGGCCGACGATATGGACCGATACGCGGATTATGCGATGGGCCACAACGCCGCGAACCGCATGCCCCTGTGGGTCATGCCCCGCGAAAAAGTGTCGCCCAAAACGGTCTTCGACTGCATGCGCGACCATTACGAGGGAACCCCGATGGACATGACCGCCGACATCGGCGCGGGCGGCAGTGCATGCCCTTACCGCTGGCGTCCGATGGAGTTCGAGGTGGACGGCGTGAGCTATGTCAACGAACGCGCGACGGCTACGCAGCAGACCGGATTCTGGTTCGTGGCGCAGGCCCGGCCGTGGAATCCCGCCGACATGGGCATCCTCTGGTTCGGCGTGGACGACGCGGCGACTTCGTGCCTGACGCCGATCTACTGCTCGGCGCAGGAGGTTCCCGCATGCCTGAGCGAGCAGAACGGCTCGATGCTCGAATATTCGCCCACGGCGGCGTTCTGGCTCTTCAACCGGGTCACCAACTTCGCCTACATGCGTTACGACATGATTTCGGCCGACATCCGCAAAGTCGTGGACAAGTGGGAGAACGGCATGCTGGAAACCGTACGCGAGGTGGACGCCGAAGCGTTGTCGCTCTCGCCCAAAGCGCGCGGCAAGTTCCTCACGGCGTTCAGCACGGCGACGGCGCAGCAGTTGTTCGACCGTTGGTCTAAGCTGGACAAATACCTGCTGGTGAAATATATGGACGGCAACGTCAAGAGCGAGAAAGCCGACGTGCTGACCTTCCTCGACGGCGACGGCGGACCGGCGCACTTCGTGGACAACGGCAACGGCAGGAACATTCCCGACAAGATCCAGTTCCCCGGTTACAACGAGAAATGGAAGCGCGCCGTGGCGAAGGACAACGGAGAAATCCTCCGGGTCGTAAAATAACGCGGCAAAGCCCCTTCCGGCAAATCCCGTCCCGACGGGCCGGACCGAGAGGGGAACGGTAACGGACAACAAACATTCAACCGAATTATGAAATACGATATTATCGTCGTGGGAAGCGGACCGGGCGGCTACGTCGCCGCCATACGCGCTTCGCAGCTGGGCCGCAAAGTGGCGCTCGTGGAGCGGGCCGAAGCCGGGGGCGTGTGCCTCAACTGGGGCTGCATCCCGACC
>RRZU011747563.1_pt1 | contig 11759 bp, 11 predicted proteins | sample 2165561 | NCBI WGS metagenome assembly RRZU01 (sample SAMN10456909, study PRJNA506462) | wastewater metagenome | isolation source: wastewater sludge | place: USA: Moscow, Idaho | reverse complement strand
AATATTGTTTTCATGGGCATGGGCGAACCGTTAGCTAATCTGGATAATCTTTTGGCGGCAATATCGCTTCTTACCGAACAACGAGGGCTTGATTTTTCCAACCGCCGCATCACAGTTTCCACCTGCGGCCTCGTACCGCAACTGCTGCGACTGGGAGAGGAAACCGACGTAAATTTGGCTATTTCCCTGCATGCAGCAGACGATGCCACCCGCAGTGCGCTTATGCCCATCAACCGCACCTATCCAGTGGCAAAATTGATTGACGCCTGTAAAATCTACCGGCAGAAGAGAAGAAAAAGGATGATGTTCGAATACACCTTACTGGCCGGGATAAACGATTCAGATGCCGATGCCCGCAAATTGGCCCAACTGCTGCATGGTGTCCGCTGTAAAATAAATCTGCTCTCGGTAAATGCCGCTGAAAGCCTGGATTATTGCAGCCCGGGCCTGGAACGTATCCTGGCCTTTCAGCAGATTTTACGGGAACGCGGCTTTACTGTTTTTATTCGCCAGAGCAGAGGCAGCGATATCTCTGCTGCCTGTGGCCAATTGGCTGGAGAAATACAACAAAAAGGGCAGGCAGAAGCAGTTCCGCATACCCTGGAATAAAAAGAATCTTACCTCTCAATCCTTACTCATCAGCCAACCCAGAAACAGTCCGGCAACAAAAGAAATGCCCACGGCCTGGTATGGCTTATTTTGCACAAAATCCTGCGCCTGGCAGGCCCTGCTCCGCACCTTATTTTCCAATTCAGCGGCCTTCCAGCGCGTCTCCTCCAGTCCCTCTAATAGCGATATCCGAGCAGACTGAATCCCATCATCAAGTTTATCAGCAGTGGCATCCACAAGTTGCTGTGCCTGATCTATAACTTGTTGCAATGTCTCACAGCCTTGGCAATGACAGGTATCTTTCTCTTGCATTTTTTCCTCCCAGGTTCACATATCGAAAAGCAGTGGCAAACATTTTTTTGTGCACACGAGCACAAGCAGCAAAATAAGCATTCCCATTCATTTAACAAACATAGTACCTTCTCTTCGCCATTACAAATACAAATAATCTATCGACCTTTCTACTGCCAATTTTTTATGTAAAAACAGAATTATGGAAGCAAAGCTAACTATTGAAAAGCTGGTGCATGGGGGCTTGGGCTTAGGAAGGCTGCCAAGTGGTATGGTCGCTTTTGTGGAAAATGCACTGCCTGGTGAAGAGGTGCGCGCGCAGATTGTGGATGAGTGCAAGGGATATGTGCTGGCACGGGCAGAGGCAATTTTGTCTACCTCCCCTTTCCGTACAGAACCGCCCTGCCCGCACTATGCCCTTTGTGGTGGCTGCAATCTGCAACATGCGAGTTACCCAGCCCAGCTGGCATGGAAAAGAGATATTGTTCTTGATGGCCTAAGACGCGCCGGGGTCTTTCATACAGAGCAAGCTGTTAACGAGACACTTCCCTCCCCGCAGTTTTTTTCGTACCGCTATCGCCTGCGCTTGCACCTGGACAAAAAGGGCAATCTGGGCTTTTATCAACGAAGGAGTAAAACGGTTGAACCCGTCAAGCGTTGCCTCCTGGCCACGGATGCAATAAATGGGCTTCTTGGTACGGTGCAAACCTCTTTAGATTTAGTGCGTCTTGCCCGGCACCTTAAAGGCCTTGAGATTGCCGAATGCCCGGAAACTGCTCAGCTTTTTCTTTTACTGCACCTGCAAAAAGATGTCTTGCCATCCCAAAAAACATTTCAAATATTACTTGCCGATTTCAGTACTGTCATAAATATAAACATCTCGACCCAACATAATGGCAAAACAACCCCATTGCATGGCCCTGGGGAGTTGCTTTTAGGACAGAAGTTTATCCTCAATGAACAGGGGCTTAGCTACACGCTGCACTGGCCCGTGGGATCGTTTTTCCAGACAAACATTGCCCAGAATGCCCAGATGGTCGCCATGGCAACAGAGGCAGCTGATTCACCGCACAATGTCCTTGATCTCTTTTGCGGCGCGGGAAACTTTTCCGTGCCCCTGGGACTTTGCGGTTGCGCCATAACAGGCATTGAGCAGGATAAGACAAGCATTGCCTGTGCTCAAAAAAACAGTCAGGCTGCCGGAGTGCAAACGTATAATTTCAAAGCGGCTGATGTGCACAAGGAACTGGCCCAGCTGACAAAAAACAAAAAAACCTTTGATTGCCTGCTCATGGACCCGCCCCGACAGGGCCTAGGCAAAGCTGTTTCTCACATTCCGGCCCTTAAACCAGAACGGATTATTTCCATCTCCTGTGACCCGGCAACCCACGCCAGAGATCTGGGCTTTCTCAGCCAAAATGGATACCAACTCAAAAACCTGTATCCGATAGACCTCTTTCCGCAAACGCACCACATAGAGACGCTGGCAATTCTGGAAAAAAATTGACAGCCCTAGCCGTGCACACTATGTTGCAAAGTTTGCTGCAGATAGTTCAAAATCGACCGTTCTTTCTGACCGAGAGCAAGACCCATGACTTCTGCCCACCTGGAAACATACTGGGAGCTACGACTTAGTCGCTGTGCCAAGGCCTTGGAGGCAAACAATTTTGCCGTGTACAGGGCCGAAAACCCGGCAGAGGCACAGGATCTTATTTTGAAGACGATCTTGCCAGAGACCAGGCCCCAGAGCGTCTCCTGGGGCGATTCAGAAACCCTGCATGCCACTGGCGTTTTAGAATTGATCCGCCAAGATCCGTCCATAAAGCTTATTGAAACATTTATTCCCGGAGTACCGCGGGAAGAGCTCATTGAAAAAAGGCGGCAGGCACTTTTGACTGATCTTTTTTTCACGGGCTCAAATGCCATCAGCGAATGTGGCAAACTTGTCAACCTGGACATGATTGGCAATCGTACCGCCGGCATTACCTTTGGCCCCAGAAATGTGGTGATCTGTGTGGGCCGCAACAAGGTGGTACCAAACCTGGAGGCAGGTATGGAGCGGGTGAGACACTATGCAGCCCCGCTGAACGCCATCAGGCATGAAGGTCTGAAAACTCCCTGCAGGAAAACAGGCCTTTGTATGGATTGCAAGAGCCCGGATAGAATTTGCAATGTCTGGACCATCAGCCAGAAATCGTACCCCAAACATCGCATCAAAGTTATTTTAATTAATCAGGATCTGGGCCTGTAGTTTACTTGCCTTTGCCCTGGTTTTATTTGCCATATCAACATATTCTTTCTGCAATTTCGTATCGTTATGGAAAATTTAAACAACCTTTTATCCCAACGGCGTGAAAAGGCCGAGTCTTTAGTCGAAGCTGGTGTCCCGCTTTTTCGCAACAGCTTCCCCCAGCCCCAGCCCATTTTAGACCTGCTTCCTTTTGGAAGCGAACTGGGAGCAGAAGAACACGACCAGAGCGGCACTGTTTTTCGGGTGGCTGGCCGCATCATGTCCATGCGTAAATTCGGTAAAGCAGCCTTTTTCCACCTGCGTGACAGCAACGGCAGCATGCAGGTGTATGCCCGCCGCGACCTTTTGGGTGAAGAGGCGTATAACCAGTTCAAAAAATGGGATGTGGGTGATATTGCCGGAGTGGAGGGTAAACTTTTTAAGACAAAGACCGGGGAGCTCTCCCTGGAGGCCTCGCTTCTGGTGCTGGTAACCAAATCCCTACGCCCTCTGCCGGAAAAATTCCATGGCCTCACCGATGTGGAAACCCGCTATCGCCAGCGTTACCTGGATATGATTGTCAACCCCGAGGTGGGAGAGGTCTTTCGCAAACGTGTGGAGATTATCCGCCTGGTGCGTGAATTTTTAAGTAACCGGGGCTTTCTGGAGGTGGAAACACCCATGATGCAGCCGGTTCCCGGTGGGGCCACAGCCAAACCCTTTCTCACTCACCACAATGCGCTTGATATGGACCTGTACCTGCGTATTGCCCCGGAACTCTATTTAAAACGACTTTTAGTGGGCGGCTTTGACAAGGTCTTTGAGATTAACCGAAATTTCCGCAATGAGGGTCTTTCCACCCGGCATAATCCTGAATTCACCATGCTTGAGTTTTACCAGGCCTATGCCACCTACCACGATCTGATGGATCTGACCGAAGAACTCATCTCCTGGCTTGCTGAAATGATCACCGGCTCCATGGATATTATGTATCAGGGAACTGAGGTGAATCTGGCCCCGCCCTGGAGACGACTCACCATGGAAGAAGCCCTGGTGCAGGTAGGCGGTATTGATGTGGGTCTTTTAAAAGATGATGCAGCTGTCCTTGCCCTGGCCAAAGAAAAGGGCATTGCGCTTTCCGATGAGGCGGGCCCTGGCAAGGCCAAGACAGAGCTCTTTGAGCTTTTAGTGGAAGATAAACTCATTGACCCGACCTTCATCACCTCCTATCCCACCGAGGTATCGCCGCTTGCCAGGCGTAACGAGGATAATCCGACAATTACAGATCGTTTTGAACTGTTTATTACCGGTCGGGAAATTGCTAATGCCTTTTCCGAGCTAAATGACCCTGTTGATCAGCAGCAACGTTTCCAGAAACAGATTGATGAACGAGGTTCGGATGAAGAGATTCATCCGGTGCTGGATAGGGACTATATCCGTGCCCTTGAATACGGTATGCCCCCAGCTGCCGGCGAAGGCATTGGTATAGACCGTTTGGTGATGCTGTTGACCGACTCGGCCTCTATCCGCGACGTTATTCTCTTTCCCCTGCTCAGACCTGAGCGGGCCGAATAACAGGCTCGGTATAGACTAATGGCCTCCTTCGAATGGTTTGTCAGCCTGCGCTATCTGCGGGCTAAACGTAAACAAAAATTCATCTCACTCATCACAATTATCTCCATCCTGGGTGTGGCAGTGGGGGTGATGGCCCTTATTGTAGTACTGGCTGTGTATACTGGCTTTACCGAGGGCCTACGCGATCAGATAATTGGCATCAACTCGCATGTGCTAGTACAGAACTTCGGTGGCCCGATTGATGACCCTGAGAAGCTGATGCAGAAGGTAGGCACAGCTGAGGGAGTTGCAGCGCAGACACCTCTTGTTTATGGGCAGGCCCTCATCTCCTCATCCAGTGATTCAAGTGGTATTGTCCTACGGGGCATAGATCCTGTCACTGCCCGCAAGGTCATTGACATCGAAAAAAAGATGAAAAGCGGCTCTCTTAAGTCCCTGACCACAGAGGAGGAACTCCCTGCCATTGTGCTGGGTCAGGATCTGGCGCGACAACTCCAGGTTCGACTCGGTGATCGGGTGCGCCTGATGGCCCCAGACGGCCCGCTTTCCCCCATGGGCGTGCTGCCACGTATCCGGGTCTGCCAGGTAGGCGGTATCTTCGCCACCGGCATGTATGAGTATGACTCCACCATGGGATACCTTAATCTGCCACTTGCCCGCAGTCTGGCTGGATTGGATACGGGTGTGCATGCGATTGAGGTTAAAGTACAGGATGTGGAAAAGGCAGGGGAAGTGGCCAAGGCTATTGCGACAAAATTGGGTCCGGGCTATGCCGTACGTGACTGGATGCAGTTGAATCAAAACCTTTTTGCCGCTCTTAAACTGGAAAAAACAGGCATTTTCATTGCCCTAGATTTAATTATCCTGGTGGCGGCACTCAATATCATCAGCGCCCTTATAATGGTTGTAATGGAAAAAACCCGTGACATTGCCATACTCAAATCAATGGGGGCAACCACCAAATCGATCATGCATATTTTTTTCTACCAGGGCCTGGTGATTGGCGTACTTGGCACCATTCTCGGTCTTGGCGGCGGCCTCGGCCTCTGTGCCATCCTTAAGCGCTACAAGTTTATTGAACTGCCCAGTAACGTCTACCCCATGTCCACCCTGCCCATTAAGGTGGTGCCCACGGATGTGTGCATTATCGCTCTTTCCGCTTTGATCATTACCCTTTTAGCGACGTTGTATCCGTCCTGGAAAGCGGCCCAAGTCCGCCCGGCCGAGGCCCTGAGCTATGAATAACAACTCTGTGCCGCTTCTTCTGGCTGCTGATCTGAAAAAAAGTTATCCAAGCGGTAACAAAACCATAACCGTGCTTGATCAGACTGATCTGCAGATCAATACCCGGGAAATGTGCGCCATAGTGGGAAGCTCCGGCTCTGGCAAAACCACCCTCCTGCAGATTCTCGGCACCTTGGATAGGCCCAACAGCGGCACGATTCTTTTTCAAGGCAAAAATCTCCTAACCGAGTCTGATGCCGCCCTTGCCCAGCATAGAAACCGTAATCTTGGCTTCATCTTCCAATTTCATCATCTCTTGCCAGAATTCAGTGCCCTAGAAAACGTCATGATGCCGGGATTTGTAGCAAAAGAGCCACCTGCAGCACTCACAAAAAGGGCCACAGCATTGCTCAAACAGGTGGGGCTAGGTGAACGACTTCATCACCGTAGTGGAGAACTATCAGGCGGGGAGCAGCAACGGGTAGCCCTGGCCAGGGCGCTTGTGATGAAACCTGCCCTGCTCCTGGCGGATGAACCTACGGGAAATCTCGATGCTGAAAGCGGCAAGCTGGTGTTTTCGCTCTTACATGAACTGTGCCAGGACTATGGCCTGGCCGTGGCTATGGTAACCCACAACCTGGAACTGGCTGCTGCCATGGATAGATGCCTTACCCTAAAGTCAGGGAAATTGGTTCCTGCCAGCACAACAGTGGCATAGAGGCAGGAACCCTGATTTTCATAAATCTTTTTTTAACCGTTTAATTCAAATATGCGAGCACGATGCGTAGCATGCGTCGTACTGGCTCTGCAGCCCCCCACAAGAGCTGATCGCCCACGGTAAAGGCGCTGACATATTCAGGTCCCATGAGCATTTTGCGCACCCTGCCCACCGGCACATCAAGGGTGCCAGTAACCCGGGCCGGGCTCAATTCTTTCAGGGTCGCCTCTTTGTTGTTTTCCACCAGATAAACCCAGTCGTTATGAGCGGCAATCGCCGATTCAATCTCAGCTAAGGGGATATCTTTTTTCAGTTTAATGGTCAGGACCTGACTGTGGCAGCGCATGGCGGCAATACGCACGCAACAGCCATCAACTGGCACCTGAATACCCTCATAACCTAGGATCTTGTTGGTTTCTACCGCTCCTTTCCACTCTTCCTTGGTCTGCCCATTCTCCCAGGCCTTATCTATCCAGGGGATAAGGCTGCCCGCCAGAGGGGCACCAAACTGGCTGATAGGAAATGCCGCGTCGCGCATTGTGGCAATAACTTGCTTGTCCAGTTCAAGAATGGCCGCTGATGGCTCCGTCAGAATCTTGGCTGCTCCCTCGCCAATCGCCTGCATCTGGCTGACCAGTTCACGCATATTCTTAGCGCCGGCACCAGAGGCCGCCTGGTAGGTCTGGCTGCTCACCCATTCTACCCAGCTCTTCTGGAAGAGCCCGCCCAGGGCCATAAGCATGAGAGAAACTGTACAGTTGCCGCCAATGTAGTTTTTTATGCCAGCGGTGAGCGCACCATCAAGGACTGTTTTATTCACCGGATCAAGCACGATGACGGCATCTTTTGCCATGCGCAGTGTCGAGGCAGCGTCAATCCAATAGCCCTGCCAACCTTTGGCCCGCAGTTGCGGATAGACTGCGCTTGTATAGTCGCCCCCCTGACAGGACAAAATAATCTCATTTTCAGCAAGCAGCGCCACATCCTTGGCATCAAAAAGCTCATAAGTTTTGCCGGCAATCTCAGGGCCTGCCTGCCCAGCCTGGGAGGTGGAAAAAAACCGGGGCGTAAAGTCTTTAAAATCATCTTCTGCCCGCATGCGCTCCATGAGCACCGAGCCCACCATGCCTCGCCAGCCAATTATGGCAACCTTCTTCATCTCATCCTCTCAATCGTTCTAACTTTTCTCGAAAACTTGGGATATACCCATATGGGTTTTCCCTTTGCCTTATAAACCCAGGTAATTTTTTAATTCCGCTGCAATGAGTGGGGCAACCGAATAGACTTTGACAAGTTCATCGCTGGTTCTACCGGGAAAGGTGTCGGAGCCAAGAATGCAACAAACGCCCTTTTCCACAAAGCGTTCCCTGGCACCTTCAGGCAGCACCAGGTGTGTGGCCATGGTGAGCACATCCACGGCTCCTGCCTCCCGGCAGCGGTCAACGGTGTTAAGCATGGAACCGCCAGTCCTGATCATATCATCACAGATAATGGCCTTTTTGCCAGCCACCGCACTGGAGAGCTGGCCAACAATGGTCTGGTCATAACCGTAACGATCCTTATTGGCTGCCGTGTGCGGACAATCAAGGAGTCCGGCCAAGCGGGCCACCCGCTTGGAAAAACCGTAATCTGGCGATACGAGCACAATATTTTCAAGCCCAAGGGCCCTAATCTCTTCTGCTGCGAGCCGCTCTGTCCACAGGTGGCGTATGCGCACTTCGCCCGTGTGGGCATGCATGACCGACTCGGAATGGAGGTCGATAAAGGCCACATAATCGGGTCTGGCACGAAAGATCTGCCTGGTACGGGTAATGCCCTTGGGGATTTCCCCAGATTCCGGCTTGGCCCGTTCCATGGTGGAATAACCCAGATAAGGAATAACGACATTAACACTTAAGGCATTCCAGTAGCGTGCCCCGGCAATCAGATCAAGCAATTCCTGGTGGCTGGAATCATCAGGAGTTGCGGCAATAATAATTAAATCATGATTGCTTAAACTGCGCGGAAAGGCATGGTAGACCTCCCCAGCGGCAAACTGGCGCACATGCATATTAGTTAAGGGCAGCCCCATTTCTCTGGCCACAGATACGGTCATGTCCTGGCTTACCGTATTGCCAATAACAATCGGTTCCTTGCGCTCGAAGGTGTAACTCATGCCTCTGTAAGGGCCTTTGCCACGGCATCGCCCATGACTGTTGTAGACACCGCCTGTTTGCCCTGTGAGGCAATGTCAGCTGTCAGCACACCACGGGCGAGTACATCCTCCACAGCCTTTTCAATGGCTAAAGCGGCCTGCTCTTCACCCAGACTGTAGCGCAGCATCAGGGCAGCGGAGAGGATCTGTGCCAGAGGGTTGGCTTTGTTCTGTCCGGCAATATCAGGCGCTGAGCCACCGGCTGGTTCAAAGAGACCAAAATTACTGCTATTTAGACTTGCCGAGGCGAGCATGCCCATGGAGCCAGTTATCATGGCGGCTTCATCGGAAATAATATCACCAAACATGTTACCACAGAGCATTACGTCAAACTGATGCGGGTCGCGCACCAGTTGCATGGTGGCATTATCTATGTAGATATGGGAAAGCGCCACATCAGGGTAATCAGCGGCAACCTCTACCACCACCTCCCGCCAGAAGACCATACTGGTGAGTACATTGGCCTTATCCACAGAGGTGACCTTTTTCTTGCGCAGACGGGCGGCCTCAAAGGCCATACGGGCGATGCGCTCTATCTCTACACGTTTATAGACCTTAGTGTCCCAAGCCCGCTCATCGGGTCCGCTGCCTTCACGACCTTTGGGCTGCCCAAAGTAGATGCCAGAGGTCAGCTCTCGCACGACCAGGATATCAAAACCCTGACCCACGATATCAGGCCGCAGAGGGCAAGCTGAGACCAGCGGGGCAAAGACCTTGGCCGGACGGAAATTGCAGAAAAGATCAAAATGCTTGCGCAGCGGTAAAAGGGCTGCCCGCTCCGGTTGCTGCGCCGGGGGCAGGCTTTCCCATTTCGGGCCGCCAACTGAGCCAAACAATATTGCATCGCTTGCTTCACAAAGCGAAAGTGTCGCTGCGGGCAGTGCCTCGCCATGCCTATCTATGGCAATGCCGCCGACATCGGCATGGGTATATTGCAGCTGCAAACCAAAACGCTTCTGGGCCACATCTAGGACTTTAATGGCTTCCTTCATCACTTCCGGACCAATACCATCTCCCGGCAAAACTGCTATTTTTTTCACTGTGCACCCCACTGGCAGGTATTAAAAAATAAAAGAAGGGAAAACTTTACCAAATTCCCGCAATTTTCACCAGGTAACTATGCGTCCTCTCACCGCCAAATCACTGTTTTTTCTGCAGAGGCAAAACGGCGAAAAGGCTCTTTTTAATTTATAAAAAAACGCTTGCAGCTTTCACGGGACAAGTTGTTTCCAAATAACTTTTCTTGCTATTTTCAACAGGTTACCGTATGGATGGCGAGCGATCCTGCGTATACCTCATTTTAATCGCAAAAAATGAACCGTTTTGTTAAATTGTTTAAATACAGGTTACAAAACTTTGCGTAACAAATAATGACCAATTTTTACGAGGCAAGATTATGCGAGAAATGCAGCACATTAAACGGAAACTATCCGATGAAAAAACAATGGAACTTTTAAAGAGTGGCGAACACGGCATTTTAGCCTTAAATGGCGATGATGGCTACCCTTACGCTGTTCCCATCACCTATTCGGTTTTTGACGGCTTTATCTACTTTCATTCGGGAAATCATGGCTACAAAATCGATATCCTGAAGAAGAACACCAAGGCCTGTTTCAGCGTCATCTTAAACGTTGAAGTTTTACCCAGCAAATTCAGTGCTGCCTTTGAAAGCGTTATTGTAACGGGCGATATTTCTTTTGTGGAAGACAAGGAAGAAAAAATGCGCGCACTGGAATTCCTGCTCGATCAATTTTCTCCTGATCATAAAGAAGCGGGCATGAAGTTCGCTCATGGGCCTTTTGGTGAAAAAACCGCTGTCTTTAAAATGAAAATTAAAGAGATCAGTGGCAAAGGCAAGTACAGCTGAGAGTAATCGCACCGGCGCATTGCGCTATTGCTTACTGGGTACCTTTCAATGCGGGGGAGCTGTTTTTTGCCTCCCCTGCACTTATTCCATCATTTTTTCGCATACAGGCCAGGTAACGGGGTTCCTGACAAAAAGGCAAGATCAGACTGCGGCCTGCATGCAAAGACCAACGCTTCTTTAATTCATCTGGTAAAAGTTCAAGCGTTTTCTTTTGAACAAGAAAAAGAACAACCTCAGTTTCCCTGCCCACTAAGGGCTCTACCATCTGCAAAAAACTTGGCGCATCTGCCACGGCCCTACCTGTTATATGGGAAAAATTCCTCTTCGTGCCGCCCTTCTTCTCATAGAGCGTTTCCACTCGTTCACAGACGACTTCCACATTTTTCAGTTTCAGCATCCGCACAATATGGCGCAGGAAAATCGCTCTTTTTTGGCGGGGCTCAAGCAAATAAAAATTTGCCTGTGGCAGGACAAGGGCCAGTACTAACCCAGGAAAGCCGGCCCCGCTCCCCACATCGAGAAGGCGAATTGTGTTTTGTAGCTTGCCCTTGGGCAAGAGCGGAACAAGAGCTAAGGAATCGAGAAAGTGGCGATCTATTATCTCTTCAGGGCTGCTCTCCTTGGCCACAAGATTGATGCGGCGCATCCACCTGAGCAGCTCCTTTAAATACTGCGCCAGCTGCCCTATCTGTTCAGCGGTCAATGGGACGCCTAGAGTAGCGGCGCCTTTCTGGAGTAATTCTTCAGTCTTCATGCAGGCGGACACGCACCGAATTACCGTGCGCCGCAAGTCCTTCCAACGAGGCTAAAAGGCGAATATGACTGGCATCGCTTTGCAGAGCTTCAGGAGAATAGCTAATGAGGGAACTGTATTTAAGAAAGGTTTCCACGCCAAGGGCCGAGGCAATTTTTGCCGTACCCATAGTGGGAAGCACATGGTTTGGCCCGGCCACATAATCACCAGCAGCCTCGGGGGTATAATTACCCATAAAAATGGCACCGGCATGGCGAATCCTGGGCAGGCATTGCCAAGGGTCACTGACCTGGAGTT
>RRZU011306118.1_pt1 | contig 11759 bp, 4 predicted proteins | sample 2165561 | NCBI WGS metagenome assembly RRZU01 (sample SAMN10456909, study PRJNA506462) | wastewater metagenome | isolation source: wastewater sludge | place: USA: Moscow, Idaho | reverse complement strand
GAAATTCAGAATGAAACAAAAGTTAACGAAGAACTACGCTTAAAATATAGATATCTTGATTTAAGAAGACAAACTTTACAAAAAAACTTAATGATAAGACATGATATCGCTAAAGTGGCACGTGAATATTATTACCAAAATGGATTTATCGAAATAGAAACTCCAATCATGATGAAATCCACACCAGAAGGTGCTAGAGATTATCTTGTACCATCAAGAATACACAATGGAAAGTTTTATGCACTTCCACAATCACCACAAATATACAAACAGCTTTTGATGATTTCCGGAATGGATAAATATTTTCAAATAGCTCGTTGTTTTAGAGATGAAGATTTACGAGCAGATAGACAACCAGAATTCACGCAAATAGACCTTGAAATGTCTTTTGTGGATGTAGATGATATTTTAGAATCAACTGAAGGCTTTATAAAATACTTGTTTAAATCTGTACTCAATAAGGATATAGATACTCCTCTTCCACGTCTAACATTTAATGACGCAATGGAGTTGTATGGTTCAGATAAACCAGACACTAGATTTGAAATGACTATTCAAAATATTTCTGACATGGTAAAAGATTGCGAATTTGGAGTTTTCACTTCTGCAATTGAATCTGGTGGAAGTGTAAGAGCTATAGTTGCCAAAAATGCATCCACAACATTTACCAGAAAAGAAATTGATAAGTTAATTGAATTTACAAAAGGAATAGGTGCAAAAGGAATGGCTTATGTAAGATGGGCAGAAGAAAAACCTTCATGTTCATTTGCAAAGTTTATATCTGAAGAAAAATTAAATGATATTTTAAACAGTTTGGGTTGTTCACAAGGTGACGTTGTATTTATAGTTGCTGATAAAAACAAAACTACTCTTCCTGTTTTAGGTGCCCTAAGACTTAAAGTTGCAAAACAGCTAAACATTATTCCAGATAAATTTAACTTCTTATGGATCACAGAATTCCCGTTTTTTGAATGGGATGAAGAGAATGAAAAGTGGAATGCAATGCATCATCCTTTTACAATGCCTATGGATGAGTGTATTCAATATTTAGATACAAATCCAGAAAAGGTTTATGCAAAGGCATATGATTTAGTTTTAAATGGCGTTGAATTATGTTCAGGTTCCATTAGAATTACTGACTTTGAGCTACAACAAAAAATGTTTAAGAGTTTAGGCCTGACAGACGAAGAAATTGAAGCTAAATTTGGATTTTTAGTTGAAGCATACAAATATGGTGCTCCACCTCATGGAGGTTTAGGCCTAGGTCTAGATAGATTGGCAATGATTATGTGTGATTGTGACAACTTACGTGACGTAACTGCTTTCCCTAAAGTTCAAAATGCAAGTGAGCTTATGTCCGAATGTCCTTCACCTGTTGACAAGGCTAGTTTGGATATTTTGGGGATAAATTTAATAGAAAACGAAAAATAGCTTTATATTTCTGTTACTATTCAGTCTCTAAAGGTAAATTTTAGTTGCTATTCAGCCTCTACAGGTAAAGTTTACGATTTTACAGGAGTTTCGACTCTGCGGAGTCAACCGGGTTCTTTTCAGTCGCCCTGGACCTTCGGTAAAACATCTATGCCATTACATATGGTTGAATAGTAACATATTCTTTTAAAAAGTATACTTAATATTTTAAAGCATTGGAGATGATTAATATGAGATTGGTTACACGTTCAGATTTTGACGGATTAGCTTGTGGTGTTTTACTTAGAGAAGTTAATATTATAGACCATTGGAAATTTGCACATCCAAAAGATCTTCAAGATGGTTTAGTCGAAATAAATGAAAATGATGTTCTTGCAAATGTTCCTTTTGTTGAAGGATGTGGTTTATGGTTCGATCACCATTCAAGTGAATTTGAAAGAAATCAGCTCGAAGGTAAGTACAAGGGTGAAAGCAGAATAACTCCATCTTGTGCTAGAATAATATATGATTATTACGGCGGAAGCGAAAAATTTTCTCATTTTGAAGAAATGATGGAAGCTGTTGATAAAGTTGATTCTGGTAATCTTACTTTAGATGAAATTCTAAATCCAACAGGATGGATCTTAATTGGTTTTATTATGGATCCTCGAACCGGATTAGGAAGATTTCGTAACTTTTCAATAAGTAATTATCAATTAATGGAAAAATTAATCGAATATTGCAGTAGTATGACAACCGAAGAAATATTAAATCTTCCCGATGTCGTAGAAAGAATTCAAATGTATAACGAACAAACACAGTTATTCACTGAAATGGTTCATAAGTATACTAGAACAGAAAAAGACGTTATTATTTCTGATTTAAGAGGCGTTGATACCATATATACAGGAAACCGATTTATGATATATAGCCTATATCCACAACAAAATATTTCTGTATGGATAGTAAGTGGAAAAGGCGGAGAAGGGTGTTCTTGTGCTGTTGGCCATAGTATACTCAATAGAACTTCTGACGTAAATGTTGGTAGTTTAATGCTTAAATATGGTGGCGGTGGACATCGGGTTGTTGGTACATGCCAGTTTTCAGATGAAGAAATGGAAGAAAAAGTCCCAAAACTGCTTGATGAAATTATAAATTATCAAAAATAAATTTTACTTAATATTCAGCCTCTAAAGGTAAAGTTTACAGTTTTGCAAGGATTTCGACTCTTCGGAGTCGACAGGGCTTTCTGGTCGCCCTGGACCTTCGGTAAAACATCTCCCTATACATATGACTAAATAGAACAAATAAACCCCCAGTACTTCAAATTTAAAAGTACTGGGGGTTTATTATTGTTGTTAGTTATTTATTGCCAAGTATAACTTTATCGCCCATTATGTATTGTTTTATTAATGCTAGGTCTGCTATATCTACAACTTTGTCTAAATTTACATCGACTAATTTTAATACTTTTTCTGATAAATCAATTTCATTAAGCAAATATTGACTTAACATTACAAGATCCAAATTATCCACTCTGTTATCACCATTTATATCTCCAGCAGTATCAAATGAAATAACTGTTGTGGTTTCAGCTTTTGTAGTTGTAGTTACTGGTGTTGTTTCAACTTTTGTTGTTGTGGTTATTGGTGTTGTTTCAACCTTTGTTGTTGTGGTTATTGGTGTTGTTTCAACCTTTGTTGTTGTGGTTACTGGTGTTGTTTCAACCTTTGTTGTTGTGGTTATTGGTGTTGTTTCAACCTTTGTTGTTGTGGTTATTGGTGTTGTTTCTATAACTTCTTGATTATATCCAGCCAATGTAGCCCATAAATACCATGCCGCATACGCTTTCATATTACCATTTAATGCTTCGCTATGTGCTGCAGAGCAGCTATACCATTCAACATCTTGAACGTGAGTATTTTGCCAATTTATCGCCCAATTTGAATCATTACTACCGTCATTGTCCGAATCATATTGACATGCATCATCTGCACCTTTATCAAGATAATAGTTTCCATCTGGATCATAACTTTCTATATCTGCAAAGTCAAAAAGAACTTTCCCATTTAATTCACAATATTCTCTTATTTGTTCATTTCTTAAATTCAAATTTCCATTTAAGCCACTTCCATCAAGATGTCCTGTCATATAAACAAAAGTAACGTTTGGATATTTGTTTTCTAATTCTGTCATTGTTGTTAGATATGTATTTATTTCTTCTTCTGACATCCAACTTACCTGCCCGCACCATGACCACATAACAACGTTTATATCTGGATTTTCCATTAAATAATAATCAGTTATAACACTCCAATTTCCATTGCCTAAATCAGTAGCAAAATTATCAGGTGTATCTCTAAAATCAAGTACGCCATCTTTTCCATCCTTGTTTGAATACGCTGTATATTTATCCCCTAAGAAATTTACTAATTCTCCCATTCCATCAGAAACCTGACTTCCATGTGATGTGTGTCCGTAAACTATATGGAGTTCATCTTTTGCTTTTTCAATCCAGTTATCTGGAATACTTTTTAAATCGGCTAATGTTGCATTTTCATGATTTGCCACTATAGATTTTGATACACTTTGTTGTGAATCAATTGCCAAAACCGGAAATACATTTGTAACCATAATTGCTGCTGAAATAAATAATGTTGATATTGAAAACTTCTTTTTCATAATGAAAACCTCCCTAAATTTTAAAATAATCATCTATATTATATAATACGAAAACATTGATTATTTTTATAGGGTATGAAAAAAATTATATTTGATTAAGTATATAAGGATCTTTAATTTTCAAATCTTCGGCAAACATAATTATCTTTGTCATTATTTCAGCTGTTTTTGGATCTTCATCTATAAAAGGAATAAATAATTTCCCTCTATGTTGTGAGTGAACTGCAATAATTGCAATTTGGCTACCACCTTCAACAAAAACAACACCGCTTCCCAAATGAACTGTATAATTTGCCTTATGCCCTTTTATATGTGCATGTTTGTCAGTAAAGTATACATTTTCGATCCCGAATAAAGGCAAGTTAAACTCTATAATTGCCTTACGCATATCAACGGTTGAATGGCTTGTTTCAGGGTCTACCCCACCTACATGTGCAACGCTTACAGCCAAATCAACATCTCGCATTACCTCACTAAAAATTATATCTGGAATATCATCAATTTTTATTTCTTTTCCAGTTTTTCTATCACCAAATTCCACCCATTCTATACATGGACATTCCATATCTGCTGGTGAAAACCAGTCCGCAACTGCGTATATTCTAGCAATGATATTTTCTTTATAATAAACTTTTTGTAACCCATTTTCAATATCTGCAATCCAACGTCTTGACTTTAAACAAGCCGCTGCCTTCTTTGGTTGTATTTGATTTCCAGAATAACGCAGGGTGTTATATTTATCCATTTCATCTTGTGTCTTAACATATAACTCACGAAAAACCTGTTTAAATGGTTGTTGAATTTTTTTATCGAATAAATATTTTTGACATTTATCCCATATTTTATTTTTATACAAATCTATAGGATGAACTGGACGCAACAGATCTAAGTTATCAAGTGACTCTATATTTTCTTCAATATTTTTCATTTCTGAACTTGTAATAAAACCTATTTTTGATTTTTTATCGCATATAAATAAAAGATCTCGTATTATTGAAGAAATAACAGGATTTTTATGCAATGACAATAATTCCAAAAAAGTAAACTCTACTTTATCTTCCATAAACTGTTCCATCATCAATTTAGTTCTAGAATACTGTTCTCTAAATTGTTTATATGCATCTTTTATTTCTAAAATATATTGATTTTTAGCTAACTTAGATGGGATACTCTTCAAAGGTTTATCATTTTTCAAACAAATTATTTCCGCTTTACCATTTTCGTTAACCTCTATTTTAACTGATATATCTTCTACTTTTTTAAACTCAAAATATTCTGCAAACTCCTCCGCTAGCTTAGTTTCCATATTTAAAACAAGACGTGTTACAACTACATATCCACTATTTGTAGCCAGATTTATTAATGCGGAGTTTACTGCTAACGCTTCACTCGCTCTTCTTTGTGCACCAAATTTTTTACTTTCCTTTAAATATTTTTGTATAAATTTATATCTTTTAAGGGTATCAATATCATCTAAAACTGGAACTAAAGCATATGACATAAGTAAATCTTTATTTCGTTTATAATTAATTTGTTTTTCCAATTCATTTACAGAAACATTTCCTAGTGCAGCATCCGCAAATTTTCTTGCACGAGTATGTTTGTTTCCATCTGAAATATATTTTGCACTATCATATAAAACTTTAAAACGCTCTTTTCCTAGTTGACTATAACACTCATCGAACCATTTTATATCAAAACATCCTGAATTTAATTCTTCTGGGGTCAATGGTGTGTATTTTGAAATTATAGCTGATTTTACATTATCAAATGCTTCATTTAAATGTGCTGCAAAATAGTAAATCCCACTTTTAAATCCGTCCCATGCCAAATATTCTTCTATAATATCTATCCAAGATGTATTAAACATAGCTATTTCAACTAAACGCTTTTCTGTAATTTTTATGCATTTTATTTTTTCTCTAAACAATTCAACATTATCGTCTTCTTTAGGTTTGCATTTTAAAAGCAATGAACTCAAAACATTATTTTTTGCTACTTCGTTTTCTGATGAATAGTAGTAAACATTTTTAGACAACACATCTTCTCCAAGAGCTACTATTATTTCTATTAAATAGTCTATTCCTTCTATATATGAAAGATTTATTGCCGCTTTTGAAAAAGGAGTTGGTAAATCACTTCTTTTAAGTTCCACTTTTAAAATCATTTCTGATAGTTCCTTGTATATTTCGTCAAATAATTTTTTAAAGTTACTGTTTTCCTTTGCATCTTCATCTTTAATTATATATATACCACTGTCTCTATAATTTCTAATATTTCTTTTTTCACTAAATGAAAATCCAGCTATATTTCTCACAAAATCTTCAATCGAATAATCAAATGCAAATTTATAAAGCTGATCTTTACTAATAATATCTATTGAACACGCTTTTATAAGGTCTATTCCATTACAAAATATTGCATTTTCATTTTTATTATTGTACGTATTATCTACCTTTATTTCTTTTGAAATTTCAATTTTTTTCATTTCAGATTTAATTAATAAGGCAAAACATTCTTTAAATTCTTCATCATTTTTCGCTATAAATGCATGATTTGTAAACATATAAAAATAGGCAGACTCATAGACTTTATTTATGTAATTATATCCATATGATTTTTTTACATAAATACTTTCCTCTGCTGAAAGCTTAAGTAATTCATCATAAATAGCAACAGACAACGAATGCATTTCATCAAAATTCAAATTAGAATAATGTTTAACTAATATGTGTATAACTGTTTTCACCGTATCCAAATGTTTTATTTTGGGATTAACTAAATAATCTTTACCAAAAATTTTTGACACTGCAATATCAAAATTACCTTCATCTGAAATAGTATAAATATACAACTTTAAAAGTGTATGAAAGTCCCCTACCTCTTCTTCATAAAATCCAGTCCATAACTCAGGAAAAGGGTACATTTCAAATTCATTTTTATTTTGATAATTCCATGTTATTCTAGTAAACTGATTTTTAAGAAGTACTTCCTCACCATATGCATTTTTATATTCTCTATCTCCATTTAAATCAATAATTTTTATAAGTTTCTTTTTTATATCCTCAAGTTTATTTATATCTATATCTCCAAAAACTTTTTTTATTATACTATTATCAACTTGATATTTAGGAATATAGTCATCTATTTTGGGATTATATATGCCATATCCTTCAACACTCAATACTTTATCAGCTTGTGAATCACCTAAAATCTCTTCAATTATAACTTTTTCTTTATCAGTTGGTGTAGAAATCTTTAAAGCATGAACTTTCACTTTTTCATAAAGATTTATTTTATCATTATCTCTTTTAATTCTCATTATCAAATCAAGTCCAGATATCCTTTGCTCTAACTTCTTTGACAAAAGTAATCTTTCTATACTTTGCTCTATGCCCAAATCATCTTGCTTAAGTAACATTTTTGCTGAGTTTGTTCTTATTTCACTGCTTTTAAATTTCATTAAATCTTCAAGTACAGGAACAAATTCGCCAAATACAGGAAGCGAGTCCGCAATTTTAAAAGCAGCCTTACGACCATATTCAGCTTTATCACCTATAGTATTATAAAGAACCTTTTTTAGCTTTTCGGATTTTGGTTCTGAAAGAAGACCATAAACAACCGTATTTCTTTGCCATGTATCTGTCTCCGATATTATATCCGAGGCATATTCAAGTTTTTCAATATCATCAAGGCAAAACGCATAGTATGCTATTTTTTCTGCGAGGTCACTTCTTTTTATCTCTTCTATATTCCATGGAAAAATGCACTCTTCAAATTTATATATTTTCTGAGTATATTCTTCAAAAAATTTCTTAATTACCTCATACCTTTCTAAATAAAGCTGTTTATCCTTTTCTGTTAGTCTTGGTAACCTTTTTTTAATTGCAGTTTTTGAATCGACATCTCTATTATTATAAAAGTTTTTTGCCTCTGTACGTTCATACATATCTCGAATTCCGTTTTCACAAATAAACTTCATATAACATGCACAAACTTGAATATCGTCAAAATGATTTTTAACCACCTCTACTGCGATATCCTCTATTCTATATTCAGGTGATATAACATAAAAGTATAAAGATGAGACCATAATTCTATTTCTGTTCTTTTCCGAAATTATTGTTTCAAATATATCGTATACATCCTCAACATTATAAAATCCATACGTCCACAAAGCAATATATATTTCTACTACGTCATTTGAACAAATAAACTCTCTCCTTTTTACATCATCATTTATACACAAAGATATCGTATTTATTATCTTTGCTGGTATTCTTTCTATATCTTTAAAGTCAGATGGGCATATTCCTGTCCATGTACAAACTGCACGCTTTACTGATGAAAATCTTATCAAATCATTTTGATTTATTACTTCTAAAATAGTTTTAAACGCCTCTATAGTACCGCAATCCATATTTTCACAAATCGCTTGTCGAATACCTTCTTGAAGTTTTGCTGCTAATAAAAAATCACCAAGTAATTTATGTAGTTTAAAATTATCACTCATGATTATACCACGAATAATGCTTGTGGTAACTGAAATAACATTATTTTCAGACATAATTATATCTTCCAAAAGAATTTCTAATTCTTTATTTCCTGAATCTAATTCTGCTGCTATAACATATTCACTGATATGGTAATTGTACGAATACTCCATTTTGTATGCCAATAGATCTTGATTAAACTCACCTTTTATTATTGAACATATATCTGTTTCATATAAACCTATACTTATAAATCCATCTGCACACGATTTTAAAGTGGATTCTATGCAATGACTATAATTATTTGAACGCACAGTTCGTCTCATCCAACCAGTAGTATATGAAAATTTATTTATTTTATCCAACATATATATAAATTGTTTTTTAAATTTATCGTTTATAATATCTTCATAAATAAATTTGATTTCAGTATTTAAAAAAATATCTGAAATCTTTTCAAATTTATTTTTTTCAAATAGTCCCTTAATATATAGCAAGTCATCATTATTGAATCTACCATGCTTTGATAATCCAGTTAAATTTTTTGATGCCTTTTTTACTTTTTCTTTAATATTGTTCTCAAATAAATCAGCAAATTTTTTCCCTCTTTTTATTGCCTCTTTATCAACCACCTTAGCCATAAATACACATCCTTACAAATTAATATTAATATTTTTTATATGTAAAATCACCACATACGCCCAGAAAGCATTGTAAGTCTAACAAATGTTAATTCATCATTTTCCTTTAATGCTATTTTACTATCTAACTTTTCAAGTGAAATATTATTAGCTAAAATCCTAAATATGCCATCGTCAAAACATTGCAATGCGTTTTGTATTGCAGCCACTAAATCCGCATCTTTTTCTCCATAATTTACACCAAAAGAAATTTTCCCACTTGAAGCCATATCTTCTATCTCTGATTTAGAAATATTATCAAGTAATTCAGATTTCTCCTTTTTTTCATTATATTCTTTAACGCAAATTTTAACAGTTGCTGTAATTAAATCACTTACTGTATTTATATCTTCATTAAATACAAACGCTACTTTTTCTACTGAATTTTTGTTTTTCCCGATTTTTTTTAAATTTACATAAACCCTCATTAAACATCCCTCTCTTTTTTTACTTTTTTTATAAATTTCTATTAATATTTTAACATATTATATTTAATTAATCAATAAAATATAATATTTATATAAAAAAAAGAGGTTAATATTTAGGGATATATGGCTAAATAGTAACCTCTTTTTCCTCTTATAATATAAACAAAATAAAGCATTAATAATAAAATTGCAAAAATATAACACAATTTGTATTATGAATGTTACTCTAAATTTATCAATAATCTTTTAAGCATAACCAAATCAAATATATTTATTGTTCCACCTCCGTAAAGATCTCCACTTTGTAAAAATGACATTTCTGCACTTTCACCTAACAATATTTTCTGGAGTATAACTGCATCAGCAACACTTACTTTCCCATCAAGATTCACATCGCCATCAAGTAAAACCTCTTCCTCTTCTATGGTAAATTTTACAACGTTGCTCATCAAAATTCGAGAACCTTCCCTAGTGTCTAAATATCCTTCATATTGACCTGCAGGCAAGTCGATTTCCAATGATTTGCCTTTAATTCCTGATTCAATGTGGTACGGATCACCTTCTCCTAGTGTTCCTTTCCAAAGCTTTAAGTCATAGAATCGATCTTCTAAAGTGGAACCATTCCAAGTAAATTTGGTAAGTGTAGTATTATTACCAGGCTCAACGCTTAGCTCTGAACTAAGTTTCTGAATCTGAAATACTTGACTAGGATTTTCCTCCACAATTCCCATTCCAACATTTGATCCATCCAATTGCAAACTCTTAACTGGTTCCATAACGCTATCAGAACAAGCAGTCCTAAATCTGTAGTTACCTGGACTTCCGTAAATTATCCAACTTTGAGTAGAAACATCTTCACCACCAACTGGAACATTTATTTCATTATTGTTTCCAAAATCAACGACATCTAGCACATTACCGTCAGCACAGTTGGTGATCTTATAGCTTGCATCCTCAAGTTGGTTGAATTTCCATATTTGATTATCATCACCAGTTTCCGGCGAGACAGAAACATTGCCCCCATCTTTTGTTAAGTGGCTCAAAGTATTAACGTTAATAATATATGCAAAGAAATCATCCCCTACATCTATTGGGTCCTGTGTTGATACAGAAATAGATTTACAATCTGATAAAACATCTTCTGCAAAACCTACAGGAATAGCATAGGTTGTAATGCTATATGACCCTAACTGTGAAGCAACAAATGAGTAATAATTTCTTTTCTCCATTTCATCATCATAAACTAAAGTACCGTCTGGTGCAGTAATTGTTACCCAATAGCGTGAAAGATTTGAGTCTTCAGGAGATGCTGTCCATGTGATATTAACTATTTCGTCTTTGTCGTATGTGCTTTTATCTAAGCTTATTGTTGGTGTTACTATTAATGAATTATAGCCTAATCTTTCATTAACTTTTGCTGCAATATCTCCATGATGATTCACAAGAAACTCACCAGGGCACTCTGTACTTGTCAAGTCCCTATGCAGCGTCATATTAGCACCGTTCAAACGATTTATTCTATCGTCTTTGTTTGGAGACCAAACAAGACGATCTATCCCATTTCTTTTGCAAATATCAACGCAGAGATTTATAAGTGCATTATACGCTCTATCATTAACAGCATACGGAAAAAAACTATCCGATGCAACCTCAATAGTTATAGATCTGTGATCATTGGCAGCACTACTTGAACACCATGAGCGATCTTTTTCTTCACAATACATTCCGATTCGTCCGTCTGTACCTACACCATAGTTTGATGAGGCCTTTTTGTTTGGATGGGCAAATAATTCACCTAGTTGTTCTGGTGTACACTGTGCTACTGTGCAATGAATTGTAATTGTATCTATTAAACTTGCTCTTTTTTCTGTTTTATGTGGGGATATACGAATATGATCAACCAACGGACTATTTGTATATGCTGCATTCACTTTTTGTAAAGGTGGTAAGTAAAGAACCATAGTGGAAATCATAATTATTGAAATAAAAAACGATAAAGACTTAGAAATAATTGTCTTCATAAAATATTTCTCCTTTTGTATTAAATTTTTATTTTTTACAATTTT
>RRZU013381861.1_pt1 | contig 11760 bp, 15 predicted proteins | sample 2165561 | NCBI WGS metagenome assembly RRZU01 (sample SAMN10456909, study PRJNA506462) | wastewater metagenome | isolation source: wastewater sludge | place: USA: Moscow, Idaho | reverse complement strand
GACCTGGCCGGTTGAGTGGTGGACCAGCTGGGAGATTCCGGCGTTGGCCGGAATGACGAACGATGACCGTCAGTGGACCGGCTGGGAGATTCCGGCGTCCGCCACAATGACGAAAGTGACTCGTGAAGCGGAGTTGGCGGCACCCCGTCCGGGTAGGTGGGCGTAGGGCGTGCTCGTCGGCTTATGCTGGGCGACGCACGAGGTGAGTCGTAACTAGCCGACGAGCCTCGCTTGGGCGGGACGGGGTGCCGCCGACTCCGCGGAGACAGACGCAATCACGAGGGCTCGACTGAGAAGGGTCTCGACAAGCTCGACCAGCGAGTGGGTCGGGCGATTCACCCGCGACGATCGGTCGCCAGGTCGCCCAGCAGGGCCGCAATCAGATCGTTGGCCGCGTGCTTGAGTTTGCCGATGTCGACGCCCTCGTGCCGGTCGGCCACACTGCGTTCGATGCTGTCGAGCACCACGCCTCTGGGAGCCGTCGCGGCAGCCACCGCGATCTGCCGGCGCAGGTCTTCGCTCATGGTGTCGCCGCCCGAGCGCACCCGGTCGGCGAGCGCGCAGGCGTAGCGTTCGGTGCTGGCCGCGACGTCGGGGTCGTCGGAGGTGAGCATCTCGGCCGTGCAGTGCAGCAGAGTCAGCCCACGGCTGAGGTCACCTGAGCCCAACTCGGTGACCGCACGCGTGAGTAGAGGACGATCGCCCCTGGCGGCGCTCTCGGCGACGATGGCCAACTGAATGCCGAGCAACCGCTCGCGGGTGCGTGCCCCCGAACCCGTGCCCGAGAGCACCGGCGCCACGTCGCCCGACGACTGGGCCATGGTGTCGAGCAATTCACGTCCGGCGTCTTCGGGCGAGTTGAGCGTGTCGCGCAACTCCATGGGCTTGATCAGCAGGGTGCAGATGAACACGAACACCGTGATGGGCACAGAGACCCAGAAGATCAGCGCGATCTGGTCGGCCAGGCCGGCCCGCACCGCGCTGATCACCTCGACCGGCAGCGAGGTGATCACCGAGCTGTCGAGCACCGAGCCGGCGTTGATCGTGCCGTGCGGCATGGTGGCGGCCAACTGCGGCGGCAGGTGACGAAAAAATGGCGTCGTCGAGCCCCGAGCTGAGCACAGTGCCGAAGATCGCCGTGCCGACTGTGGCGCCGACGTTGCGAAAGAACTGGAGGGCCGCGGTGGCCACCCCGAGATCTTTGCGCGCCACCGCGTTCTGCACCACCAGTGTGTACTGCTGCGACAGCGCGCCCAGCCCCACGCCGATCAGTCCGACCCCACCGACGACCTCCCACGCCGACGAGGTCGCGCTCAGCCGCGCCAGCAGCAACACCCCGACCCCCAGCAGCACCGCGCCCACGAGCATCAGCTCTTTGTACCGTCCGGTGCGGGTGATGGTGATGCCGGCGAGCAGCCCGACCAGCACCAGGCCCAGCATCAGCGGCAGCGTGATCAACCCTGAGGTCGACGCGTTCACCGCGAGCACGCCCTGGGCATAGATGGGCACATAGATGATCGAGCCGAACATCACCATCGACATGCCGAAAGCGCCCAGGTTGGCGAAGGTGAAGATCGAGGTGCGGAACAGCCGCAGCGGCACCACCGGTTCGGGCACCCGCAACTCGACGAACACGAACGCCGTCAGCAGCAGCGTGCCGGCCACGAACAGGCCGATGATCACCGGCGAGCTCCACGGGTACGACGTACCGCCCCACGAAACGGCCAGCAGCACCGCCGTGACGCCCAGCGACATGGTGACGATGCCCCAGGTGTCGATCACCGCCTTGCGGGGCTCGTGCGGCAGGTCGAGAAAGCGGGCGATGACGAACAGTGCCACCAGGCCGACGGGCACGGCCACGAAGAACAACCAGCGCCAACCGAGCGAGTCGGTGATCACACCGCCGGCCAGCGGGCCGGCCACGCTCGTCACGCCGAACACGACGCCCATCCAGCCCTGGTATTTGCCTCGCTGACGAGGGGGAATGATGTCGCCGACGATGGTCTGCGAGAGCGGCATGATGATGCCCATGCCCAACCCCTGAATGGCGCGGGCCCCCACCAACCACCAGAAGTTCTGCGCCGAGCCGGCCAGAATCGACCCGGCGATGAAGATCGCCAGACCACCCAGGTAGAACGGCCGCCGTCCGTACAGGTCGGACAGTTTGCCCACGATCGGTACCGAGATGGCCGACACCAGCATGGCCGCGGTGGCCACCCACGAGTAGTAGTCCATGCCGCCCAGCTCGGCGACGATGCGCGGCATGGCCGGGCCGACGATGGTTTGCGATATCGAGGCCACCAGCATGCCCAGCAGCAGACCGATGAAGATGCGCCGCGACTGGGGGGTCAGACGAAACTGGGTGGGCGCGTCGGTCACGGGAGGATCCTTTGCTGAAGTGATTCGTTGAGTTCATGCAGCAGCCGCACCAGCTCGGCACGCTCCGGCGACGACCAGTGCGCCACCGCGTCGGTCACCAACTGGACGCGCCGCGCCTGCTCGGCGTTGTAGGCGGCATGGCCGGCCTCGGTCACCCGCAGGAACTGTGCCCGACGGTCATCGGGGTCGCTCTGCCGCTCGATCAGGCCTCGCTCGGCCAGGGCCGCCACCCGCCTGCTCAGGGTCGACTGGTCGAGCCCTTCGAGTTGCGCGAGGTCGCTCGGCCGCAGGGCTTCGGCGCGGACGAGCCGTCCGAGCACCTGGAAGTCGGGCCTGGCCAACTCGGCGCTGCGCTGATGATCGGAGGTGATCCGGGTCAACAGTGTGAACAGCCGGGTCAACTCCTCAGATAGTTGCATGATGCAACCATACAACTTTGAACCACTTTGCCTTAACTGTCAGAGGTTTGCCCTACCGTGTGGTCAACACCGAACGGTTGGAGGGGCGATGGTCGACTTCAGTCGCGGCGACGATCTGAGTGCGGCACGATTCGACGGCACGAACCTGCGGGGTGCCCGCTTCGTGGGTGCCGACCTGTCCGGGGTGGTGATGCGCGGCGTGCAGGTCGAGAACCTCGACATCGACGCCCCGTGGCTGCCCGACGGCGACCACCTACTCATCAACGGCGTCGACGTGATCGGGTTCGTCGAGGGTGAGCTCAACCGCCGCTTTCCAGGCCGCGAGCAGCGCCGCGCCGACACCCCCGAAGGGCTGCGGGCGGCCTGGCTGGTGCTGCAAGACGCGTGGTCGGCCGCCGTGCAGCGGGCCGCCGACCTGTCGCCGGCGGCGGTCGACACGTCCGTCGACGGCGAGTGGACGTTCGCCCAGACCCTGCGGCATCTGGTGCTGGCCACCGACACCTGGCTCGGGCGGGGTGTACTCGAACTCGAGCAGCCGTTTCACCCGATCGGTCAGGCCATGCCCAACGCCGACGAGGACGGCCTCGACCTGTCACTGTTCATGACCGAGCGGCCGACCTACGACGAGGTGCTGCGGGTGCGCGCCGAGCGGGTGGCCATGGTCACCGACTTTCTCGCCGACGTGACCGCCGCCGACCTGGCGGTTGAGCGCCGCAACCCGTGGGCGCCGCAGTACCCCGAAACCACCCTCTCGTGCCTGCACGTGATTCTCGAAGAAGAGTGGGAGCACCTGCGGTACGCCCTGCGCGACCTGGACGCCATCGCGAACGCCACGAACGACGAAGGGGCAGCAGATGAGTGAGGATCTGCCCGAGCACGTTGCCGAGAATCGTCGCTACTGGGACGGCATGGCCGCCGACTGGGTCGACAGAGGCGAGAAGGCGTGGGCGCAGCAACCACAGTGGGGCGAGTGGCAGATTCCGAACGCCGAACTGCCTCTGCTGCCCGACGACATGACCGGGCTGCGGGCCATCGAACTCGGCTGCGGCACGGGGTACCTGTCGGCCTGGATGCGCCGGCTCGGCGCGTCCGTCTACGCCATCGACAACAGCGAGGGCCAACTGTCCACCGCCCGGCGCCTCGCCGAGGTGCACGGCCTGCCCGACATCGAGTGGGTGCACGGTGACGCCGAGCACGTGCCGCAACCCGATCAGTGCTTCGACTTCGCGATCAGTGAGTACGGCGCCGCGATCTGGTGCGAACCGAACGCCTGGCTCAGCGAGGCGCATCGACTGCTGCGCCACGGCGGTGAATTGATCTTTCTGGGCAACCATCCCCTGGCCATGGTGTGTTCACCCATGGACGGCTCGCTGCCCGTCACCGACCGGCTGGAGCGTTCGTACTTCGACCTGGGCCGGCTCGACTGGCGCGACGCGGTCGACGAGCCGGGGGGCATCGAGTTCAACCTGCCGATCTCGGCCTGGCTACGACTGTTCGATCGCATCGGCTTCGACGTCATCGACTACCGCGAGATTCAGGCACCCGTAGCGGCCACCGGCCAGCGCGGTGCGGTGACCGCCGAGTGGGCCAAGCGCTTCCCGTCCGAGCAGGTGTGGCGACTGATGAAACGGCGCCTGCCGTGAAGGCGCTGGTCATCACCACGGGCAGCCGCGGCGACGTGCAACCCTTCATCGCCTTGGCGGCCGGGCTCAACGCGCACGGGCATGAGGCTGTAGTGGCCGCGCCACGCCGCTTCGAGGCCCTCAGCGGCTCGGCCGCCGTTGCGTTCGTCGGTCTGGACGACTCGATCTTCGCGCTGCAAGAAGAACTGTCGGGGTCGGGGGTCGGGGCGGCACTGACGGGGGTCCGCCGGGCCCGTCCGTACCTGCGGCGTTGGCTGTCAGACCTCACCGGCCTCGTCGACGTGCAACCGAACGTGATCGTCTGCACCCGCAAGACACTGGGCGGAACGGCCCTCGCCGAGAGACTGGGCGTGCCGGTGGTGCCGGCGCAGTTGATTCCGCTGGAACCGGCCACTGCGCAGTATCCGATTCCGCTGGCTCCGGCTTGGTGGCCGTCGGCCGCGAACAAGTTGTCATGGCGGGCGTCCGGGGCCCTTGAGGCGCCGTGGCGCTCCATGGTCGCGCAGTGGCGCATCGACCAACTCGGCCTGTCAGCCCGTGGAGCCTCGTACGGCTCCCTGGTCGATCAGGTGGGGGTACTCAGCGCCTGGAGCCCACACCTGCTACCCGCTCCAGCGGACTGGCCGGCCCACGCCGCTCCATTGGGGTTCTGGACACTGCCCGGCCCGGTCGAGCCGTTGCCTGACGCTCTTGGTCGGTTCTTGGATGCCGGGGAACCACCAGTACTCGTGGGGTTCGGCAGCATGCTGGACGCAGACCCGGCCAGACTGTCCGATGAGGTGATCGCCGGGCTGCGCATGGCCGGTCGGCGTGGCGTCGTAGTGTCGGGCTGGGCCGGACTGGGAGCCGCGGTCAACGGTGACGACATCTTCGTGGTCGACCAAGCGGACTACCGAGCCCTGTTGCCCAGGGTCGCGGTCGCGGTGCACCACGGCGGGGTCGGCACGGCGGCCGCCGCCCTCACCGCAGGCATACCCCAGGTCGTCAGGCCCTACTTCGGCGATCAGCCGTTCTGGGCGAGCCGTCTACACGCAATGGGGGTCGCTCCCGCACCCCTTGGCCGGCTGCGCAGCGCAGCCCTCGCCGAACGACTGACTCAGGCTGTCGCGCTGGCACCGACCGCACGACAGGTCGCCGACCGGTTGGCGGGTGAGGACGGCGTCGCGGCGGCCGTCGATCGGCTCGAACGCCTGATCGAAGACCACTGAGGCGCACCACGAACGGTGGGTGCCGGAGAAGGGACTTGAACCCTCACACACTGTCCCTTCTCCTGCGGAGAAATCCGTAGATAACTCGCTCTGACAAGCACCGATGTATCGGATGCAGATCCCGAAACGTGCAAAAAGGTGGTCACGTTGGCACCAAAACGCGATGAGATGTTGCACGTATGTTGCACGAAATGGGGTCCTGATGGCTCGACGCCGGAGCTTCGGAGCGATCAGGCGACTGCCGTCCAGGCGGTACCAGGCAAGCTACGCCGGGCCGGACCTGCAGCGCCACGTCGCACCGGTCACGTTCACCAGTGCGGCGGACGCCGAGACCTGGCTCAGCTGCTGCCCAACCACATCGTTCCTGCGCTGGGAACGATGCCGGTGGAGGAACTGACCAAGAGGGACGTCCGGCAGTGGTGGAACACGCTCGACCCGACGAAACCACGAGCCCGGTCCAAGGCGTTCCAGTTGCTCCACAACGTCATGGCCGGCGCGGTGGAGTCTGAGCTGGTCGACAGCAACCCGGTGGCGCTGCCGAGCCGCACCAAGGTGCGCACGAAGCGAGCCAAGAACATCGAGCCACTGACCGTGGCGCAAGTCGCCGACCTGGCGCGCGCCATGCCTGCGCGCCTGAGCATGGCCGTGCTACTGGGCTGTTGGTGCGCTCCTCGGTACGGGGAGCTGTCGGAACTGCGACGCCAGGACGTCGATCTCAAGGAGGGCGTGCTCAAGGTGTCTCGCGGTATGGTGAAGGTCAAGGGCGGCTACTTCGTTGGCGACACCAAGACCGATGCCGGTGTCCGTCGGGTCCACGTTCCGCCAGCCCTGCTGCCGGAGCTGAAGACTCATCTCGACACCTATGTGGACGCGGGACCGGAGGCGCTGCTGTTCCCGGCACCCAACGGCGGCCACGTGCATTCGTCCTCCTTCGCGCGGCTCGTCGAGAAGGCTGCTCTGGCTGCGGGTGGCCCCGACGCGACACCACACACGCTGCGCCACACCGGCGCCTCACTGGCCACCTCCGTCGGAGCCACCACCGCCGACGTCATGGCGCGCCTGGGCCACGCCACTCCGGGCATGGCCATGCACTACCAGCACAACCTGGACGGGGCGGACGCGCGGGTAGCTGACGGGCTGTCCCGGATTCTGGAGGGTTGATCCCCAGCATCTATTGATCGACATACGTCGATATGATAGATACATATCTATGAGTTCTCAGGAAGTCGCGGCACAGCCGTTGTTGGTGGGTGATCTGTGCTGTTCGCCAGTGTTGCAGGCGGAGTTGCAGCCGGAGGAGGCGTTGGTGTTGGCGGGGGCGTTGAAGGCGCTGGCCGACCCGGCCCGGCTGCGGCTGTTGAGCCTGATCCGCGCCACGGCTGTCGGCCGAGCGACGACGGGTGTGTTGGCCGACCGTTTGGGGTTGAGTCAGCCGACGGTGACCCACCATTTGGGGGCGTTGTTCGATGCCGGGTTCCTGGAGCGCGAGCGGGATGGCCGGAAGACCTGGTACTGGGTGAACATTGCCGGGCTGCAGGCGATCCAGCAGCTCCTCGACCCGGCCCCGACGAAGCAGTTGCTGACGATCGAGACGAAGAGGAAGTGAGTGGAGCAGTGAGTGACAGTGATGTGGTGGAGCGGGTCCGGGAGCGGTACGCCGCCGCGGCGAGAGCGGCGATGGGCACCGGTAGGCGGACCCTCGACGTCCTGGACGACCTCGATGGCGGCGGCAGCGGTTGCTGCGGCGGGGCCGGTTGCTGCTCCGGTACCGCGGAGACCGAGGTGTTCGGGTCAGCCCTGTGCGACGCCGAGCAGGCCACCCAGGTGCCCGAGTTGGCGGTGACCGCCAGTCTCGGTTGCGGGAACCCGACCGCGGTGGCCGACCTGAACCCTGGCGAGCGGGTGCTCGACCTGGGTTCTGGCGGCGGGCTAGACGTACTGCTCTCGGCGCGCAGGGTCGGTCCGGACGGGTTCGCCTACGGGGTCGACATGACCGATGAGATGCTCGCCCTGGCCCGCGAGAACGCCGCCAAGGCCGGCGCGACCAACGTCGAGTTCCTCAAGGGCCGGATCGAACAGGTCCCGCTGCCGGACGGCGCGGTGGACGTGGTGATCTCCAACTGCGTGATCAACCTGAGCGTCGACAAGCCGAAGGTCCTGGCCGAGATGTTCCGCGTCCTCTCCCCCGGGGGTCGGGTCGGGGTCTCCGACGTCGTCGCCGAGGACCACTTGAGCGTCGCGGATCGGGCCGAGCGTGGCAGCCATGTCGGCTGCGTCGCCGGCGCCCTGTCACGGCAGGAGTACATCGAGGGGCTGACCGCGGCGGGGTTCACCGGTATCGAGGTGCGGCTCACCCACGAGGTCGCCCCGCAGATGCACGGCGCGGTCATCCGGGCCGTCAAGCCCGCCTGAGGTCAGCGTGCGGAGAGCAGGTCCTTGACCTGACCGGCGGTGGGGACGCGTCCGGACAGCAGGACCTGCTCGTCGACCACCAGGCCGGGGGTGCGCATGATGCCGTAAGCGGCGATGTCGGCGTAGTCGGTCACCTTCTCGAAGGTCGCATCGAGGCCCAGTTCATCGACTGCCCTGCGGGTGGCCTTCTCGAGGTTGACGCAGTTGGCGCAGCCGGAGCCGAGGATCTTGACGTGCACGGGTCGTTCCTTTCAGAGGATGGCGTTGAACAGGTAGCCGACGGCGACGGTGCGGCGGGCCGTGACACCGGCGAAGGTGGCGATCAGGCGGGGTTTGAGGACGCGGCGCAGCAGGATCATCTCGGGCAGGCTGAGCGCGACGGTGGCCATCATGAACGCGAGCAGGGTGCCCATCGGCATGCCCTTGGCGTAGAGCGCGTCGACCAGAGGCAGGATGCCGGCGGCGTTGGAGTAGAGCGGAACGCCGATCGCGACGGCGACCAGGACGGCGAACGGGTTGTCCGGTCCGGCGTAGCGTGCGAAGAAGTCGGCCGGGGCCCAGCCGTGGATGACCGCGCCGAGGCCGATGCCGACCAGGAGGTAGGGCCAGATCTTGCGCAGGATGGAGGCGACCTCCTCCCGTCCCATGGCGAGCCGGTCGTCCCAGGTGAGGCCGGCGGTGGAGTCGATGACCTGCCCGCGCAGCCGGGTCTCGTACACGAATGCCTCCACGTGACCCTCCAGGCGAAATCGGCCGATGACCATGCCGGCGACGATCGCGATCACCAGGCCGGCGGCGACGTAGAGCACAGTGGGGCCGACCCCGAACAGACCGAGCAGCAGCGCGATCGCAACCTCGTTGACCAGCGGCGACGCGATCAGAAAGCTCATCGTCACCCCCAGCGGGATCCCGGAGGCGACGAACCCGATGAACGCCGGGACCGCGCTGCAGGAGCAGAACGGCGTGACCACGCCGAGAGACGCGGCCAGGACGTTACCGACGCCTTCGCGTTGGCCGCCGAGCAGTGCGCGGGTGCGTTCGATGCTCATGAAGCTGCGCAGCACCGTGACCACGAAGATGATCCCGGTCAGCAGCAGGGTGATCTTGATGGTGTCGTAGCTGAAGAAGTGAAGCATCGACGCCCACCCGGTCGTGATGTCGAGCCCGAACACGGTGCCGTACAACCACGTCCACGCGACCTCGTTGAGTGCGTACGCCCCGACCCAGCCAGCGGCTGCGGCGCCGAGCAGCGTCCAGCGCCGGGCGGCGGTCCGGTCGGGTCTGGCCTGGGTGGTCACTGCCGGGCGCCGGCCAGCGCCGGCTCGGGGTCGACGGCGCAGCCGCACGCCCGGCTGTCGGGTACGGGGAGTGCGGCGTGGAGTCGGTCCATCGCGTCGTCGGTGAGTTGGTAGTCGATCCACCGGCCACGCCGGGTGCCGACGATCAGCCCGGCCTCCCGCAGCACCTTGAGGTGGTAGCTCAGCAGGTTGGCCGGGATCTCGGGCTCGGTCCGCAGCTGGCACACGCACCGCTTCTCCTCCGACAGCTGGGAGATCAGCTGCCAGCGGATCGGGTCCGCGACCGCGGCCAGCAATGAGGTCGATACTTCAACCTGGCTTGATTCAATCACGGCTGAAGTATAGACCCGATTCAGGCATTGGGCAGCAGCTCCCGCAGGAGCGCCTCGACCCGGCCGCGGATCTCGTCGCGGATCGGCCGAACGGCATCGATGCCCTGGCCGGCAGGATCGTCCAGAACCCAGTCCTCGTACCGCTTGCCCGGATAGAACGGGCAGGTGTCCCCGCAACCCATCGTGATCACGACGTCCGAGGTCTTGACGGCATCGTTGGTGAGGATCTTCGGCTGTTCGCCGGCGATGTCGATGCCCTCCTCGGCCATCGCCTGGACGGCGACCGGATTGATCGCGTCCGCCGGTGCCGAGCCGGCCGACAACACCTCCACCCGATCGCCGCCGAGGTGGCGCAGGTAACCGGCGGCCATCTGGGACCGTCCGGCGTTGTGGATGCAGACGAACAGCACGGTGGGTTTGCTCATTCCTTGTGGCTCCTCGGTCGTCATTGCCTCTCCCCGAGGCTTGACGACCACAATAGATCAGCTATTGTTGAGTCAACAAGCGTAGAGGTAAGCAGATGGGTGAACTGGAGTCCCGAGCCCAGGCGTACGCCGCACTGGGCGACCCGTCCCGGCTGGCGATCGTCGACCTCCTCGGCCTCGCCGACCTCGCCCCCGGCGAGCTGGGCGCAAGCCTGGACATCCCGACCAACCTGATGGCCCACCACCTCCAGATCCTCGAACAGGCCGGCCTGATCAGCCGCCGCCGCTCCGAAGGCGACGGCCGCCGCACCTACGTGCTCCGCACCCCCGCCTGCAACCGGCTCCTCGGCGCCGGCAGCCGGCTTCCCCGGCCACGAGGGGTCGCGTTCATCTGCTCCCAGAACTCGGCCCGGTCCCAACTCGCCGAGCACTACTGGCGCACGATCAGCAACATCTCCGCCACCTCCGCCGGCACCCACCCCGCCCCGCGCGTCCACCCCGACGCCATCACCGTGGCACGCCGGCACGGGCTCGATCTCACCCACGCCACACCCAAGCTCACCGGCGACATCCTCACCGGCGACGAACTCCTCATCGCGGTCTGCGACCGCGCCTACGAAGAACTCGACACCCAACCGCTGCACTGGTCGGTCCCCGACCCCGCCCGCGCCGGCAGCCCAGGCGCGTTCGAGAGGGCCTACGACGAGCTCACCCGCCGCGTCGACCTCCTCGCGGCCAGCATCGAAGGAGACCGACCATGACCCTGCACCCCGTCTCGGAACGCACCTGGGAAAGCCTCCACAGCAACGAGAAGCTCGCCCTCCGGCAGGCAGCCGCCCGCCTGTCCGGGGAGTTCACCGGCCTCTACGGACAGCAGACCATCGAACGATTCCTCGCCAGCTCCTTCGACCAGTTCGCCGACCGCGCCACCATCACCAAGTTCCTGCCCCTGCTCGCCGAACGATTCGCCCGGCAACGCCTGCACGCCCTCGCCCGCGTCGAAGGACTCCACGCGGACGGCAAGCCCGTCGTGCTGTTCCTGTGCACCCACAACGCCGGCCGCTCCCAAATGGCCCTCGGCTTCTTCCAAGCCCTCACTGGCAACAAAGCCGTCGCCTGGTCCGGCGGCTCCGAACCTGGACTCGAGATCAACCCGACTACCGTCGCGGCCATGGCCGAACGCGGCATCGACATCGCCCACGAGTTCCCCAAACCCTGGACCGACGAAACCGTCCGTGCCGCCGACGTCGTCATCACCATGGGCTGCGGCGACGCCTGCCCCATCTTCCCCGGGAAGCGCTACGAGAGCTGGGAACTCGACGACCCCCACGGTCAAGACCTCGACACCGTCCGCCGTATCCGGGACGAACTCGAACGCCGCGTCCGAACCCTCATCAGCTCACTCCAGCTCTGACGCACCGACGGTCGAAGCGACGCGAGGCGGCGCACCTGGTCCAAGCCCGCCCGCCCCGCGTCGAAGCCACCCGGTCTCGACCACCGGGCCTCCTGCTTACGACCCCATCCCCAGCTCCCGCGTCCCCGCTCCTCGGCCTCGTCAGACCCCGCCACCGGCCGCTGCTCGACTCCTCACCACGCCCATCCCTCTCGGAATACACAATGTGCATTGCAGTGGGACAGTCCCCG
>RRZU013513018.1_pt1 | contig 11761 bp, 9 predicted proteins | sample 2165561 | NCBI WGS metagenome assembly RRZU01 (sample SAMN10456909, study PRJNA506462) | wastewater metagenome | isolation source: wastewater sludge | place: USA: Moscow, Idaho | reverse complement strand
GGGTATCTTTATTGGCCCCGGCGGTTTTTGTTTCTCATCGAATATTGTTTACAAAAAGAGTAAACGATAATACCAGTTTAACATTCAATTCATCAGACATTTGTCAATAAATGACTTTTGTCTGATGAATTGAATCTATACGACTATGGCAAACGATTCGGATTTTCGGTTGACATATTCTTGTTTAACTGTGCATCGACCAGCGGATAAGGGAAATAACGCATATTTGATTTGACAACGGGACTCATTCCTCTTGAAGTCAAATAATCGTTACAAATCTGCTCGTATTTTCCAAAACGAAGCAAGTCGGGACGGCGTTTATACTCGAAAACCAATTCAAAGCCGCGTTCGTCGAGGATTTTACTGGCCATCTCCTCTTTGGTTGCGGGAGCCGGGAAAGCCGGATCCTGACCGTAAGCCGGAGCTCCGGCACGTGTTCTGATTTGGTTCAGATAAGGAAGTGCCGCAGTTGGCCCACTCAGTTCGTTTTCGATTTCAGCTTTGTAAAGAATGATATCTTCGATACGGAAAATCGCAATGGTTCTGCCATCGTAATATGAGTCCGAAATCATTTCGTACGAATATTTCATCGTGGAAACGTTCTTCAGCAGTTTGATGGTGTCGCTCGGTGGAACGGTTTGTCCGGGAGCCGGCATCATATAATAAAAACCATTGGTAGTCGATTCGTCGCGCGGGTCATTCCCTTCGTAATTGAAATAGAAGAACTGCTTTCTTGGGTCGCGGTCGCTGTATTTTCTCCAAAACTCGAGAGAAACAGCATAATATTGCCAACGGTTTGGCACATCGGGATGATCTGAAGGGCCAAAATGGTTGGTAATTTCACCGCCGTTCATCGAAGCTTCGTGCAGGATGCAGAAGATCATCCCTTTGTCGAATTTGTTGCTTTCCGACCATACATTTTTGAAGTCGGGGTTGAGACGATAAACGCCACTGTTCACCATTCCCAACAATTGGTCAACATAAATTTTGGCTGTCGAATAGTCGTGGGCACGAAGATAAACATTGCTGATAAGGGCGAGTGCAGCACCTTTGGTCGCACGTGCCAAACCATCTTCAGCACTCCATGATTCGGGCAGATTGTCAATTGCATATTTACAATCTTCAATAATGACTTTGTCAACTTCAGCTACCGGCGATAATTCCATATCCAGGGTTGCACTGGGGGCCATCACTTCTGTAATTAGCGGCACCGGGCCCCATGCATCAGTGAGGTCACGATAAGCCAAGGCTCGCAGGAAACGTGCCTGACCGGCTATCTGTTTGCGCTTCGTATCATCCATATTTACACCATCGACTTTCGAAAGCAACAGGTTCGCATTGCTAATCACCTCGTACATATAACGCCAGTTATATTGAAAATAACGGTTATTGGCATCGTAGGTAAAATTGCTGAGCTTTGTCGGGTCGCCGGCAGCGGTCGAAAAACCCATATCGGTGGTATAATCGGTAGTCATTACCAGATATCCGTTATAGTACATCCAACCATCGCCGGGAAACAGTTCAATGTCGACGTAGACTTCTACGAGGGCAGCCTTGATATCACTCTCAGTAGAATAAGCATTACCGGTTGTCAAATCGCTGTAGAACTGAGGTTCGAGTTTTGTACAACTTACGGTAAGGGCTAGTGCGAATAGCAAAATTATATATCTCATATATCCTCTTTTTTTAAAGTTGAAAATGATTAAAATGTGATATTAAGGCCCAATGTAAATGCCCTCATACTTGGATAAGCATTAAAATCGAGACCGGCACCGGCATTTGCTGTCTGACCTGAACCACCTGATTCGTAAGCTTTGGTATCAACTTCCGGATCCCAACCCGAATATTTGGTCAGCGTCAACAGGTTTTCGGCAATAACATACACTCTGCATGTCTGGAACACCTTGTTTTTATAAGGAATGGTATATCCAAACGTGACATTCTTGACACGCAGGAAAGAGGCATCCTCGATAAAATGGCTGTTGATATAACCTCCATATTTTGAGTAGTAAAATCCGTTTCGCGGAATATCGGTATCGGTGTTCGATGTTGTCCAACGGTTCAGTGCATCAGTCGAATGTGCCCATTCAAGGTTCATTCGGGTCATGTTAAGCAACTCGTTACCCAGCGAACCGTGAATAAAGATCGAGAGATCGAAGTTTTTGTATTTGAAGGTATTGGTCAAACCAAAAATCAGGTCGGGCGATGCATTCCCAATAATCTGGCGGTCGTCTGACGTAATTTTACCATCTGGAGTTCCCTGCGGGCCTGAGATATCTCTAAACTTCGGATCACCCGGTTTGGCATTGGGTTGTGGGGCATAGCTTTCGCCCTGCTGCAAAACACCTTCGTAAACATATCCGTAAAGCGAACCCAGTGGCTCACCAACGCGGATGATGGCAAACTGCTCTTCAGAAACATTTCCCATCGGTTTTGAAGAGGTGAGTCGAATATCGCCACCGCCGCCCAAATCCAGTACTTTGTTGCGGTTGGCAGCCAAATTCACCTGAGTTGTCCATTTGAATTCCCTGTCAATGTTATTCGAGGTAAGTTCAAACTCAATCCCTTTATTTTCGATTGAACCAATATTGCTTTGACCAGAGAAGAATCCGGAATAGGAAGGAAGATTCTTGATAATCAACAAGTCGGATGTCTTCTTGTAGTAAGCGTCAATCGTAACGTTCAATTTGTTATCGAGGAAACCCATATCAAAACCGGTATTGTACTGCGAAGTCGTCTCCCATTTCAGCGCCTGGTTTTCAGGTGTATTGGGGTTCAAATGTGTACCGGCATCGTTGGTGTTGCCATCGAAGGTAAGATGGGTGCTCGATACCAACGCAAAACGGGCATAGTTACCAATCTGGTCGTTACCGGTTTTTCCATAACCCAGGCGGAATTTAAGATTAGAGAAGAGACCTAAATCTTTAATAAACGGTTCTTCGTACAGGCGCCATGCAAATGAGCCTGACGGGAAAGTACCCCAACGTTTGTCGGAACCAAATCGCGACGAACCATCCTGACGCATGGTAACGGTAAGCAAGTATTTATCAAGATAAGAGTAATTTACCCTTCCAAAGTATGAAATAAGAATATTTTCTCCTCTGTAGGATGATTTTCCGGTAAGCGTTGAAGCCGCACCAAGATTGTTGTATGAGTACAGGTCGGTTGAAAAACCTTTTACCGAAATCCTGCGGTAATCGGTTACATTCTTCTCATACGAATATCCGGCCATGAGTTGCATCGAATGTTTTTCCCCAATCTTCTTGCTATAATTGACGTAGGTATCAATCAAATGGTGGTTCAATGTGTAGTCGTATGTGCTGGCAACACCGTTGTCTATTCCACCCTGATAGGTTGAACGGGGCAAATAAGTTCCCTGAAAATTATGAAAAACTTCAGCGCCGCCATTGGCACGGATAACCAAATCCTTAATCGGCTGAACTTCGAAGTAGACCTTCCCGTTGAAATTATCTTTAATCAAATCGTTGGTACGTTCGAGCAAGTTAGCCAACGGGTTATCGCCCCTGCCACCTGGAGGGCGGCCGTAACTTCCATCCTGATTATATGGAACAACTGTTGGGTCGTAGGTAAGAATGCTCAACAGAACATTATCATTCAATATATTACCTGCATAGAGCTGATAGTTTGAGTTGACTCGTTGTGCAACAATCGATGCCCCAGCTTTAATGTAATCGTTCACACGCTGATCGACATTGATTCGTCCTGAAAGGCGCGAAAAACTGGTATTTCTTAAAACCCCTTTTTGATCATAATAACCCAGACTGGTAAGTACCTGAGTTTTATCGGAACCGCCTTTAAACTGAATATTATGATCCTGTACCAAGCCTAACTGGGTCGTTTCGTTGATCCAGTTGGTATTGACAGTCGATTGCAATTGCGATTGGGTATAAACTGCATACTCCTGATTTTCCTGTCCATCGATTTCTTTATAAAGAGCATTGGCCAGCAACATGTGTTCTTTACCATTCAACATATTGAACGGGTTGATAACACTTTGTGTACCTACGTAGCCGTTATAAGAAATTTTATTTTCGCCCGATTTACCTCTTTTGGTTGTTATCAAAATAACACCGTTGGCACCACGTGCACCGTAAATTGCAGTTGCTGAGGCATCTTTTAGAATCTCCATCGATTCGATGTCGTTCGGATTAATATCGGTGCCATTAGTCGTTGGAAATCCGTCGACAACATAGAGCGGTTCGTTGGAGCTGCTGATAGAGTTCGACCCACGCACTCGGACCGAAATACTACCACCGGGGGCCTTGGAGTTCTGTGTTACCTGAACCCCGGCCGTACGTCCTTGCAGGGCCTGAGCAGCATTGCTCACTGTACCTCCAAGGTTAAGGTCGTTGCTGGTAACCTTCGCTACTGCTCCGGTAAGGTCGCTCTTTTTAACCGTACCATAACCAACAGCCACCACCTCTTCGAGGCCGATAGACTCTTCCTGCATCACAATATTCAATGTAGTTTGCTTTCCAACAACCACTTCCTGCATTTTCATTCCAACAAACGAAAATTGCAGAACAGCTTTATCGGGCAATTCGCTCACCGAAAAATTGCCATCCATGTCGGTTACAACCCCCACATTTGTTCCTTTGATTACGACTGACACTCCCGGCAAAGAGGCCCCTGCGGCATCGGTAACTTTCCCTGAGAGCCGTTTTTGCTGCTGGCCTCCGGAAAGTTCGCTGCTCATCTTGCTGTCGATAATCATTATTAATTTATCCTTGATAGTGTAGGCTAAGCCCTGCTCGTCCAATACATTATCCAGAATGTCAAAGATCGACGCATTTTTGAAATTCCCGCTAACCTCTTTGGTGTTGCGGATTAACTCATTTTTGTAGAAGATTGAGAAATCTGACTTTTCTTCAATCAGGCTAAACACCTTGTCCAATCGTTCATTCTCAAATCGTATGTCAAACCGACTTTTTTGAGCATAAGAATTGGCAGAAACCTGGAAAAGCGCTACAAAAAACAATAACATTGTTAATTTCATAATGATTAGAATTTTGCGAAAGGCATAGCTTTGCCAAAGCCTTTGTTTCCATTCGTTTTTTTCCATAATTTTACTCCGATTTAAAGTTTATTTTAACTCACATTTTCCGGCGTCAGACGAGTTGCCGCTTGTCTGGCGCCTTTACTTTTATTCTGATATCGTTATTTTAATTTTTCTTAAATTCGACTTTTCATACTCTATTGGGGTGTAAATCTTTATCGCATCCAATACTTGCCAGATAGTTTCTTCGTTTTTGAATGTTCCTGTAAAATTGACATCGCGCCCCTTGGGATTCTCGAGGGTAATATCTACATCGTACCAATTCTCCAGACGAAGCACCAGTTCCGAAAGCGGAACATTGTGGAAATTAAACTTATTCTCAACCCATCCCGAAGCCTGCGACCCACTTACTTCTTTATAAGCCATCTCACTGCCTTTTACGACCAATGTCTGGCCCGGACTCAAGATTTGCGATTGCTGCTGTGCTGTCACATTAACTTTACCCTCAAGCAGCGTCACCTCATCCCGGCCAAATTCTTCGTACGCCATCACATTAAATGTTGTACCCAGAACTTTTACATCGCATTGCCGGGTTTTAATTGTAAACGGGGCGCCGGCATTATGTGCAACTTTGAAAAATGCTTCACCGGTTAGCTCAACCGGGCGATGCCTGGATGTAAACCCCCGTACAACCAGTTTCGATTTGGCATTCAGCCAAACCTCAGTACCATCGGGCAATGTAACGTGCGACTTCTCTCCCCGGGGCGTTTCAATCACCATATTGTTCATGGTCGACGAGTCCGATGTGAGAACGCTAACCACGCTGCCAATCAATACCCCAACGGCCAGGAGGGCAGCCACAGCGCCCACCTGAAGCCATTGACGGCGATTGATATGAAATATTGATTTGGATACAGAGATACGCTGGTTCAGCTTCGCCCAGTTCTTTTCTGACAATTCGTCGCGCTCGGGCTGAAGATTCCAACTTGCCTTTTTTTGATTAAAGTTGATTAAGTTTTCTCTATTTTGGAGCAACTCTGTCAGGAGTGTGTATTCACCTCCAACCAGTTTACCCCTAAAATAGCGGTCGACCAAATCATCAAATTGTGGATTTTTCATTTGCTGAAGACAATATTTACTACAAAAACGGTTCAGCATATCTTTTACCCATCATCGATTGTTAAATTTTTATAAAAAAGATGAAAAATATTTTCAGAGTCGATATTCGTATCTGATTATCAGAAACTTGCTTGCAATAAATTATCAGTCTCCCGGAATAAAAAAACCCGACTGTCTGGTGTTGGTTTGAAGCGAATGAAGAATGCAGTTGAAGAAGTTAGTTTCTGTAAAAATGCTGTAGTACTGTTATTACCAAAACCATTGGCAGTTCCAACGGGAGGCTGTGTTTGAAGGCCTGAAGCGCACGATGGATATGGCGCTCAACATTTTTAACGTTGATGTGCAACCGTTCGGCAATTTCACGGTTCTTGAGCCCGTTGACACGACTAAGCAGAAAAACCTCACGGCACCTTTCGGGCAAATTATGGATCACTTTATCGATGCGGATTTTGAGCTCCTCTTCCAGCAGAAGATAAGGTTCGTCGCCAACAAAATCAATACGGAAAAGTTCTTCAAGACCCGAATCGGATTGCATTTTCTGCATCGAACGCTGAACTACACGCAGGTGGTGGATATGGTCTATGCAACTGTTGCGTACCATCTTAAAAATCAGTGCCTCAATATTGATACATTCTATAGCGTCACGCCGCTCCCATATTTTGACAAAAACCTCCTGAACAATATCTTTCGAAACATTGGGATCTTTCACCACTTTTCGGGCAAAATCATTTAATCGCGGAAAATAAATAAAGAAGAGATGCTCGAAAGCTTTTTTGTCGTTGGTTTTCACCCGATAAAAAAGTTCTTCGACATTGCGTTTGGTAACAACCTCTAAATAAGCCACTTCCCCCATCCCTGTAATCGTAATAGCAAATTTTTTCAGTGGGCTAAAAAATAATCCCATTTTGCTGCCCAATCGAAAGTCATTCGTGCGAATACCTAAAGCCCTTCGGGCAACTATCTGACAAGAGCAAAAATAGAAGAATTTATCAGGAATGAAATATATTTTATCAGCAGCAGGGACGAATTCTCAAATTGATAAAATTGATTTAATATGGCTGAAGAAAATACGACTGGGTCTTGACTATCACACTCGTTATCAATAGCCTTTAATTTAAAAGAGCCGAACCTGAACTCCCGCCACGGTTGAAGCCACCCTGATTGTAGCTACCTCCCGAATTATTAAACTGGTCATCCTCCTCTTCGTCATCATTCGACTTACCTCCCATTTGCAGTGGTTTGGGCAACGTCTGGGTTTTGCGGAGCGGAAAACGGTAATAAACCCCAAATGAGAAATCGAAAGGAATATCGCCGGTAGTTTTTCCCATCCCCGGAATAATATAGGGTGACATCACCGGATCTTTGCTTTTGGAAAAGAGAATTTTTGCCCTAAGCGACCAGCCTATAAAAAAATTGTGTGCCAATTCGCCTTTCATGCCAAAAACAATTTCGGCCCAGTGGGCATTCATGTTGCGTTCGGGAATAGAGCCATAGTAATCGCCCCAGTAGTTGGGAATCACCACATCACTGGCCCAGTGTTTGAAACGGCTGTAACCATATCGCGCCCCCACAAAGAGAAGGTCGCCGTCGCTGAGCGATTCGAATTTGAGGATATTTAAATCGATACCGGCACGGCCATAGAAACCGTTGTTTTGATAGCGAAAATTATCTTTCTTGTCGTCAAACTGTTGTGTGCCAAACTCAACCGTTGGGAAAAAATTGCCTTTCCAGGGAATATCGGCTTGCACTTCCCAACCCGTCCGGCTGGCATGCTGAAAACCCGACATCAGAAAGCGTGACAAATCGATTCCCACCCTGGGGCCTTCGTAGCGCCACTCCGGTTTAGCCGGCTGAGCGAGTAGTTGCCCTGTGCTAATTATCAGCGAGATGAAAATAAATAAGAATGTTCTGGCTTGTGGCATGAGTTTCTGACGATTTGTTATTGACAACAGGGTCGGTAACGATGATAGAATCAATCAGCGCAGAGAATCTTCCCCCGGTAATCTGGAACTCGGGCGCAAAACCGCAATCTTCCGAAACCAGTTTGATTTGCATCGAATGATTGAGGTAAAAAATGGCAGCTTTCCCGTTGGCAAAAACCTGAAAACCGGTCGAATCATACGACATCGAAAGCGGCAATCCCAAATGTTTGACCTCGGCAGCAATCGTATCGTGAACCAACGTATCGCCAACCGCATTGCGGTCGATTCCCTTCACCATCAGCGAATCGATTTCTTCTCCGTTGCTTCCCAGAAAATTAACCATCATCAGCGAATCAGTCGATTCGTAACACCGTTTTTCTTCTTTACAGGAAACCAACAAAAGAACAAAAGCCGTAAAAATGATACACTTTAGACGCATCGATAACCTTCGATTAATTGTTCTGCCCGACAAAGATAGGATAAAAAGGAGAGATAGATATTGGGCGGCATCAAAGTTAATCGGCCAATTACAACCAAACCATTTCTTCAGGTAAAAAAAAAGGCTTTCATAACCTTTTAAGGTGATAATCCGTTAAATGGTGACATACATTGATTTGAATAAATCATAGCTTTACAAAAAAATATTTTTTATGCGCAGCATTGGCTTTATCATCTTTTTCAGCATCGTGATGCTTATCTACGGCTCGGTGAATTATTATCTCTACATCCGTGGGTTACAACTCTTTTCATTAAACCAGTCACTTAAACGCTGGTATATCGTTATCTTCTGGACAGTAGTGGCATCGTTCATTGCCGGCTCTATTCTCGAACGGAGCTACTCCTCCGCTTTTTCCGAATGGGTATACCGCGTGGGTTCCTTCTGGCTCGCCTTTATGCTCTATTTATTGATGGCGGCCCTGGTTGTCGATCTGATTCGTGTGGCCAACTATTTTTTTCACTTTCTGCCCCTCTTTACTCCACAAATTAAATTCAAAACCGGACTGGCCATTTTGGCACTCATTTCAGTAATTATTGTTGCCGGACATATCAATGCCATCACCATCAATATTAAACAGATACCACTTACCATTCGAAAATCGGGCAGCGACGGTAAACCCATAAAAATACTGATGGCGAGTGACATTCATCTCGGTGCGCTGATTGGAGAGCGGCGCGAAGAGAAACTACTTAAGATTGTACGCGAACAAAAGCCCGATTTAGTACTGCTCTGCGGCGACCTCGTCGACGGGGAGATTGCACCGGTTTTACGCAAGAACCTTGGACGGCACATTCAGGAAATTGACGCACCGCTTGGTGTCTGGGCCATTCCCGGAAACCACGAATATATTGGCGGATTCAACAAAACAATTCCCTACTTGAAAAGTATCAATATCCGTATTCTGCAGGACGAAGTGGTTACTTTACCCAATGGGATTCAACTGGTAGGGCGCGACGACCGTTCAGGCACCCCTAAACCGCTCGAACAACTATTGGCCACCACCGATTCCACAAAGCCCATTATTGTGATGAACCACCAGCCATTCCGGCTCGACGAGGTAACCGGCCAACATGTCGACCTGCATCTGTCCGGCCATACCCACAACGGACAACTCTGGCCATTCAATTATGTGACCAAAGCCATGTTCGAACTTAGCTGGGGTTTAAAGGAAAAAGCCGGGACCACATTCTACGTTTCTTCGGGCTATGGAACCTGGGGACCTCCTGTTCGTACCGGAAATCGCCCTGAAGTAGTTATTTTCAATGTAAAATTCGAAAACAAATGAATCCATAAAAAGAATACCGATAAAATAACTTTATCTCTACACGTTTAATGACCTCCTGTCTTTAAATTTTCATCATTAACAGGCTAATATAAGACGATATGAGTATATTTTTGAAGAAAATCCTGAATTATTTAAACCAATACAAACTGATATACATCGGGGTGATTATTTGTAATATTGGCGCTTTCTCTTTTTACAAAATACTGAAAATCAGCAAAGATATCGGGTTCTGGTACGAATTGATGCTTGTCCTGTTTTTTCTGTTGTCCTTTCTTGTGCCCATTACACTAAGTTGTTTTCACCATCAGAAGCTTCTCCAACAAGTCAAAAATCAGGCTCCTGATAGATATTATTCATAATTATGCCGGTATCCTTTTTATTTTTTCGGCACTCTATTTTCAGTTAGCGGTGTTAAGCGACAGGATTGATGCCTACCGGAAAGACAGGATTTACAATGCCCAGTACAAAACGATAAAAGAGATAAACCCTGATTATGAGATGATAAAAGTAGCTGACAGAAGAGCTTTTAGAGGAATCGAACGAAAATTATGGTCATCATACGACTATCCGTCACGCCAATTTGTCGAATCACAAAACGACAGCACCAACCATTGGTTTTTCCTGGGCCTCAATAACTTTCAGGACATAAACTCAGCCGATATCCAGCAGGTGATAGCGGTATCATCGATACACGGACATCAAAACAACTATCTGAAAGCCAATATTCCCGAAGTTTATATCGACTGCCTCTACTTTTCAATTATCTGTATGGCGACAGTAGGCTTTGGCGACATTTCGCCCGCCCTTTGGTACGCTAAAATCTTTGTTTCGATGGAAGTAATTATTGGCCTGTCAATTTTTGTTTTTGCAATCGGAATGCTTTTCAGCGACTTTCACGAAACCAAAGAGCGATAGCCAACTTAGTTCCAAATTGCTTTTTGACCGGCTTCGCGAAAAACACGCATAAAGTTTCCACCCCATATTTTGCGAATATCCTCTTCGGAATAGCCACGACGGACCAGTTCGAGGGTGATATTGCCCATTTGGCTCACATCGAAACAATCGGCCAAGGCACCGCCGCCGTCAAAATCGGTACCAATGCCAACATAATCGATTCCTATCAATTTCACCATATGATCGATATGGTCGACTGCATCTTTTACGGTGGCCAATTTATTTGGGAATTGCTTTGAAACAGACCGATACGCTTTATAAGCCTCTTTCTCCTGCTCCGGTGTCAGTCCTTCGAAGTTGTTGAATCGGGCCCGAACAACCGCCATTGCCGAGTCGCGTTTGGGATTGGGATCGGGCTTTTTCACATAATCAGAGAGAATACACATTTGAACGACCCCACCGTTTTTGGCCAACGCCTTCAACTGTTCGTCGGTCAGGTTACGCGGATTGTCGCAAATGGCACGCGAGCAGGAGTGGCTGGCAATTACCGGTGCATTGGTAATTTCGAGCACATCGAAAAACGATTCGTCGGAAATATGCGACACATCGACCATCATTCCCAGGCGGTTCATCTCTTTCACCACTTCGGCACCAAAAGGCGACAACCCGTGGTATTCGGCTCCTTTCTTGTCGTTCGACGAATCGCAAATATCGTTATTGGCTGTGTGGCACAAGGTAATATAACGTGCGCCCAGGTCGTAAAACTTCTTTACCATTGTGAGATCATGTCCGATGGGATAACCATTCTCCACGCCAATATAGATAGCCCGTTTCCCCTCTTTCTCCAAACGATAGCCATCTTCGGGCGTAGTCGCCACCTCGGCCAGTTCCGGCGCAGCCAAAACACTTTTGTAAATGTCGTCGAAAATGCGGAGCGATGTCTCTTTGGCTTTGGCATGTCCCTCGTCGGTTCGTGCTCCCTGACCGATAAAAACGGCAAAGAACTGGGCATCCAGGCCACCCTC
>RRZU011647912.1_pt1 | contig 11761 bp, 11 predicted proteins | sample 2165561 | NCBI WGS metagenome assembly RRZU01 (sample SAMN10456909, study PRJNA506462) | wastewater metagenome | isolation source: wastewater sludge | place: USA: Moscow, Idaho | reverse complement strand
GTTTTCGACCGGATCCCAGAACCACCAGCCGCCCCAGCCGAGTTCGTAGTAGGCCCACCAGGAACCGAGCGCGATGCCGAGCGTCAGGAAAATCCAGGCGGCGGTAGTCCAGGGGCGCGACCAGCGCGCCCAGGCGGCGTCGAGCTGACCGGAAAGCAGCGCGGCGACGGCAAAGGCGTAGGCCACCGAGAACCCCACGTAGCCCATGTAGAGCATCGGCGGGTGGATGACGAGGCCGGGATCCTGCAGTAGCGGGTTGAGGTCGCGTCCTTCGGTGGCGCCGGGCAGCATGCGCTCGAAGGGGTTCGAGGTCAGCAGGATGAACAGCAGCAGGCCGGCCGTGACCAGACCGAGCACGCCGATGACGCGGGCGACCATCGTTTCCGGCAACTGCCTGGAGAAAATCGCCACCGCCAGCGTCCACCATCCGAGCATCAGTACCCAGAGCAGCAGGGAGCCTTCGTGGCCGCCCCAGACCCCGGCGATGCGGTATTGCAGCGGCAGTTGCGTATTGGAATGCTGGGCGACATAGACGACGGTAAAGTCGTTCTGGATGAAGGCGTAGGTCAGACCGGCGAAAGCGACGGTGAGCAGCACGGCCAGCGTCCAGGCGGCCGGGCGCGCCAAGGCCATCCAGGACGGTGTGCCGCGGTGGGCGCCGATCAGCGGCAGGACACCTTGGGCCAGAGAAACACAGAGCGCCAGGATCAGCGCGAAGTGAGCGAGTTCGGGGATCATTGCTTCACCGTTTTGCCCGTGGCTTCGATGGCCGCTTTCTGGGCCTGCGCATCGCCAACGGCCTTGGCGGCCTCGGGCGGCATGTAGTTTTCGTCGTGCTTGGCCAGTACCTCCGAGGCGGTGAAGACACCGTCGTCGCCGACCTTGCCTTGCGCCACGGCGCCTTTGCCCTCTTTGAACAGGTCGGGCAGGATGCCTTTGTAACGGACCGGGATGTCGTGGGCGGTGTCGGTAATCACGAAGGCGAGCGTGACCCCGTCGGCCTCGCGGCGCAGCGAGCTTTCCTTGACCAGCCCGCCGATGCGGAAGGATTTTCCTTTCGGTGCTTCGCCGGCCGCGACCTGCGAGGGTGAGAAGAAGAAAACGAGATTGCTCTGGAAGGCATTCAGTACCAGTGCGGCGACCAGTCCGAGAATGACCAGTCCGGCAGCGATGAGCAGCAGGCGTTTGTGACGGGTTTTCAAAGGGTATCCTCTGCGCAGGCGTTGGTTTCGAGTTTCTCGGCGCGCAGTTGGCGGCGCAACCGATTCACCAGTTGCTTGCGACCGCGCACAAGCAGGAGCGGTTCCAGGATCATCACCAGCGCCATGACGATGAATGATCCCCAGACGTAGAGGCCATGATTGCCCATGGCCAGAAAATCGGACAGGCTGTTCCAGTACATGCTTAACTCCCTTGGCCGGTGGCGTCCAACTCGGCCTTGACCCATTCGGTGTGCCGCTCGCGCTCGAGCATGATTTTGCGCACGCGCATCAAGGTGACGGCGATGGCGTACATCCAGCAGGCCAGCGCACAGAGCAGCATGCCGACGAGCATGACCTTGGCCATCGACGATTTGTTCAGATTGACCGTCGAGCCCTGGTGCAGGGTATTCCACCACTTCACCGAGAAATAGATGATCGGCACGTTGACCACGCCGACCAGCGCCAGAATCGCACCGGCCTTGTCGGCGCGGCGCGGGTCGTCGATCGCCGATTGCAAGGCGATGAAGCCGACGTAGAGAAACAGCAGGATCAGCTCCGAAGTGAGTCGGGCGTCCCACACCCACCAGGTCCCCCACATCGGCTTGCCCCACAGCGCGCCGGTCCACAGCGAGAGGAAGGCGAACAGGGCGCCGGTCGGTGCCAACGCCTGCGCCATCATCGCCGAGAGGCGGAAATTGAAAGCCAGCCCCAGCCCGGCCCAGAAGGCCATGACGAGGTAGATGAACATCGACAGCCACGAGGCCGGGACGTGCAGGAAAATGATGCGGTAGCCCTCGCCCTGCTGCGCGTCGATCGGCGCGATCAGGAAGCCGACGGTCAGCCCGGCGATGCCGAACAGTGCGGCCAGTGCCCAGAACCACGGGATCATCTTGCCGGCGAGCGGATAGAAGGTCTGCGGGCTGGAAAAGTGATACCAGTTGAATCCTTTTGACATGGACGGGATTACTCCAAAGCAATGCGCAATGCCGCGGCGGTCGGCCAGGGGGCGAAGAAGACACCGGCCAGCGTGAGTGCGCCCAGCAGCGAGAGATGCGCTTGTGCACCAACGCCGGTGACGGTGGCTTCGACGGCACCGGCTCCGAATATTAGCACTGGTATATATAGGGGCAGAATCAGCAGCGAGAGCAGCACGCCGCCACCGCGCACGCCAAGCGTCAGCGCCGCACCGATGGCGCCGATGCCGGAGAGGGCCGGGGTGCCGATCAGCAGCGAGAGCGTCAGGATTTGCAGGGCGTCGGTGGAGAGGTCGAATTGCAGACCCAGCACGGGCGCCAGTAGCGTGAGCGGCAGCCCGGAAACCAGCCAGTGCGCGGCGACTTTGCCGAGGACGATCAGGCCGAGGGGCTGGGGCGAGAGCGCCAGTTGTTCGAGCGTACCGTCGCGATGATCGTCAGCGAACAGGCGCGGCAACGAGAGCATCGTGGCGAGCAGCGCGGCGACCCACAGCACACCAGGGGCCAGCTTGCGCAGTTGTTCCGTTTCCGGGCCGATGCCGAGCGGGAAGAGGCTGACGACGATGATGCAGAAGAACAGGACCGAAGCCATGTCGGCCTGTCGGCGCAGGGAGAGCCTCAGGTCGCGCGCGATCAGCGAGAAGACGGTATTCAGCATCAGCCCAGCACCAGTTGGCGCACCGAGCCGGCCGGGATGTCGACGGCTTGGTGCGTGGTCAGCACGGCGAGTCCGCCGCGTTGCAGATGGGCGCCGATGAGTCCGGCAACGAGATCGACGTCGGCCGTACCCCGCGCGACGAAAGGCCCGGCGAGCAGCCACGGCGCGCGCCGTTCGCGGCCGAGGCGCGCCAGGGCGACGCGTCGCTTCTGGCCTTGCGACAGGTAGCGGCAGGCGAGATCCTCGCGGCCCGCGAGCCCGAGCGTCTCGAGGGCGTCGAGTGCTGCACCTTCATCCAGCGCTTCGTCGGCCAGCCGGGCCGACGCCATCAGGTTTTCGAGCGGCGTCAATTCTTCCTTGATGGCATTTTGATGGCCGAGAAAGCAGAGTTCGCGACGGTAGTCCTCGCCCAGCTTGCCGATCGGTTCGTTTCGCCAGCGGATTTCTCCGCCCGCCGGGGGAAGCAAGCCGCACAGCATGCGCAGCAGACTGGTCTTGCCGCTGCCGTTCCTGCCTTGCAGGGACAGCAGTTCGCCGGGCATCAGGCGGAAGCTGAGCGCGCGAAACAAGTGGCGTTCTCCGCGAACGCAATCAAGTCGGGTGGTTTCCAGCATTCAGGAAGACTTAGACGGTGGTGTCCGTGATTATGACGCGGTGTGTTCGACCGCAGTTTGACCTAGCGCAAATTATAAAGGAGTGTTCCTGCTTCCTCCGTAGAAACACGGATTCATCTTCGGTAGCCGATAGGATAGAATCCGCCGCACTTCAATACCGTTGTCCGTCGGATAGATTCCAATGGCCTGAGCTTGTCCGGGCCAGGTGTGGCGGATGACTCTTTGCGTGAGCGATTCTGGCGTGCAGGTTCCAGGCAATTCGGGCGTGGTTTGTCAGCGCATCCGCATCAACGGCGTGGTGCAGGGGGTGGGTTTCCGCCCGCTGGTCTGGCGTTTGGCCAAGGAACTTGGGCTGACTGGCTGGGTGCGCAACGATGCGCAAGGCGTCGAACTCGAAGTCTGCGGCGGTCACGAGAAGGTGGATGCGCTGCTGCAACGCTTGCATCACGATGCGCCGCCGATGGCGCGGATCGACGCCATCACTTCCCGGTTTACGGAGTCCGTTTCGGTTTCCGAGGATTTTTTCATTCTGGACAGTCGGGGTGGCCGTTCGGCGACGATGATCGGTCCGGACATGACCGTTTGCCGTGATTGCCTGGCCGAGATGTTCGATCCGAACGGTCGTCGTTGGCGCTACGCGCTGACCAACTGCGGCCATTGCGGACCGCGTTACTCGATTTGCAGCGGCTTGCCTTACGACCGTGCGCGGACGAGCCTCAAGCCGTTTGCCATGTGCCGAAAGTGTGAGGCCGAGTATCTGCGCGCGCACGACCGGCGCTTGCATGTGGAAGGGAATTGCTGTCCCAAATGCGGGCCCCAACTGTCGCTGGTTGATGCTTCGGGCGCGGCGATTGGCGGCGATCCCATCGCGCAGACTCTGGGGTTGATCCGCGATGGGCGGATTGTGGCGGTCAAGGGGCCGGGCGGCTTTCATCTGTTTTGCGACGCTCGCAATCCGGCGGCCGTTGCGCTGATGCGCGAACGCAAACGGCGTCAGGTCAAGCCTTTCGCGGTCATGTTTGCCAGCGCGTCGTCGGTAATTCCTTACGTGCAACTTCGGGTCGGCGAGCCAGGATTGTTGGCCTTGTCGGAGCGCCCGATCATTCTGCTCAACAAACGCAAGGGCTGCGACGAGAAGTTGCCGGGCGTGGCGCCGGATCTGCCGTGGCTCGGCGTGGTGCTGCCATTTTCGCCGATTCATTATTTGCTCTTCCACGAAGCGGCCGGCCGGCCGGCGGGATTGGAGTGGCTCGATAGCGAACAGTCGTTGGCGCTGTTGATCAGCAGCGGCAATCGCAGTCGTGAGCCGATCGCCATTGACAACGAAGAGGCGATGGAGCGTCTGTCCGGGCTGGCCGATGCTTTTCTGTTGAACGACCGTACCGTCGTGACGCGCTGCGACGACAGCATTGCCTGTTCGGGGCCGGGCGGGCTGCAACTGATCCGGCGCGCGCGCGGCTATGCGCCGAAGGCGGTGAAGCTTCCTCAGAGCGGGCCACCGGTACTGGCGGTGGGCGGGCCGGTCAAGAATGCGGTGTGTGTGACGCGAGGGGGCGAAGCCTTTCTGTCACAACATATCGGCGAACTGTCCAATCCTGCGGCGTCGGCCGGCTTCGAAGCAACCATCCGGCACTTGCTGAAAATGCTTGAGGTAGCACCGTCCCTGATTGCCCATGACCTGCGTCGGGACGACTACACCACATCGCTGATCGAGACGATGGCCCATCAGCGGGAGATTCCGCTGCTGGCGGTGCAGCACCATCATGCCCATGTGGCCGCGGTGCTGGCCGAGCACCACATCAACGAGCCGACTTTCGGCCTGGCGCTTGATGGTGGCGAACTCGGCACGGACGGCACGTTATGGGGCGGCGAATTGTTGAAGATCGATGGTGCGCGCTTCGAACGTTTTGGCCATCTGGCGCCGATTTCCTTACTTGGCGACGACGCAGAATCGCGGGAGCCATGGCGATTGGCGGCCGTCATGCTGCAAATGCTGGGGCGAGGACACGAAATCGAGCGGCGTTTCGCCGCGCAGCCGGATGCGGCGCGGCTGATCGCCGAACTGGCAGGGAGTGGCGCCGGACGGCGGTCGTCGAGTCTGGGGCGACTGTTCGACGCGGCTTCCGGATTGCTCGGTTTCCGGCAGATGCAAATTTATCGCGACCAGGCCGGACTCCTCATGGAAGGCGCCGCCGAAGGCTTCGGCGAGGCACCGGCGTTGTCTGCCGGTTGGCGCATCGCCAATGGCCAGCTCGATCTTCTGCCGCTGTTCGACTACCTGGCCGACGAAACGAATCCGGCGCGGGGTGCGGCGGTGTTCTATGCAACCACCGCCGCGGCGTTGACCGAGTGGGTGTGTTCGGTGGTGCCAGCGGGAGCCCGCATCGCGGCCGGCGGCGGCTGTCTGCAGAATCAGGTATTCGCCGGTGAGTTGCGTTCTCGTTTGAGCCAGCGAGGACTGCATCTGATGGAAGCGCGGCGCGTGCCGCCCAGCGACGGCGGGCTGGCCCTCGGGCAGGCCTGGGTCGCCCAGCGCTATCTGCTGGGCGCCGAGGTCGCCTGATTCGCCGGCCGTTCAGCGCGTGACGAAGGCGGGTTTTTGGCCGTAAGCAAGGCGGATGCGCTCGGCGACTTTTTCCGCTTCACTTCGATTGGGATACGGGCCGACCTGCACGCGATAGAGACTGCCACCCGGGATGACGATAATCCCCTCGTTCAACCAGTCGAGTTCCCGCGCCAGATGCGAGCGCAGGCTTTCTGCGTTGTCGGTGTTCGAGAATGCGCCCAGTTGCAGATAGACACCCGACGGCGGTGGGGCTGACGTGCGCGCCGTCGACGGCGGGGTTTCGTTCATCAGACGAACGGCCAGCGTTTCAATCTCGTCCCGGTTCTCTGTCACCGGCGGCTTGATTGGCATGAAGGCGAGCGTGGTGGTATCACCCGGAATGATCGACTCGACTTCGACCAGCGTGCTGCCATTGTTGATATAACCGAGCCGGTGAGCGGCGGCATAGGAAAGATCCATGATGCGGTCGGCGTGGAACGGGCCACGGTCGGTGACCCGGACGACGACACTCCGGCCGTTCACCGGGTTAGTGACCCGGGCATACGCAGGAATGGCCATGGTCGGATGGGCGGCCGTCATCGAGAACATGTCGTACGGTTCGCCGATGGAAGTTTTCTGTCCGTGAAACTTCTTGCCGTACCAACTGGCGATGCCGCGTTGCTTGAACGGCCGCAAGCCGGTGTCGGGCACGTAGGACTTGCCGAGTACGTTGTAGGGTTTGTTGGCGAAGCGATGCAGCGGCTCGAGTCGTGGCTGCGCATCGGGGATGTCGTCGAGGTTGTCGGGGATCTCGTCACCCGGACCGTCGTCCTTGTAGTACCCGCCGCCCCGTTTTTGCACGACCGTCGTGGGTTTGCGTACCGGCGTGCCGGGCTTGGCGGTGGCGATTTCGCTTCCGGGTGGGGGCGGTGTCCGCTCGGCAACGTGCGCGACGTTGCCGCCGCAGCCAGCGAGTATCAGTGCCAGGCCGCAGGTGGCAAGTCTCAAGTGCGCCATTGCGTCGATTACCATTGGCCAGCCCCTATTTCTTGACTAGCATCCGGTGCGACTGGATGCTCATGAGGATGCCGAGCCCAAGGAAGAGCGTCACCAGCGCCGTGCCGCCATAACTCATGAACGGCAAAGGCACCCCGACGACGGGCAGGATGCCGCTGACCATGCCCATGTTGACGAAGGCGTAGGTAAAGAAACTGAGCGTGATCGATCCGCCGAGCACGCGGGCGAACAACGTCGAGGCGTTGGCGGTAATCATCAGTCCGCGCGCAATCAGCAGCAGATAGAGCACGACCAGAACGGTGCAGCCGAGCAGGCCGCGTTCCTCGGAGAAGACGGCGAAAATGAAGTCGGTGTGGCGTTCGGGAATGAATTCGAGGTGGGTCTGCGTGCCTTCCAGCCAGCCCTTGCCGAAGGCGCCACCGGAGCCGATGGCGATCGTCGACTGGATGATGTGATAGCCCGAGCCGAGTGGATCGGTCGCTGGGTCGATCAGCGTCAGGATGCGCTTGCGCTGGTAGTCGTGCAGCATGGTCCACACAAACGGTGCGGCGCTCGCGCCGGCGATGAGCATGCCAATGATGACTTTCCACGGCAGGCCGGCGAAGAAAATGACGTAAAACCCGGCGGCCCCGACCAGAATGGCGGTGCCGAGATCGGGCTGCTTGGCGATCAGTCCGAAGGGCACGATCAGCAACAATCCGGCAATGACATAGTGGCGTAGTTTCAACATCGCCTCGTGCTTCTGGAAGTACCAGGCCAGCATCAGCGGCATGGCAATTTTCAGGATTTCGGAGGGCTGGATGCGCATGAAGCCGAGTGACAGCCAGCGTCGGGCACCGTTGACCTTGATGCCGATGAGGAACACGAGCACCAGCAGAATGACGCCGACGACATAGAGCGGGACGGCGAAACGCATCAGCTTTTGTGGTGGAAACTGCGCCACGCCCCACATGACGACGAGGCCGACGGACATGTTGAGAAGCTGGTTGATGGCCCGGTTATTTGCGTCGTAGGTCGCGCTGAATACGGTGGCCAGGCCGGCCAGCATCAGCAGTGCGGTGATGCCGAGCAGCGGCATGTCGATGTTGGCGACGAGTTGAGTGCGAAAACGGTAGAGCAGGGTTCTCATGGCAAGCTACTCCTCCTCTTCCGCTGACTCGTCTTCTCGGGCCGGCCCCTTCGGGTGTTTGCCGAGCAGATAGTAGTCGAAGACCATGCGCGCAATCGGTGCCGCGGACTGCGCACCGAAACCGCCGTTCTCGACCAGCACGGCCAGCGCAATCTTGGGTTCGTCGACCGGCGCAAAGGCGATGAACAGCGCGTGATCGCGCAATTCCTGCTTGAGTTTCCCGGCCTTGTATTCGCCCCCCTTCAAGCTGAACACCTGAGCCGTTCCCGTCTTGCCGCCGGAGGAGTATTCGGCGCCGGCGAAAGCGCGCGCGCCGGTCCCTTCCTTGTTGACCCCGACCATCGCTTTCTTGATCGTATCGATATTCTGCTGCTTCCAGGGCAGGGCGCGCAGCGGCTTGGGCTCGACCATGGTTTTTTCGCCGGTTTTGGTATCCGTGATGTACTTCACCAGATGCGGGCGATACATGACGCCATTATTGGCCAGGGTGGCTGTTGCCTGCGCCAGTTGAATCGGTGTGTAGGCGTTATAGCCCTGGCCGATGCCGATCGAGATGGTTTCGCCGGCGAACCATTTTTGCTGTTCCGGGCGTTTGAAGCGCCGCTTTTTCCATTCGGGTGACGGCAGCACGCCTTCCGATTCACCATCGATGTCGATGCCTGTTTTGCTCCCGAGTCCCAGTGGTCCCATGAAGCGGGCGATCGCGTCGATGCCGAGATCGTTGGCCAGCATGTAGTAATAGGTGTCACAGGATTGAACGATGGACTTGTACATGTCGACCATGCCATGCCCGCCTTTTTTATCGTCACGGAAGGTATGGCCACCGAAATTGAAGAAACCGGGGTCCGAGATGGTCTGGTTCGCCGTGCGTTTGCCGGTTTCGAGTGCCGCCAGTGCCATGAACGGTTTGAAGGTGGAGCCCGGCGGATAGGCGCCGTTGAGGGCCCGGTTGATCATTGGCCGGTCGGGCGAGTTGTTCAGTTGCTCCCAATCATCGGTGCGAATGCCGTCGACGAACAGGTTTGGATCGAAGGTCGGTACCGAAACGAGGGCCAGAATGCCGCCGGTCGAGGGCTCGATGGCAACCAGAGCGCCGCGTCGTTCGCCGAACGCTTTCTCGGCGATTTCCTGCAATTTGACGTCCAGCGTTAGCGTCAGGTTGTTGCCTGAAACCGGTGGCGTGCGTGACAGGCTGCGGACGGCGCGTCCGCCAGCGTCGATCTCGCCCTCTTCATAACCGGTTTCGCCGTGGAGCTGGAATTCGTAGGATTTCTCGAGACCGGTCTTGCCGATGTGGTCCGTGCCTTTGTAGTTGGCCTCCTGCTCGTTCTTTTCGATATCGGCCAGGTCGGATTTGTTGATGCGGTTGATATAACCCAGGGCATGAGAGGCCAGCGGGCCGAGCGGATATTGCCGAAACAGGCGGGCTTTGACCTCGACGCCGGGAAAACGGTATCGATTGGCGGCAAAGCGGGCGACGTCTTCGTCATTGAGGCGGGTACGAATGGGCAGGCTTTCGAAGGATTTGCTCTCTTCCATGAGCTTGCGGAAGCGGCGCCGGTCCTTGGCCTGGATTTCGATGATCTTGCTCAGTCCGTCGATCGTGGCTTCCAGGTCGTCGACCTTGGATGGGGTGATTTCGAGGGTAAACGCTGAGTAATTGCGCGCCAGAATGGTGCCATTGCGATCGGTGACGACACCGCGATTGGGTGGGATCGGTACCAGAGAAATGCGGTTGTCTTCGGCGCGGGTGACGTAGTAGTCATGCTGGACGATCTGCAGATAGACGAAACGTCCGATCAACACCAGGAAACACAGCAAAACAGTCCCGGCCGCAAAAGCGATGCGAAAGCGGAAGCGGTCGAGTTCGCTATCCTGGGTGCTCAGCGGGAGAAAACGGTGACGCAAGAAGATTGCCCTCAGATCGGCCGGTTGGCGTCATGCTCGATCGGCTGGTACTGCGGCAACAGCAGCACGAAGGTCAGCGGCAACCAGAGGATAGCACCAATGAACGGACCGATGAAATACGACAGTCCGGGGAAATCGACGCCCGGCACCAGTCGGACGGCGACCTGAATGGCTTGGGCGAGCAGGAGCAGCGGCGCGACGTGCAGGGCCTGCTGGCCCAGCGGAAACCACAGGATACGCCGTGACAACAGGCCGGCCAGATAGGTGATCATGACGTAGGCTAGGGCATGCTGCCCCATCAGGCTGGCGTCGGCGACGTCCATGGCCACGCCCAGCAGGAAGGCCGAGCCCATGCCGACATGGCGTGGTTCGCGGATGCTCCAGAAAACAAGCACGAGTGCGATCCAGTCTGGGATCCAGAGCACCGAGGTGGTTGGAATGAAGTTCAGGACCAGGGCGACGATCAGGCTCAGCAGGATGAACCAGAGGCGAACCGGCTGCAGGATACGTGACGACGAATACGTGGTTTGCATGGCTGTCTCCTTATTCCCGCTTCAGGCGCTTTTTCTTTAACCCGGCCTTGGTCGTGCCTTTGGTTCGGGGTGATAGCGCCTCTTCGGGAATGTCTTCTGGCGTACGCCGCGCGAGCACCATAACTTCACTGTAATTCTCGACGCCTGCAAGCGGCTCGCAGAAAATGCGTGCGAACGAGTAGGATGTGTCGCGTTCGATGTGGGTGACGCGGGCGACCGGCAACCCCGCCAGGAAAACTCCATCGAGCCCCGAGGTGACGAGCAGATCGCCGTTCTGGACGTCGGCGTTGGCCGGCATGAAGCGCAGTTCGAGTTGCCCGTTGCCGAGGCCGAAGACGACCGAGCGTAATCCGTTACGGACGATCTGGACGGGGATCGATTGTTCCTTGTCCGTGATTAGCGTGATTTCCGAAGCAAACGGAAACACGCGGGTGACCTGCCCGACGACGCCGGTTTCATCAATGACCGGTTGCCCGCCTTCGATGTTGTTTTGCTGTCCTTTGTCGACGACGATGCGGCGGGAAAATGGGTCGCGCGCGGCATAGAGAATGCGACCGACGACGCCATCGACATGCTGTCGGTCGCGAATGTCGAGCAATTTGCGCAGGCGTGCATTTTCGCTTTCGAGTTGTCGTAACCGGAGCAGCGTCGTTGCGCTTTCCAACTGCCCGCGTTTTAGACGGGTGTTCTCGTCCTGAAAGCGGGAAATACTGGAAATGTAATGTCCGGCATTGTCGATGAATTCGATCGGCGCATGCGCCGCCTGTTGCAGCGGATGCGTCACCAGGGACACGGCCTTGCGCACCAGCTCCAGGGTCTGGAAGCGGGCGTCGACAAACAGCAGTGCCACCGAAAGCGCAGCATAAAACGCCAGCCGCGCTAGAGGCGCTGGCCCGCGTTTGAAAAATGGAGGCGGCTGGTGGTCCATGGGTCAGGGAGCGAGGCAGGTGCCGGACGCGAAAATGTTCCGGCTTTCCGCTCGGTCAGGTGCCTTATGCAAGCGATCGCAACGCCTGGCCCTGTCCGTCACCCTTGCCTCTTGGCGCGCATCAGTCCGATGCAAAAATGCTGCCGAGCTTGTCCATCCGCTCGAGCGCCATGCCGCAACCGCGCGCCACGCAGGTCAGCGGCTCCTCGGCGACGATGACCGGCAGACCGGTCTCTTCCATCAGTAGCCGATC
>RRZU011981500.1_pt1 | contig 11762 bp, 5 predicted proteins | sample 2165561 | NCBI WGS metagenome assembly RRZU01 (sample SAMN10456909, study PRJNA506462) | wastewater metagenome | isolation source: wastewater sludge | place: USA: Moscow, Idaho | reverse complement strand
GGTTACCTTCGGCGACCGAAAGATGAAATTGCGCCAAGTCGTCCTCTGGAGCAACGTCCGGCAGTCCTTGCGCTCAGCATGACGCTCAAGGGCTGCTCGACTCTGAAAGCTGCCAGACGGCCTAGTTCAGGTCGTCGGCCTTAACGGACGCTCCACCCGCTGGCTTACTCGGTCCGCAATGCGTCTGCTAGCAGCCGCTACGCGCGATCAAGTTTCCTCAGCTACTCCATCATCAAGCCCCAGCTCTCGCAATGCATTTCTTGTGTCTTCAATTTGCTGCTTCGACAGCCCGTCATTTGGCGCGACTTCAACCTGAATACGAAGTCGCAGCCCCGATGTCGTGGCAAATCGGGAAAGCACCTTGGTGTAAAAATTCATCCACTTTTGCGCCGGCACATCGCCTGTCCAGCGGATGCTGCTGGCCTTGGTGGGTGAAGCAGATACAGGAGCTGGAGTGGGCTGTTGCGGGGTGCTCCCCGTGGGGACGGTTGGGGTGCCGGGTGGTGTTGGCGTGAGAGGTGTGCCGGGTTCAGTCGTGCCGCCCGGTGCAGTGGGCTGCTTCTGCTGATCGAGGTACGCTTGTGCGGTTTCGGCGGTGATAAGGAATACATCGTCGGAAAACTCGATGTCGGTAGGGCTTACGCTTTGCTTGAATGCAAACGGCTGGTATTTTCCCGATGCTCCCTTGCCGACATAAGCCAGCATGCCGTTCTCGATGCCGCGCGCAATCGTGTCCTTGATCGACTCCGCATTCAGCAGCCGAGGGAAGATCGGCGAGGAGAAGAAATCGTCGCGCACCTTGCGGGTCGGCCATTCCTTGAAAGCCGGCGGCCAGTTGCGAACGAGAAAGTTCGGGCTCACGCCCTTTTCGACGTCACCGTCAGCGGTGAGGCGGTTGAGAATGTTCGCGATAGGCGAGTCCGCCGCGCTCGAATGGACCAAACCGAGGTCGATCTGGCGCAGGGAGTTGTCCTTGGCAAGCAACAGCAGCTGTTTGTAGCCGCGCCAGATCGACTCCTTTAGATCCCGGCGTGCCTTCTGAATGTTCTCGGCCAGCTGCTTGCGCTGCTGGTCGTCCAGCTTGAGATCGATAGCCTCGTCGTCGATCGCCTGCCAGGCCAGCAGCTTGCGAGCTTCCTCGCGCATGGGTTGGGCCGAGTCGGCCACGACCCAGATGATCGCGCTCTTGAACGTGCGTGACGAGTTGCCGCAGTTTTTCACCATCTGGTCGGCAAATTCAATCGTCCCCTTTTCGTCTTCGATCGTGTGATTCAGGTCCGCAATGACGAACGTGATCAATGGCCGGTCGGCAATTTGTAGGCTTTTTTCGGGGAAGAACACACGGTCAATGCCTTCGCGCGGCGCGAAGATTTTCAGGATCTCCCGCTTAACCTCTTCGTCAACCTGCCCGGAATTGACTGTCGCTCGGCGGTCAGCGAATCGCTTGTTGAGATTTTCCTTCACGCCAAATTTGTAGCGGGTCTTCTCGACGCTCAGGTAGTAGCAGGCATCGGTCAGCGAATCCAGCACGGTTTCGATGTTGCCGATGTCGGCTTCGGGCTGGCCGATGGCCAGGCGAATCTCCGGCACGCTGGCCTCATGGGTTTCAGCACCCACCTGGCCGCCGTTCGACTCGAAGAAAATCGTAGTGGCCGCCTTGCGGTGCAGGCGTGCCTTCTTGATGGCATCGATGGCTTCAGCATCCAGGCGCACTGAGTGCGAGTCCTTGCGGCCGGCGATGTCCGTCGTCACGGCGCCTTCCAGCTTGGTTTCACCCAACTGCTCGAATACAGCGGCGCGGAACGTCGCATCGTCTAGCGGCGCCGTGCCGAGCGTAATCAGTGGGTCGCGCAGTGCCCCCTTGTATCCTTCCTGATATACCGTCGACACCCACAAGGCCAGCAAGCGCAACACCCCCCGGGTCTGCTGGAATCGCGGCAATGTCTGCCATTTCCGTTCAAATACGGAAATAACCATTGGGTGGAATGGATAGGTCGCGCGTATCTGTTCGCGGGCCAGGTCGGGGTTGATCAGGCTGGGAAGCAGTTGGCGGTTTTCGACAATCCAGTCGCCGTAGGCACGACAGGCATCCTCGGCATCCTTGTTGAGAATCACGCGACCATCGGGGGTGACAGCCCGCTCGTCCCACTCGAACAGGCGGCGCCGGATGATTTCAGAAGTCTCGCCTTCCACGGAAACGATGATCGCCTTGCCGAGGCGATCGAGCAGGTTCTTCAGTCGCTGCTGATCGGCATGATCCTTATCGGTGTATGCCAGCTCCGATGCCGGGATCGATCCGACCAACACGGCATTGTGGCGACCACGGACGGTTTCGGAAAGCGCCTGGATGAAGTTGTACAGCTTGTTATGCCAGCCATGGTCGCGGTACGTGCTGACGTAGTTCAGCACCTCGTCCATTAGGATCAGGCAAGGACGATCCGCTGGCAGCATCTTTTCGATCACGTCGCCCTTGGGTTCGACGAAATCAGCGTCGTGCTGCGCCACATGAGCAAATGACTCGGCGCCACCCAGTTGCCAGGCAATTTCACCCCACGGCGTCTTGCGACGTGGGGTGCCATCGTTGCCGCCACGACCAGTGAGCGAATCGAATTCCGTGCCCACAAACACGGCAATGGCGCAGTTGTCGGGAATACCAGCGAGACCCGATCGCTCAAGGATTTTGCTCACACCACGGTAAGCATTCGCGGCCGAACCGTTCTTGGCCAGGTGATACAGCAGCGTCAGCGCGTGTGTCTTACCGCCACCGAACTGGGTGGTCATATTGAAGACCGCGCTTGTTTCGGTAGTCAGTCCGGATAGCCGACGCACGACCTCGGCAGCGAGGCCAGTCAGATTGCTGGTCAGATACGTCCGGTCGAAGAATCGTTGCGGGATCTTGTAATCGTCCGGCGCACTGCCGAGGCGTACCTTGTCCAAATGGACAGCGAACTCAGAGGCGTCCAACGGTTTGCCATCGCGGAGATCCTCCCGAGGCTTGACGACGTCGTACCAGGCTTTCAGTTTCATATGGTTTTCTCGTTATCAAATTGGGCACATTGCGAACTCACAGCCCTAGTCCCTTCTTCCTCGCCAAGACGCCATCGACCCAACGCTTCTCATTTGTAGACGCCGGATACAGGGCGGACAGCGCCTGCGCCAACCGCCAGAATCGCTGATCCTTGCCGGCACCATCATCGACCAGGAAGCGTTTCAGCGCCTCGCCGCGCCCGGTGGCGAACAGGATCATGGACTGGTGGATGCGATCCAGGGTCGTTTCACCCACTTTCTGCACGGTTTTTTCCTGCCACGCCGTCTCATCAGCGCCGACTTTTGTCAATTCGGCAAACAGGTCCATCTGCGGGGCGGCTTTCTTCTTCCGGCCAGTTGTTGGCGCGTCTTCCTGATCCTTGCCGAACAGGTGCCGGGTCCGCTCGGAAACCGGCAACAGGCGCGCGGAATCGCCGGAAACCTCGACCAGTGCTGGCAAGTCTTCCAGGCTCGCGCCCAAACCCTGGGCAATCTTGCGCGCCGCGTCGAATTCCAAAACGAAGCCGCCCTTGGTCTTGCCCTTGGATTTGCCGTCATCCTCGTCGTCACCATCGGCCTGATCGTCCTCGGACTCCGATTCCTCGCCGCCCGTCGCGCCCGCATTCAGCGTCCACAACCACATCGCGGTGAGCCGCGCGTCCGGTTCAAAACCGGCGGTGTCGGCATCCTTGAACACCTGCGCCAAGGCTTCCTTGGCGACAGCGGCCCAAACCTGTTCCAGGTATTCCCGCAGGGCGACCACATCGCCGCTGGCTTTCTCGACACGGGAATAGCGGGAGAAGACTTCCAGTGCAGGCCCGAGACAGGCGAAAATCGCATCGGCACCTACAACGCCTTCCTCGGCAAGACGCGGCATCCATTCGTGGATGCGGCGCGGCAGTTCGGCCAGAACATCGCGCCAGTCACCAATCTTGGTGGTTACCAATGAACCGTCCCCGTGTTCTCGAGGGCGACAAACCAAATGAATTGATGACGCAAGTGCAGCCGCATCGAGTGCTCTCAGTCGACCTGGCTTTTCTGTATCGATAGGCCATGAACCTGTGATGACCCATCCGGCATCTATCATTGCATTTAGCTGGGTCTCCCAGCCGGCGGTTGTTTTATGTGCGAAAACCACAATCCCAATCCCGCTTGGCGCAAGTATTCGACGCCCTTCGGCCATTGCCTTCGTCATCAACTGCTCGAATCTTTCTCGTGTCTTATACGAGTATTGGGGATTTCTCTCCGATAACTGAACCACTTCCTCCCTTTTGGGGGTTAATTGTTCGATAGCAAATCTTCCATGAGAGGGGGCAATGGTTCTCTTTAGCCACACGTAAAAGAAATCTGATAAATCGGCGTATGGAACTGCATCGTAGTAGGGTGGATCAGTAATGAAGCAAGATGCACTGTCATCCGGTAATGGGTGTTCAGTGGCTGAGCATTCCTGAACATTCCCGATTGACAGCTTAGCCATATCAGTTGCCGAAATGACTTCGGCAATATTTTCAATTGCACCGAGCCAAGCGGCATCAGATGTGACCGGATTAATTTCAATGTAGTCCCAAACAATGCCAAGGGCTTGTCTTCCAAATGTATAGCCAACTGCTTCTGTCTGGGAAATCCATCTGCACAAGCTTGACATCCTGTCGGCAGATCGATCTAGTGCCATACCCAAACATAAATGAACTGCCTCCCCAAGCCTGTCTGGCAACTTACTTATTTCATCCCATGAGCGATAAATTATGTCGGCATAGGTCGCAAGTACAGCGGCCTGTCTGGGTGTGTGCAGTTGGCCCCACTCGGAAACACCGAGCAAATTAATGTTGAAAATGCTTCTAAGGTATGGCAATGGCTCATCAGGAATATGGCTCAGTCCGTGCTCGCCTTTTGAATTTTTAAAATCACGCCAAACTTCCAAAGAACGTTCAACTGCCAGTAAATCATGTGGAAGGGGAAGCCGGTAGTTCTTTCCAGTTGTATCTTTCTTGGTTGTTACTACAGCCAAAAGGCGGGCATCCTCTGTTCCCCCGGAACGAGTAACAAACTGTTGTCGAGCATTTGTCGCCGGAGTAGTAAATCCACAGAGTGGACATGTAACACTGCCCCTCCTAACGGTTGGTTGGGGTTTGAAGTCCAATTCTGTTGAGATGCTTACGTCTACAGTTTTGGTTTTTGTATTCCCTGCAAGACGAAGGCATACGTGCTTCTTGCCTCTCTTTGATAGGATAGGAGAACGGACCAAAGGGACTTCAGCTCCGCACCCAGGTCCTTCGCACCTGATTGTTCGCGCCCAAACATAGGCGACCGGAGTCGAACCATCGGGATCATTTGGATAGAGCTCGGAAACGCTCTTTTCTGCCTCAGCTTTGATCCGAAGCCCCCAAGATCGCAACTCGTCACTGAGTTTATTTCCGTAGCGAGGAATGTATTCCAGGACAACCTTGTTCAATAAAACTGGTATGGGGTTTAGATCACTGGCAAATGCTTCCCCACCTACTCGAAGTGCTTCAAGAGGTATTGAACCTCCACCAGCAAAAGGATCCAATATGATTGGATGGGACCCGGAGGCACCACCAAGAGCTTCATGTGCAATCTGCGTTAGAGCTCGACTTGTGGTGAGGTAGGTGCTGTCGGTCGAGTTGTCCCAGTTGGAGAAATCCGCGATGAAGTCGAGCAAGGCGCCGCGCAGTTCCTCAAGGTCATCGAACAGCGCCGGGTTCTTGCGTGCGCCGTCGAACCGGTGCCGACTTTCCGGGGAAAGCAGGATTTGCCTTTCGTGCGTCGTCCATTCCTGCATGGTGCTCCGCGCGGCGTTGAGAAATTCAACCGGGCAAGCAGGGTCGGCTGGATCGGGCCAGAGGGACGCGAGGATCACCGCCCGACAGGCGGCAAGCGGGCGGCGCGCCCACCAGATGTGCAGGGTCGAGATGTGCCCGTGACGGATGCTTTTCTCGCGCCGTGCATGCGCCGAGATGCGTTTGATCGGGAGGTCGACTTCGATGAGGCGTTTCGGGTAATTGTTCATGTTGTTTAGTGAATCGCGGCCAGCAGGTCTTCGATGACTTTGCTCAGCCCTTTGCTTGAGTTGGTTGCGAGGCGATCAGCCAATAAGGGAGAGCAATCCCGGAGTTGATCGATACTGATTTGGTGCCATACGGGAAGAATGACCTTTTGGCCGGCAATCTCGCGCGCGGTGAGCCCATCGAGTTCCTTCTGTGGCCATTCCTTTGCCAGGAAGTTTGGACTGATCACGACAATGCCAAACCGTGACTTTGCCAGCCCATGATCAATCGAACGGCGCAGGCTGTCGCCAATCTTGAGCGAGAACTCGTCGAACCAAACCCGCAGTCCGTTTTTTTCAAGCTCCAAGGCGAGGGGACGGGCAATCTCGTCCTTGTCTTCCGAGGCATGGGAAATGAAAACATCCCACTGCTGCACCGGGTTCGCGCCAGCAGTTCGCGGCTCGCTTTTCTTTCCGGAAGGCTGGGGGGATGCAGTCGGCTGCTGGGGTGGAGGTTCCGTCTTCTTCATGGCGACACCGAAGACATCCGCCAGGTTGTCATGACGTTGCAAACGCTTGCGGCGCCGGTCGATTGCCGTTTTGATCCGTTGATCGAGTACCGCAAGCTCGGTGGCGATCTGCGTCCGCTGGTTGGTAAGGTAAAACCGCACATCATCCAGATTCCGCTCGTGCATGGCCTTGATGCGTTCCGGCGTTTCATCGGCCGGAAACTCGTAAACCAGGACGAGCCGGCCACTTTCGTTGGCATTGGTTGGGGAATGAACGTTCCCGCGTGGGAACGTTGTTCTCCAGGTACTGGAACGAAAGTCCCAAAGATTGATGTCGCCAAGGAATGGAATCTCAATCCGCACCTTGATTCCTGATACCCAAATCGGCCCGGGGTCACGAAAGGGATTGCGATCGCTGTTATGGCTGACGTCGACCTTGATTTCCTCGCGCGTCATGACCGCACGATCCTCAAGAAGCTCGATCGGAGCCACCTGCAATCGGGCGCGAACATGATCCAGCAAAACATCTTCGGTGGAAGAAACCAGAAACTCCTCGGTCAATTCATCGACGGCGTCCTCAACGGACTTCAGATGCTGCCGCAAGGCGTCGGACAGGTCGCCTTTGTAGAAGAGCAGATTGTTGTCGTCTCGAAATGCCATGCCGATGCTCAGTTCTTGTCGACCTTGTATTCCGCCCGGTCCTGATGAAGTTCGACGGGCGAGCGGATGGAACTGACGTTCAGTTTGTAATGTTCGACCTTCACTACCGGCTGCCATTCCAGCGTCGCCGGGTTGCGCAGGATGTTGATGTTGGGCGTGTCCGTCGCGCAGTGGAAGACCACGTACAACCAGTAATCATTGGCCAGTCGCTGTGCGGTGCGGTATTCGTTGGACGTCAGGGCCACTTCGCCAACATGGGAGCGGCCCTTGACCTCGATGAAACGGACATCGATCGCGGTCTTCGGGTCTTGCGGATGCGGCATGCGGGAAATCAGATCGAAGCCCCGGTTGTCGGCCTCGACGCTTTCGACGATGCGCCCCTGGGTTTCTTCGTGGGCAATGACGGCATTGACGGCGATCCGCTCGATTTCCGGGTCGCTGACCATGGGCGCGATGCCCGGTGCGGTTCGCTCGGGGTGCGGCAACACCCAAACGCGACCGATGTGCTGGATGTCGCCGACCGAGCACTGCTTTTCCTGCTCCAGCTCACTGCGGCGACGTTCGAGGCGATGGTTCAGTTCGTCGAGTTTGTCTTCCGAAATCTTGATGCGTCCGTCCAACCCGGATTCCTGGCTGCCGGATTCCTTCTGCGACATGAGATCGGCTTGAATGAGCTGTTCGCGATTGATGATGGTGTTGAGCGACAGTTCGATGTGCCGTGAGATCGTGGCGGTCTCGCGGGCGCGTTCCTTCTGCACTTCTTCGAGCAGCGGGTTCAGCGCGCGCTCCAGCAAGGCCATTTCGAGCTGGTTTCGGCCCGGCAAGGCATCGTCGGCGGGGACGGACTGCGGCCCCGAACTGACGGTCAAGTCGAGGAACAGGGTCGGCTGTTTGATGACCAGGTTGCCGTCCATGCCGGTCTGGACCACGAACAGGCGCTTGTGCAGGGTATTGCCCCGGCCGTCGCGGATCGAGGCGCTGAACGCGTCCAGCCGGTAGGGCTGGGCGCTGTGCAGGTCGAAAAACACGGTGCCGCGCTTGAGGTGGTCCTGCACCTGCACGAGCACCTCGTCGCGCACGGTTTCGAAAAGCGGGTGGCCCGGGGTGACCCACTCCAGCGTGGCGTCCTGCTTGAGCAGTTCCTTGTCGAAGACGATGTTGCCGTATTCGCGGCCAAGCTTGCCGAATCGGGACTCAAGCCGCTCGCCCGTTGGCCAGAGGTTGCGTGGCACACGGCCGATCTTGTAGGTGCGCGCGCCTGCCTTGATGGGCCTCGGGGAGATCCCGGTCACGCCGGATGAACCGAGGAAGAAGTCCTCGATGACCTCGGGCACCAGGCGGCGTTCCTTGGCTTCGGCGGACTTGCCGACGATGGCGGAGAGGTTCAGCTCGCGTTTTGCGAGGCCTTCCAGGGTGGAATTGGTGATGTTCTCGAAGCGGGAGCGATCCACCTGCTCGATGATGCGCGCCTTGATCAGCTCCTCGGTCATCTGGTTCTGCGCGTACATGTCGCGCAACATCTTTTCCAGCTGGTTGGCGGGGAACACGTCGCCGAGCACGTTGAAAATCTTGCCGGTGCGTTGGGGATCGAGGTCGTCCTGGATGGCCTCGATGCGCTCAAAGAGCTTTTGCAGCACGCGGCCTTCGCGGGTGTTGGTGCTGACAAAGTTGAAGATCAAGCAGTCCTTTTCCTGGCCGTAGCGGTGGATGCGGCCCATGCGCTGCTCCAGCCTCACCGGGTTCCAGGGGATGTCGTAGTTGATCATCAGCCAGCAGAATTGCAGGTTGATGCCCTCGCCGGCGGCTTCGGTGGCAACCAGCACCTGGGCGGATTCGCGGAATTCACGTTCCGCGTAGATGCGGGTACCCGGCGTGTCTCGATCGCCGATCTTCATGCCACCGTGGATCTGCGTCAACGACAGGCCCCATTCGCGCAGCTTGCCCAAGGGGCGGCCGTCGTGGCCATCGCCAGCCAGGAAATCCAGGGTGTCCTTGTGTTCGGTGAACACGAGCAGCTTCATTTTCGGATCGGCAAACACTCCCTGCTTGGTTAACAGTTCCTTGAGGGAGACGAGCTTGGTTTCGATCTCTTTCTGTTCGAGGTCGCGCGCATGGCTGATCAGTTTGCTCAGCTCGGCGATTTCTTCGCGCAGGGCAGTCGGATCGATATTGGCGACCACGTCTTCCAACTGCGCGATGATCTCCTGTTGTTCCTCGTCGGACAGATCATCGAAATCGTCGGGCAACCGCTTGTTCATCAACTCGCGGCGGTAGCCTTCGGGATCCTTCAGGATGCGTTCGCGCTTGTCGCGCATCCGTTCCAGGCTGCGCCGCACGGCGTACAGGCTGGAGGCAAATCGGCGCTGGAGCATGGCCATGGTGAATGCCAATGCCCGGCCGCGCGCAGAATCATCCTGTGCCGCCTTGATCGATTGGTCTTCGACGTAACGCGTTAGCCGGTCGTAAAAATCCAGCTCTTCCTCGGAAATCTGGAATTCCGACGTGGTGACGATGCGCTGGGTGAACAGTGCCTTGACGTCCCCGGTTTCAGGTTCCGGGAATGTGACCAGGGCTTCCTTGACGCGCCGCAGGTAGAACGGTGCCTCGCGCCGCGCCATGGCTTCCTCAAGGCTGCTGATGTCACCGTAGACGTCCCGATCGAGCAGCTCCAGGAACAAACAGAAGTTGTCCGGGTCGCCCTTGTGCGGGGTCGCGGTCATCAGCAGGTAGTGGTCGGTCATTTCCGACAGTGCCTCGCCCAGCTGATACGCGAGCGTCTTCTTGTCGCTGCTGTAGGCCGACATCTTGTGGGCTTCGTCGACGATGATCAGATCCCAGCGGCTGCGCAGCAGGCTGTCCTTCGCGTCCTCGATACGGGACACCCAGGAAACCGAGGTGACGACCTGGTCCTTTTCCTGCCAAGGGTTCGAACCGTAGTTGGCACGCAGGACATCGCTGCGGATGACCTCAAAGCTCTCACGGAACTTGTCCTTCATTTCACGTTGCCACTGGAAGGTCAAATTGGGGGGGGTGATGAGGAGCAGCCGCTTGACCAGGCCGCGAATCTGCAATTCCTTGAGCAGCAGGCCGGCCATGATCGTCTTTCCGGCGCCAGGGTCATCGGCCAGCAGGAAGCGGATGCGCGGCAGCTTCAGGAAATAGTCATAGACCGCTTCGAGCTGGTGCGGGAGCGGATCGACGCGGGCGATCGACAGGGAAAAATATGGGTCGTATTCGTATGCCAAGCCGAGCCGCATGGCCTCAATGCCGAGCCGGAACTTGCCGGCGTCGCCATCGAAGGGTTCCTGCGCGGGCGATGCCGTCAGCAATGCTAGCTGGTCGGCGGTCAAAATGGGTTGGAAGACGGTATTGGATCGAATGCCACGGGCCACCAGCTTGACCGAGCTCCCCATGGGCATCAGGGTGAGAATCTCGACAGGCTCGGGAAACAGCGGGCCGGTCACGGTGACATTGGGCTTGAGTTCTTCGGCGAGCATCAACGTTCTTTCTTCGCGTTTGTTTTTCCCGCGACCTGCGAGCGGATCCATGCCTCGATGTCTGACTTAGTGAACCGCCAAGCCCCACCTACCTTGAATGCAGGAATCTTTTTCGATGCGGCAAGACGATAGAGGGTGCGTTCCGCTACCTTCAGGTAGTCGGCAACCTCAGGGAGAGTCATGATCTCGTCTTCTGAACTGGCCATTGGCGAAAGCTGGTTCTTTTTAGAAATATTGGCAACTAATGGCAAATGATACGTCATGGCCATCCCATTCATCTAGCCCTCCCGATCGATTTCTTCTGTCGCGAATACTGCTCGCACATCGGCTCATGGCGTGAGCCTGAATACGATTTCGCATCACCTTTTTTTCAGAACATACGCCAATGCGAACTCGGATTCACTTGCCCTGAAACCCGCACCAGATGGGCGATTGAAAATCTGGACTAAAAGCTCGAGATCTGTCGGGTTCAAGAAAAACGGGCGGTAAGAGAGAGAAACCGGGTTGTCGCGTGACAGCGAGGTCCGCAGGTAGAAACGAAAAACCCGGCCGTGCGCGGGGCTCGGCGGGATCACAATCCGGTCTGAGACTGGTTTGCTACAGCTTATTGGCGGACAGATCCGGATTCGGAATGATGGTACAGGTCTTTTAGATCCCTGAGCATATTCACATCAGCATCAATATAAAGCAGCCTTGCCAATGACTGTAGACGGTTATACAGCAGACTGACTGGGAATCTTGTGCCAATGTCTGGAATGGCCGAGGTGCTGTCTGACATCGGACGCGATTAACGTCAACTCGAATCAGAAACCTGCCGCCCAGACTATTTGCCGGCAAACATCTCTTGAGGGAAGTCACGAGATCGTTGCCTTGACATGACAAACGCTTAGCGTGCTATTTTTTCCGTTTTCTGTGTTCTCCCCTAGTTGCCCATGGTGGCAGATGCAGGCCGCATTTCCCGGCTCGTGCGCGGCCTTGCCATCACGATGCCGGACGGCAAGACATTGCCCCTGTCCAGACTATTCCCCAGCGAACGGCAACTGCATTGTCATCGACTTGATTTGT
>RRZU011194386.1_pt1 | contig 11762 bp, 17 predicted proteins | sample 2165561 | NCBI WGS metagenome assembly RRZU01 (sample SAMN10456909, study PRJNA506462) | wastewater metagenome | isolation source: wastewater sludge | place: USA: Moscow, Idaho | reverse complement strand
TGTTGAGTCTTTTTTTTAAAAAAGTGCTGGGCGGTCATGCAGTGGACGCAAAAACGGGGTGTACAGTGGACGTATATACACCCAAAGGATTTATAAAAATTTTGACTGGCGATGTTGAGGGGCGAGGGGGCGAGGCGTGCAAAAATTTTGGGGATTGGCGGAGATTGAGCGGTCAAGTGGAGCGACGGAGGCGGGGGCATTTGGACAGCGCGGGAAGCGGGGGAGGTTATGAATACATATATACACCCCCACACACGATACCCCCACCCCCCTTTCACTTTGCAGTAAAGACGCCCCCATACACACCAACGCCCCCAAATTTACCCAATAAAAAACGCCAGCCTAAGCCAGCGTTTCCCCACCCCCACTCCATTACTCTGTGCCGTCCCCAGCAGCTTTTTCAGCTACCAGTCGACGACCCTTACCTGCAACTGCTTTTTCCACTTTTTCAAGGCGTGCCACCAAGTCGTCCAAATCAAACTCTCCTGCCTGAGCCTCTACATATTGGCTGTCCAACACATGAGCAGGCAGAACCTTGCCGACACCGCCGTCATATACGACACCAAACCCAAGGGGTAGTCGGACTTCTGCACCAACGCCACGTACCGCAACAAGTGCGTCCCCTAATTGTTCAGCTGTGCCACCTGCTGCCACCACATCTGCCGATAACTCACCAAAGTTGTTACCTTTATCAGTGGCGACAAATTTAAATGCCACAAGTGGCTGTTCAATTTTAAAGACTTGCATACGCATTCTCCGATTAAAAAAGAGTGAAAAGTTATTTTGAAGTTATTTTAACACAAAAATAAAAATTAAGCTGTAAAATAACTACTGATTTAGACCTTTACACCACTTGAAAATATTTTAAAAATAACCTTAAAGTCCCTTGACATAAGGGTTTTTCCCTAATAAACTATGTGCCGTAGTCAGGCATACACCCCCCCCAATACCGTGCCTAACTATACACGCCTGTGGTCTGCACAACTCCCACAGGCGTTTCTTTTATCCAAGAAATATCATATAATACCACTCAATCATAAATGCCATTGGGGGATATTATGTCCGATACAGACAACATTACGACAACTGCTGACGAGACGCAGGAACTTTTATCACAATTACAAACTGCTCTTAACCGCCCAACACTACACAATCCACCACCTTATCAGTCCTACGCCAAGACGCTTATGGACCAACCGCCGTCTATTGTTACGCCGACCCCTGCCCAAATTCCAGTAGAGGATTTGGACATCTTACCAACACCGACCATTACCGCCGAGCAGGACGACCAACAACCACAATCAGACACTTATGAGGTTTCCACCAACACCACGCCGATTGGATTTGAGTTGTGGGAGGCACTCGCCTACGACCTTGCCTTGGCTCACGCCGACCCTACCACCATTGCGGATGAATACCGCCTTACCACCGCCCAGCTCGCCCACCTACAAGAAAATGAGTATTTCGCCAAAATGCTAAAAGCAAAGCAAGAGGAAGTGGCACAGCTTGGCTCACAGGCGGCGGAAGTGGCGTTCACGGTAAAAATGCGAATGCTCGCCAACCGTGCGACACCTGAGTTTTTAAAAAGGCTGACACACCCAGCCACTTCAACAAAAGACTTTCACAACTTATTCAAACTCGCCGTGGAATTGGCACAGCTGGACCCAACTGAGCAAGACGAAACGAACGCCACACCAGTCATCGGGGCGTCTGTGGTGTTCAACATCAATGGTGTGCCAGGTCTTTCACATCTGCAAGCACAACCAACACCACAACCAACACCACAATCCACTCACACATTGGACGCAGAATATACTGAAGTGATTACCACCGATGCGCCGAAAACGGGCGATGATGAATTAGGAGAACTATAATGGCGACTACATCATATAATGCGTATCCAACAATGGTGCGTTTCCACGAAGATTACAAACTTTATAATAAGCGGTTTGTGGCAGGTCCGCCCGGGTCAGGTAAGTCCGTAGGGTCGGTCATTGAACTACTTGCCATTGCAATGCGACAAGAGCCAACACCTGAGGGTATTCGCCCAACGAAATTTGGTATCATTCGCTCCACTTATGGGCGACTTGAACGGACAACGCTTGAAACACTCAAAGCGTGGCTACCGAGAAAATATACCAAGATTACTTACTCAAAACCCATTAAAGTCCACAGCCGTATTCCATTACCTGATGACACCATTGCTGACATTCAGTTTGAATTGATTGCCATTGAGAGTGAGCGAGACCTAACTGTGCTTGACAGTTATGAGGCAACGGCGATTTGGCTCAACGAAATGATTGAGTTGCCCGAGGGGTTGGTGGGTAAGGCTGGCGAGCGTGTGGGGCGTTATCCACCGTCTGTTATGTGGGGAGACGACAAGTCGCACGTTACATGGTACGGCGTGATTGGCGACTACAACTACCCACCCAAAGACCATTGGCTTGTGCCGTACCTACACGAGGGCGAATTGCCTGAGGGTACGGTGTTGTATGAGCAACCGCCAGCCCTACTTGAACACATTGACCCTGACACAGGCGAGACAACCTACACCATTAACCCCCTTGCGGAGAACCTATCCAATCTAGATAATGGTAAAAAGTATCTGATTGACTTGGCGACTTATCAGAAAATGGGTAAGTACGATATGATACAGACCCGACTGCTGTGCCGTTATGGTCGTGCAGGTGGGGACGGCAAGGCGGTGTTTACCAACTTTGACAGCGAATACCACGTTGCCGACCACACTATAACTCCGCTTAAATACACCGACACGCTCGTCAGCATTGACACCTCAGGTATCCACCCCTGTGCGTTGTTTTGGCAGCACCACCGTGGTAAGTGGCACATCACGGACGGCATTTATGGCGAGGAAATGGGGTTGGAGGAGTTTATCGATGATGTAATGACACCCCTTATCACAATGCGGTACGCAGGGTGCAACATTTCCTGCGTGTGCGACCCTGCCAACGCACGAGACGCACGCACCGCCATTACGCCGACCGACTTACTTAATGAACGCAACTTGAATGCGTTTACCGCCAGCACCAACAAATTTAAGGAACGCTTAACAGCGTGTGAGATACTACTTAACAAGCGTGATAAAGGGTCGTTGTCCATATCCAATCATTTGACCCAACTGATTGACGCATTTGACGGTGGCTACCAGTACCGCAAATTGCAAGTGGTGGGGACAGGTACGGTGTTCTCAACACAACCTCTCAAAAATAAATATTCACATTGGGCGGACGCATTCCAGTATGGAGCGTTGCACATCGTTACAGGTACAATGTCTGACGAGGATTTATCGCTTGCACGGCGATTGGCAAATGCCAGCGTACAGAGGGGTCGTAGATAACCCTCAACTATGGTATTATATACAATGATTTTAAAAATTCTTTAAGGCGACCATTATGGTAAAATTAAGACGAATTGACGAGAACGAAACGCTCCATGACCCAACAGAGGATTTAGAAGCCAAATCGTTACTTGGGGTGGAAGTGATGAGGCAGTTTCGTGCTGCCTTGTTCAGTAAAAAATCACAGCGTGTTGGGGAATATTCACTGAGCGAACTTCTAAACGAATGTTATAAGGCACGAGACGACCAACTGCTTTGTGAGGAGTTGGAGTTTCGTGAGAAATATCCACAATGGAGCGGTATGCCTGTGTCCATTGTGGCATTTAAGGTTGGCATTCTTGTTGCTCTTATTCGTGAGACGCTGGTAGATGTGTCGGCAGCACCGTTTATCATTGACCCAACGCCAAAGCCTGACATTCCCGAAGAGGAAATGGAGCGAATGTTGGACAAGCTGACCCAAGAGGTAGAGCAGGTCGCAAGTCAAATTACACAGGCACAACAAGCCTACATCGCCCAAGCACAGGCTATGGGGGTTGAGCCTAATGTGGCAGTAATGCAACCTGACTTTCCTAAATTTGAGAAAGACCAACTGATTGAGATGACACGAGCCAGTAAGGTCAAACTCCACCAGCAGGTCAAACAACACGCCCAAGAACAGGCATTACTCTTACAAAAAGACCTTTATGATAAGACCACAGAGGGTGGCTACCGTAAGGCGATTATGGAGTTCGCCGATGACTTTGCCACTTATCCGTTTGGTTGTATCCACGGACCATTCCCTGTCATTAAATATGAGACGGTATGGAAAGAGGGTAAATTCAAAGAAATCCAAAAAGTATCGTGGGCGTTTGAGCGTGTCAGTCCTTTTGATTTGTTTTGGACGGACGATGTAACCAACACGCAAAATGGAACAGCTGTGTTCGTGCGTAAGCAGGTTGGGTACGATTATTTGTACGACTGCCGACAACTTGCCAAAGATGACCCTAAGTCAGGCTATGACTATGACGCTATCAACGAATTGATTGAATTTACCAAAGAGGGTCGCATTCCACGTCATTGGACGGAATGGAATAATAAAAACCCTGAGAACAAAGGCAATATGATTTGGAACAGGGGCGACACCTGTGAGATTTTAATTCGTTATGGTCGTTTTTCAGGGTTTGACCTTGATGAAATGGGTTTTGATGATATTGACGATGACCGCCTATATGAGACGAAAATCATTATGTGTGGCGGACAAGTCATCTATTGTCAGATTAACAAGAACCCAAGTCAGTATAAAAGACCTGTGTTCACGGCAAGTTTTGAGAGCCGTAATGGGACAATCGCTGGCGTGGGGTTGGGTCAGAAGTTACTTTCCATTCACAAGGCGTATCGTTCTGTCATTCACTTGATGATGTACAACTTGGGGCTGTCGTCTGAACCTATTACCGAAGTGGAAGTGAACCGTATTTTACAATATATGCCTGACGATTGGATTGATGAACCAGTCATTTCGCCAGGTATGGTAATCCCTGCGGACGGCGACCGTATGGGTAATGGTTCACGTGCCATTAAGTTCACGCAAATTCCGAATATGACGAGCCAAGCGTTGCAACTGGCGAACTTCATTTTTGAACAAGCTCACATCATCAGTAATATCCCTGCGGCGTTGCACGGTCAGCCTGTTGGTAGCGGTGCGAACCGCACCGTGCGTGGACTACTCACGCTCCAAGGTAACACACTTAAACCCATTCAGTCGGCGTTGATGAACCTTGACTTGGGTATTATTGAGCCGATGATTACGCTGTTGTATATGCTCCTTGTGATGTATGAGGACGACTTTGAGTACACAGGCGATTGTAAGGTGGTGGCTAAGGGTGCAGCGAGTATGGTTCAGCGTGAAATGGAGAAGCAGACAGCTATGGAGAATATACAAATTCTCGCCCAAGCAGGTCAAATGGGTCAGCAGCTGAACCCTGAATTGTTTAGCCGTGCGTTCCAACGACTGCTGACTGTGGCAGGGGTCTTAGAGCCTGGCGAGAGTGTTGGTGGCGACACGCCAGCATTACCGCCAATGGGTATGGGAGCAATGCCACCAATGGAGCAAGCACCACCAATGGAGCAAGCACCACCAATGGAGCAAGCACCACCAATGGGTTAAAATGACTGACCCCACCAACGAAGACGACAACTGTGTCGGCGGTGCGTGTAAACTCTAACGCAGATAGCCGTGAATGGCGTTTAGGCACATTTCTAAGGTGTCCCACATCTCCCGAGATTTGGACGGTTCAATCACAATAGGATTGTGCCAGTACAGGCGGCGGACACCACCATAGTTACCGTCTTTGTCAAATGTGATACGAATACCAGTATCAAAGCGGACAGCGATGTCGCCAAAGGCGGTATCTACAATTTGACCGTAGCCTTGTACGATGTCATATACACGGTCGCCGACAACGGCGTTTTCATTACTAATCATTACCATAGGAGTTTCCTTATGAATTTAGAAAAACACCCCATTATAGCAAAAATTCATTATTACATCACGATGAAAATGTCGCAATCAGACATTGTGAATAATTACCTTATCGCCACCGTTACGGACGAGAATGGCGAAACTTATGATTGTAGCTATTGCACAATTTTGAGAAATGGTGTATTATTTGCGTGTATTGGGTTCATTTTCGGTTTTCTTTTTGGGTGGTTGGTATGACTATCAATCTAAATACAGGCTCAGTACAAGTCGCAAAAGCTCCACACTCTTATCCGAATGTGGGGCATACTGCGTTTAAAACCGAAGAATACAACGACACTACCCCTGCTGAAATGGTGGTTTTCCCTAGTGAACACCGCCGTATTCTCGTGGTTGAACCCAAAACGATGTTAGTCGTTACTGGTTACAGCCTTGACAGGCAGACCAAAGTTTCATTTCGTAAAATCCTGCGTAGTAATGGCGTTCCTGCACAAGGTTCTAACGGTTGTTGCCCTACAATTACTGTGGGACACTCTGTACGCTTGCACAGCGTTGAATTACCGTGCTGGGTGTTGGACAGATGTAATCCGATTTTTATTGTGAAAACACCCGGTAATTATGAGATTGATGTCATCGGTGCAAGTGCTGATGTAGTGGTTACAGCAATGAGTTTTGAAACCCAAGAAGTCAATGATTTTGGCGGTTGTAATTGTATGACATCAACAGCACCTGTGATACCAGTTCCAATCGTAGAACCTATTTTGCACCAACCTGAACTTGACGTGGAGTAAATATGGACTACACGATTTTATTTGACAAAGACCGCCGAACAATCGCAGAACACGGAACTCGTGCATTCTCTGAAATTCTGTATATTCCACCGGGTAAAGTAGCGTTGCTGTCTATGTACAATATGTACAACGAAGTGCAGGTAACGAAAAACGCCAAAGGCGAGACCGAATTGGTTGCCAAGGATTGTGCGTTGGTACATAAACTGTCGCTTGGTAAGACAGGCGACATCGCTCGTAAGATTGAGTGCGGCGAGCGTGTTGATGTGCAGGGCGAACTTCGTGGTTTACTTGCGGACCGCCGACTTTTCCACGAACCTGTTTATCAATGTGGGTGTACTTGGTCTTTGAACCCTTGCAATAATTTTGCACTTATTCCGACACCGGGATTTTATATGTTGGAGTTTTTTAACCCCAACCAATTTGATACAGCTTATGTCGAGTATGCCTTACTCAGCGTTGTTGATAGTATGGCAATACCTGATGATTTTAAACTTGGGAGCAAACGATGAGTTGCGGTGTAAACATTCCATTATCATCAGTCGTAGAAGCCATTGTTAATGACTACGCTGATGTGTTTGTAGGCGAGATTTTAAAGCGTGTAAGCCTACATAATTCTACGATTAACAACGGTACATTCACAGATGCAACCATTCGTGGTGGTCTTACTTTGGACGATACCGCCAAAGGTGCATTATGTTCGGCGTTGCAGGATTGTATCGCCACTAAAATTCAAGATGAACTCGGTTGTGAGCGTGATAACCACGTTACTGACTTTGCTTTGACAGATAAGCACCTTGTCATTACATTGAAATTTGGCGAAGTGTTTCGTATTTCAAAGCAAGAATTGGCTGATTTTATCGGTAATATCACAAATAATAGTGGCGGTATTACAGGTGGTACGCTGACAAATAACACAACCATTACAGTCAATAATAAAGACGGTTCTACCGCCACGATTGATATTAGTGGTTTGGATTTGGGCGATAAAGATACCAACACTTATCCTACTCACGGCGAAGTCGTTAATAATACGACAGTTCGTATTCATTTGAATACAGGTGGATATATTGATATTGACGCAAGTACGCTTGCTTCTAAGAACAGCCCATTTATTGTGAGCGGTGTGTTCGTGTCTAGGGACGGTGGGTATTGGCTTGATTTTACACGCAATGACAACACCAAAGTCAATGTGGATATGACCGCCATTATCAACGAGCTTGTGAACACATTGCGGACACAAATTCTTGGTATGGGTTATACGCTCAAAACCGAGAACAACCACTATACTACACAAGCGGAAGATTTCAATGGGTTTACCATTATCCGTGCAAACCATAATGGCGACCAAACAATTACGCTGACAAAACCTGATGACAGTTTCATCGGTAAGGCGTTGATTGTTCGCAAAACCAATGGCGGTGTGGGAACGTTTGTAACACTCAAAGCAGGAGGCGGTGTAACCATTTCCCCTGCGGATAGTACGCCACTACGCCGTGTCGGTAGTTCTGCTACGCTTGTTTATACTGGCGGGGGTAATTGGGACGTATTTGGGGAGTTACCATAATGCTTATTTTACACCGAATGACACAGCTCGGTGTGATGACCCAAAAACCTGTTAATATAGATTTGGTATCACACCCATACCCACACCCAATATTGGAGGTAGAGCAGGCGTATCAGTCTAATGTATCTATGATTTTGCTTAGAAAAATTCGTAGAAAAATTCAAGGACACGAAGCCTACACTCCTGCGGTAGGTATGTTGAGTATATCTAAGCGTAATATTATCAAACGTTTAGGGATACAGGGTGGCGAAGCCTACACTCCTGCGGTAGGTATGTTGAGTATATCTAAGCGTAGTGTTGTCAAACGTTTAGGGATACAGGGTGGTGAAGCATACACTCCTGCGGTTGAAATGATTTCATTAGTCAAAAAAGACATAGTGGTTACTAATTTTAGCGATGACAAAACTGGGTATATTGGTTCAGCTAAAATGTTATCGATAGTCAAAAAGAGAGGTTAATATGCAAGTTGGATTACATGGTGAAGTTAAAGTTATTGTTAAACGTGCAGACGGCACAGTACGGCTAGATACAGGGTTTTTCCCTAATGTGATTACTAATCTAGGATTAGACGCAATCGGAAATAACCATAATTTGTTTACCTATTGTGCGGTTGGTGGGGGTAATTCAACACCCTTAAACACCAATACCAAACTCGACAATTTTTTGGCAGTTAGTTCACAAATTAGTTCAGAATCTAAATACGACTATGACCCTGTGCGAGACACGGAGTTTTATAAATGTAGTAGAACTGTTGGTTATAGATTTGAGGGTTTGGACAATAAAAATATCTCCGAAGTGGGGCTTGTTATTGACCATAGGCCAGAACTCCATTCTGCTTTCACTCGGACACTTATTAAAAATAGTAATGGAGACCCTACGGTTATTACTGTTTTAAGTGGCGAGATTTTAGAACTTCAATATCGTCTATGGCAGGTATTTGACTTAAAGGATAAAGACCAAGTCGTTACCGCTATGATTGATGGTGTAGAAGTGCCAGTTAATGTTAAAATTCGTTTAGCAGGTGTAGGCGGTGCTTTTGTCGGCAATAATTGGGGCTATCATAATGTCGTAGGGGGAGGCGTTGCTTTTGCGGGAGATAATTATGCTCGATTTGGTACAGGAGAGATTGGCGAGATTACAGGGCTGATTTCGGGAGAAACTTCCGGGTCTTATATCGGTACGAGTTGGGAAGCCTATCAACCAAGCACCTATAAGAGAAAGTTTTATGTAAATGCTTCTATTACAGAAACAGTTCTTCCTATTCGTTCATTCCTATTTTTTACAGGACTTGGTGCGTACCAAGTACGGTTTGGTACGGTGGACGGAGATTTGCCGATTGATAAGACTAATCAAGATATTTTACAGCTCGGATTTGAAATGTCTTGGGGACGGTATGAGGGTGTTATTTGATGTTACCATTACCACAACCATACTTAGTAAATTTACCACACCGAGAATTTGTTGCACCACGCAATGAACATTATGGTGTGGTAAATCCAAAGAGTTTAGGTGGAGTTGCAATCTCTGATACAACAGAACCACTTTATAAGTATATATGGCAAATGTACAATGTTGATAATGATGTTTTTATTGAACGGCAAGGCGAGCAAAGTGTTAAGTTATTTGAAACATTGTACCCTGTTGAGTGGTTAGATTTTTGTTTTGACATAAATATGAACCCAACAGTTGTTTATGTTGAAAATGACAAAGTATTTTTAAGGTTCTTTGATACTGAAATTGATGATTTTAGTATTATTGAAATATTAGACGCACATACGCCTAGCATTAGTCTTGACGAATATAGAGAGTTTAATATTCGTAATAGCACTATTATTTTAGCCTATATGAAAGGTACTAACTTGGTGTGTAGATTTCAACACGAGCGATTTGGTGTGGAACACACACTAAAAGAATTTACAAAAAAATATATGCTATGGCGTATAGGACGAACAGTAGATAATCGCTTTGGGTTTTATGTGAGGTAATTATGACTTGTTGTACACCTAGACTTTGCGGTTGTCCAATCAAAATTAACGACACTTCGATAAAAGACCCCATTGTGGTTGAACCACCCGACCCACCGTCAGAAGAAATGTGTGTTACTCATGTCTTTAACCTTAATACGGGGCTAATGGAAGAAGTAGTTATACCGTGTAACGAACTACCGCCAGTAGGAATGTGTATTACTTATGTCTTTGACCCTGCTACGGAGCTAACGGTAAAAGTAGTTGTACCGTGCGACGAACTACCATAAGGAGACAAGATGAACTGTAATCCTTGTAAACCACAAGTGAAAATTTTGAAAACAGGTTCATCACTTGAAGTGCAAAAAGTCGTTCGTGCCGTAACTGTCGCGGGGTCATCACTCCGTGTAACGAATACAGACGGCTCAACCTATGACTTAGAATTGCCGAAAGCTGAACCCGCCAATATCAATGAAGTAAATATTTTAAACGCAAGCGGTACACGTACCGTTGCTAATGTCGCCACACTCAGATAGGAGAATTTTATGGCTACTGATTTTCGTGTTGTAACCCCCGATGATATGGGTAATACCATTCGTTTAGGGGCGAAAGAACCAGACAAGTATGATGTCGATTTATCACAACTTACCTTGCCACCGGGCGTTACAGGCATAACACTTCAAGGCACAGTTTTGTCTGTGCAGACACCTTACGGAGATAATACCGTTGATTTAGCACCAATGTTGCCACAAATCGCCGCAGACGTATTTTTGAAAAATGTACAACGCCAAGGCAATCAAATCGTGTTCACAGTCGGTATTAAAGCTGATGCCAGCCAAGACACTACATTCAATATTGACATTGCCGACTTAGCTCCTGTACAAACTGACGGTATTACCATTGTTGGTGATGGTACTAACGTCGATATTCTGCGTGTTCGACTTTCACAACCAATAGACGGTGATAACTTGTTGAAGCTAGCTGGCGACGGATTGTATGTTTCTGAAACAGACATTACTGATTTGATTGCCGCCGAAGCTGCCCCAAAAGAGCCACGAGACATTCGCCTTGTCAATGCAAGCGGTCAGACTGTGATTGGTTATATCCATTCTACGGAGCAGTGATATGGCTGATGTTAGAGTGCTTACGCCCACTGATGTGGACGGACAAACAGTTATTATGAACTCTGACAATAAGTTACAGGCTATCGTAGCGGGTAGCCATAATAGTAAAGTTGTTGATTTGATAACACTTAACTGGACCACTTACCCAGTAGGGACAGGAATGTTCCAAGCTGTTTGGGAATTTGGCTATACTTATAAACAACCGTTTATGACACAAATGACTACTTCCCCTACTAGTATGTCAGCAAGTAACTTAATTGTTTCTTTTCACGGATTGCAAAATGACCAAGTTACACTTGTAACCACTTTGAGCAATTTGAACACTATCCGTGCAGGTCAGCGTAACGTGTTTGTCAGAGTTGAAGAGGGTTAAAAACTGCTCCTTGAAATCTAACTAAATCTACCTTATAATACTCATTATGAATAGATTAATTAGTATTATAAGGTAGATTTAGTCCAAGTTAGAAAAGCGGTAAGTTCTACCGTGTTAGCCTATGGAGCTTATG
>RRZU010811675.1_pt1 | contig 11763 bp, 10 predicted proteins | sample 2165561 | NCBI WGS metagenome assembly RRZU01 (sample SAMN10456909, study PRJNA506462) | wastewater metagenome | isolation source: wastewater sludge | place: USA: Moscow, Idaho | reverse complement strand
CTCGCTGTCGAAGCTTGCGAACACCATCAGCATACAACATTGTTTCTTGGTCTTTTTCGCTTCGGCAAACGATTACCCCATTGTCATCACGCTTCGGTTTATACGTTTTTGTTCCATCAGTCTCGGTTCGTGCTGTTCGTTTCTTATCCCATTCTACTGTGGTAATACTTCGATTTAGGTATTCACGGACACGTTGCGGTGCATGTTTGCCCGGAACGAACACCGGATAACTTTCGATATACACATACCACTCTTTTCGGTCTTCTGCTTTACGAAGCCGAACGGTTACTTTGGTGTTCGTGAGTTCTTTCATGAGTATCTTTATTTATATATGCTGTCAATTTCGGATTTTGGCACATAAACGTATTTGCCTATCTGCCTTGTGGGTATTGCATATTTGCGAATATGTTTGTAAACGGAGCTGTCTGAGATTCCAAATTTCTTAGACACTTCACCAATAGTATAGCAATCTTGTGGTTCAAGACTATATAATTTTGCTGTGGGTTTTGCTTCTTTAAGGGGTGTTTGTCTAATCGGAAACATTTCCTCTATTGCTGTGCGGTCAATTCGTACCAAACGAGCACCTAAATTGATCGCCGGAATTCGCTTTTGCCGAACAAGACGGTAGAGTGTACTTTTAGCAACACCAAAAAGAGAGACCGCTTCCGGAACGGAAATATATGGGCGGTCAGCAGAAATCTTATAGATAAGTGCTTGCTGTTCTTCTTCCTTTTTCTGCTGTGCCTTCTTCTTTCGATATGCTTCCGCACTACACTTTTTAGAGCAATAAACAGAATCAACTGTCTTCGGAACGAAAGACACTTCACAAACTTCACATTGTTTCTGAATCTTCTTCATCGGTATTTTTATCACTATTTAAGTACTCATTAGTAGTCATAAGTGCTCATAAGTTCCACTTCATCACTAAATAAGTTCCGGTACAAGTATGGTACAAATATATGATAAAAATTGATTAAAAACAATTAAAATTAAAAAGTTTATATAAAGCAAAAACCGCAGTAAATATCTCATTTACTGCGGTTTTGTTATGTTTGATTATCGATTTTAATCGACTTTTATTTCACATACTCAAAGTTTAAAACAGCATAATTGTCATCCTCATCGCTTATTTGCAAAGAATAGCCGAATGGGAGTTTATTCACATCAACCGTAACCTCAATTTTTCGTTCCGCCGATTTTTTGGACAATAGTTTTTCAAATTCGTGATCGTGGTTACGATAAACGGGAGTTCCTTTTCTCGCATTGGGCATAACGGATGGATAGATCAACTCGCCCTCTGCCCTGTTTACATAGATACCCTCCAGTTCTTTCTTGTTATTGAAAAAACAAAGCCCGTCTCCGTTATTTATTTTATGCGTAGTATTAATCTTGATATACTTCGTCGTAATATCCGTAATTTTCCCAATGGGTTCGCCTATCGATTTGGGTGAATCCAAAGACCAGATTTCCTTATCCCGCCCATTCAAAAAATACTTGGTAAATCCCCGGTTGAAACTTTTCTCCAAATTAGGTTCAAACGTATAAGCTGAACTTCCTGATGATGCTTTTTGATACTGAGGATATTTTTTAAAAATCTCATCCAGTCGTTGTCGATAATAAGTGACCACATTTTTTACGTATGACACATCTTTGAGCCGACCCTCTATTTTCAGGGATGTAACACCGGCCTCCAGCAATTCTTCCAGATTTTCAGACAGATTGAAATCTTTCATGGACAGGAAATGCTTTTTAGCCATTATCTCTTCGCCCTCGGAATCGACGAGCGTATTTGGTAACCTGCCATATTGCGCGCAGGCACCTTTGTTCGCACTTCGTCCCGAGAGAGCTTCGCTCAAATAACATTGTCCGCTATAACATACGCATAGTGCACCATGAACAAAGACTTCTAAAGGTGTATTCACCTGCGAAGCAACTTTCGTTATCTCGTCGATGGTCAATTCGCGGGGCAATACGATTTGCTGGAAGCCTGCCTTTTCCAGAAACTTCACTTTCTCTACCCCTCTGTTATCTACCTGCGTACTTGCATGCAATGCAATCGGAGGCAAATTGAGCATGGTTATTCCCATATCCTGTATTATCAGGGCATCGACCTTAGCGTCGCTGTATAATTGCCAGATGAGCCTTTCGGCATCTTTCAGTTCTTTATCGCTCAATATTGTATTCAAGGCAACATATACTTTAGCGTTATACAAATGGGCGTATTCCGACAAAGCCTTTATATCGTCCAATGTATTTCCGGCAGCCGCCCTTGCACTGAACTTTGGCGCACCGATATATACAGCATCGGCACCATGATTGATGGCTTCGATACCACACTCCAGATTTTTCGCGGGAGCTAACAGTTCTATTCTTCTGACTTTAAGCAAAGTGTTTGATTGAAATGGTTACAAAATTACGGATTATACAAAAACAAAGCAATAGATTATTTATGTTATTGAAAATTCATTTCTTATGCAGCTTTTTGCATTTATTTTCATCATATATATAAGTAGAGCTGCTTAAATCGAATTATATGAAAAAGATATTTGTTATTTTCTGTACTTTAACACTACTATTTTCTTGCTCGTCGGACGAAAAGAGCATTCCTTTGGATTTAATTGGGACATGGGAACTGCAAGAGGTAAATAATGATCCGGGAGATGGGAGTGGTGTCTTTCAAAAAGTGGAAAGTAACAAAACTCTGATATTTAAAAAAAATTTCGAGATAACTTCAAATGGTTCACTTTCTGATAACACCATTAGCTCAGGCTCTGCAAGTCATGGCATTTATAGAATCACGGGAGATTCAGACGCGTCTGGGATAATCACACCATCCAAAAGCGAATATCAGTCAATGGAGATTCGTTTCGAGATCAAAAATTCCGCTCTGTATGTATATTATCCTTGCATTGAAGGCTGTGCAGCGAAGTACACTAAAAAATAGGAAATATACCTTTAAAACATCCCGAACAGGCTGAGTCCGATACAACCTACATCGACGACAGAAACAGCAACGACCTATAAAACCAAACCGCAGCACAGTTAGCCTTGCTACGGTTTGAGATCTAAATTATTTTTGTCATTAAACCTGTAACGTTTTTTTAGAATACGTCATCTGAGGCTATCAATTATTCTTTATGTAATTTACAATCCAATCTCCTACCTCGGATGTAGAATGTGGCTTTCCTTCTTTCGAAGAAATATCTTCGGTCACCACTCCTGCGTCCATAGATGCAGTCACGGCATTGCGGATAAGCGATCCTTCCTGATGCAGATCGAAAGCATATTCGAACATTAAAGCTGCTGAGAGAATTGTAGCCAACGGATTTGCTATATTCTTACCTGTTGCCTGCGGATACGATCCGTGTATAGGCTCGAAAACAGATGTATGAATACCGATGGAAGCCGAAGGAAGCATACCCAGCGAACCTGTAATCACAGAAGCTTCGTCGGTCAATATATCTCCGAAAAGATTCTCGGTAACCAGTACGTCGAAACGTTTTGGCCATTGAATAATCTGCATGGCTGCATTGTCGACGAACATATATTCTGTCTCTACCTCAGGGTATTGCTTTTCTATTTCCTGTGCAACCTGTCTCCACAAACGCGATGTACACAAAACGTTAGCCTTATCCACTACAGTGACTTTGTTGCGGCGCATTTTGGCATATTTGTAAGCCAAATGCAAGATGCGTTCCACTTCTTCGCGTGTATATACGCAAGTGTCATAAGCAGTATCGCCGTCTTCGCTGCGTCCTTGCGGACGACCAAAATAAAGACCTCCTGTCAGTTCTCGGATACACATGAAATCAGCACCATCCACCAAATCGGCGCGAAGGGGTGATTTATGTATCAATGATGGGAATGTAGACACCGGGCGGATATTGGCATATAAGCCTAACTTCTTGCGCATGGCCAACAACCCTTGTTCGGGACGCACTTTTGCTGATGGATTATTGTCATATTTCGGGTCGCCGATAGCTCCGAACAAAACCGCATCCGAGGCCATACATAGTTCGTGAGTCCCATCGGGATAAGGGTTTCCTACCTGATCGATAGCCGAAGCTCCAACCAGTCCGTATTCGTAAGACAGCTCATGTCCGAATTTCTCACATATAGCTTCTGTTACACGTAAAGCCTGTCCGATTATTTCCGGACCTATCCCATCTCCGGGAAGTACTGCAATGTTTAATTTCATTATATATTTTTTATTGTTCTTTTATAAATCCCAAATTCCTCGTACACTACTCTCTGCTTGCCTATCGTTTCACGCCATTGGCAGATTGGCACATTGGCACATTAATTAATTTTCAAATTTATTACATTTCCTCTATCATATTCAACATCTTCTCTGTTGCTTTTACGGCAGCTTCGGTCTGGTCGGCATCAAGTCCACGGGTTTTGAATGTTTTTCCGTTAAATTCCCATGTTATGACAGTCTGAACTAAAGCATCTGTTCGTCCTCCCGGCGGAATATATACAGCGTAATTGGTCAGCGTGGGGGTTGGTTTTCCCAGTCTGGTATATATTTTATACAAAGCCTTTGAGAATGCATGGTATTGCCCGTCTCCCGGAGCAGTCCACTCGTGTGCCTGTCCATCTATTTCTACTTTTACGGTCGCACTAGGGCGCAAACCTTTGGTAAGAACGAAAGCAAAAGAGAGTATCTTGATGCGCCGTTCTTTTTCGTTATTTTTTAATACGTCCGATATGATGTAAGGCAGGTCGTCTTGTGTGATTATTTCCTTTTTGTCGCCTAATTCGATAACCCGATTAGTCACTTTCAACATGTCTGCTTCATCCAGTTCTATACCCAATGCTTCTATATTCTTACGAATATTCGATTTTCCGGAGAGTTTTCCCAAAGCATATTCACGAACCCGTCCAAAACGTTCAGGAAACAAGTCGTTATAGTACAGGTTATTCTTATTATCTCCATCGGCATGGATTCCGGCACATTGAGTAAATACATTATCTCCTACAATCGGTTGATTAGCAGATATTACCTGTCCCGAATATGATTCGACGATTCGGCTGACTCTGTTTATGGCCTCTTCATTGATTGTTGTCTTCAACTTCAACTGATCGTGGAACACAGCTATCACGCTGGCCAGAGATGCATTACCTGCACGTTCTCCTAGTCCGTTCATTGTCAGATGCACTCCTTTCACGCCAACCTCTGCGGCAACCATCGTGTTGGCAACGCTAAGGTCGTAGTCGTTATGACCGTGAAAGTCGAAGTGCAAGCCCGGATAGCGATTTATCATGCGACGGCAATATCTCCAAACACTATGCGGATTGAGTATCCCCAGTGTATCGGGAAGCATAAATCTTTTGATCGGCAGGTCTTTCATCCCGTCCATCATAAAATAGACGTAATCTTCGGAGTGCATGATTCCGTTCGACCAGTCTTCGAGATATACATTGACCGTTATCCCCATTTTCTGGGCAAGTTCAACCTCTTGTTTTATATCGTTAAGATGTTGTTCGGGCGTTTTGCGCAATTGCTCGGTCACATGCTTGTACGAACCTTTTGTAAGCAGATTGATCGTCTTGCAACCCGTGTCTTTTATCCAATTGAGGGATGCACCTTTGTCTATAAAGCCAAGAATTTCGACCTTGTCGATATGTCCGGCTGATGCAGCCCAATTTGCGATTTTTTTTACGGTACTGAACTCCCCTTCCGAAACGCGAGCCGATGCTACTTCAATACGGTTGACACCCAGATCGACAAGAAGCAGGTGTGCTATACTCATTTTCTCCTGCGTGGAGAACGAAACACTTGATGTTTGCTCTCCGTCACGGAGCGTTGTGTCCATTATTTCTATCATAATACTAACTGATAACTGGTTTAAACTTCAACAAAGACAATTATCGATAATAACCCGAACCTTTTCTGTCCAAACATTCCAGTTCAGATTACTATTATATATTTCTTCACATCCCTTTCTACAGCTATGATTCCCCCTTTCCTCTCCCATTCTACACCAAGAAAAAGAACATTCAAAATTCCGTTCGTTTTACAATTTATATTTTCCGTTCGTTTTATATCATCAATATTAGCCCCGAATTCTATGACCGAGATCTTTTCTTCAGAAATGTTGTAATACTCCAAGAATGCTTCCTTTGCCCAATCTGATGACACGATTATATGACTGCTATTTTGCGCTGCTAGTTGTTCAATTTTATTTCCCTCTTTAATATTAAAATCAGATAGATTGAAATAATAATAATCGACCATAAGAGAAAAAGCTGTATCGGAAAGATATACTATAGGTTTGTCTGTTTTCAGATACGCTAAGCATAATGATCCAGCTGGAGCGAATATTAAATCAACAGAGTCTAATAGTTTTTTATCTATCTTTCTCGCCATACACCTGGCAGGGAATGTAAAATGAGGCGTTATATTCTTTCCTGAAATTTTTGCCATGATCTTTACAACTTTCATATACCTCAGCCCCCAAAAGCTTCGCCTAACCGGAATCCACACTATATCGTAATTATCACTGAGATTTTTATAGAATTGATATACCGATCCCGACCATGCTTTTTTATTCTGGGGATTGGATTGCGTTAAATAACCCACTTTTATTTTTTTCATAAATATCAAACGGTTGGACTATTACGTGGCGATGTTATATGCTAGTTACAGGTGTCATCCACTCATTCGTGATTAAATATAGAATTAATTTCGTATTTTTCTGTCATCTCTTTTTTAGAAAGGAGATAATCTATATCATCAAGTCCTTTAAGAAGACATTCTTTTTTATAAGGATTTATATCGAAGCTTTCACTTTTTCCGGTCGCATTGTTTGTTATTATCTGTTTCTCCAGATCGATAGTCAATGTTACTTTCGGGTCGGCATTGACAGCTGCAAGTATCTCTGCCAGAAATTCAGGGGTAACTATAACCGGTAATACCCCGTTATTTAGAGCATTGTTTCTGAATATGTCAGCAAAGAAGCTGGAGACAACAGCTCTGAAACCATATCCGGCAATAGCCCATGCTGCATGTTCGCGGCTGGATCCGCTACCGAAGTTTTTCCCTGCAACAAGAATCTGTCCGCTATATGTAGGGTTGTTCAAAACAAAGTCGGCTTTAGGGCTTCCGTCTTTATTGTAACGCCAATCGGCAAAAAGATTATCGCCGAATCCTTCTTTATCCGTCGCTTTAAGAAAACGTGCCGGAATTATCTGGTCTGTATCCACATTCTCTATCGGAAGCGGAACATATGTTGATGTTAATGTTTGAAATTTTTCCATAATATAAATTTGTAAATTAGCGAATTAGCATATTAGTAAATGATCTTTAATTTCATTGCTTGGATTTTGCCGTTCCGATAATTTTATTGATAATTTTTTGTAATATTTTTATATCTTCTAATAATTGAGGATTAAAAGGGTAATTGGAAGAGCTTTCGCAAAGTAGTAACCAATATTCTGTCTCATCAGCTTCTTTAGCTGCAATTTTTAATTTATGAATGAAATCTTGCTTACTCTCTCCGTTCTGAGCTTCTCGAATATTAGCCCCGATAGATGTCCCGCTTTTCAACAATTGATTTGCCACTACAAATCTTTTTTCTTGTTCTAACGTTTCTACAAAAGAAATAATATCTAATGCAAATTTAAAGGATAAATCAACTATCGCATTTCCTGTTTTCCTCATATTGGCTATTTAATTTTCAAATTTGCTAATATCCGAATTTTCAAATTAAATTGTTCTCGGATCCGTAATTTTTCCTGTTACTGCCGCTGCCGCTGCTACCAAAGGTCCTGCAAGAATAGTACGTGCACCGGGGCCTTGACGTCCTTCGAAGTTACGGTTCGATGTAGATACAGCATATTTACCTGCAGGAACTTTATCGTCATTCATAGCCAGACAAGCAGAACATCCAGGTTGGCGGAGCTGAAATCCGGCATCGGTCAGAATAGTATCCAATCCTTCTGCCTTAATTTGGTCAACAACCATATGGCTTCCCGGTACAAGCCAAGCAACTACATTGTCGGCTTTCTTTTTCCCTTTTACAAAATTAGCAAACGCACGAAAGTCTTCGATGCGGCCGTTGGTACAACTACCGAGAAAGACATAATCAATTGATTTTCCTTCTACTTTTTCTCCCGGTTGGAATCCCATATAATCCATCGATTTCTGGAAAGATATTCGTCCGGCTTCATCGATCTGTTCAAGTGACGGGATGGAATCGTTTATTGCCATACCCATTCCAGGATTCGTTCCGTATGTTATCATCGGCTGAATATCTGCTGCGTCGAAAGTAAGTTCTTTGTCGAATTTAGCACCCTCGTCTGTTTTCAATGTCTTCCAATATGCAAGCGCTTTATCCCATTCTGCACCCTTAGGCGCGAATTCTCTTCCTTCAACATAAGTAAATGTTGTTTCGTCGGGAGCTACAAGTCCACCACGTGCACCCATTTCAATACTTAAGTTACAGAGTGTCATACGTTCTTCCATCGACATACTGCGAATAGCTTCACCTGCATATTCAACGAAGTATCCGGTAGCTCCTCCTGTTGTCAGTTTAGAGATCATATACAGGGCAAGGTCTTTTGCAGTAACTCCTTTTCCTAATTTTCCGTTGAATGTGATACGCATTGTTTTCGGACGCAACTGTAGAATACATTGAGTAGCAAGTACCATTTCTACTTCACTGGTTCCGATACCAAATGCGATGGCTCCGAATGCACCGTGAGTGGATGTGTGGCTGTCTCCACAAACAATGGTCATGCCCGGTTGTGTAAAACCGTTTTCAGGCCCGATGATATGTACCACTCCATTCTTTTTATTTCCCAGGGCATACAATGTAAGGCCAAACTCCTGAGCATTTTTGGATAGTGTATCCAATTGATTTCTTGAAATAGGATCTTTCACCGGTTGATCCTGATCTATTGTAGGCGTGTTATGATCTGCCGTCAGCGTCGTTTTTTCGGGGCGATATACTTTCAGCCCTCTAGCCCTAAGTCCATTAAATGCCTGAGGGCTTGTAACCTCGTGGCAAAAATGACGGTCAATATATAACTGTGTAGGGCCATCCTCTACAGAAGATACGACATGGGCATCCCAAATTTTGTCGAATAAAGTTTTCATACCTAAAATTCTATTTTTGTTGATTCAATTTTTTAATTAATTTTTTGCCCAAATTTTGTCCCGGGACTTCAATCATTCTATATGTGACACTGGATATTGCGAAGGCAATTGTTGCCACCACAATATACATGAGTATAAAATTCAAAAATGCTGTAGCATAGTTATCCACTTCTATAATACGGTCAAACTCAAACCTGTTAAAAAGATAGATTACTACAAAATGCACCAAATACATGCTGAAACTTACCTTCCCAATCTCAGACAAAAAACGATTGGAAAATAGCTTGAAATTATATTTAGTTTGAATTATCAGCAACATAAAGTATACCAAACTAAACATTATGTGCTTTGGAACGGCTATATAACAAAAGACAAGTATGAGTACAGCTGTGTATATCCATGTTGCCGGTTTGATATTATGCTCATCCCGGTTCAGGAAAAAATATGCCAGTATTCCTAAGGGAAAAACAGGCAACTGCACAAAAAAGTTATATTCGTGAAAATATGGGTATATTGTATACATCCTTATAAGAGGATCAACAATAATAGCCAAAGTCAATGTTGATAAAAATAATAACAAGGCTGAATTTACAGTTTTTACCTTACTGCATATAAAAGGCAACAGAAAATAAAATAGAAATTCCACTGATATTGACCAACCTCCGGGTACATAGTTATTTGTATATTCAGGAATAAGTGAATGGGTAAAGAATATATTGCTTAACATAGACCGTAACGGAATAGCCGAAAAATCAGGATTAACAAAATTAAATTGCAAGTATTTATCCAATGTAAAATAAATTATAGCAATATAATACATTGGTGCTATCCTGAAAAAACGACGAATAAAAAAGCTTCGGTTTCTATGAGGTTCATCCAACCTGTTATAATGTGACATTGTCAACGTATAAGCGCTGACTATAAAAAAAAGCTGAACTCCATATGCTCCATTTCCGATAATATCTATCAACAGTCCTTGTGGAAAATAATCAAGCATATTATCCAACACTATACCAACATGAACTAGCACAACCATGAGAATAGCTATTCCACGCAGACTATCGATATATTCGTATCTTTTTGGCTCCATATCTAGTTCTTGTAGCCTTATTTTATAAATTTATTCACGGCATTGATAAATGCTTCTGCTGAGGCGGCTATAATATCCGTATTAGCCGAAAAACCATAATAAACCGCTCCATTGTGTTCTACTTGCATATGCACTTTACCGGTATCATCGCTACCTCTGTTAATTGCCTGTATAAGAAATTCTTCGATAACAGTTTCTCTTCGTATAATTTGTTTGATCGCTTTTATAGCGGCATCTACAGGGCCGTTGCCCGACGCCGACGATTCGAATTTCTCCCCTGCGATATCCATTCCTACACTGGCCACACTGCGAATACCAATACCGGAGGTAACCTGAAGATAATCGAGTTTGATGCGATGCATTTTTGTGGTTTCTTTTCCGGCCAGAATCAGAATATCTTCGTCTGTGATGTCTTTTTTGCGATCGGCCAAATCAAGGAAACGCTGATATAATTCTGCTAATTGGCCTTCGTTTACTTTGATACCTAACAGGTTCAACCTGTTATTTAATGCAGCACGTCCGCTACGGGCTGTAAGCACAATGGCATTATCGTCTATGCCAACATCTTTCGGATCAATGATTTCGTAGGTCGATAAGTGTTTCAATACCCCGTCCTGATGTATCCCCGAGGAATGAGCGAATGCATTCCGACCGACAATCGCCTTGTTGGGCTGCACAGGCATGTTCATTAAGCTCGAGACCATTCTGCTAGTCGGATATATTTTTTTTGTATTTATATTTGTTTCTATATCCAATTCTTTGTGACTTCTTATTGCCATTACCACTTCTTCCAGAGAGGTGTTTCCTGCACGTTCACCTATTCCGTTTATTGTGACTTCTACCTGTCGTGCTCCGTTAAGCACTCCCATGATTGAATTGGCTGTTGCCATTCCCAAATCCTGATGGCAGTGTGTAGACAGAATAGCGTTTTTCATATCCACATTATCTATCAGATATTTTATTTTAGCTCCATATTCCGTCGGAAGACAGTATCCTGTGGTGTCAGGAATGTTTACAACCGTGGCACCGGCATTTATCACAGCTTGCACTACACGAGCCAGATAAGCATTGTCGGTACGGCCAGCGTCTTCAGCATAGAACTCAACATCTTCGACAAAGCGTTTAGCATATTTTACGGCAGCAATGGCACGTTCAATGATTTCATCCTGTGTTGAATTGAATTTATGCTTGATATGATACTCCGATGTACCTATCCCGGTGTGTATCCGTTTCTTTTTAGCATATTTAAGGGCCTCCGCTGCCACTTCTATGTCTTTCTCCACAGCGCGGGTAAGGGCACAAATGGTAGGCCAAGTCACGGCTTTAGATATTTCAACCACCGAATTGAAATCTCCCGGGCTGGATACCGGAAAACCCGCTTCGATGACGTCAACACCGAGCGATTCGAGAGCTTTGGCTACTTCTATTTTCTCGATTGTGTTCAACTGGCAACCTGGTACTTGCTCTCCATCTCTCAATGTGGTGTCAAAAATAAATAACTTGTCCATAACTTTTTTCTCAATTGAATTACAAAAAAAAAAAAAAAAACCTTTCTCATCTGCAGCGAGTG
>RRZU010075136.1_pt1 | contig 11763 bp, 10 predicted proteins | sample 2165561 | NCBI WGS metagenome assembly RRZU01 (sample SAMN10456909, study PRJNA506462) | wastewater metagenome | isolation source: wastewater sludge | place: USA: Moscow, Idaho | reverse complement strand
TCCGGACCCGAGATCCTCGCCTTGGCGCGGGAGTACCTGGCCCCGCTGCAGGACGCCGAGGTCGACACCCTCATCCTGGGCTGCACGCACTATCCGCTGCTCACCGGCGTGCTCGGCTACGTCCTCGGTGACGGCGTGACCATGGTCTCCTCTGCGGAGGAGTCCGCGAAGGAGGTATTCACGACGCTCACCGACCTGGGCCTGGTGCACGAACGGCCGCGCCCGGTGACGCGCCGGTTCCTCACCACGGGCAGCCCCGCGATGTTCGAGGGGGTGGGGCGCCGCCTCATGGGAGGCTTCGTCGAGGGCGTCGAGCAGGTCGCACCGGCTACTCTGCGGGCATGACTACCGCTCGCGCCGATGGGCGCGCCTTCGATCAGCTCCGCGACGTCCGCATCACCCGCAACTGGCTCGATCATGCCGAGGGTTCGGTGCTCGTGGAGTTCGGCCGCACCCGGGTGCTGGTGGCCGCGTCGGTGACGCCGGGGGTGCCGCGCTGGCGCAAGGGGAGCGGGCTGGGCTGGGTCACCGCCGAGTACGAGATGCTGCCGCGGGCCACCCACACCCGCTCGGATCGCGAGTCACGCCGCGGCAAGATCGGCGGTCGCACGCATGAGATCTCCCGGCTGATCGGCCGCGCCCTGCGCGCCGTCATCGACTACGAGGCGCTGGGGGAGAACACCATCGTCATCGACTGCGACGTGCTGCAGGCCGACGGGGGCACGCGTACGGCGTCCATCACCGGCGCGTACGTGGCGCTCGCCGACGCGGTGGCCTGGCTGCGCGAGCGCAACCTGCTGGCCGGCGAGCCGCTGAAGGATTCGGTGGCGGCGATCAGCGTCGGCATCGTCGATGGTGAGATCGTGCTCGACCTGCCTTATGAGGAGGACTCGACCGCCGAGGTCGACATGAACATCGTGTGCACCGGCGACGGTCGCCTCGTCGAGGTGCAGGGCACCGCCGAGGGGGAGCCGTTCGACCGCGAACAGCTGTCGGCGCTCGTTGACCTGGGCCAGGCTGGCTGCGCGACGCTGGCCACGCTGCAGGCGCAGGCGTTGACGGGGCCGCGATGAAGCTGGCCCAGGCCCTCGCCGAGCGGGCCGCCGTCCAGACGCGGCTCGACGAGCTGAGTGGGCGACTGGCCGCATCGGCGCTGATCCAGGAGGGGGAGCGGCCCGTCGAGGATCCCCAGGTGCTGCTGGCCGAGGCCGAGCACTGCTTCGACCGGCTGACGCGCCTGGTGAGCGTCATCAACGCCACGAACGCCGCCACCGAGTTCGAGCCGGGCGTGACCGTGACCGCCGCCATCGCGCGTCGCGACACGCTGGCCCGACGGCGCCAGTTTCTGAGTGCCGCCGCCCAGGCGGCGACGCCCGGGAACCGGATGGGCCGCTCGGAGATCAAGTTCGTCCCGACGCTGGACGTCGCGGCCCTGCGCAAGCAGGCCGACGAGGCCGCCCAGGCTTACCGCCAGCTCGACGACCGGCTGCAGGCGCTGAACTGGTCGGTGGACCTGATCGAGTCGTAGGCTGCGACCACCAGGTTCCGGGTAGCCGGTACCCGCGCGGCAGCGAGCATCAGCCCGGGCGACCGAGGGTTCGTATCGGCCGCACTGTGGGCCCGATGGGCCGGGCCACCCTCACACGGGGCACGCCCAGCACGCACGACACGGGCACCAGGCAGGAAGCACCACGCATCACCGCGATGCTGGGTCGCGCGGGGAGGGTGGGTTCGGGGACTCCCCGGAACCTGGTGCTCAGTGCCGGGTCTTGGCCAGGACGCTGGGCCGCTCCAGGAAGCAGGCGGCCACCAGTCCGAGCGCCAGCACGGCGATGGGCAGCAGCATGGACTGCGCCATGGCCGCCGAGAACGGCGCGGCGACCGCCGCGGGCAGGCCGCCGCTCGCCTCGCCCAGACCGTCCTGGCCCGCGGGCATGAGAGCCGTGAGCCGTGACTGCATCAGGGCGGCGACCGCAGCGGACCCGATGACCGACCCGATCTGCCGGGTCGTGTTGTAGACGCCCGCGCCCGCGCCGGCCATCTGCGGGGGCAGGTTGCGGTTGGCCGTGGTGGACAGCGGACCCCACATGCCCGCCTGCCCGACGCCCATGACGGTCGCGGGCAGCAGGAACGCGAGGATCGGGGTGTCCGGGGTCATCCACAGCGCCCACCAGCTCAGGCCGACGAGGACGACCGCCAGGCCCGGCAGCAGGATGTAACGGGGGTCGGTGCGATCGAGGATGCGACCGAACACGGGGGCGAGCACGCCGGACAGGACCGCCGAAGGTGCGGTGATGAGGGCGGCCTGGGTCGGGGTGAGCCCCCGGCCGAGCTGCGCGAAGAACATCAGCGGCAGCGACATGCTGGTGACGGCGCAGCCGACGGCGGCGATACCGATGTTGGCGACGGCGAAGTTGCGGTCGCGGAACAGCTCCAGCGGGACGAGGGGTTCGTTGCGGGTGCGGGCCTGATTCCACACGAACACGACGGCCAGGATCAGGCCAGCGATGATGAGGCCCCACACGGAGATGGGCCCCCAGATCTGGCCCCAGTTGTACGCCTCGCCCTCCTGCAGCCCGAACACGATGAGGAACAACGCGGCACCGGACAACAAGACGCCGACGGTGTCGAAGCGGTGGGGATGAGTGGGGAGCGCGGGCACGAGGCGGACCGCGAGGAACCAGGCGACGACGCCGACGGGGACGTTGATGAAGAAGATCCATTCCCAGCCCAGGCCGTCGACGAGGACACCGCCGGCGATCGGCCCGACCAGCGTTGCGACGCCCGCCGTGGCGCCCCACAGGCCCATCGCGGCGCCGCGCTGGGTGGCTGGGAAGGTCCGGGTGATGACCGCCATGGTCTGCGGGGTCATCATGGCCGCGCCGACGCCCTGCAGGGCCCGGGCCGCGATGAGCAGCGGGAGGGTCCCGGACAGTCCGCACAGCAGCGAGGAGAGCGTGAAGACGACCAGTCCGTCCAGATAGATCCGCTTGGGTCCGAACCGGTCGCCGAGGCGTCCGGTCAGCAACAGGGGGACGGCGTAGGCCAGCAGGTAGGCGCTGGTGACCCACACGACGTTGTCGAGGTTGGCGGTGTGCGGATCAAGGGCTGCTTTGATGGCCGGGTTGGCCACCGACACGATGGTGGTGTCGAGCAGGATCATGAAGAACCCCACCACCAGGGCCCACAGCGCGGGCCAGGGGGACGCCGTCGGCTGTGCCGGCTCGGCCTGCTGTGGGGTCATCGCGTTCCTCTCGGGCGGCGCTGGCAGTGCCCGGACTGGGACGATGCTCGTCGCGACCCAGCGACGATAGCTTGCCTTTCAACCACCTTTGGGCGTGCGCGCGATGTGGGACGCGCCCGTGAGGGATTCTCCGCTCTGAACTCAGCCCCTAGTGGGGTGCTGGAACTCAGCCGGGCGTGAGGTGCTGGAGCTCAGCTTGTCGTGGGGTGTTGCGGGCGTGAGGCGGAGAGCCGGGCGGCGGCGTCGAGCGCCAGGGCGCCCCAGTCGCGGGCGGGACGGGCGTCCCAGCGCTGGAGCGGGACGGCCAAGGACACGGCGGCGATCACGTGACTGCGGGCGTCGCGGATGGGCGCGGCGGCGCACGCCAGGCCGGGGGTGGACTCTTCGCGCTCGTAGGCGACGCCGCCTGCGCGGGCCACGTTCAGGTCGGGCAGGAGGGCAGCCAGGGTGGCGTGGCTGTGCGGCGTCATCGTCGGCAGTGTGCCGTCGGGGTAGAGGGCGGCGAGCTGGTCGTCGTCGAGTTCGGACAGCAAGGCCTTGCCCAGGCCGACGCAACTGGCGGGCAGTCGTCGACCGATGGCGGAGGGGAGCTGGAACGGCTCGTTGCCGTCGACCTTGGCCAGGTAGAACACCTCGCTGCCCTGCAGCAGCGCCACCGAGCAGGTCTCCCCGGTCTCGAGGGCGACCGTGCGGGCCAGGTCGGTGGCCTCGCCGAGCAGATCGAAGCGCGACGTGTAGGCCTGGCCGAGCTCGACGGTCATGGCGCCGAGCCGGAACCGGCCCGCCTCGTCTCGTTCGAGATAGCCGCGGGAGGTGAGGGTGGTGAGCAGCTCATGGACGGTGGTGCGGGGCAGGTCGGTGGCCTGGCCGATGTCGGCGGCGGTCAGCCGGGCGTCCTTGCCGAGGAACAGCTCGACGATGTCCAGCGCCCGCATCACGGCTGGGGTGCGACGTGCCACGGCGGGCTCCTTTCGACGCCCCGAAGCCTAGTCGCTCCCGAATGGCTCGGATCGCTTGACAACACCCGTGAGTGAGTCCGATATTTAGAACCAACGTACGAGATTTCGTACACCGTGCAACGACGCAACGGAGGAGACGCATGGCCGTGAAGACCGCCATCATCGGCTCGGGCAACATCGGAACCGACCTGATGATCAAGATCCTGCGGGGCGGGGGTGATCTCGAGGTCGCCGCACTAGTAGGCATCGATCCTGACTCCGACGGCCTCGCGCGGGCTCGACGCCTCGGCGTCGAGGCCATCGACACCGGCGTGGACGGACTCATCGCCTCCCCGCTGTTCGACGACATCGAGATCGTCTTCGACGCCACCTCGGCCCGCGCCCACCTCTACGACGACGCAGCCCTGCGCGCCGTCAAGCCCGACATCAAGGTGATCGACCTGACCCCCGCGGCCCTGGGCCCGTTCTGCATCCCGGTCGCCAACCTGGACGCCGTCATCGAGGCCCCCAACGTCAACATGGTGACGTGCGGCGGGCAGGCCACCGTCCCGATCGTGCACGCCATCAGCGCGGTCGCCGAGGTGGCCTACGCCGAGATCGTCGCCTCGATCAGCTCGAAGTCGGCCGGCCCCGGCACCCGCGCCAACATCGACGAGTTCACCGAGACCACCGCCCACGCCCTGGAGGTGGTCGGCGGGGCCCAGCGGGGCAAGGCGATCATCATCCTCAACCCGGCGGAGCCGCCCGTGCTCATGCGCGACACCGTGTTCTGCCTCACGCGGGGGGCCGACCCGGACGCGATCCGCGCCGCCGTCACCCAGCGGGTGGCCGCGGTGGCCGCCTACGTGCCCGGCTACCGGCTCAAGCAAGACGTCCAGTTCGACGTCATCGACCCGGCCGCCCCGGTCACGCTGCCCGACGGGCGCACCTTCGACGGGCTGAAGGTCAGCGTCTTCCTCGAAGTGGAGGGGGCCGCCCACTACCTGCCCGCCTACGCGGGCAACCTCGACATCATGACCTCGGCCGCGGTGCGGACGGGGCAGGCCATCGCGGCGTCCCTGCTCGCCTCGGCCGACGACCGGCAGGAGGCCAGCGCATGAGCGGCTCGATCTTCATCTCCGACGTGACGCTGCGCGACGGCAGCCACGCGGTCGCCCACCAGTTCCCCCCCCAGCAGGTCGCCAGTATCGCGGGGGCGCTCGACGCCGCGGGCGTGGACAGCATCGAGGTCGCCCACGGCGATGGCCTGGCCGGATCCTCGGCCAACTACGGGTTCGCCCCGTTCACCGACCTGGCCAAGATCGAGGCGGCGGCCGGGGCGGTCGAGCGGGCCGCCATCGCCGCCCTGCTGATCCCCGGGGTCGGCACGATCGCCGAACTGCGCGACGCCCACAGCGCGGGCGCCAGCTACGTCCGCGTCGCGACGCATTGCACGGAGGCCGACGTCGCCGCCCAGCACATCGCGACCGCACGCGAGATCGGCATGAACACGGCAGGCTTCCTGATGATGTCCCACATGGCCTCGGTGGAGAAGCTCGTCGAGCAGGCGCTGCTGATGCAGAGCTACGGCGCGCAATGCGTCTACGTCACTGACTCGGCAGGCGCCATGACGACGCCGCAGTACGCCGAGAAGATCGCCGCCGTCCGGGACGCCCTCGACCCGGCCACCGAGGTCGGCGTCCACGCCCACCAGAACCTGTCGCTGGCCGTCGCCAACTCGGTTGCGGCGGTCGAACGGGGGGCCTACCGGGTCGACGCGTCGCTGGCCGGGCTCGGCGCCGCCGCGGGCAACACGCCCCTGGAGGCCTTCGTCGCGGTCTGCGACCGGCTCGGCTGGGAGACCGGCTGCGACGTGTTCGCCCTCGCCGACGCGGCCGACGACCTCGTCCGGCCGCTGATGACCAGCCCGGTCCAGGTGGACCGGGACACGCTCAGCATCGGCTACGCCGGTGTCTACGGCAGCTTCCTGCTGCACGCCCAACGGGCCGCCGCCAAGTACGGCGTTCCCACCTCCGAGATCCTGCTGGAACTCGGCTCCCGCGCCATGGTCGGCGGTCAGGAAGACATGATCGTCGACGTCGCGCTCGACCTGGCCCACTCCCGATCCCGTTCCGGCAACGCCGCCTGACTCGACAAGGAAAACAACCTCATGTCCTCCGACACCACCGCATCCGCGACACAGTCGTCGCGCGACGACCACGACGTCGAACTGATCGACAAGAGCACCCGCATGCGCGCCCTCATGGGCAGCGCGGTCGGCTCCGCCGTCGAGTGGTACGACTACTTCCTGTACGGCACGATGGCCAGCGCCATCTTCGGGCACCTCTTCTTCCCGTCCGACGACAAGTTCATGGAGACCGTGCTCGCGCTCGCGTCGTTCTCCCTGGCCTTCCTGGTACGTCCGATCGGCGGCATCTTCTTCAGCCACATCGGCGACCGGATCGGTCGCAAGAAGACCCTGGTGATGACGCTGTCCCTCATGGGTGTGTCCACCGCGGCCATGGGCCTGCTCCCCACCCACGCCCAGATCGGCGTGTGGGCCGGCGTCTTGTTGACGCTGCTGCGCCTCATCCAGGGGCTCGCGCTCGGCGGGGAGTGGGGCGGTGGCGTCCTGCTGGCCGTGGAGTACTCCCCACGCTCCAAGCGCGGCTTCTACGGTGCCGTCCCGCAGACCGGTGCCCTCTTCGGGCTGGCGCTGGGCAACCTGACCGTCACCGGGCTGGACGCGCTCCTGAGCGAGGAGCAGTTCCTGAGCTGGGGCTGGCGCATCCCGTTCCTGCTGTCGGCGCTGCTGGTGCTGCTGGGCCTGTGGATCCGCAACAAGGTCGACGAGACTCCCGCCTTCCGCAAGATCAAGGCCGAGCGCAAGGAGGTCAAGGTCCCGATCGTGGAGATCTTCAAGACGCAGTGGCCGTCCGTCCTCAAGGCCATCGGCGCCAAGTTCATCGAGACGTCGACCTTCTTCATCTTCGCCACGTTCGTCGTGTCCTACGCCATCAAGCTGGGCTACACCCGCAGCGAGGCGCTCACCGCGGTCCTGGTGGCCGCCGTCATCGCGATCCCGTGCATGCTGGCCATCGGGGCGCTGTCGGATCGCGTCGGCCGCAAGACCTTGTACCTGATCGGCACCGTGCTGGCCGTCATCTACATCGTCCCGTACTTCTGGCTGGTGAACCTGATGAACGTGCCGATCCTGGTGCTGTCCACCGTCGTCGGTTTCGGTGCCATCTGGTCGGTGTACGGCGCGCTGATGGGCACCTTCTTGGCCGAGTCCTTCACCGCCGACGTGCGCTACACCGGCATCTCGCTGGGCTACCAGGTGGGTGCGGCGCTGGTCGGCGGCACCGCCCCGCTGATCGCGACGGCACTGGTGGGGACGACGAACAACTACCCGCTGATCGGCATCTTCATCGGCTTCTGCGCCGTGGTGTCGTTCATCTCGGTGTGGTTCACCCGCGACCGGTCGGGGCAGGTGCTCGACTGACCTGTGGACGCGACCGTCTCCGGGCGGAGCGGTCCGTGCGTGGTGCCCGGTTCCTCGCTGAGGGGCCGGGCACCACGCTGTCCGAGCGCAGGGTGCTGCCGAACCGGATCGCGGGCCTCGCGTAGGGTGGACGCCATGCACCGCGTCGTCCTGGCTACCCACAACGGCAAGAAGCTCGCCGAACTGCGGCGGATCCTGGAGCGCGCCGGACTCGATGCCGAGGTCGTCGGGCTGGACGAGATCGGCCAATACGCCGAACCGGCCGAGACCGAACGAACCTTCGAGGGGAACGCGCTGATCAAGGCCCGCGCCGCCGCCGCCGCAACGGGTCTACCTGCCCTGGCCGACGATTCCGGGCTGGAGGTGGACGCCCTGGGAGGGATGCCGGGAGTCCGGTCGGCGCGCTGGGCGGGCGGGCACGGCGACGACGCCGAGAACCTCTCCCTCGTGCTGCGGCAGATCGACGATGTCCCCGATCCCGAGCGCAGCGCCCGGTTCGTGTGCGCGGTCGCGCTGGTGCTGCCGGGCGGCACCGAGCGCGTGGAGCGCGCCACCATGGAGGGCAGCCTGGCCCGCGAGCCCCGCGGCAGCAACGGGTTCGGCTACGACCCCGCCTTCGTGCCCGATGGCTACGAGCAGACCACCGCCGAGCTCGCGCCGCAGGCCAAGGACGCGATCAGTCACCGGGGCAAGGCCTTGCGCGCCATGGTCGCCCCGCTGGCGGCGGCGCTAGGGCAGGGCGAGCCAACGGAGGGCTCCGTCGTTCACGGGCCGGGCAACGAGGCCGACGCCCAGTACCTGGCGCTGCTGCGCCGGATCCTGGAGCACGGGGTGCGCAAGTCGGACCGGACAGGCACCGGGACGCTCAGCGTGTTCGGCCACCAGATGCGGTTCGATCTGGCCGCCGGGTTCCCGCTCCTCACCACCAAGAAGCTGCACACCCGGTCGATCTTCGGGGAACTGCTGTGGTTCCTGCGCGGGGACACCAACGTCGGCTGGCTGCACGAGAACCGGATCAGGATCTGGGACGAGTGGGCCGACGAGGCCGGCGACCTGGGCCCGATCTACGGCGCCCAGTGGCGGCGCTGGGCCGCCCCGGATGGCCGCCACATCGACCAGCTCGCCGCCGTCATCGATCAGCTGCGGGTCAACCCCGACTCCCGGCGACACGTCGTCGCCGCCTGGAATCCGGCCGACGTCGACGCGATGGCGTTGCCGCCCTGCCACATGATGTTCCAGTTCTACGTGGCGGACGGCCGGTTGAGCTGCCAGATGTACCAGCGCTCGGCCGACGTGTTCCTCGGCGTCCCGTTCAACATCGCCTCGTACGCGTTGCTGACGCAGATGATCGCCCAGGTCGTCGGACTGCAGCCCGGCGAGTTCGTCCACACGCTGGGCGACGCCCACCTGTACCTCAACCATCTCGACCAGGCTCGCGAGCAGCTCGCCCGGTCACCGCGCGCCTTGCCGACGCTGCGCCTCAACCCGGCGGTGACGCGGATCGACGCGTTCGAGCTGGCCGACATCGAGGTGGTCGGCTACGACCCGCACCCGACCATCAAGGCCCCCATCGCCGTCTAGCTCGGCGCCGCCGCGCGACCCGCAGCAGCAGGAGGAACCCATGCCCGTCATCGCCATCGCCATCGTCGCATCCACCGGGGTGATCGGTGACGGCACCCGGCAGCCGTTCGAGTACGCGGAGGACTGGGCGCGCTACAAGCAGGTCACCCGCGGGCACCCCATGATCATGGGGCGCCGCACCTTCGAGGCGATCGGCCGCTGGCTGCCCGGCCGCACCACCATCGTGATCACGAGCCACCCTGAGCGCATCGACCTGCCCACCGACGGCCGCGCCACCGGGCACGCGGTTACCAGCCTGGAGGAGGCGTTGGCGCTGGCCCGATCCCTGGACGACACCGTCTTCGTGGCCGGGGGCGGGGGCGTCTACGCCGAGGCGATGGCGCAGGTCGACGAACTGGACCTGACCGAGGTGCACCGCCCCGCCGAGGGCACCGTTCATTTCCCGCCGATCGATCCGACGGTGTGGCGCGAGACGCGCCGCGACCCGCGGGGCGAGTTCGACTTCGTCGGCTACGAACGCATCGTCTCGCTGCCGAGCACTCAGTAGCCGATCGACCAGCGGGTCAGCAGGCCCCGGGCGTATTCGGCCTGGCCCAGGTGCGCGACCGCGTCGTCGATCACGCTGATCAGGCGGGCGCCCCGCGTGACGGGCGGATCCCAGGAGGTGTCGACCACGTCGTCCAGCGCGGTGGGGGCCAGCGAGCGGAGGTAGGACCGCGTCGCGTCGGTGACGGCCGTGAGGTAGGCCAACAGCATGTCCGGGTCCTCGATCCGCAGCGCGGCGACCCGCTCGGGGGTGTCACCGAAACCGATCTCGTCCGGGCCACGGTGGACGCCGAGACGACCCGCCCAGGCGCCGCTGACCCAGATCTGCTCGGCACCCGCCAGCGCGGAGACCTGCGCGTCCTGCTGCCTGGCCGCGTGCCAGACCAGCCACGCGATCGAGTTGCCCTGGGCCCCGCCGGGGCCCCGGACCAGCGCGTTCAAGGCGTCCGGATCCAGGCCCCGCAAGGTGGTCCGGGCGGCGTCCAGCGGACGAGCGGCAGCATCGAGGAGGAGGGTGATCGCATCCATACCGCCGATGGTGGCACGCTCAGGTGACAAATCGGGGTGCGTCCGTGGCGGCTGCCACACTGGGGGGATGCAGGAGGGGAGCGGGCACCGGCGCGACGCCTCGATCCTGCATCTCGACCTGGACGCCTTCTTCGCCGCCGTCGAGCAGCGCGACAAGCCCTCCCTGCGCGGCAAACCCGTCATCGTCGGTGGCCTGGGCGGACGCGGCGTAGTGTCCACCGCCTCGTATGAGGCGCGTGCCTTCGGCGTCCACTCCGCCATGCCCATGCACGAGGCCCGACGGCTGTGCCCGCACGGCGCCTACCTGACCGGGCGTTTCGGTGTCTATCGGGAGGCCTCGGCGATCGTCATGGGCCTGCTGGCCGAGCTGTCCCCGCTGGTGGAACCGCTGAGTCTGGACGAGGCGTTCGTCGACCTGGCGGCGGGCCCCGTCGACGATGTCAGCCCCGACGCGCTGACCGTGCTGGCGCAGCGGCTCCGCGCCACGCTGACCGATCGCACCGGCGGGCTCACCGCCTCGGTGGGGGTGGGGACGAGCAAGTTCATGGCGAAGGTCGCCAGCGAACTCGCCAAGCCCGACGGCGTCCGCGTGGTCGTCCCCGGCACCGAACTCGAGACCATCGCCGACCTGCCCGCCCGCGCGATCCCCGGGGTGGGGCCCGCGACGATGGAGCGACTCACCCGCCTCGGCGTCACCACGATCGCCGACATTCGCGCGCTGAGCCGGGGCGAACTGCTGCGCGAACTCGGCAAGGCCCAAGGTGAGGCCGTCCACGCGCTGGCGTATGCGCGTGACACACGTCCGGTGGTGACAGGCCGTGAGGCCAAGTCGATCAGCATCGAGGACACGTTCGAGGGTGACGTCACCGACCGGGCCGAACTGGACGCCGTGATCGAGCGCGACGCCCGCCTGGTCACGATGAAGCTTGCCGGGCAAGGGCAGTTCGCCCGCACGATCACGCTGAAGGTCAAGCGTCCCGACTTCACGATCCTCTCCCGCAGCCTCACCCTGCACGGGGCGACCGACCGGGCCGACACGGTCGCCAGGATCGCTCGCTCCCTGCTCGACGGCATCCCCATCGAGACCGGCTTCCGGCTGTTGGGGGTCGGGGTCGCCGGGTTCACCGAGGCAGCTCAGGAGGAACTGTTCGAGCCGGACGCCGCTGGCGCCACCGTGACGTCGATCGCCACCAGCGAGACCACGACGGGCGAGGGCAGCCTGCGACCGCGCTGGGTGCCGTCGTTCACCCCTGGTGCCGACGTGGAGCATGACGCGATGGGCCGCGGCTGGGTGTGGGGATCGGGTCTGGGACGGGTCACCGTCCGGTTCGAGACCGCCGAGACCGGACCGGGCCCGGTGCGCACCTTCGCCCTGGACGACCCGGCCCTGCGTCTGGTTGCGGCCACCACGCCCGTCGAGT
>RRZU012449080.1_pt1 | contig 11765 bp, 8 predicted proteins | sample 2165561 | NCBI WGS metagenome assembly RRZU01 (sample SAMN10456909, study PRJNA506462) | wastewater metagenome | isolation source: wastewater sludge | place: USA: Moscow, Idaho | reverse complement strand
CCCGAGCGGATCATGGGCGAATACCTGCGGCTGCGGCACCGACTCGTGCCCTACCTGCACACGATGAACCGCCGCGCCCACGAGCTCGGCGAGCCGCTCGTGCGGCCCGTCTACCACTCCCATCCGTGGGACGACGCGGCCTACGAGGTGCCCGGCGAGTTCACCTTCGGCACCCAGCTGCTCGTCGCGGCGATCACCGAGCCGGTGGAGCGTGAGCTCGGGCTCGCCGGGGTCGACACGTGGCTGCCGCCCGGTGAGTGGCTCGACCTCTTCACCGGACTGCGCTACCGAGCCGGCGACGGGGGCCGCCGGATCCGGATGCATCGCACGCTCGAGGGCAATCCGCTCCTGGCTCGCGCCGGCGCAGTCCTGCCACTGGCGGGTCGCGGTGACGACGAGCCGGTCGGCGTCGACAACCCCGCGCACTTGCAGGTGTGTGTCGTCGCCGGAGACCCGGGCGTCGGCGCCGGGGGTGAGCCCGGCTCGGCGACGACCGAGTTCGTGGTCGCCGAGGACGGCGACGACGAGCGCGTCGCTCGGACGCCGCTGCGCTTCGACGGTCGCCGGATCGTCATCGGCCCGACCGTCTTCGACGCCGACCGCGACGCGTCCTCGGGCGGCGCGGGTGGCGATAGCGATGGGAACGGGGATGGCGCGGGCGATGGCGATGGCGATGGCGAGGGCAGGGGCCCGATCACGACCGGCGCGAGGGCAGCGGGGGTACTGGCCGCGGGCCGGCTGGGTGGCCGCCGCGTCATCCCCGCGGAGCGCACCTGGGACGTCGTCGTCTTCGGTGCCTGCGGCGTGACGGGCGCGAGCATTCAGGTGAGCCGCGGGGGCCTGCAGGGCGGTGGCCTGAGCGGGGCGCTGCGGCGCGTCGAGGCCCGCGAGGCCAGCGCGGGCCGCGTACTCCTCGAGATCGGCGCCCTCGAGCCGGGTCAGACGGCGACGGTGACGCTCCAGGGCGACGCGACGCCGGCGGACAACGACGTGCTCGCGCGAGCGGTTCGCCTGCTCGACGACGCGCAGCTCGACTACCGGCTCAAGGCCCGGGTCGCCGAGGCGCTCGAGCGCGCGGCCGACCCGCGCGACGGGTTGCTCGAGGTGGAGGCGCTGCCGACCTCACCGTCGCTGCGCCGGGCGCTGGCCGAGATCGTCCTGGCCGGCTGAGTTCGCGGCCCGGGCGCTCGCGGGCTGTCGCGCGCCACCCGAGACGAGCGCGACGTGACGCACACGCGAAACCGCCGCCGGGGGAGACGAACTCATCCGGCGGCGGCTGCGAGGGGGAGGGTGATGCTCAGGCGATCCCGAGGTGGGCGCGGGCGCGAGCGGCGCGGCGCGGGGTGGCCAGGCGGGCCGACTCCTCGATGAAGGCGCAGAACTCGACGGCGCGCGCGTCGACGAATTCCGGGCCGCCGCGCTGGCCGAGACCGTCGGTGAGGATGCGCAGCGTGCGGGCCTCAGGCGTCGCGACGCACAGGAGCACGTCGCCGACGGAGAGGCGCTCGTCGACCGGCTCGCGCAGGATCGCGGTGAACGGCCGCTGGCGCATGAGGTGCTGGTAGCGGATCCAGCGCGAGTGGTGCGGGTCGTCGCGCGGCATATCCGACTCCAGGCACGGCTCGCCGGTGCCCGCATGGCAGATGGTGCACGGCACCCGCTGCGCGAGATCGTGCGGCCCCAAGGCGATGTGCCGTGGCGCCCCTGCGTCCAGGGTTGCGGTCATGGCGGTCATGGTCTTGTCCCTTCATTGGTCCCTCGCCCGCGCGTCGAACGCGAGTCCGTTTCCCCCGACCCCCGTGCTGATCCAACGTGACCCATCGTGGCATCACAGTCTTCCTATCGTCCTATCGGTCGCGACGACACCTGTGGATAGTCAAGACTGAGTCAAGTCGGTCAGGATTTGGCAAAGTTCGTGACCGCGCTCACCCGTTTGGGGGCTGTCGTCGCAGGTAGAACGGCTGCCGGATGACCTGCGTCACTCAGATTCGCCTCAGCCCGAGTCCAGTCCTGGATGGCCGGTCGCGCTGCGGCACAGCGTTATCACATCTTGTCCAGAGGCTGCGGCGGCGCCTGGACCGCGATTGCCTCGCGATGCCGAGGACGCGGAGGCCCCGTTGGTAAATACTGGCGCCATGACGGACCCTCGCCTCCCCGACACTGACCCCGACGCCCCGACCTTCAGCCCGACCGAAGGGCAGCTCCCGCCCGCTGGGCAGGGCGCGACCGGATCGGAGGCCGGCGTCCATACCGGCGGGGATCGGGCCGACGGACAGCGTCCCGATGGCGATCGGATCGACGCGACGGACGCGCACGGGACGGCGGCCTACGCGCCGCTCATCGAGGACGTCGTGCAGCTCGCGAACCGCTGGGCCCGCGCGACCGAGGAGGGCCAGACGAAGGCCGAGCGCGCCACGACGGGCCAGCTCGCCGCCCTCGTGCGCAACGAGGCCGGCCTCGACCTCGCGGTCCGCTTCGTCGACCGCGTCGCCCGCCCCGAGGACACGACCGTGGCAGCCCGCGAGCTCGGCAAGCTGTCGACGAAGAACGCCTCGGGCTTCCTCGGCGGCATCGACCGCGCGATGCTCGGCCTCGGCGCCCTCGTCGCGCCGCTCGCCCCGCCCGTCGTCGTGCCGCTCGCGCGGATGCGACTGCGCCAGATCATCGGTCACCTCGTCGTCGACTCGAACGACCCGGCGCTCGGCAAGCACCTCGCCAAGGCCCGCAAGGAGGGCTTCCGGCTCAACGTCAACCTCCTCGGCGAGGCCGTGCTCGGCGAGGCCGAGGCCGCCTCCCGCACCGAGCGGGTCGGCGCGATGCTCGCCCGGCCCGACGTCGACTACGTCTCGATCAAGGTCTCCTCCCTCGTGAGCCAGATCATCACGTGGGATCACGACGGCACCGTCGAGCGCTGCCTCGACCGCCTGCGCCCCCTCTACCGCACGGCCCGCAGCAAGTCGCCGCACGCCTTCGTCAACCTCGACATGGAGGAGTACCGCGACCTCGACCTCACGATGGACCTCTTCATGCGGCTGCTGTCGGAGGAGGAGTTCAAGGACCTCGAGGCCGGGATCGTGCTGCAGGCCTACCTGCCCGACGCCCTGCCGGCGATCGAGGAGCTCGTCGAGTTCGCCCAGAAGCGTCGGGCCGCCGGCGGCGCGGGCATCAAGATCCGCCTCGTCAAGGGCGCCAACCTGGCGATGGAGCACGTCGAGGCAGCGGTGCACGGCTGGGCGCTCGCGCCCTACGGCAGCAAGCCGGAGGTCGACGCGAACTACCTGCGCTGCGTCGAGCGCGTCCTGCGGCCCGAGCTCGCCGGGGCGGTCCGCCTGGGCGTCGCGAGCCACAACCTCTACGACGTCGCCGCCGCCCACCTGCTCGCCCAGGCCCGCGGGGTGAGCGACGCCCTCGACATCGAGATGCTCCAGGGCATGGCGCCGGCCCAGGCCCGCGCCGTCAAGGCCGACGTCGGCACCGTCCTGCTCTACACCCCGGTCGTCGCGCCGGAGGACTTCGACGTCGCCGTCTCCTACCTCATCCGCCGCCTGGAGGAGAACGCGCAGAAGGAGAACTTCCTCTACGCGATCTTCTCGGGCGAAGACGGCATGGCCGACCCGGGCAGCCCGGCGATGGTCGACCAGGAGCAGCGCTTCCGCGACTCGGTCGCCGCGATCGACACGACCCGCGTCGGCCCGTCCCGCAGCTTCGAGCGGCCCCGCATCCCCGACACCTTCGACAACACGGCCGACTCCGACCCCTCCCTGCCGGGCACGCGGGCGTGGGCGCGGGCGGCTCTCGATGCGCCGGAGCGCGAGCTCACCTCACCGGTGCTGCCCGACCCGGGTGCCGTCGACGCGGCCGTCGCCCGCGGCGTCGCGGCGAGTCAGGCCTGGTCGCAGATGCCGGCGGGTCGGCGCGCGGAGATCCTGCGCGAGGCGGCCCGCCACCTCGAGGAGCGGCGCGGCGACCTCGTCACCGTCGCGGCCCACGAGGGCGGCAAGACGATCGAGCAGTCCGACCCGGAGATCTCCGAGGCGATCGACTTCGCGCGCTACTACGCCGACCGGGCGCTGGAGCTCGAGCCGGCCGGGAGCCTGCACACCGACGGCGGCCGCTTCGCTCCGGGGCGCCTCGTGCTCATCACCCCGCCGTGGAACTTCCCCGTCGCCATCCCGATCGGCGGGGTGCTCGCCGCGCTGGCCGCCGGGTCGGCCGCCATCATCAAGCCCGCGCCGCCGACCCCCGGCTGCGTCGAGGTCGCCTGCGAGGCGGTGCACGCAGCCCTGGCGGCGGCCGGCGCCGACCCCGACGTCCTCCAGGTCGTGCGCACCGACGAGGGGGAGGCGGGCCGCGCGCTCGTCGCCCACACCGACGTCGACACGGTGATCCTCACCGGCGCGAGCGACACCGCGCGCCTCTTCGCCGGCTGGCGCGCCGACCGCGACCCGGCCACCGGCGGCCCCCGCGTCTACGGCGAGACCTCGGGCAAGAACGCGCTCATCGTCACGCCGGCGGCCGACCTCGACCTCGCCGTCGCCGACCTCGTGAAGTCCGCCTTCGGGCACGCGGGACAGAAGTGCTCGGCCGCCTCGCTGGCGATCCTCGTCGGCTCGGTCGGACAGTCCGAGCGCTTCCGCCGTCAGCTCGTCGACGCGGTTCGCTCGCTGCAGGTCGGCTGGCCGCAGCACCTGTCGACGTCGATGGGCCCGGTCATCGAGCCGCCGGGGGAGAAGCTCCTGCGTGCCCTGACGACCCTGGAGCCGGGCGAGAGCTGGCTCGTCGAGCCGCGCCGCCTCGACGACACGGGCCGCCTCTGGTCGCCCGGCCTCAAGGACGGCGTCGCGCCGGGCTCGTTCTTCCACCTCACCGAGGTCTTCGGGCCGGTGCTGGGCCTCATGCGCGCCGACTCCCTGGAGGAGGCGATCGCGCTGCAGAACGCGACGGCCTACGGCCTGACCGGCGGGCTGCACAGCCTCGACCAGGGCGAGATCGACACGTGGATGGATCGGGTCGAGGTGGGCAACGCCTACATCAACCGGCACATCACCGGCGCGATCGTGCGGCGCCAGAGCTTCGGCGGCTGGAAGGCCTCGGTCGTCGGGCCGGGTGCCAAGGCGGGCGGCCCGAACTACGTCGCCCAGCTCGGCACGTGGACCTCCGACGGGCTGCCGACCCGGCTCGCCGACGCGGCCGACGCCCCGCGCCGCGCGCTGCGTGAGCTCCTGCCGCTCCTGCAGGACCGCACCGAGCGGACGTGGCTGCGCGCCGCTGTCGGCAGCGACGCCTACGCGTGGGAGCACGAGCTGGGCCGCGAGATCGACGACTCCGATCTCGTCGTCGAGACGAACGTCTTCCGCTACCGGCCCTACCCGCTCGTCTGGGTGCGCACCGCGCCGGACTGCCGCCCCGTGCAGCTCTACCGCGTCGTCCTCGCGGCGCTCGCGGTCGGAGCCGACGTGCGGATCAGCCTCGACCCGAGCACGAGTGCCGAGCTCAAGGCCCTCGACGGCCGCGACGAGGAGACGACGACGGGGCTGCGCACCCTGGCCCGCTACGTCGACCGCGCCGAGACCGACGCCGACTTCGTCGCGCGCGTCGACCGCGGCGAGGTCACCGGGCGGATCCGGCTCGTGGGGCGCAACGACGCACTGGCGCGCGAACTCGCCGAGGAGGACGTGACGCTCCTGGCCGGCGAGGTGCTCGCGACCGGGCGCCGCGAGCTGCTCACGATGCTGCGCGAGCAGGCGATCAGCCGGACGATGCACCGCTTCGGCCACCTCCCGCCCACGCACGCCACGGTCGGCTGAGCCGCGCGCTCGGCTGTCGTCGTCGCTGCTCGTGTCGTCGCCCGCATCTCTTGGGCGACGACACGAGCAGCGACCGTGCGCCCTGACGGGCGCGGCCGCTGCGGCGGGCGTGAGAGCCTGAGTCGGTGACGACGGTCCCCGACTTCGATCGGATGTATGCCAGCGACCCGGACCCGTGGCAGGTCGCGACGAGTTGGTATGAGCGGCGCAAGATCGACATCGCGCTCGCCTGCCTGCGTCGCCCCCGCTACCGATTCGCCTGGGATGCGGCGTGCGGCACCGGTGACCTCGCGGCGCGGCTCGCGGACCGCTGCGACGCCGTGCTCGCGAGTGACGCCTCGGCGCAGGCCTGCGCGCTGACCGCGGCCCGTTGCGCGCAGGTGCCGCAGGTGCGGGTCGAACAATCGGCGCTGCCGGCGCTCCCGGCCGGGCTGCAGGCCGGGCCGCGTGTCGGGCCTGGGCCCGATCTGGTCGTGCTGTCCGAATTTCTCTATTACCTCGACGACGAGGCGCGGGCCCGCACCGCTGCCCGCGTCGCCGACGTGGCGGCCCCGGAGGCCGACCTGCTCGCCGTGCACTGGACGCCGCAGCCGGAGGACGCCCACCTCTCCGGGGTGCGTGCCCACCGCGAGCTCGACGACACCCTGCGTGCCGGTGGATGGGGGCGCCTGGTCTCTCATCAGGACACCGAGTTCGTCCTCACGCTCTGGTCGCGCGACCTCCCGACGCAGATCGGCCGCTGAGCGCTCCCTCGACCCGCCCGTGACCGACGGGTGATCGACCCGTGACGCGCGCCACAGGTCCGCAGGCGCGGTGCCGATGGGAGGGTATGGCCCACTGTGCGGCCCTGCTGTCCACTCTGAAAGGGTGGGGTGTGCAGGACCACACGGATTCGCTACGATCCGGTGCCACGATTTAGCCGCGCTCAGGGGCGCGAGACGTCATGGCCGGGACGGGTGTTCCGGTGCAGGCTGACGACAACGGCGACGGAAGGCTGACATGACCTTCGACAGAGGTTCAGGTGCGGTGCTCGATCTCACGGAGTCGGACGCCCCCGCGTCGGCCCGCGGTGACGTCACGTCTGGGCGGGCATCAGGGGCCACTTCAGAGGCAAGCTCGGACACGGCGGTGCGATCGCCCTCCGAGCGCTCGGGGGCGCGTGAGGGTGACGGGACCCGCACCGTCCGGCTCTGCCACCAGCTGCTCGCCGTCCGCGAGGCTCGCGCCGCGATCGTCGCCGATCTGCACCAGCGCGGCATCGGCCCCGAGATCATCGACGAGGCCGAGTCCGTCGTCGCCGAGCTCGTCGGCAACGCGATCCGGCACGCCCGACCGCTGGCCGACGGCTGCGTGCGGGTCCGCTGGAAGGTCAAGGCCGGCGCCGTCGAGGTCGAGGTGCGCGACGGGGGCAGCGACACGATGCCCCGCCCGGCTCGCCCCTCGCCGCTGGCCCTGAGCGGTCGCGGCCTGCGCATCGTGCGGAGCATGGCCCACGAGTGGGGCGTGCTCGACGAGGGCAACGGGCGCACCGTGTGGGCCGCGCTCGGCGGCCCGTCGCGTCGCCGCGCCGGCTGACCAGCGCCGACACCCCGCCTGCGCTGACCCGCGCTGACCCCGCGCTGGGCTGTGCCGGCCTGCGCCGACCGGCGTCGACACCCCGACACGGGGCGGGCGACGCCGGCTTGTCGGTGCCGGGCTCTAGGGTTTGGGCATGGGTAAGGCGTCGCGCAGAGCGCGGAAGAACGAGGCACGCAGCACCGGCACGGGCACGAGCGGCACGAGCGGTTCCGGCACGGCGAAGGCGGTGCCGGCGCCCTTCGTCGGGCGCCCCTTCGAGGGCCTGCCGGGGGAGAGCGACTGGGTCGCGCTCCGCGAGATCGTGCCGGCCGCGACGGCGACCGTCCGGCTGCGGCCCGACGCGGGTGACATCGCGCGGGCCGCACAGCAGGCCGGTGGATTCCCGGGTGCCCTGGGCGAGGCGGAGGTCTCGCTGCCGGAGCAGGTGACGATCACGACCGTGCTGCCGATGGCGTGGCCGGCGCTGCACCGCGCCGACGGCGTCCGCTTCGTCGCGCTGCAGTCGGTGGCCGCCAGCGGCGATGCCTCCCGCGATCTCGCGCTCGCGCTCGTCGGTGTCGCGGCCACGCCGCCCGGCGGGCCGGTCGCCTCGATCCCGCAGGCCGTCGCGGCGACCCCGCGCCTGCAGGACCTGCTCGACCTCGACGCACCCTTCGACGTGACCGTCCACGACGGCTTCGACTACTGGATCGCCGACGACGTGACGCTCGACGCCGAGGGCACCGCCTCCCTCCAGCAGGCGAACGAGTCGATCATCCCGACCGCGGCCCTGTCCGCCGCCCCCTCGGCGTACTGGTGTCGCGTCGGGGAGCGGACCCACCTGCGCTGGATCCTGTCCGACGACGAAGACGCCGCGACCGCCGCGCTCGCGCGGCTCCACGCGCGCGGCGAGCTCGCGGGCGAGTCCGGTCTCGGCCCGGGCACCCGCTTCCTCGGCGCCTTCCGCGCCGGGGGACTTCTCGCGCCGGTGTGGGATCTCGACCCCGCGCTCGAGGCGGCCGACTACGAAGACGCCCTGGCCTCCCTCGCACCGCGCTATGCCGAGGCGCTCGCCGACGAGAGCCCGCTCGACGCGGCGGAGCGACGCTCCCGCGCCGGTCTCGTGAGCCGTCAGCTCACGCTGCGCTGATGACCCAGACCCACACGTCGGCCCCCGTGGCACCGGGGGAGCAGGCGCCCGCGATGCGGCGGATCGGCTTCCTCGGCCCGGCCGGCACCTTCAGCGAGGTCGCGCTCCGCTCGCGCCCGGAGGCCGCGACGGCGCAGACTCTGCCCTACGGCTCGGTCGACGCGGCGCTGTCCGCGCTGCGGGCCGGTGAGATCGGCGGCGCGGTCGTGCCGATCGAGAACTCGCTCGAGGGCGGCGTGCCCGCGACGCTGGACTCCCTGGCCACCGGGGAGCCGCTGCGAGTCGTCGGCGAGATGGTCATCCCGGTGACCTTCGTGCTCGCGGTGCGCCCGGGCACCGGGCTGGGTGACATCACGGCGGTGAGCACGCACCCGCACGGCTGGGCGCAGGTCCGCCGCTTCGTCGCCGAGCATCTGCCCGACGTCGGCTACGTCCCGGCGACCTCGACGGCGGCGGCGGCCGTCGACCTCGCCGGCGGCGCCGACGCCTGGCACGCCGCGACGGCCTACCAGGCGGCGGTCTGCCACGAGATGGTCGCCGGCGACCACGGCCTGGACATCCTCGCGCGCGACATCGGCGACAACACGGCCGCCGTGACCCGCTTCGTGCTCGTCGCCCGGCCCGGGCCGCTCCCGGCGCCCACGGGCGCCGACAAGACGAGCGTCGTGCTCTTCCAGAAGCTCGACCACCCCGGCGGGCTGCTCGGCCTGCTCGAACAGTTCGCCGTCCGGGGCATCAACCTCACCCGCCTGGAGTCCCGCCCGACGAAGGAGTCGCTCGGGCAGTACTGCTTCTCGATCGACTTCGAGGGCCACCTGCGCGACGCCCGCGTCGCCGAGGCGCTCATGGGGCTGCACCGGGTGTGCGCCGACGTCCGCTTCCTCGGCAGCTACCCGAACGCCGACGGGCGCACCCCGGCCGTCGCCCCGGTCCACGACCGCAGCGCCTACACCGACGCCGCGACCTGGCTGACCGGCCTCGACCGCTGACGGGACGCGTCGGGCGGCCAGAGCAGTCGAAGGCCCAGAGCCGTCACAGACCCGGTCGGGGGCGGGAGCGCTCCGGCACGAAGGTCGACAGCAGCATCGAGATGAAGGACAGCACGAGGGCGCCGAGGATCGCGCTCCAGAAGAAGGAGTCGATCGAGAAGTCGAGGCCGAGTCCGCCGGCGATCCACGCGGTGACCGCGAGCATGAGCGCGTTGACGACGACCGTGAAGAGCCCGAGCGTCAGCAGGATGAACGGCAGCGAGAAGAACGTGACGATCGGCTTCATGAACGCGTTGACGACGCCGAAGACGACGGCCACGAGCAGGATCGTGACGAGCCGGTTCGCCAGGCTCGGGTCCTCCTCCCCGAGGCGGATCCCCGGCACGACGAGCGCCGTGAGCCACAGAGCGAGGGCGTTGAGACCGATTCGGATCGCGAGATTCCCCATGGCGCCCATCCTTTCACCCGAGCGCGCAGTGATCCCCAACCCCGACCACGGCGCCGAGGTGCAGACGTAAAGTTCCCCTCATGTCGACGCAGCCCTTGGACACCCCGCAGGATCCGACCCCGGACCAGGACCCCACGCGCCGCACCGAGCGTCCCGAGCGCCCCGTGCGATTCCGGGCCACGCTCGACGTCATCCCGGCGTACAAGCCGGGCAAGCCGCCGGCTCCGGTCGAGGGCGTCACGTCCTACAAGATGAGCAGCAACGAGAACCCGTACCCGCCGCTGCCCTCGGTCCTGCAGGCCGCCGCCGACGCGCTGACCTCGATGAACCGCTACCCCGACCCCTCGATCCACGACCTCACGCAGCGCCTGGCGACCGAGCTCGACGTCGACCCCGAGGCGCTCATCATCGGCAACGGCAGCTCCGGCGTGCTGTCCCAGATCGTCAATGCCTGCGTCGACGACGGCGACGAGGTCGTCTACGCGTGGCGCTCCTTCGAGCTCTACCCGATCTGCGTCGCGGCCGCCGGCGGTCGCTCGGTCCAGGTGCCGCTCACGGCAGACGGCCGTCATGACCTCACCGCGATGGCCGCCGCCGTGCGCCAGGCGACGCGCATCGTCATCGTCTGCACCCCGAACAACCCGACGGGCCCGTCGGTCGGCGCCCGCGAGCTCGAGGACTTCCTCGCCGCCGTCCCCTCCGACGTCCTCGTGCTCATCGACGAGGCCTACCTGGAGTTCGTCACGGCGAGCGACGCCTTCGACTCCCTCGCGGTGTGGCGCGCCCACCCCAATGTCGTCCTCCTGCGCACCTTCTCCAAGGCCTACGGGTTGGCGGGTCTGCGGGTCGGCTACGCCGTCGCGCACCCGCACGCCGCGGCCGCCCTCGCCAAGCTCTCCCTGCCCTTCGTCGTGACGAACGTCGCCCAGCGCGCCGCGGTCGCGAGCCTGGACGCCCGCGGTGAGCTCGACGTGCGGGTCAAGTCCCTCGTCGCCGAGCGCGAGCGCGTCGTCGCCGGGCTGGCGGAGCAGGGCTGGGAGATCCCCGACGCGCAGGCGAACTTCGTGTGGCTGCCGCTCGGGCCCGACACGCTCGACTTCGCGCAGGCCGCGACGGCGCGGGGGCTCTCGGTCCGCCCGTTCCCCGGCGAGGGGGTGCGCGTCTCGATCGACGACCCGGCGGCGAACGACACATTCCTGCAGGTCGCGGCCGCCTTCCGGGCCGAGCGCGGCGACGGGGCCTGAGCGATCCCGGGCGAACCCGGCTCTCAGTCCTGTCGGTGCGGATCGCTCGGATCGCGCAGGGCGGTGAAATCGTCCTCCGGATCTGAGCCGTCGTAGAGCGGGTTCTGGTGCTCCAGGACGCGGCGCCACCACCCGATCGCGTAGCCGGTGACGGCGACGGCGAGGAGGGCGAGCAGGCCCGCGTCGGCGATCGGCTGCCAGCCGGCCATGCCGACCGACCCTTCGGAGATCGCGACGTCGATCCGGTCGCCGGGGCTCAGGGCGAAGATGCCGGGGTGTTCGAGCACGTCGCTGCGCGCGCGCCCGGCGTCGTCGGTGAAGCGGACGATGCACGCGGCCTCGACACCAAAGCCGCGCGGGCACGTCTCGACGACGGCCTGCGCGGTCTGGCGCGCACCGAGGACCGTCGCGCTGTAGCCGATGGCGGCGATGGCGAACTGCCACAGCAGGAGCGCCAACGTCGAGGTGAGCACGAGCGCCACGACCTTGAAGGGCAGCGTCTCGAGCACGCGCGTGCGCTCGCCCCGCCATTCGGGGGATCGCCCGCGCGGCGCATCGGGGTCGCCCGGT
>RRZU010965953.1_pt1 | contig 11766 bp, 10 predicted proteins | sample 2165561 | NCBI WGS metagenome assembly RRZU01 (sample SAMN10456909, study PRJNA506462) | wastewater metagenome | isolation source: wastewater sludge | place: USA: Moscow, Idaho | reverse complement strand
GAATCTGCACGGTGATTTGGCGCACGCGCCCTATCCGCTGCCCGAAATGTGGCAGCAAAAACTGGATGATTATTTTGCAGGCCGTCTGAAAAACTTTGCCCATCCCATTTCATCCAAAGGCACGCCTTTTCAGCAAAAAGTGTGGCAGGCAATTAGCCAAATCCCCGCCGGACAAGTGATGAGTTATCAAGACATCGCCCGCCAAATCGGCAGCGGCCCGCGCGCCGTGGGCGGTGCCTGCGGCAAAAACCCGCTCGCGCTGGTGGTGCCCTGCCACCGCGTAGTGGCCAAAAGCGGCCTCGGCGGTTTTTCCAGCGGCCAAGCGCACGCGCTCGACATCAAGCGCTGGCTGCTGCATCATGAAGGTGTCGACATCGAATAATTGGCTGTAACCTGTTTAAAAAACTCACGCCGTGCCATTTACAGCCGTTAAGCCAAGTAAAACAAGGCGGCAAGCAGCAGACAGTATGAATAAATATGAGCCGCACCCATATTCCGAGCAAATATTACTCTCAACGAAAATACACACAGGCTCCGATTTCAAATGAACGTTTAACTGCTCCACAACGCCTATTCAATTATGACCGATGATTTAACCGAACGCTTGCTCGAACACCTATGGCTGCAAGAGCGCCTGAGCCAAAACACCCTCGACGGCTACCGGCGCGACCTGGCTAAAATCGCCGCACGCTTGGAAACACAACAAACCGATTGGTATTCCGCCTCTCCTGCCGCATTGGCTGCCGCTATTTATTGCGCCGACGAACAAACCCGTTCGCAAGCCCGCGCCCTCTCTGCCTGCAAGCGCCTCTACGGCTGGCTGCTGGAAACCGGACAGCGCGCCGACAATCCCACCGAACATCTTAAAGCGCCCAAACAGGCACACACCCTCCCCAAGCTGATTACCGAAAGCCAGATCGATACCCTTCTGGCCGCACCGGATACCGGCACGCCACACGGCCTGCGCGATAAAACCCTGCTCGAATTTATCTATGCCACCGGCTTTCGCGTGAGCGAGGCCGTGCAGCTTAAAGTGAGCGAAATCAACCTGCAACGCGGCATTGCCAATACCATCGGCAAAGGAGACAAACAACGCATCGTGCCCATAGGCGCCGAAGCCGTTTACTGGATAGAACGCTACCTCGCCGAAGCCCGCCCCATGCTGCTCAAAGGCCGCATCGTCGACGAACTGTTTGTCAGCCAGAAGCGCACCGGTATCAGCCGCCAGCTCGCTTGGATGATTGTGAAACAACACGCCGAAACCGCCGGCATCCACAATCTCAGCCCGCACGGTTTGCGCCATGCGTTTGCCACCCACCTTGTCAACCACGGCGCCGATTTGCGCGTGGTACAAATGCTGCTCGGCCATGCCGATATCAGCACCACGCAAATTTACACCCACGTGGCCAACGAGCGCCTGAAAAGCCTCGTTGCTGTACACCACCCACGCGGTTAAGGCACATACGGCAAAGGCTGCCCGCAACGCTTTCAGGTAGCCTGGTTTGCATCGCGCCGCATAAAGGCTACCTGAAAATCTTTCCTGCTCTTCAACAATCTTTCGGGCAATATCCGCTACAATAAGCCATCAAACCACCTGTTTCCAACTGCACGATGAATCTCACCTCCCCGCCCTTTGCCCCGAAAACCCTACACACCCTGCAAGCGATCGGCATTGCCACACAAGACGATTTGCGCGCACACGGTGCCGTTGCCGTATTTTTGCTGCTCAAGGCTTCAGGACTCACCGTAACCCGCAGCACATTATGGCAGCTAGAAGCCGCTTGTCGCGGCATCAACGTAGAGGATCTGCACCAAGCCAACCGCACCGCTTTGCTCGAAGCCGTGCGCACACATCCGCCGGTAGATGTGTTTCCCGCGCCCTCGGCAATGGAAAACCATATGCGGCAAGCCTTACAACAAGCCGAACAGTCTGCCTCGCTCGGTGAAGTGCCGGTGGGTGCAGTGGTAGTACACGACAACCGCATCATTGCCGCTGCGCACAATACCTGTGTTTCCAGCCACAACATCAGCCGGCATGCTGAAATTGCCGCGCTGGCAGCGGCAGGTGCGGTGCTGGGCAACTATCGCCTCGACACTTGCGATGTTTACATTACACTCGAACCTTGCACCATGTGTGCCAGCGCTCTGATTCAGGCACGTATACGCCGTGTCATCTACGGTGCGCCCGAGCCGAAAAGCGGCGCGGCGGGCAGCGTGCTCAACCTGTTTGCCGACATCCGTTTAAACCGACACACCGCGGTTGCCGGCGGCATACTCGCGCCGGAATGCCGCGCCGTGTTACAACGTTTTTTCCAAAACCGTCGCTAAACGTTATGCTCCCGCCGGCACAATTTCCGGCCTTCATCCACCCTGTTTGGCATACCGGCAACATTCCCTTTCAGGCTCCCTGAAAAAAACGCTATAATCAAACAATCTATCACGCCCTCGAGCCGCGCTTATGAAGAGCCAATTTAAAAACATCGGCCTAGTTACCCGCCCGCAAACACCTCATATCCAAGAAAATCTGCACAAGCTGATTGAGTTTTTAGAAAGTGAAAACTTAACCATCTATCTGGATGAAGCCAGCGTCAGCGACGGCACCGCCCATGCCGATGATTTACAACACTGCCATATCGTCAACAAAGAAAACCTCGGTAAAAAATGTGATTTGGTGATTGTACTCGGCGGTGACGGCACCTTTCTTTCCGTGGCACGCAAGCTCGCCCCGTTCCGTGTGCCCATGATAGGCGTTAACCAGGGCCACCTCGGCTTTCTCACCCAAGTACAAAACGACGGCATGGTGGTTGGCCTGCGCGGCATGCTTACCGGTAAATATCTGCCGGAAGAACGCATTTTGCTCGAAACCTCGCTGGAACGTAACGGCGAAACCATCCAAAGCTCGCTGGCCTTAAACGATGTGGTCATTTCACGCGGCGGTGCCGGACAAATGATTGAATTTGAAGTGTTTATCAACCACGAATTCGTCTATACCCAACGCTCCGACGGTTTGATTGTGTCCACACCCACCGGCTCCACCGCCTATTCTTTGGCCGCCGGCGGGCCGATACTGCAAGCCAGCCTGCGTGCCTTCACGCTCGTGCCCATCTGTCCGCAATCCATGACCAACCGCCCCATCGCCGTGGCCGATACCTGCGAAATAGACATCCTCATCACCAAAGCCGGCGATGCCCGCGTCCATTTTGACGGCCAATCGTTTGTTGATATCGACAGCATGGACAAAATCAAAATCCGCCGCTACCGCCATCCCCTGCGCGTGTTGCATCCCACCGACTACCAATACTACAAAACCCTGCGCCAGAAACTTCACTGGGGCGAACAATTGGTTTAAACCGCAAAAAAGGCTACCTGAAACATTCAGGTAGCCTTTCAAATCCCTTATAATCAGCTTTTCGTTTTTCACTTTCAGCCAGCCTCAGGACATCCCATGCTTTTGGCCTTATCTTTGCGCGACTTCGTGATTGTCGACCAACTCAACCTCAACTTCCAAACCGGCTTCACCGTGCTCACCGGTGAAACCGGCGCGGGCAAATCCATCACCCTCGACGCACTCGGCCTGCTCTTGGGAGACAAGGCCGATTTCAGCCAAGTGCGCACCGGCGCCGCCGAAGCCCAGCTTTCCGCCCTGTTTAACCTTAGCAGCCTGCCCGCACTAAAAGCCCAATTGCACGAACAGGGCTTGCTTGAAGAAGATGCCGACGAATTATCCGTACGCCGCATTATTGATGCCAAAGGCAAAAGCCGCAGCTTCATCAACAATCAAACCGCCACGCTAACGCAGCTCAAACACATCGGCGAACAGCTCATCGACATCCATGGCCAAAATGCCCACCACTCGCTCAATCAAGAAAGTGCCCAGCGCCAACTGCTCGACGCCTTTTCAGGTAGCCTCAAGCTGGCGGACACCGTTAAACAGCAATACCAAAGCTGGCAGGCCGCCCAAAAAGCCCTGCACGAAGCACAAACCCAAGCCGAGAGCATCGCCATCGAACGCGAACGCCTCGAATGGCAGTTTAACGAGCTGCACTCATTAAACCTACACCGGGGCGAATGGGAAAACCTCAGCCACAGTCACGACAGCCTCGCCCATGCCACCGAGCTACTGCAGGCCGCCGAAGAAACCGCCGAAGCCATAGACGGTGACGGCGGCATGCAAAACCAGCTCTACCGCTGCCAAAAAACACTGCAAGCCCTCAGCAGCATCGAACCGCGCTTTGCCGAAAGCCTCAACATGTTTGCCAGCATCGAAGCAGAATTAAGCGAAGTGGCCGCCAATATGCGCGACGTAGCCGCCGCGGTGGAAATCAACCCCAACGAACTGGCCGCACAGGAAGAGCGTATGCAGGCATTAATGAGCATGGCGCGCAAATACCGCGTTGAGCCGGAAACGCTACCTGAAAAGCTCGCCGAAATCGATACACAATTGCACGATCTGCAAGCCGCCACCGATATTGCCGCGCTCGAACAAGCCCTCGGCCAAGCCGAAGCTATCTATATGGAAAGCGCACAGAAGCTGTCGGCACAACGCCGGCAAGCCGCCGCAAAACTCAGCGGCGAAACCAGCGAGCACATGCAGGAGCTGGCCATGAAAGGTGCTAAATTCCACATCGAGCTGCTCCCCGCCGCCCCTGCCGCACACGGCCTAGAGCAGGTGCAATATCAGGTGGCCGCCAACAAAGGCAGCCCGCTGCGCCCACTCAACAAAGTCGCCTCCGGCGGCGAACTCGCCCGCATCAGCCTCGCCCTGCAAGTGGTCACCAGCCAATACACCCACGTGCCCACACTGATTTTCGATGAAGTCGACACCGGTATCGGCGGCGGCGTGGCCGAAATGGTCGGCCGTGCCCTGCGCGCACTCGGCAAACAGCATCAAGTGCTGGCCGTTACCCACCTGCCGCAAGTGGCCGCCTGCGGCGAAAACCACTGGCAAGTGCACAAACACAGTGAAGGCGAACAAACTGTAAGTGAAATCCGCGTGCTCAACCCGCAACAACGCATCGAAGAAATCGCCCGTATGCTCGGTGGTGAAAAAATCACCCCCACCACCCGCCACCACGCCGCCGAGCTGCTGCAACTGGCTGCACAATAAACAGTCAAAAGGCTACCTGAAATATTTTTTCAGGTAGCCTGATTATTATGAAATACCATTTTCAAACAAATATCTATTCATTCAAAACAAAGGCTACCTGAAAACAAGAAAACGTTTTTCAGGTAGCCTTTAAGCTGATATCGGTTTCAACCATTGCTTCGTCACACAGCCGCTTACTCTCCCGACATATTCCGGCGCAGCAACACGCCGCTTTCAATATGATGAGTAAACGGAAATTGGTCAAACAAGGCCATGCGGCGGATGGCGTGGGTTTGTGCCAAAATATCCAGATTGGCGCGCAGAGTTTCAGGATTACAGGAAATATAAATAATGTTATCAAACCCCTGCAACAGCTTAAGCGTATCGTCGTCAATACCGGCGCGCGGCGGATCAACAAACACGGTGGAAAAAGCATAATCCGCCAACACAATATTCTGTTCTTGCAGACGGCGGAATTCGCGCACGCCGGTATAGGCTTCAGTGAACTCTTCCGCCGACAAACGGGCAATTTCAATATTGCTTGCCGCGTTGGCTTCAATATTGGCCTGCGCAGCATAGACCGATGTTTTTGATAATTCTGTGGCCAATACACGCCGGAAACAAGTGGCCAGCGGCAGCGTGAAATTGCCATTACCGCAATACAGCTCCAATAAGTCGCCGCCCAAACCCTCAGCTACCGCACATGTCCAAGCCAGCATATTCTCGTTTACCCTTGCATTAGGCTGGGTGAAACTGCCTTCAATCTGGCGGTAGTGGAATTCACGCCCGTTTACATGTAATTTCTCGGTTACAAAATCTTCCGACAACACGATTTTCTGGCCACGGCTGCGGCCGATAATACGAATGCCCAGTTCATGTTGCAGCTTTGCCGCCGCCGCAGTCCACGCCTCATCCAGCCTTTTGTGGTAAATCATGCTCACCAGCATTTCACCACTCAAAGTGGCCAAAAATTCCGCCTGATACCAGCGGTTTTTCAACACCGGCACAGCATCGGCCGCCGCCAACAGGCGCGGCATCAGCGCATTGATACTTTCGTGCGCTGCCAAAAATGTGTCAACCCTGCGCAACGAAGCACCACTGGCACGCTGACCGCGCTCAAACATGGCGTAAAAAATCTCGTCGCCTTCATGCCACACCCGAAATTCAGCGCGCATGCGGTAGTGCTGTTCCGGCGAGGCAAACACTTCCGGCTCGGGCACCGCCATGCCGTCAAACAGCCGGCGCAAATACGCCTGTTTGTCGTTTAACTGTTGTGTGTATTCTGGGCTGCTCATGCGCTTGCTTTCAAAATCTGTCGGGTAAATATACAACCATCGCCCGCCTTTTAATCACCCATGCTGGCCAGAAGCTCGGCCTGATGCTCGGCAGTTAAGGCACTGGTCAGCTCGTTCATGTCGCCGTCCATAATAAAATCAAGCTTGTGCAGAGTAAGATTAATACGGTGATCGGTAACCCGGCCTTGCGGATAGTTGTAGGTGCGGATGCGTTCGCTGCGGTCGCCGCTGCCAATCAAACTTTTTCGCTCTGCCGCTTCTTTAGCCTGCGCTTCGCGTTTCTGCATATCGTTCAGACGCGCCGCCAAAACTTTCATCGCCTGCGCTTTATTGGCGTGTTGCGAGCGCCCGTCTTGGCATTCCACCACCATGCCGGTGGGTAGATGGGTAATGCGCACGGCCGAATCGGTTTTGTTGATGTGCTGCCCGCCCGCGCCGGACGCACGGAAAGTGTCGATGCGCAAATCGCTACCATTCAACTCGATTGTTTCCAGTTCATCCGCTTCAGGCATCACCGCCACAGTGCAGGCCGAAGTATGGATACGACCCTGGCTTTCGGTGGCTGGTACGCGTTGTACACGATGGCCGCCGGATTCGAATTTAAGCTGGCTGTATGCGCCCAGACCAACAATTCGCGCAATCACTTCTTTATAGCCGCCCAAATCGCTTTCGTTGGCCGATACAATTTCCAGCTGCCAGCGGTTGCGCTCGGCAAAACGGGTATACATACGCAATAAGTCACCAGCAAACAGAGCCGCTTCATCGCCGCCGGTGCCGGCGCGCACCTCGATAAAGATATTTTTATCGTCGTCGGCATCTTTGGGCAGCAGCAGTTTTTGCAGCTCTGCTTCAAGTGTGTCGATTTTGGCATTGGCCAGGTCTATTTCCTCGGCAGCAAACTCCTTCATCTCCACATCATTCAACATTTCCCGTGCATCATCCAAATCGTTCTGCGCCTGGCAATATTGTTGAAACACAGCCACAATCGGCGTGATTTCCGCATGCTCGCGCGTGAGCTTGCGATAATTGTCCATATCTTCGGTGGCTTCCGGCGAGCCAAGCAAATGGGTCACTTCTTCCAGCCGATCGGCCAGACCTTGCAGTTTTTCTAAAATCGACGGTTTCATCATGAATGGGCTTTATTATTTATCGAGAAAGGCTACCTGAAAAACAACTATCTGATACGGCAAACAGGTTTAAAGCGACGTCACATTCGCCAACCGGCATGCAATGAATACAAAGCAAAATGCAATAAAAAAGCCAGCTAGTATCAGTAGCTGGTTTTCTCTTTATTTTTGGTCGGAGTGAAAGGATTCGAACCTTCGACCCCTTGCACCCCATGCAAGTGCGCTACCGGACTGCGCCACACTCCGACTCAAGGAAAGCGCAGATTATAGTATCGACGGTCTTAGTTGGCAAGCGTTTTTTGGATACTATCCAGCAATACCGATAATTCGCCGCGCATCTCTTCCGCCTTGATGGCTGGCTTGCCTTCGGCATCCAAACCGTTATGGTTGAATTCGTCGATAAAGGGGGCAAATGTATTTTTTAATTGGCGCAATTTCACCACGTCCTGACGGGTATAGCGGCCGCCGCCGTAACCCACCACTACGCCGTGGGCATGTTGCCACTCCGCAAACTGGCTCGGGCTGATTTGCAGCAGCTCACACATTTCATTCAGGCTGAAATAGCGCTTGGGTGGAATAATAGGCAGCGTATTAACGTTGTTTGTCATAATAATGCTCCACCATGCCTTTGAGTTTTTGGCTGGCATGGAAAGTCACCACACGGCGGGCAGAAATAGGCACTTCTTCGCCTGTTTTCGGGTTACGTCCGGGGCGTTGCGGTTTGTCGCGCAGTTGGAAATTGCCGAAACCGGAAATTTTGATTTCTTCGCCGCGCTCCAGCGTGGCGCGGATTTCTTCAAAAAACAGCTCTACGATTTCTTTGGCATCGTTTTTGGTGACGTTGCTTACTTTGTCTACTAAGATATCGGCCAGTTCGGCCTTGGTCAAAGTCATTTTATTACCTTTAAATTTCAACAGGTGCAAATTATCACTAATTTTCATTTAAAATTCAAGTGAATATCAGAGTATTTTAACAATTTTATCCGCGCAGTTGCGCACCCACACCAGTGGCGGCCTGCACCAGACGTTCTACCAGCGGCTCAACCACTTCATCGGTGAGCGTGGCTTCGGTGTCTTGCAGAATCACTTTCACCGCCATGCTCTTGCAGCCTTCCGGCAAACCCGCACCCCGGTAAACGTCGAAAACGCTGATTTCCTGGATGAGTTTGCTGGCAACACCGCGTAAAGCAAACAATAAACCATCATGTGAGGTTTCTTCCGATACGATAAAGGCCAAATCACGACGCACCGGCTGGAATTTGGATACGGCCTGATAAGCTGTTTTGGTTTTGGCCAAAGCCTCGGCCATCTCCACTTCAAACACCAGCGGTGCTTGTACCAAATCGTATTTTTGCACCCACTGCGGATGCAGCTCGCCGATAAAGCCTACCGCTCTGCTATCGATGCGGATTTCTGCGCTACGCCCCGGATGCAGTGCCGGATGGCTGGCTTGGACAAATTCAGCACCGCGGCCGGCCAGCAGCTTTTCCACATCGGCTTTCAGATCATAAAAATCGGCATTGCGGCTTTTTTCCGCCCATTGCTCCGGCTCGGCGCTGCCATAAATCAGGCCGCCGATGCGTTCGTTTTGTGTAAAACCGCCTTCGCTGTTTTTGCTAAACACGCGTGCAATTTCAAAGATGCGTACGCGGTTTTGCTTGCGGTTAAGGTTGTTTTGCAGAATTTGTACCAAGCCGCCAATGATCGTGGAGCGCATCACGCTCATTTGCGCCGCCAGCGGGTTTTGCAGGCGCACGGGCGTATCATTATCAGCGAAATCACGCTCCCATTGCTCCTCTACAAAAGCATAGCTCACCACCTCCTGATAACCGAGCGCCGCCATTTGGCCGTATACGGCAAAACGCGGTTTTTGCGTTTCAGGTAGCCTGAGCATCGCCAAGCGGCCGGAAGTTTGATTATCGGGAATATTTTCATAGCCGTAAACACGGCCGATTTCTTCGATGATGTCGGCTTCAATTTCAATATCAAAACGAAAGCTCGGCTGTGTTACCGTAAAGCCTTCTGCCGTAGCCACGGGGTTCAGGCCCAAATGGCTCAAAATAGTTTCCACTTGTGCGGCATTAATGGACACGCCCAATACTTTTTCCACGCGACTCAGGCGCACCTCCACCGCTTTGGCTGCCGGCAGCTTGCCTGATGCTTCGGTTATTTCTCCGGCTGCGCCGCCGCAAATCTGCAGAATCAGGCCGGTGGCGCGCTCGATGGCATCTTGCTGCAAAGCATAGTCCACGCCGCGCTCGAAGCGGAACGAAGAATCTGACCCAAAACCATATTGACGCGCTTTGCCGGCAATGATTTCCGGCGCAAAAAATGCTGCTTCCAGCACGATATTGGCGGTATCGCCGCCCACGGCGCTGGCTGCGCCGCCCATCATGCCGGCCATGCTCAAAGCGCCGGCTTCGTCGGCCACCAATAAAGTATCTTCAGCCAAGGTAACGGTTTTTTCGTTCAAACAGGCCAGTGTTTCGCCCGCTTTTGCGCGGCGCACGATAATGCTACCTGAAAGTTTGTCGGCATCAAAAACGTGCATCGGCTGCCCCAGTTCCAGCATCACATAATTGCCGATATCCACCAAAGCGGAAATGCTGCGGATACCGCTGCGTGCCAGGCGCTGCTTCATCCAGCCGGGCGTAGCGGCTTGTGCGCTCACGTTTTCAATTACGCGGCTGAGAAAACGGCCGCAATCGGCAGGTGCATCAATGCGCACCGGCTGGATTTTATTGCTGCTTACGGCTACCCGTTCAATCGCCGGCGGGTTGCTTTGACATTGGGTTAACGCCGTCACTTCACGCGCCAAGCCTTTGATGCTGAGGCAATCGGCGCGATTCGGGGTAATCTTCAGCGTCATCACCGCATCATCCAAATCCAGATAATCGCGGATATTGCCGCCCACCGGCGCATCAGCCGGCAAAATATGCAGGCCGTCTACATCGTCATCAGGCAGACCCAATTCATTGGTGGAACACAGCATGCCATTGGAGGTTTGCCCGCGCATTTTGGTCGGCTTGATTTTAAAATTTCCCGGCAACACCGCACCCGGAAAGGCGCACGGTATTTTGATGCCGGCAGCCACATTCGGCGCACCGCACACAATTTGAATCAGCTCACCTGTGCCGGCATCCACCTGGGTAATGTTCAAGCGGTCGGCATCTGGGTGTTTTTCAACCGATTTCACTTCGGCGATAACCACGCCGATGAAAGCCGGCGCGGCAGTTTCCACTTCTTCCACTTCCAAGCCGGACATGGTGAGCAAATGCGCCATTTCATCGGCGGAAAGATTGGGTGCAACCCAAGTTTTTAACCAGTTATAAGAAAATTGCATAATATTCTCTTGTTTTATTTATTGAGGCCGTCTGAAACGGCGGTTTGTTTTCATTATTTTGATACACAGGCAGTCTGCATTTTTGCTGTAATTTGTTTTGCAAAAATACAGCTTCGTCTAAAAGCTTTTCAATGCCTTATACCACTGCAACGGCTTCATCATAGGTGTGGTTGGTGCGGCGGCGCATATCGCGGTATTGCTTCCAATCTGCCCAGTCGCATCGCAGCAAGCCTTGTTCGTTGGCCGTGCGGATAAGACCCTGAAAACTCATTTGGCCAAATTCAGCAGAATTGGCCGAAACTTGCGCCAAGTAACGCTTCAGTATTTTATGGCTGATTTCATAGGTAAATTCAAAACGCTGAATCAAACTGTTACGAATTTGCGTGTCGCCGATATCTTGCAGGTAACGCAGCCAACCTTCCTGCAAACGATTAATGGCATTGATTAAAGGTTGCAGATTCAAAACTTGCATTTTGATTTTCTTATGCTTTTTTAATTAGCTTTAGAGCTGGTTTTTGCACACTTCAACAAGATTCTGCCGCTTATTTTTATTTAAACTGTTTCAAAAAGTTCAAATCATTATCAAAAAACAGGCGTAAATCGTTCACGCCGTAGCGCAGCATGGCAAAGCGGTCGAGGCCTATGCCGAAGGCAAAGCCGGTGTATTTTTCAGGATCGATATTCACATTTTGCAGCACATTGGGGTGCACCATGCCGCAGCCGCCCACTTCCAGCCATTTGCCGTTATCGCCCATGATGTCGATTTCGGCGGAAGGCTCGGTAAACGGGAAAAATGAGGGACGGAAGCGCACCTGCAAATCATCGCGCTCGAAAAAACGGCGGATAAAATCGGTAAACACCGCTTTCAAATCGGCCATGCTCACGCCTTCTTCCACCCACAGGCCTTCGGCTTGG
>RRZU013412784.1_pt1 | contig 11767 bp, 10 predicted proteins | sample 2165561 | NCBI WGS metagenome assembly RRZU01 (sample SAMN10456909, study PRJNA506462) | wastewater metagenome | isolation source: wastewater sludge | place: USA: Moscow, Idaho | reverse complement strand
TTCGTCAGAACCGGATCGACATGGAAGTAATTGGAAAAATGCAGCCCGAGCTTTTTGCCTGCGCTGCGGAAAAGGTAAACAAGCAGAACGATAACCTCCAATATGCGGGCGGTCAGCGTACCGATCGCTGCACCGCGGATGCCCAGCTGCGGGAATCCAAAATGACCGAAAATCAGAAGATAGTTAATCGAACAATTGACAAGAAGCGCCATGCAGGAAAGCCGGAACGCAATGCCGACGATTTCCACACTTCGAAGGGTTGCGAGCAGAATCTGTGTGATTGCAAAGAACAGGTAAGTAAAACGGATAATACTCAGATACTGTGCGCCCTGTTCGAGGATGGCGGAATCCGTCGTGAAAATCCGAAGCGCCTGTATCGGGAAAATGCTGACCAGCAGGAATAAAACTGCAGAAAGCAAAAGCCCGAAGTGCATGGCGGATGCGGCGATTTTGCGCAGCGGGGAAAGCTGCTTTTTGCCCCAATACTGGCTGCCGAACATGACGAGTCCATCGCCCAGGGCAGTAAGCAGGCACTGATAGACGAACTGAATCTGATTGACGGCTGCAGCACCGGACAGTGCGGATTCACCGTAAGCTCCGAGCATCATGTTGTCGGCGAGATTGACGGAAAGCGTCACGACATTCTGCAGGACGAGCAGCGGATACATGGAAAAAAACGCCTTATAAAAAGCGGAATCGGACGGCTTTTTAGAATGGAATCCGGAGCGGCTGAGCCGGGAATCGGACAAATTTTGACTGGAAATGGATTGTTCCTGTTGCATGGGAGTGACCTCTTTCGTAAATACATTTTTGCGGGCGGGAAATCTGCCTACACAGTCGCGCCATTCGCAGCTTCCTGCAGATAGATTTTTCTGCGAGCAGAAAATTTATCCACAGAAAGCTATGAGTAAGCTATGTGTGCACTGTACCACGTTTTGCCATGTAAAAACAATGGAAAAAAACAACTTCTTGCACGAATGCAGGGGGAGAATTATAATAGAAATGGCGTTCTGGCAGTTTGTGAACAGAAGTTAGAGAAAACTGACCAAAATGACCGCAGCAGAAATGAGGATTGCAATGAATTTACTTTCCATAGAACATTTATCAAAATCATACAGCCGACGGCAGCTGTTTGACGATACGTCGTTTTTTCTGCAGGAGGGCGAAAAGGTCGGGATCATCGGCATCAACGGAACCGGCAAGTCCACGCTGTTAAAAATCATGGCGGGGCTGGAAGAGACGGACGAGGGTACAGTGACGAAAGCGAACCATGCGGTGATCGCCTATCTGCCCCAGCACCCAGTCTTTGATCCGGAAATGACGGCCCTTGACTGTGTGCTGGCAGGACACAGGGAGTTGTCCGGACCGGAATCCGGACAGGCAGAGAAGCGGGATCATCAGGATGAGGCGGCGCTTGTGACAAAGGCGAAAACGATGCTGACGAAGCTGGGCGTTTCGAATTTTGACCAGAAATCGGGCGAGCTATCCGGTGGACAGAGAAAACGCCTTGCGCTGGTGAGCGTTTTATTAAAGGAAGCGGATATTTTGCTTCTGGACGAGCCGACGAACCATCTGGACCATGAAATGGCGGACTGGCTGGAGGAGCAGCTAAAACAGCGCAAAGAGGCGTTGGTGATGATTACCCATGACCGGTATTTCTTAGACAGTGTGTGCAATCGGATCGCAGAGGTCGACAAGGGAAAGCTTTATTCTTACGACACGAACTATGCCGGTTATCTGGAATTAAAGGCGCAGCGGGAAGAAATGGCACAGGCAACGGAGCTAAAGCGCCAGAATATCCTTCGGACAGAGCTTGCATGGGTACAGCGCGGCGCGCGGGCGCGTTCGACAAAGCAGAAAGCGCGTCTGGAACGCTATGAAGAGTTGAAAAATCGCAACGCGCCGGAGACGGACGGACAGGTGGAGCTCGGCAGCATTTCAACGCGCCTTGGCAGGACGACCCTGGAAGCCCGTCATGTGGAAAAGGGATACGGGGACAGAATTCTGATTCACGACTTTTCGTATATTTTTCTGAAAAATGACCGTGTCGCGTTTATCGGCGCAAACGGATGCGGAAAGACGACGCTGATGAAGCTTTTGACCGGAAAGGAACAGCCCGACAGTGGTGAAATTATCGTCGGACAGACTGTGAAAATCGGCTATTATGCGCAGGAAGTGACGCATATGGATCCGAATATGCGCGTGATTGACTACGTCCGTGAGGTTGCGGAATTTGTGCCGACGACGGAGGGAAGCGTGTCTGCGGCGAAGATGCTGGAGCGCTTTTTGTTTGAAGGAAGCGAGCAGTATACGGAGATCGGGCGCCTTTCCGGTGGGGAAAAACGGCGGCTGAATCTGCTGCGGGTGCTGATGGGCGCGCCCAATGTTCTCATTTTGGATGAGCCGACCAACGACCTCGACATCACAACACTGACAGTGCTTGAGGATTATCTGGATCATTTTGAGGGGATCGTCATCATCGTTTCCCATGACCGGTATTTTCTCGACCGGACGGTGAGCCGGATTTTCGCCTTCGAAGAGGGCGGACATCTGCAGCAGTACGAAGGCAATTACAGCGATTATGCGCTGCGTAAAAGTATGGAGACGCAGGAATTTGACAGTATAACAGAAGCCGGAAACGGCGGCAGAAAAGAAACCTCAGGGGAAAGGGGCGAGTCTGCAAGGGCAACCTGGAAAAAGCCTGCGCGGAAGCTGAAATTTACCTATCAGGAACAGAAGGATTATGATACGATTGAACAGGAGATGGCAGATCTGGAAGATTTGGTCTGTCGACTGGATGAGGATATTCTGAAAGCGGCGACGGACTTTGTCCGTTTAAACGAGCTGTCGAAGCAAAAGGAAGAGGCTTCTGCAAAGCTCGAAGAAAAAATGGAGCGGTGGATGTATCTGGAAGAAAAAGCTGCCAGAATTGAAGCCGGAGAACTGGAGGAAAACACAGAAAATGAGTAAGAAACTGGAACGTAACGACCCGTGCTGGTGCGGCAGCGGCAAAAAGTACAAGAATTGCCACATGCGGTTCGATGAAAAGATTCATGGCTTTGAGCTGGAAGGTCATATCGTGCCCGGACATGATATAATCAAGACGCCGGAGCAGATCGAGGGTATCCGGGAGAGCGGTAAATTAAACGTCGCCGTATTGGATTATGTGGCAGAGAATATCCGTGCCGGAATCAGCACAGAGCAGATCAACAAATGGGTTGACGACAAGACCCGTGAACTGGGTGGTATCCCGGCTCCGCTCGGCTATGAGGGCTTCCCGAAGAGCGTTTGTACTTCCATCAACGACGAGGTTTGCCACGGTATTCCGAGTGAGGACGTGATCTTAAAAGAGGGCGATATCATTAACGTCGATGTTTCTACGATTTACAAAGGATATTTCTCCGATTCTTCGAGAATGTTTATCATCGGAAAGACGACGCCGGATAAGGAAAAGCTCGTGCGGGTTGCAAAGGAGTGCGTGGAAGAGGGCATCAAGGCGGTAAAACCGTGGACATTTCTGGGGGATATGGCGGATGCGGTCAACCGTCATGCAAAGGAAAACGGCTATAGTATCGTTGTGGATATCGGCGGACATGGCGTTGGACTGGAATTTCATGAAGATCCCTTTGTCAGCTATGTAACGCCAAAGGGGACAGAGATGCTGATGGTACCCGGAATGGTATTTACGATTGAGCCGATGGTAAATGCCGGAACAGCTGAAATTTATCAGGACGCCGATAATGGCTGGACGATTTATACAGATGACGGCAAGCCGTCCGCACAGTGGGAGGTTACCGTTGCGGTAACAGAGGATGGCTGTGAGGTTTTGGTGTGGTAAGGTGTTTTTGCAGGCTTGCCGCCGATAAATAGAAAAATTATTCCATAATCTGATTGTCCAGTAGGATTTATTCTTAAAATCGGCGATGCTAAAAGTCGTACAAAAAGACAAAATGTATAAATCACTCTGAACAACAAGGAGATATGAAATGACGACGCTCTTATTACTTGTTATTTACATTGCGTTTATTAGTTTAGGAATTCCTGATTCACTATTTGGGACAGCTTGGCCAGCTATTTACTCTGAACTAACTTTGCCCATTTCCTATGGAAGTTTTGTAACAATCATAATATCCTGCGGAACTATTATTTCCAGTCTTTTAAGTTCACGGTTGCTTGCTCGATTTGGAACTGGATTTATTTGTATATTCAGCACGGCATTAACGGCAATTGCGTTGTTGCTATTTTCCTTTTCTAATAACTTTTACTTGTTATGCGTCTGCGCCTTACCTCTTGGATTAGGCGCAGGAGCAATCGATATTGCACTTAACAATTACGTTGCCCTCCATTATTCCGCAATACACATGAGCTTTTTACACTGTTTCTACGGTGTAGGTGTATCGGCCAGCCCATATATCTTATCAAAAATTATTGGATCACAAGGAAACTGGCGCACCGGGTACCAAACTGCCGCCAGTATTCAATTTGCAATTCTATTATTATTGATAGCCACAATAACCCTTTGGGGCAAAACTAAGATTTCGGTATCTTCTGCTTCTGTACGCCATGCATCCGGTCTTTCTTTTCGTACAATGGTCCGGATGCCAGGAGTCAAAGAAATCTGCTGTATGTTTATAACATCTTGCGGAATAGAATATACCTGTGGTAATTGGTGCAGTACATTTCTCGTTGAAAATAAAAATATGCCGATTGCCAACGCGGCTCAAGTAGTTATGTTATATTATATTGGCCTTACGCTTGGACGATTTTGTTCCGGTTTATTAGCTGTGCGGCTACATAGCTGGAAAATCATTCGATTGGGGCAAATTGTTCTTGGTGCAGGAATTCTCTTGCTCTTTATGCCTTTCCTGACAACATCCGTTATAGGCTTTTTCTTGATCGGCTTTGGTAACGGGCCGTTATTTCCAAACTTAAACTATTTAACCCCTGAGAATTTTGGAGAAAATATTTCTCAAAACATTATGGGAATACAGATGGCAGCTTCGTATCTGGGGATTATGTTGGCACCAGCCGTGTTCGGTATTCTCGGACAATGGATTGGGGTATGGTTACTGCCACTCTTTCTCATCTGTTTTTATTTTGTTATGTTGGCTTCACATTCACGGGCAAAACATTTTCTTCAGTCAAATTCCTAGTACATATCCAATTCTGTATGGACAACTAAACAAAACGAACCAAAAGCCCCTGTCCGATGGTACGAATCTGTTGGACAGGGGCATCTTTGTAGTTATTCTGTGTAATATTGTGCCTGCGCATTCCAAAGTTCATAATACTTGCCGTTTTCGTCTGCTACCAGTTCGGCGTGTGTGCCTTGCTGGATCACAGCACCCTCGTGGAATACAGCGATTTCATCGCAGAATTTGCAAGAGGACAGACGGTGAGAGATATAGATAGCCGTTTTATCACCTGCGATCTCATCGAACTTTGAATAGATCTCCGCTTCCGCAATCGGGTCAAGTGCTGCGGTCGGCTCGTCGAGGATAATAAACGGTGCATCCTTATAAAGCGCACGGGCAATGGCGATTTTCTGTGCTTCACCGCCCGAAACGTCAACTCCATCTTCATATACTCCCTTATAGAGTGTTGTATCAAGTCCCTTTTCCATCGTAGCAAGTCTGTCACCGAAGCCTGCATCCAACAGCGCCTTGCGTACTCGCTCCCGGTCATAGTTCATACTTCCCGCAACATTGTTTCCCAAAGGCTGACTTATAAGCTGAAAGTCTTGGAACACCACGGAGAAGATGTTTATGTAATCGTCATAGCGATACTTGCGAATGTCGATGCCGTTAAGTAGAATTTGCCCCTCTTGTGGATCGTACAGGCGGCACAGCAATTTAATAAATGTGGTTTTGCCGCTGCCATTTTCGCCCACGACAGCAAGTCGCTTGCCAACCTTGAACTTCATATTCACGTGGCGAAGCGCCCAAATATCGCTGCCGGGATACTTGAAGGACACATCTTTAAATTCCACTTCGTATCTACGATCAGATCTTTTTTCGGTAGTGAGGCTACCTTGGTACATAGCGTTCGGAATGTCAAGAAACTCAAAGGTCTTATCCAAGTAACCGGTGTTTGTCTCCAATGTTCCAAGCAAACCTGTTAAAGAAAACACATTGGCAACCATTGCGGTAGCTGCGCCCACATACTGCGTAATGCTTCCGACATCAAATGCACCGCCCCAAGCTTTTAGACAAGTAAACACATAGATAGAGCCGGTGATGAGAGTAGTAATACACACACCCAAGCTGGCATATATCCCCATTTTTCCTTGTGCTTGTCTGCCGATAGGACCATTCACACCAAAAGTAGAATTGGTACTCCAATATGCACGAACAAGGTTTTGCTGATTGTTCATTCGGATGTCTACGCTACGTTCCTTATCCATTCCAATGAATCCGAAATGCCTAAACAAACGATTTCCAAAGGTAGCTTCTTCAGCGTAGTTGCTCCAACACTTTGTTGCAATTGCGCTGAGTTTACCGGCAAGGATACTGACACCAATCATAATAACCGCAAAGAAAAGTATAAACAAAGGATTATTTAATGTTGCAAGCCAACCGGAATCATTCGGCACAGGTGAGGAAAACAAGGTGATTGTCAATGCAATTCCGCTGAAAATACCAATCACACTTATCATAAAACTTTCATATACTTCTTGAACCATCATCAATCCCCAATCGGCCCAATTTTCGTTTTGCTGGATCTGTGCTCGAAGATCATGGTTCTCCTGTTTATCAAGTTCTGAAAAGTCGAGAGAAAACATTTTGTGAATAAACAAAATTTCTTTTCTTCCCCACAGATCATTAAGCAGAGTGTTATAACGACGTTGCAGAAAGGCTTTCAAGATAGATACAACGCCAACACATAAGACCCCTGCAATTACCCATTTCCATAGGATGTCTGCTCTGCGCAGGGTTGCGAGTTCTGTCAATATCTGTGCTGAAAAGAAAACCGAGATATAAGGGAAAATAGCGCTGAAGAAGCAATGCAATGTCAAAAGTGGAAAGAACTTAGGAGATACCTTGTGGAGTTCCTTGATGCCACGCAAATGAGAAGAAACTGCATGGCGTATTGTTACTTTTTCTTTCATATTCAGAACTCCTTTCCTTCCTGGTAATAGCGGCTCTGTACTTCAAATAGATTTGCATATTCGCCGCCCAAAGCAAGCAAACTCTCGTGTGTGCCTTCTTCTTTTACGCCACCGTCCGCAACAAAGATAATTCGGTCACAAAAGCGGGTAGATGCCAAACGGTGTGAAATGAACATAGATGTTTTTCCCTGCGTCATCTCGCTGTATTTCATATAAATATCGTTTTCCGCTATGGGATCAAGCGCCGCTGTAGGTTCATCCAAAAGCAGAATCGGTCCATCCTTGTAGAGCGCTCTTGCCAACATCAATCGCTGCGTCTGACCGCCGGAGAACAAGACGCCATCCAGGTACACCTCACGTCCCACATGAGTCTGCATACCTTTTGGCAGCTTCTCGATTGTAGTTGTTAAGCCCGCCTTTTCCACACAATCCGCAATTTTGTCATAATCGATACCTTCTGTGGTTTGAGCAATTTCTTCGGCTACCGTGACATCCAATACGGAGAACTCCTGGAACACCGCACTAAACAGATCATAGTAGCTTCTGCGGTTGAAGCCACGAACGTCCTTTCCGTTTAACAGAACAAGACCTTCTGTCGGGTCTAACAATCCGCACAGAAGCTTGACCAAGGTAGTCTTACCTGCACCGTTCAGACCAACGATTGCCAACCTTTCACCGGGATGTACCGTCAAAGTTAATCCGTGAATGGTATCCTTGTCTGCGCCGGGATAACGGTAAGACACATTTTCCAGTTTCAACTCGTATCCATCCGCAGCAGGAATTTCTTTGCCTTCCTCAAATTTGAACGGCTCAGGATATTCCAAAAATTCACGAACACAGGAAATATCAAGACTCTCCTTGTGGAGGGTGCTCATTTCCTGCATAATACCCATAACCCAAGTGGTGAACGTGGTAACAGCCGTAAAATACAGAAGAAATTCCGATACGCTCAACCCTTCATTCAGCGCCATGTTGATGAGATACACATAAGCAATACCGTTACGAGCCATCGTGAGTACCGATTCTGTAATATCAGCAAGAACTTCGACACGCTCACAGCGCAGAGTAAAGTCTAGGTAAAGATTATGAATCTGATCCAGAAGCTCATTCAGCCAATTCTGTAAGCCAAAGATTCGGATGTCCTTCGCCAGCTCCACAGATTCGGACTTAGTACGCAGATAATATTTCTTTTGAAAATAGTTTTCTTCTTCATCTCTATGGGCATAGCGCCAGTTATTAGTGTATCTGGAAACGAAGAATCCCGCAACGCAAGTAGCAATCACAACAAGAAGAAGCAAGAAATCTATACGGGAAAGAATTGTCAGATAAACGATCAACCCGCCAACATTTTTGAGCAGCATAGTGATTGTCTGCCAGATGTGTTCGGTGGCTTGACTATTTCCCTCACACGTCATATGTGCCTTTTCACGCAGCTTAACGAAATTTGCATCCAATGTATTTGGATACGAAGTAACATTACACTTCCATGCAATTTTAGCAATGACGGCAGAACGCACATCAACTCGTGGAAATAGTGTGTTTTGTCTTATATATTCTTTAAATCCGTGCACGATAAAAAGCGCCGCCGTAAATACTCCGATAGTCGTTAGGAGTTCCCACAAAGGAGTTTTCTGCTCAACTCGTGCCAGCACCTCCGGAGCAATGTATAACTGAACTAAATTGAACAGCACTTCCAAAATAGCGGTAAGGACGCAAAATAATAGAACACGCTTGCCGTTTTTCCAAGCTATTTTCACCATCCAGCCTACATTTTGGAGGGTGTTGTATTTTGGCTTTTTGGCCTTTTGAATTTTTTCCTTAACCATAAAACCATCATCCTTTCTGAGCATAGGATAACACAAAAATTCGTCCCCAGATGATTTTGGGGACGAATCGTCATTTCCAGGTGATGAATTGCAATTTTATACCTGCGGAAGCAGTATTTCCGTTGTAAACGCTCCGTCCTCGCTATTGCGGCTGATATAGCCATCGAGCCGTTCCACAATGGCATCAATACGCACCAAGCCAAAGCCGTGACCTTCTCCCTTGGTGCTGCGGAAAAGTCTACCTTCCTTTTTCAACTTCTTATCTGCGGTGAAGTTGGTGAAGGAAATATAGAGTTGGGTGCTCTTCATATCCATATAGACACGAATGAGCCGTTGTTCCTCCGGCAGCTTCACACTTGCTTCGATGGCATTGTCAAAAAGATTGCCGATGATGCAGCACAAATCAATCTCAGAGGATTTCAGCTTGACGGGAATATGGGCATCCGCAACCACCGCAATACCCTTGGACTTTGCCAAAGAGATTTTTGAGTTCAGAATCGCATCCGTCATGGGATTACCTGTCTTGATAACCGTATCCACGGTAGTCAAATCTTCGTCCAGCAGGTCAAGATAGTTCTTGATAGCTTCCCAATTTTCTGTGGCGGCGTAGGCTTTCATCGTCTGAATGTGATTGCGGTAATCGTGCCGCCAACCACGAATCTGTCGATACATATTATCAACTTCACGATAATGCGTTTCAATCAGCTCGTGCTGATAGGATTCAATTTGTTTTTCTATGCGCTTTGAAAATAATCCCATCTGCTTCACCTCATGTTAATAATCGCTCGATTGATACCGTCATAAGCTCCTCTGGGCAAAGGAATGGCAGTTCCGTCAACGAGCTTAATTTCTGATTTGGTTACACGGCTGATCTGCGTCAGATTGATGATCGCAGAACGCCCGACACGGTAGAAACGTTCATCGAGCTGCTTTTCTAGTTCTCCGAGGGTCATTTTTACCGTCGTATCAGACAAGGCGTGTATTGTAACATAGTTTCCAAACACATCAGCGTACCGAATTTGATAAATCGGCAAACGCAGCATTTCTCCGCCGATCTCAAAATTCAATACCGTTTCATTTTTTTGCAGTTTCTCAGCAGCACGGTCAAGGACAGAACAGAGTTTTTCTTCCTTGACAGGCTTCATCAGATAGTGGAGTGCAGCTACCTCGTAGCCCTCCGAGATATAGTCGGAGTAGCCCGTGATGAACACGATCTGAACAATATCGTTGTTCTTGCGAAGCTGCTTCGCCATCGTCACACCGTCCATATCACCCATTTCAATATCCAGGAGCAGAATATCGTAGTCACTTTCCTCAGCATAGTGGAATAGGAAGTTTTCAGCAGACGTGAAAGTATCAGTATGTACCACCTGACCAGCTCCCGCTGCCCAACGGTTCACCATATTCAAAACATATTCTCTGTCTGCATCCGAATCGTCGCAGATTGCAATTTTATATTTCATCAAAATAACCTCGTGTTGTAAAATATCTCATTTATACTCAATCAATACCACCACGGCAGCTCCAGCCAGAAGTTATCCAAAGCCAGCTTTTCCGTGGACTTCGCTCTGCTCTCTGACAGGTGGAAGTGGTCCGCAGTTTCATTCAGGGGATGGAGTATATCATCTGCAAAGCCAAAGCGATACCAGAGGTAGGCTTTCTCTCGTGCCTCAATCATTTGCAGAGCCGTATGGATTTCTTCGTGGGTTTCCTTTGCAATGTAAATCTGCTCCGGATTCTGCACTCTGGAATCAGCTATATTGCCCTTGCTGCGGCTAAATCGCTGCCTGCTTCCTTTTTGATTTCCTTAACCACTGTCATAAAAGTGTTTTGAATCGTGGTCTGGTCTGCCTGATAAGTGGGAACTTTCATAGCATTGGCGGTTCTTGCGGCCTGTACTGCTTCGGGAGTTTGATTCTGTCCCAGCAGCAGAGAGCCAACGGTAGCAAACATCTGGTTTTGTGCGGCATATCCACCTGCAAGGGTATCATCCAAATGCTGTGCAATCATATAAGTAACCGTGGCGAAACGGGGATTTTCTAATAGACGGTTGACAACATCATTGTTGACTTTTCCGGTATAAAGGTTCTTTGCAGCTTCAACAGATAACCCTAGTTCTGAAATATCGTAGTTCTTTTTGTCCGGGATTACGGTAGTACCCAAGATAAAATCCGTGGAGACATTGAACACTCTGGCGATACGGATAACGCTTTCTTCGCTCAGCTTCTCAGTCTTTCCGCTGAGGAAGCGGCTGATTGTACTTTCGTTCACGTCAATCCGAAGTGCCAGCTCTCGCTGTGTCAACTTACGTTCTCTCATTACATCAATGATTCTTTTTCGGACATCGGCAGGTAAATAAGTATCTGCCATTATGCTTCCTTCTGTCTGTCAGCTTTCTGCTTGATATATTTTCCGCTTTTGATGCGGGCATCGGTCGGTTTCTCAGCGTCTGCCGGGATGATCCAGCGGCTTCCTGCCCGCTGTGCGCCCGGTATGCGGTCATTGTTGCAGAGGATACCAACTCTCCGGGGAGAGATCCCCCATTTCTCGGCAACTTCAAATGTAGACAGGTATTTCATTTCTGTATCGTCCCTCCTGATTCATAGTAGCTTCAATTATATTCTATTTACGGAACAATATCAACCAATTTTGTGTGAACACTGCCGTCCCGGACTTGCATTTTTACAAGTTTTCAGAGAGAGTTTTTAACCAGATACGCAAAAGAACATGGGTACACCAACCTGAAAATTCTGGTGGATGACGGTTATACCGGGACGAACTTCAATCGTCCCGGCGTACAGGAGGGCTTCGACCTCGTAAAGCAAGGCCTTGT
>RRZU010975978.1_pt1 | contig 11767 bp, 14 predicted proteins | sample 2165561 | NCBI WGS metagenome assembly RRZU01 (sample SAMN10456909, study PRJNA506462) | wastewater metagenome | isolation source: wastewater sludge | place: USA: Moscow, Idaho | reverse complement strand
TGCTCGCCCATATCATCAGCAGCGCCGACAAGGCCAGTGTGCCGGTGTCGATGTGCGGCGAAATGGCCGGCGATCCGACGCTGACGCGCCTGCTGCTCGGCATGGGCCTGCGCCAGTTCTCGATGCACCCGGCGCAGATTCCGGCGGTCAAGCAGCGCATCAAGCAGAGCGACATCTCGGAGCTCGTGCCCATCGTCCGGCGTATCCTGCGCCTCGAGGAGTCGTCGAAGATCCAGGAGCAGATCGAACGGCTCAACCTGATGCAGGTATGAACCTGAAAACCTCACCGCGAAGGCGCAAAGATCGCAAAGGAAACAACAGGTGGGTCGTACTTGACCATTCACCCTGTGGGTCAAGATGGAAGATAGGTGCTGTTCGCGTAGCGCTTTGATTTTCTTTGCGAACCTTCGCGATCTTTGCGCCTTTGCGGTGAAGAACTGAGTTTTTTAGGATGAATCGGTTGTGATCCGCACGTTTGACAATTGCGGGGACGAACGGTAACTTCCCCCGACAGCGCCGATTTGAACAATCAGCTTGCGGGCGCTCAACAAATACGGCTAAAGCGGCACCAACCCAGTCCGCTTTTATTGTGCCGACTGGGTTTTTCGTTTTCGGGTCGCGATGGAAATGTCACAAGAACAGTCTGTCGGAGTCGTTGCGCCGCAACGGGTCCGTTTCGATGAGCCGCTGCCGCTGAAGAGCGGCGCGCTCCTGCCCGGTTTCGACCTCGTGTACGAAACCTACGGCACGCTCAACGCGGCGCGCTCGAACGCCGTCCTCGTCTGCCATGCCCTGTCCGGCGGTCACCACGTCGCCGGCGTCTATGCCGACAATCCGCGCAACGTCGGCTGGTGGGACAATCTCGTCGGTCCCGGCAAGCCGCTTGACACCAACAAGTTCTTCGTCGTCGGCGTGAACAATCTCGGCGGCTGCTACGGATCGACCGGCCCGATCTCGATCAACCCGGAAACCGGCAAGCGCTACGGTGCTGACTTTCCGATGGTCACCGTCGAAGACTGGGTCGCGGCGCAGGCGCGGCTCGCCGATCACCTCGGGGTCGATACCTGGGCGGCGGTGATGGGCGGCAGCCTGGGCGGGATGCAGGCGCTCGAATGGTCGCTGCAGTTTCCCGAGCGCATTCGCCACGCCATCGTGATCGCGTCGGCGCCCAAGCTGTCGGCGCAGAACATCGCGTTCAACGAGGTTGCCCGCCAGGCGATCATTTCCGACCCGGACTTCCACGGCGGCCACTACGCCGAGCACGGCGTCGTGCCGAAGAACGGTCTGCGCCTGGCGCGCATGATCGGCCACATCACCTATCTGTCCGATAGCCAGATGGGCGAGAAATTCGGCCGGCAGTTGCGCCATGGCGAGCACAAGTTCAGCTACGACGTCGATTTCGAGATCGAGTCCTACCTTCGCTATCAAGGCGACAAGTTCGCCGGCTTCTTTGATGCGAATACCTACCTGATCACGACCAAGGCGCTCGACTACTTCGATCCGGCCTTCGCCTACGACGGTAACTTGGCCGCAGCGCTGGCGCGTGCCAAGGCGAAATTCCTGGTCGCCAGTTTCTCGACCGACTGGCGCTTTTCGCCCGCGCGTTCGCGCGAGATCGTCTTCGCCCTGCTGCACAACCGCCGCCACGTCGCCTACGCCGAGATCGACTGCGATGCGGGGCACGATTCCTTCCTGCTCGACGACGCGCACTACCACGCGGTGCTGCGCGCCTACCTGGAGAATATTTCGCTATGAACTTCACGGCCAAAGAGCGGGAACGCTTCGACTTTGCCGTCATCGCCCGCTGGATTCCGCCCGGTGAGCGCGTGCTCGACCTCGGCTGCGGCGACGGACGGCTGCTGCGCTACCTGCGCGAGACCAAGGGGGTCGTCGGCTACGGCGTCGAGATCGACCACGAACGCGTGCTCGGCTGCATCCGCAACGGCGTCGACGTCATCCAGATCGACATCGAGCGCGGCCTTTCCGGTTTCGAGGACCATTCCTTCGACCACGTGATCATTTCGCAGGCCTTGCAGGCGATGCACGCGACCGAGCGCATCCTCGGCGAGATGCTGCGTGTCGCCGAAGAGGCGGTGGTGAGTTTCCCCAATTTCGCCTACCAGACGAACCGCAAGGCCATCGCCTCCGGCCACATGCCGGTCTCCGAGGACCTGCCCTACGAGTGGTACGACACGCCGAATGTGCGCTTCTTCACCATCGCCGATTTCCAGGCGCTGTGCGACAAGCTCGGCATCGAGGTGCGCGAGCGACTGGCGTTCGACGAAGCCGGCCAACCCGTCGCCGACGATCCGAATCTGAACGGCAGCCTCGCGTTCTACCGTCTTGGCCGCAAGCCGGCATGAGTGTCCGCTTGTCCGAGTCGCTGCGCGTCCTGCTGACGCGCAAGATGCTGATCTGCGTGTTCACCGGCTTCAGCTCCGGCTTGCCGCTCTACCTGCTGCTGAACCTGCTGCCGGCGTGGCTGCGCAGCGAGGGTGTCGATCTGAAGACGATCGGTTTCTTCGCGCTGATCCAGTTTCCCTACACCTGGAAGTTCCTCTGGTCGCCGTTTCTCGACCGCTACGCCGTGCCGCTGCTCGGCCGGCGGCGTGGCTGGACCTTCCTCATGCAGATCGGACTCTTGCTGGCGATCGGCTCGCTCGGCGGCTTGTCTCCGACGACCAACATCACGCCGGTGCTCTGGCTCGCCGCGCTGCTCGCGCTCTTTTCGGCGACGCAGGACATCGCGCTCGACGCCTACCGGCGCGAACTTCTCGCCGACGTCGAACTCGGACTGGGCAACGCGGTGCACGTCAATGCCTACCGCGTCGCCGGCCTCGTGCCCGGCTCGCTGTCCCTGATCCTGGCCGACCTACTGCCGTGGTCTCAGGTCTTCTGGATTACGGCCGCTTTCATGATTCCCGGCATGGTGATGATTCTTCTCGTCAGCGAACCGGCGGTAACCGGTGCCAGTCCAAAAACGCTGCGTGAGGCCGTCGTCGAGCCGTTCCACGAATTCATCACGCGCTCCGGACTGCGCGGCGCGTTGTTGATCCTCGCCTTCATCTTTCTCTACAAGCTCGGCGACTCCTTGTGCACCGCGCTGGCGACGCCGTTCTATCTCGACATGGGTTTCACCAAGACCGACATCGGCCTGATCGCCAAGCACGCCGGACTGTGGCCGGCGGTAATCGGCGGCCTGCTCGGCGGTTTGTGGATGGTGCGTCTGGGAATCAACCGCGCGCTGTGGCTGTTCGGCGTCGTGCAGCTCGTATCCATCCTCGGCTTCGCCTGGCTCGCCTGGCTGGGCGCGCAGAGCGAGATTGGCGCGGCGCAGCGGCTGTCGCTGGCGCTCGTGATCGGTTTCGAAGCGCTCGGCGTCGGATTGGGAACGGCGGCCTTTGTCGCCTTCATCGCGCGTACCACGCATCCGGCGTACACGGCGACGCAGTTCGCCCTGTTCACGAGCCTTGCCGCGGTACCGCGCACCTTCATCAACGCCTCAGCCGGCTGGCTGGTCGAGGGCATGGGCTGGTTCCATTTTTTCCTGCTGTGCACCGTGCTGGCCGTCCCCGGCATGTTGCTGCTCTCGCGCGTGGCGCCCTGGAATGAAGCGACTGCGAAAGGGCATGCACGTGTCTGACGACAATATTTCAACGGCTGACGCGCTCGTGGCGGCCGCCCGAGCCCTGTCGGGCGCAGTCGATCAGCTCGACTTCGCCGCACCCGTTTCGCACATTTACAACCCGCTCGCCTATGCCTGGGCGCCGCACGAGCTGTACCTGCGCCGTTTCGGCAACGGCCGCAAGCGCGTCGTCTTCATCGGCATGAATCCCGGACCGTTCGGCATGGTGCAGTGCGGTGTTCCCTTCGGCGAGATCGGCGCCGTGCGCGACTGGATGGGAATCGATGCCAAGGTCGGCAAGCCGGCGAGGGAGAACCCCAAGCGTCCGGTCGAGGGCTTTGCCTGCACGCGCTCCGAAGTCAGCGGCCGGCGCTTGTGGGGGCTGTTCCAGCAGCGCTTTGCTTCGGCCGAGGCTTTTTTTGCCGAGCATTTCGTGGCCAACTACTGCCCGCTCGCCTTCTTCGACCACGGGCGCAACCTGACGCCGGACAAACTACCGGCGCACGAAGCCGACCCGCTCTACGTTGCATGTGACGTGCATCTGAGAAAACTCGTCGCTCATTTGCAGCCCGAGTGGGTTATCGGCATCGGCGGCTTTGCCGAGGCGCGGGCGCGCGAAGCTCTGGATCGAACGGGCGTTCGGATCGGCAAGGTGCTGCATCCGAGTCCGGCCAGCCCGGCCGCGAACCGTGGATGGGCGGAAGCGGCCACCCGGCAAATGATCGCTCAGGGTATCTGGGCGTAGCGCGGCCGGATCAAACGCGGTCGGTGCGCGCCGGCGCGTCGGTTTCGCTCAGGCGCGGTTCGCGGCGATGGTCGAGCCACCAGGCGTAGACCGGGAGCAGCAGCGCCGAACCGGGGAACAACAGGAACAGCAGGTACGGCGAGATGCGCGAGAGCGTCCGCAGCTGACCGAGCAGTTCGGCTTTCTCCGCCGGAGTCCATGCGCCACCGTTGCGATTCTTCATCAGCAACGGCATTAATCCACGCATACGCAGCAAGTCGGCGACGAAGGCACGAGCCTGCCGCTTTTGCGAGTCCATCATGCGGGAGAGTGTGCCGGAACCTGCGTTTTTTGGTGCGTTCCCCCGTTTTCGCTGCCACTTCACTGTCGGGCCCGTGTACCGAGGGCGGTCAGTTTGTCGCCGAACGCCCGCCAGGCGCGCCACGCGAAGAAGGCGCGTTTTGTCCAGCGCCAGGCGCCCTCCGTCCGGACCATGAACAGTCCGGCAACGCCGAGTGCAATAATGCTCGGGTGCCGCTTGATGTAGTCGGTAAGGGAGCGAACGCGGCCGATGACGCGGTCAACTCTCGACAATGAGGCGCGCACAGGGCGCAGATCACGTTCCAAGTCAGCTCGCTGCACAGCGATGCGCTCGAGGAGTCGCCCGCGCCGCAGATGCAGTTCATTAAGCTGGCGGTTCATGGCCCATCGCCGCCTTCAACTGCCGCAGATCCTCCTTCAGCTCCGCCAGGCTGGCAGCGAAGACCCGGTCGGGCCGCTGTGTCGCCTTCTTGAAGCGCGCCAGGAAAAATCCACCCGCCAGCAGGAAGAGCAGCGCGAATACGCCCAGCACAAACAGCCGGCTGTCCCAGAACAGGACGCTGATCAGCGCGACCAGGAGAATAACGCCGACACCGAAGCAGTACACCATGCCCTGCGCCAGGAGGAGCAACTGCATGGCGCGTAGCTTCTCCTCCTCGATCTCGTTGCCGAGAAGCTCCAGGCGCGTCTTGCCGCTCGCCAGCAACGTTGCGGCGACTCCCTTCAGGGCGGCGAACAAGCCGTTCGCGTCGCCGCCGGCGCTTTCAGCCATTGCGCGGGTAAAGCTCAGCGCCGGCCGATGATGATGCCGAGCAGGAGGCCGATGCCCGCTGCAATGCCGACGGCCTGCCAAGGCTTGTCATTGACGAAGTCGTCGGTGGCGCGAGCGGCGGCCTTTGTCTTGTCGACGAGCGCGGCTTCAGCGTCGGCGAGGCGCAGTTTGGCATCGCGCAGGCGCTCGGCGATGCGCTCGCGCAGATCGACCATCTTCTCGCCGGCGACACCCGCTGTCGCACGCAGGATTTCTTCAGCGTCGGAGACGACGACCTTCATGTCGGAAACGAGTTTCTGTTTGCTGGAATTGGTCATATCGACGGCTTCAGGCATGGCACACCTCACATTGGAAGGAATAGACGGAAATATGGCCCGCAACTGCGGAGCGTTTGGGAACCATCACCCTTAGAGTATCCAATTTGCGGACTCAGATCAATGCGCAAATTCAGGGCGCATAGTCGTAGTCGACGGTCAGTGGCGCGTGATCGGAAAAGCGCTGTTCCTTGTAAACGGAAGCGGATCGTGCGGTCGCGGCGAGGCCGGGGGTTGCCAACTGGCAGTCGATCCGCCATCCGACGTTCTTCACCCACGCCTGGCCTCGATTCGACCACCACGTGTAGCACTCGTCGGTCGTCGCCGGGTGCAGCCGGCGGTAGACGTCGGACCATCCAGCCTCGTCGAGCACGCGACCGATCCAGGCGCGTTCCTCGGGCAGGAAACCCGAGTTCTTGCGATTGCCTCTCCAGTTCTTGAGGTCGATCTCGCGGTGCGCGATGTTCCAGTCACCGCAGACCAGCACGTCGCGCCCGCTTTGTGCGAGTTCGACGAGGTGCGGGTAGAAGAAATCCATGAAGCGGAACTTGGCCTCCTGCCGCTCGGGCGAACTCGATCCCGATGGCAGGTACAACGATATGGCCGAAAGCTTGCCGAAGTCGGCCTGCAGATAGCGTCCTTCCGCGTCGAATTCGGTATTGCCCAGTCCGATCTTCACGTCGTCGGGTTCCCGCCGGCACCACAGCCCGACGCCGCTGTAGCCCTTCTTTTCCGCAACGTGGTAGTAGGCGTGCAGTCCGTCCAGCGCCTTCATGTCTTCACTCAGGTCCGCTTCCTGCGCCTTCAGCTCCTGCAGGCAGACGATATCGGCCTTTTGCGCCGCCATCCAGGGCAGAACGCCCTTGTTCCATGCCGACCGGATGCCGTTGAGATTTAAGGTAATGATGCGTAACATGTGCGCTCCCAGCCCGTGCGGCTTCGCTTGGTGTGATATGGACTTTCGTCAGGAATTCATTGAGTTCGCCCTTGCTCAGAACGTTCTGCGCTTCGGCGAGTTCAAGACCAAGGCCGGGCGCCTGTCGCCCTACTTCTTCAACGCCGGCCTGTTCAACGATGGCGCGGCGCTCGACCGGCTCTCCCGATTCTACGCGCAGGCCATCATGGCCAGCGGCATTGAGATCGACATGCTGTTCGGGCCTGCCTACAAGGGAATTCCGCTCGTCGCCGTGAGTGCGCTGGCCCTGGCGCAGGCCGGCCGCAACCTGCCGTTCGCCTTCAATCGCAAGGAAGCCAAGGACCACGGCGAAGGCGGCAACATCATCGGCGCGCCGCTGGCCGGCCGCGTGCTGATCATCGACGATGTCATTTCGGCCGGAACATCGGTGCGCGAATCCGTGGACATCATCCGTGCCGCCGGCGCGACGCCGTGCGGCGTCGTCATCGCCCTGGACCGCATGGAACGCGGGACGGGCGAGTTGTCGGCCGTGCAGGAAGTTCAGCGCGACTATGGCATTCCGGTGGTCTCTGTCGCCAGCCTCGACGATCTGATGGCTTTCCTGCGCGATCGTCCCGACTTCAAGGCCAGCGAAGCGGCGGTGGCGCGCTATCGTCAGGAATACGGCGTTGCCCGCGACCGTTAAACAGCCGCTGCCGGCTCTGCTCGTCGCGCTGGCCGTATCGGCCGGGGCGCCGCTCGCGCAGGCGGCAGGAAAACTCTATTGCTGTACCGACAGCAACGGCAAGCAGGTGTGCGGCGATCTGATGCCGCAAGAGTGCTACGGACGTGCGTATCGTGAAGTCGGCGATTCCGGGCACACGGTACGCAATGTCGAGGCGCCGATGACCGCGGAGCAGCGCGCCGAGCGTGCGGCGGAGGACGAACGACGCAAGGTCGAGGAGGCCGCGCGGCAAGAGCAGCGGCGAAAAGATCTGGCGTTGCTCAATACCTATGGGAGCGTTGGGGATATCGACGCAATGCGCGAACGGGCGCTGGGTGACGTCGAGAAGTCGATTGCCGCGGCCGACGCGCGTATTGCCGAGATCAAGGCGCAGCGCGTGAAGTTCCAGAACGAGGCCGAGTTCTACAAGAAGAAACAGCTACCGCCCGAGGTTCAGAAAGGGCTGAATGACGCCGACGCCGAGATCAGGGCGCAGCAGGCAATCATCGAATCCAAGAACAAGGAAGTCGAGATCATTCGCGCGAAGTACGATGAAGAAAAACGCCGCTACCTTGATCTTTCGCGGCGCGGCGTGACGGCTGAGCGCTAGGCCGGATCGGCTGATCCGGCCGCAGAGCGTCAATTACCCGAGTTTCTTGCGCAGCAGTTCGTTGACCTGCTGCGGGTTGGCCTTGCCTTTGGTTGCCTTCATCGCCTGTCCGACGAGCGCGTTGAACGCCTTCTCCTTGCCGGCGTGGAACTCGGCGACCATCGCTGCGTTCGTTGCCAGAACGCCATCGATCAGCGCTTCGATGGCGCCGGTGTCGGTGATCTGCTTGAGTCCTTGTTTCTCGATGATCTCATCGGCGCTTGCTCCTTCTCCGTTCCAGAGCGCTTCAAACACCTTTTTGGCGATGTTGTTGGAGATGGTGTTGTCCGCGATCCGGGCTACCAGGCCGCCGAGTTTCGTCGCGCTGACCGGTGAGGCGGCGATGTCACGGGTTTCCTTGTTCAGACGTGCGGCGAGATCGACGCAGATCCAGTTGGCGCAAGGCTTCGCGCTGGCCTTGCCGGCAACAGCGACGGCCGCTTCGAAGAAGTCCGCGATATCAAGCGATACCGTCAGCGCCTTGGCATCGTAAGCGGAGAGCGCGTAGTCGCTCATGAAGCGGTCGCGTTTCGCCGTGGGCAGTTCGGGCATCGCGGCGCGCGCGCGCGCGACCCAGTCGCGATCGATGAGCAGCGGCAGCAGATCCGGATCGGGGAAGTAGCGGTAATCGTGCGCGTCTTCCTTGGAGCGCATCGCACGCGTCTCGCCCGTATCGGGGTCAAAGAGCACGGTCGCTTGCTGGATGGCGCGGCCATCCTCGATTTCGGCGATCTGCCAGTGGACTTCGAAATCGATCGCCTGCTGCATGAAACGGAACGAGTTGAGGTTCTTGATCTCGCGCCGGGTACCGAACTCCTTTTGCCCGACCGGGCGCACCGAAACGTTGGCGTCGCAGCGGAACGATCCTTCCTGCATGTTTCCGTCGCAGATGCCGATCCAGCGCACCAGCGAATGCAGCGCCTTGGCGTAGGCGACGGCTTCGGCGGACGAGCGCATGTCCGGCTCGGTGACGATTTCGAGCAGCGGCGTGCCGGCGCGGTTGAGGTCGATGCCCGACTTGCCGTGAAAATCCTCGTGCAGCGACTTGCCGGCGTCTTCCTCGAGGTGGGCGCGTGTCAGGTTGATCGTCTTTTCGCTCAGGTTCTCGCCTTCTCCCAACTGGATATTGACCTTGCCGCCGACGACGACCGGCAGTTCGAACTGGCTGATCTGGTAACCCTTGGGCAGGTCCGGGTAGAAGTAATTCTTGCGCGCGAATACGGACTTGGGCGCGACCGCGCCTTCGACGGCGAGGCCGAAACGGATCGCGCATTCCACCGCGCCCTTGTTCAATACGGGCAGGACGCCGGGCAGGGCGATATCGACGGCGTTGGCCTGGACGTTGGGTTCGGCGCCGAACGCCGTCGAGCTGCCGGAAAAAATCTTCGAGTTCGTCTGAAGCTGAACGTGCGTCTCGATGCCGATGACGACTTCCCATTGTTTCATCGCGTTTTACTCACTATGCACAGTTTATTGTACGGTTCATGAACAGCGGCCGTTGCGCGTATCCACCAGGATCGGCCAGAGGTAGCTGAACGCGTCGCCGCTGCACTTCGATTCGCAGGCGTTGAATGCCACGGTTACGCCCTTTTCCTGTTCCCACATGCGCACGACGCAGCTGCTTTGTGCGTCCGTCAGTACGACGTTGGGCAGCTTGGCCGTTTGCTGGAAATTCTTGATGTCGAAACGGCACAGGCCCTGTTTCGGGATCGACACCTCGGCGGTGAAGCGCTTGACCTCGGCCTTGCTCACCTGCAGATCCATCGACCCCCGGCCGCCCGCCACGTCGCGAAAACGGCAGCGCGTTTTCACGTTCAGCTCCTTCTCCGGCATCGGCTTCAGATTGCGCCCGAGCAGGTATTTGAGCGGCTGCGACTCGATCCGCTCGGCTTTCTTGACCGGTGCTTCTTTCGGCGGCTCGGCCTTCGGCGTCACAGCCGGTTCGGGCGTTGCGCAGGCGCCAAGCAGCAGGATCAACGGCGCAAGTCGCGCGAATCGCATCGAAGTACTCAAAGAATCCCGGCCGGGGACTGCGTATGCCAGTCGGTGGCGAGCTGATAGCGGTGTGCCGCATTCAACAGACGGGCTTCGCTGAAGTAGTCGCCGATCAGCTGCAGGCCGGCCGGCAGGCCGTTGGCGAAACCACAGGGGATCGACATGCCGGGCAGTCCAGCCAGGTTGACAGCGATGGTATAGATGTCCGACAGATACATCTGCACCGGGTCGGACGCTTTCTCGCCAAGCCTGAACGCCGTGCTCGGACTCGTCGGGCCCATGATGACGTCGCATTGCTTGAAGGCCTCGACGAAGTCGTTGGCGATCAGACGGCGGATGCGCTGCGCCTGCAGATAGTAGGCGTCGTAGTAACCATGAGAGAGGACGTAGGTACCGATCAGGATGCGCCGTTTGACTTCCGTGCCGAAACCCTGGGTGCGGCTCTTCGCGTACATATCGTCGAGGTCGGCGTACTCGGGCGCGCGGTACCCATAGCGCACGCCGTCGAAGCGCGAGAGGTTGGAGCTGGCCTCGGCCGGCGCGATGACGTAGTACGAGGCGATCGACAGCTCCATGTTCGGCAGGCTGACTTCGACCGTCTCGGCGCCGAGCTTGCGGTACTCGGCGATCGCCGCTTCGACGAGTTGCATGACTTCGGGGGAGCAACCCGAGCGTTCACTGGCGCCGAAGAATTCCTTCGGCAAGCCGATCTTCAATCCGGCCAGCGGCTTGTCCAGGTCACGCGCGTAGTCTTCGCGCGGACGGTCGAGGCTGGTCGAATCACGTTCGTCGAAGCTGGCCATGGCGTTGAGCAATAGCGCACAGTCCTCGGCCGAGCGCGCCATCGGACCGCCCTGGTCGAGCGACGAGGCGTAGGCGATCATGCCGTAGCGCGAAACGACGCCGTAGGTCGGCTTGAGACCGGTCAGGTTGCACAGGGCGGCCGGCTGGCGGATCGAGCCGCCGGTGTCGGTGCCGGTCGCCGCCGGTGCCATCAGGGCGGCAACGGCAGCGGCCGAGCCGCCGGATGAGCCGCCCGGCACGCGTGCCATATCCCAAGGGTTTTTGACGGCGCCGAAGTACGAGTTCTCGTTCGACGAGCCCATCGCGAACTCGTCCATGTTCGTCTTGCCGAGGATGACGGCGCCGGCCGCGTTGAAGCGCTCGATCACCGTCGCATCGTACGGGCTGATGAAGTTGTCGAGCATGCGCGAACCGCAGGTCGTCAGCCAGCCCTTGGCGCAGAAGATGTCTTTCTGGGCGAGCGGGATGCCGGTCAACGGAGTGGCGTTTCCGGAAGCAAGCAGGTCGTCGGCGGCCTTGGCCTGGGCCAGGCTCTTCTCGGCATCGACGGTGATGTAGGCGTTGATTTCCGGATTGAACCGCGTGATCCGGTCGAGATAAAGCCGGGTCAGTTCGACGCTGGAGATTTCCTTGGTGGCCAGTGCTTGCGAGAGGGCGGCTACGCTGCGCTTGATCATTCGATCACCTTCGGCACGAGATAGAGTCCGGCTTCGGTGTCAGGAGCAACCGCCTGAAATGCCGCGCGCCGGTTTTCCTCGGTCACCCGGTCTTCGCGCAGGCGCTGCGAAAGATCCTGTGCATGTGCCATCGGTTCGACGCCTTGGGTGTCGACGGCCTGCATGGTTTCGATCAGGGTGAATATTCCGTTCAGGTGGCCGAGCGTGGTCTCCGCTTCGGCGTCGCTGACTTCGATCCGGGCAAGATGCGCGACGCGCCGGACTTGT
>RRZU010797951.1_pt1 | contig 11768 bp, 9 predicted proteins | sample 2165561 | NCBI WGS metagenome assembly RRZU01 (sample SAMN10456909, study PRJNA506462) | wastewater metagenome | isolation source: wastewater sludge | place: USA: Moscow, Idaho | reverse complement strand
GGCTGGCTGTCGTATGGTGGCGTGTGGCCGGAGGGTGTGATCTGGGAGGATGTTGGCAGGTCTGGTTTGAAGGTGCGTGAGGGCGGCTTGGTTGGCCCGTGGGATGTGCCGTTGACCCGGTATCGTGCTCGTGTCCCGTCCGAGGGGGAGTACGCGTATGCGGCTGGTTTGTCGCCCGAGGGGTTCGCCCGGCAGGTGAAGCCGGGCGAGAAGGTGACGATCGACGATACGGGCCGGTCCGTGCTGTGGAGTGTGCCGGTGATGCATAATCCGCATGGCGGTGGCAGCGGGACCATGGGCGGGTTCATTTACGACGGCGCCGCGTATGGGTGGCGTGAGGTCCGTGAGGATTTTGCACGCCCGGTCGGCGAGCGGCGGGTGAACGCAAGGCATGTGTTCTTCAATCGCGGGCGTGACTGGCGTGACTGGTATGAGCCGGATGCGGCGTTCCTGCGCGCGTATTGGGATGCGGGTAACGCGTGCACGGCGCCGTTGAGGTTGATATACCGGGGGATGTCTGTCGACTTGCCCGAGATTCTTCCCGGGGACAGTCCCGCGTAAGGCGCGGTTGCGATGCGGCCGGGCGTGGTGGCCGGGGCTATTCCAAGGTAATGAGCAGCATTAACAGTCTAAGTGAAAGCATTGGCGGTACCAAGTGTTGGCGACGTATCGGCGCTGTTGGAAAACCTATTGGCAAGCTGTTTGGTGCAGCTGGAACGATACTCATGGCCGCTGATGCGGTGAAAACCGGTACGCGCACCATCATCGGGTACTTTTTGGATTCGCTGAAGAAGGGAGCGCACGACACGTTCACTCAACGGTAAATCATGCAAACGCTCACACGCACAGTATGGGCGGAAGCGGGGCGGGATTCCGCAGTCATCGGGATACCATGGGTGCTGGCATGCCTCTGGCATGACGTCTGACACCTGATGCGGGGTAGCACGCACGGCCCCCAGCGCAACCCAAATCGTCAAAGAGAAAGCAGAGATGATGAACGAACCAACGAACGGCTGGCCGGCGTATTCAAAGCCGATGCCCAAGCCAACTTTGCAGGACAGGATTTATTTCGCGCGGGTGCGTAAGGAGAAGCAGCGCGACCTGTTGCATGGTCTGGCGGTGGCGGAAGGGCCGTTCTATGCGCGGCTTGAGCGGATGTGCTCGATCAACGGTGTTGTCCAGGTCGGTGAGATGGCGAATCCGGTGGCGCTCATCGCTGCGTACGCCGCGCAGTATGCGGCAGTGTACTCGGGTGTGCCTTCGGGTTTGCGCCTTGACACGGTGATGGGTTCCGATGGCAGCCGTTGGGTGATGGGCCCCGCGTTGGACCAGTATCTGCTCAATATGCAGGATTACAGCGTGGCGGGTCTCGTGCAATTCGGGTACCGGAACGTCTATCCGGATGGCGCTGATCTTGACATTCAGGGCATTGCCGACACCGTCGTCGGTTCGATGGTCGGCAATGGGGCGCATCAGATTCTTGGCGGAAGCTGGACGACCACGGTCGCTCACGGCAATCAGCTGTGGGATATGTGGGAGCCGTCTATTCGCATGGCGTGCAGCAATCCGAAAGAAGCGGTGATGCTGTTCTCATGCCTGATGGTTGATTTCCTTCGTCATATCCAGACGAACGGCGATGGTACCGCTACCGATGTCCGTGAGAATTATCGTACGATGCTCACACAGACGATATTCATGTCCACTGTTGACTTCGGGCTGCTCGGCAAGACGACCGGGGCAGCCGAATAGTCACGGGCTTACGGGTTTCCCGACACAGCCCGTGACTGGAGGCTGTCAGGGCTTTACATCAGCTTTTCATCGTAGATAGCGCGGCTGCCGCCGATGTACTTCGGGCGGTAGCGTGCGCAGATGATGTGCGCCTTGCCGATCATGTCAATGGAGATGCGCAGCGGAACGACCACCGGGTGGATGTGCATGCCGATGAGCGTGCCGCCGATGTCGATGCCGGCCTTCGCTTTGGCTTGGATGTCCTCGACCAGTACCGGATGGTCGAACGACCGGTAGGCGATGGTGCCGAACGCACCACCCGCATGATTGGGCTGGGGAATCGCGTTGACCTGGTCGAAACCGTAATGTTCCAGGCATTCCTGTTCGATGACCAGCGCACGGTTGAGGTGCTCGCAGCATTGCGCGGCGAGGAAGATACCCGCCGGCTTCAGCACCGACTGGGCACCCTCGAACAGGTATGGCGCCACATCCATGGATGTGTGGGTGCCGATCTGCTCGCCGAGCACTTCGCTGGACGAGCATCCGATGACGAAAATATCCCCGGCCGACAGATGCGCCGCCTCGAGGACCTCGCGCACCGCCTGCGCGGTCTGCTGCCTGATCTGTTCGAAATCCTGTGTCTGCATACCGCCGATTGTACTAGCGCGGAGTTGCACACCGCCCCTGCGGTTCACCTGCGGTCAAACCAATCATCATTCATCATGCGAATTCCCGGCTTCTTTCAGATAATTCGGTAGAACCATCCCGGTGTTATGCGATGGGAATGCAAGTTACGCGGAAGTGTTCTCCCATAATTGCGGCTTGTAACAGTGTCCATCGTGTGAGTGAATCCTCACATGTTGGCCCGGTTGGATGCTGTGCGGGTGGTCTGGAGCGTGCTAGATGCCCGCCGTGTGGACGGATCCTCGCACGCCACGCCAGGTAGCCGCCGCCGCGTACAGTGGGCGGTATGCCGTTGAACAATGAGATACTGAGCAATCCGCATGCCGATCGCGTGCGCAAGATCGCAGGCTTGGAGTCCAAGTCGCAGCGCGAACGCTCCGGGCGCTTCCTTATCGAAGGCCCGCAATCCGTACGCGAAGCGATTCGTTGGCGTCCCGACGCCGTGACCGACCTGTACGTGCAGATGAGCGGGGACGACCCACAGCCCGCAAACCAGACCATCGCCGAAATCTACCGCGAGGCGCTTGACAACCCGCGGGCGGGCCAGCAGGGCGGCCTGTACATCCATGGCGCCACCGCCCAAGTCATGCGCCAGATCAGCGGGGACTGCCAAGGCATCGCCGCCGTCGGCCTCACCGAACGCATGCAAGACGACCCCGATGACCTCGATTGGTCAGACCATCCCATGTTCGCCGCGTTCTGGCAGGTGCGCGACCCCGGCAATGCGGGCACTGTGATCCGCGCCGCCGATGCCGCCGGCTGTGACGCCGTGATTTTCGTGGATGACAGCGTCGACCGCTTCAATCCCAAGGTCGTTCGCGCCACCGCAGGATCGCTGTTCCACGTGCCGGTCCTGACCATGACCACCCAGGATTTCCTTGGTTGGTGCGCTGGCGAGCACAGCACATTGGTCGCCGCCGACGTGCATGGCACGCCGGATCGGGCCCCCGAACAGCTGCCGGGTCTGCTCGGCGAACGCGGCCACATGCTGGAACACGAACTGCAGGACTCCAGCCGTCCGCTTACCGTGCTGTTCGGCAACGAGGCGCGCGGTCTGCCAGCCCACTTGGTCGAGCAAGCCGACCGTGTTGTCGCCATCCCGATTTATGGGAAGGCCGAATCGCTGAACCTGGCGACCAGCGCGGCAGTCATGCTCATGAGCCTAGCTATGTCGAGTCATATTGGGAAAATGTGAAGACGGTACAACGGCTTGAGCGAGAGCGACGTTTCACTGAAATAAGAAAGGGTACTCGTGGCACAGAGCGCGGTATTCGATGCACAGGCGGTGACCGCAGCGGTCAACGAAGGCATCGGGAAGATCGAAAAAGCCTCCAGCTCGGAGGAATTGAAAGCCATCAAAACCCAGTATGCGGGTGCGGAATCGGCAATGACGCAAGCGAGCAAGGCTATTGGCTCGCTCCCCGCCGACCAGAAGAAGGAAGCCGGCAAACTCATGGGCAAGCTGCGCGCCGATTTCGGGCGCGCGTTTGGTGCCAAGCAGCAGCAGATTAAGGCTGAGGAGGAGCAGCGCGCCCTCGCTGCCGAGACGGTTGACATGACGCTGCCGATCCGCCGTAAGCCCTTGGGTGCGCGTCATCCACTGCCGAGGCTTATGGAGGATGTGGAGGACTTCTTCATCTCGATGGGCTGGCAGATTTCGGCGGGTCCGGAAGTGGAAACCGAGTGGTATGACTTCGACGCCTTGAACTTCGGCCCCGACCATCCCGCCCGCCAGATGCAGGACACTTTCTATGTCAAGGGCAACCAGGCCAAGGACGCTGCGGGCTTCGTCGGCTCCAACATGGTGTTGCGTACGCAGACTTCCTCCGACCAGGTGCGCGCGCTGCTTACCCGCGGGGTTCCGCTGTATATCGCGTCCCCGGGCCGTGTGTTCCGCACGGACGAGCTCGACGCCACCCACACCCCGGTGTTCCACCAGTGCGAGGCGCTTGCGGTGGACAAGCATCTGACCATGGCCGATCTCAAGGGCGTGCTGGACAAGCTTGCCGTCGCCATGTTCGGCCCCGAGGCCAAGACCCGTCTACGTCCGAGCTACTTCCCGTTCACTGAGCCGAGCGCCGAGCTTGACCTGTGGTTCCCTGATAAGAAGGGCGGCGCCGGCTGGCTCGAATGGGGCGGCTGCGGCATGGTCAACCCGAACGTGCTCAAGTCCGCGGGGCTTGACCCGGAGGTCTACACCGGCTTCGCGTTCGGCGTCGGCATGGAGCGTACGCTTCTGCTGCGCCACGACATCAACGACATGCACGACCTCGTCGAAGGTGACGTGCGCTTCAGCGAACAGTTTGTGATGGGGGAGTGATTGACCCATGCCTATGGTTGATATTGACTGGCTCAAGGAACACGTCGAGGTTCCCCAGGGCCTGACCTACGAACAGCTTGCCAAGGACCTTGTCAAGGTCGGTCTCGAAGAGGAACAGATCCATGCTTCCCAGGTGACCGGTCCGATTGTGGTTGGCTATGTGGTGGATGCCACGCCGGAACCGCAGAAGAACGGCAAGACCATCAACTGGTGCCATGTGGATGTCGGCGACAAGTACAATGCCGTTGACGAGAACGGCAACAAGGTGCCGCGCGGCATCGTGTGCGGAGCGCCGAATATGGCTGCCGGTGAGAAGGTTGTCGTCACACTGCCGGGAGCTGTGCTGCCCGGTGATTTCCGTATCGAACCGCGCAAGACCTACGGGCATATGTCCGACGGCATGTGCGCTTCCGAACGCGAACTCGGACTCGGCGACAACCATGACGGCATCATCCTGCTGCGCAACTACGGCTTCACACCTGACGAGTATGAGGCGCTCAAGCCCGGCGACGACGCGATGCACCTGCTGCATCTGGACCAGCCGATTCTCGAGATCAACATCACCCCGGATCGCGGGTACACGCTTTCCTACCGTGGTGTGGCGCGCGAATACCATCATTCCACCGGTGCGAAGTTCACCGATCCGGTGATTGAGCTCAACGAGAAGGCACCGGATCTGACCGCTGTGGCGGCCGGCACCCCGTCCGACATCGAAGTGTCCATCGAAGACGACAACCCGATTCACGGTGTCCCTGGTTGCGACCGCTATTATGCTCGTGTGGTGCGCAATTTCGACCCGTCCTCGCATACGCCGAACTGGATGCGTCGCCGTCTGATCCGTTCGGGCGTGCGGTCCATATCGCTCGCTGTGGACGTCACCAACTACGTGATGCTTGACTTGGGCCAGCCGATGCACGCCTACGATTTGGACAAGATCGAAGGCCCGATTGTTGTGCGCCGCGCCAAGGCGGGCGAGAAGCTCACCACGCTCGACGGCAAGGATCATGACCTGAGCCCGGAGGACCTGCTGATCACGGATTCGCCGAACGGCCAGCACGGTTCACGCATCCTCGGCATCGCCGGCGTGATGGGCGGCCTGTATGGCGAAGTGACCGCCGAAACGAAGAACGTGCTGCTGGAATCCGCGCATTTCGACCAGGTCACCATCGCGCGTTCGGCCCGTCGCCACAAGATTCCTTCCGAGGCGTCGAAGCGTTTCGAACGCGGCGTGGACTTCGCATTGCAGCCGGCAGCCGCGCAGATGGCAGCCGAACTGATGACCATGTACGGCAACGGTGAGCCGTCTGCGCATCCTACCGACGTGAACAACACGCCTGCGCGTCGTCGTCCTATCCACTTCAAGGCCGACGAGGTTCGTCGCGTCGCAGGCCTTGATACTCCGGTCAACAAGATCAGCGATATCCTCACCGATATCGGCTGCATGGTCGCCGGCGGCGGCAATGGCGAATTCTCCGTCACCCCGCCGACGTGGCGTCCTGATTTGAACGAGCCGTGCGATTTGGTCGAGGAAGTCGCCCGTCTGGTCGGCTACGACCAAATTCCGACCACCGTACCGCCGGCCCCCGTATCCGGTGCTGTCGGCCTGACCCCTGACCAGCGTCATCGCCGTGAGGTGGCCAACGAGCTCGCCGAATACGGTATGGTCGAGACGCTGAGCTACCCGTTCGTCGGCGACGCCGACTACAAGGCGTTCTCCTATAATGCCGACGCGGTCAAGCCCGTCAGCGTGGAAATCGCGAACCCGCTCGCCGGAGACCGTCCGTTCCTGCGCCGCGAAGTCCTGCCGACCTTGGCTCACACCGTGCAGCGCAATCTGCGTCGCGGCATTGAGAACGTCAGCCTGTATGAAATCGGGCATGTGTACCTGTGGGATCCGAACGCCCCCGCCATCCCGGCGCTCCCCGGCGGCGTCAAGCCGACCGACGAACAACTCAAGGCGTTGGACGCAGGTCTGCCGGACCAGCCGCTTCACGTGGCTGGCATCCTTGCCGGCAAGGCTGAGGAAACCGGCTGGCTGGGCGTGCATCGTGACGTTGATTGGTCTGACGCGGTCGAGGCCGTGCAGCGGATCAGCGACCGTCTGGGCGCGCATCTGACGTTGGCGCAGCCGGCGGCCGCCGATGTTCCTGCGCAATGGCATCCAGGCCGCGCCGCCAAGGTGATGGCCGGTGAAACCGAGGTTGGCATGGTCGGCGAGCTGCATCCGCACGTCAACGATGCGCTCGAATTCCCGGCGCATACCGCCGCTTTCGAGCTCAATCTGACTGCGCTGTTCGGCACACTTGATGGCAAGCCCGTGCAGGCCAAGCCGATTTCAACCTTCCCGCCGGTCAAGCAAGACCTTGCGTTCACCGTCCCGGATACGGTGAGCGCCGCTCAGCTTGAAGCCGTGATCCGCAAGGCGGCAGGCGACCAGCTTGAATCCATCCAGCTGTTCGACGTATTCACCGGCGATCAGCTCGGCGAAGGCAAGAAGTCGCTTGCATTCTCGGTGGTCTTCCGCTCCGCGGACAAGACCTTCGACTCACAAGACAGCGTTACGGTCCGTAAGGCCGTCACCGACGCCGCCGCTGAGCTTGGCGCGCAATTGCGTGCATAATCGGCGGTTACGCTGACAAGGGTGCTATCGTGGTGTGCGCAAGCGGCGCACACCCGGATGCCCATTGATTCTGCCGGCTCCCGGATTGGGCGCCGGCAGACGTGTATTCAGGCTGTCCGGCCTTGTGACCGGGCGGCGTACAGGCCGGACAACGGCAGCCGCGGTGCGTGACATCGCGCGGCAACGAGGAGGAACCATGAGCGAAGCCGATCGTCCCGGACAGACGGCATCTGAACCGCAGCAGACTTCGGGCGAGAGCGCCGGTTCTGCGCAGTCCGCACAGACAAGCCGGTCCGGAGCACCGGAATACGGTGCCATGCGCAGTCAGTTCCCCGCCGATTACAATCCTTACCAGTTCGGCCGCGACGATGACGACAGCGGTAAGAACAAGCGTCAGGACGCCAATTCTTCTCCTGCGGGGCAACAGGGGGGCAACACCCAGCCGGCAATGCCGTGGGCGGGCGCGCCGCAGCAAGGGCAATGGCCGGGGAGCAACCAACCGCAAGGCCCGTCCCAGCAGCATCCGTCTGGGCAATACACCCGGCAGGGACCGCAGAATCCGAACCAGCCATACGAGCCGTATCCGTACGGACCGCAAGGTGTGTGGCCGCAACAAGGCAGGAACGGTACGCCGTTGCCGGGCCAACCCGGTTATCAGCCGCGGTATTTCAACGGTATCGATGTCAACGACCCCGCTTCCAATCCGTTGTACGGGCGCTGGGACAGTTCGGCCATCGTGTCGTTCGTGTTCGCGCTCATGGGCTTGCCTATCCTTCCGGCGATTCTTGGGGCCGTCTCGATCTGGCGTGACAAGACCTTCCATATGAAAGGCCGAGGATTCGCCATCGCCGCCGTCATCATCGACGTGATTATCACCGTGGCGTGGGTGTGGATGCTGGTCAAAGGCATCACCTCCGCCGATTTGTACCAGATGATCGGCAACCAGCTGTACGGCGGTGGATCGGGAAGCGGAACGGATTCGCTGAGCGCCTGACCGCGCCTGACTGCGCGTGCGCGGCGGGCTGTGGTGTTGCCTGAACGTTGTGCGCGACACACCCATGCATAGTTATACATGGTTCTGTATAGATATGCTATACTGGCGGTATTGATATGCAGCCATCATGCATGGGAAGTGATGTGAAATGGCAAAATACACCGTCGCGGTGGCGGGAGCCACCGGGTATGCAGGCGGGGAGGCGTTGCGCATTTTGGCGGCGCACCCCGATTTCGAGGTGACGTGCGTCGCGGGTCATTCTTCGGGGGGAGACCGACTGGGCAAGCATATGCCGCATATCCCGCAGCTTGCGGATTTGACGGTGCAGGACACCACCCCGGAAGTACTCAATGGGCATGATGTCATCGTGCTTGCCCTGCCGCACGGCGCTTCCGGCGCTTTGGCCGCCAAGCTCGACCCGCAGTCCATCGTTGTCGACTTGGGTGCGGATCACCGTCTCGAAGAGCGGGACGCTTGGGATGCTTTCTATGGCGGTGATTTCTACGAGCACTGGACATACGGCATGCCCGAGCTCATCACCGGCAAGAGCGCTGACGGCACGTACACCCGTCAACGTGCCGCGTTGCCCGGCGCCAAGCGCATCGCCGGCCCGGGGTGCAATGTCACCGCGACCACATTCGCGTTGCAGCCCGGTATCGCCGACGGGCTGGTCGAGCATACCGGCATCGTCGCCGACCTCGCCGTCGGGTATTCGGGTGCTGGCAAGAACCTCAAACGCACCAACCTGCTGGCTGCTGAAGCCTTCGGTTCCGCGGTGCCTTATGGCGTCGGCGGCACCCATCGGCATATCCCCGAAATCCTGCAGAACTTCGCCCATGCCGCCGGTTTGCAGGCGGCGCAGGCATCGCAGTTCTCTCTGTCGTTCACCCCGGTGCTGGTGCCGATGGCGCGTGGCATCCTCGCTACGGTGAGCGCGCCGATGACCGACGCCGCCCGTGATCTGAGCGACGACCAGTTGCATGCGGTCTGGGAACAGGCATACGCAGGGCAGGATTTCGTCACTGTGTTGCCGCAGGGTACGCTTCCGGCCACAGGCAATGTCGTCGGCTCGAACGCGGCGCATGTTCAGGTCGTCGCCGACCGGCATGCAGGCAGAATCATCGCCTTTGCCGCAATCGACAACCTCAACAGGGGAACCGCCGGTCAGGCGGTCGAATCGCTGAACATCGCCTTGGGGCTTCCCGAGGACCAAGGTCTGACCAAGATTGGAGTGGCACCATGAGTGTAACGTTCGCACAAGGATTCTCCGCCGCCGGAGTCGCCGCCGGTATCTCCGCGAAGGCGGGCAAGCTTGATCTTGCCTTCGTGGTCAACAACGGCCCGCTTGACGCGGCGGCTGGCGTATTCACCTCCAACCGATTCTGTGCCGCCCCGGTACAGTGGTCGCGCAAAGCGGTGGCCGACGGCCATCTCAAGGCCGTGGTGCTCAATTCCGGCGGGGCCAACGCCTGCACCGGGCTGCCCGGGTTCGAACAGTCCCAAGCCACCGCGCATGAGGCGGCAGGCCTGCTCGGCGTCGAAGACGGCAAGGTCGCGGTATGCTCGACCGGCTTGATCGGCGAGCTGCTGCCACTGGACCACGTCCTGTCCGGAGTGCACAGCGCTTACGCGGGGCTTGATTCCGGCGAACAGGGCGGAAGCGACGCCGCGCACGCAATCATGACCACCGACACCAAGCCGAAAACCGTGGCGTTGGAAGGCAACGGATACCGCATCGGCGGCATGGTCAAAGGCTCCGGCATGATCGCCCCACAGCTGGCTACGATGCTCTGTGTCATCACCACTGACGCCGTCGTCACGCCGGGTGCCATGCAGGCCGCGTTGTCCGCAGGCACCTCAGTGACCTTCAACCGCATTGACACCGACGGCTGCATGTCCACTAACGACACCGTGCTGCTGCTCGCATCAGGCGCTTCCGGCGTGGAGCCGGACCCTGACGAATTCAACGATCTCGTCCGTCAGGCATGCGCATCCCTCGCCCGCCAGATCGTAGGTGACGGTGAAGGCGCCAGCCACGACATCCGCATCAGCATCCACGGGGCAACCAGTGAAGACGCGGCGCTCGCCTGCGGGCGTGCCATCGCCGCATCGAACCTGTTCAAATGCGCGGTCAGCGGCAACGACCCGAACTGGGGCCGCATCCTCAGCTCGCTGGGCACGGTTCCGCCTAGTGTCGCACCATTCGACCCAACGCATGTTGATGTCGACGTCAACGGCGTGCGCATCTGCCAAGGAGGCGGCACCGGGCGTGATCGCTCCGAGGTCGATATGACCCCGCGCGAAGTGGGGGTGGACGTCTATCTCAACGCCGGCGAGGCCGAAGCGACCGTGTGGACCGACGACCTGACCCACGAATACGTACACATCAACGCCGATTACGAGAGCTGATCGGCAAAGGTCGCTTACGAGGCTATGCCTGTCACAGACACGCAAGCGATTACACATACAGAAAGAACGGCATGAGTGATTTGAAAGGTCCGGGATACCACCTGGACGTACACACCGATTTGCGGGCGGACCAGAAAGCTGAAGTGCTGATCGAAGCGCTTCCTTGGCTCGAGGAGTTCGCCGGGCAGCGGATCGTCATCAAATACGGCGGCAACGCCATGGTCGACGAGCATCTCAAGCAGTGCTTCGCCGAAGACATGGTGTTCCTGCGTCAAGTGGGCATGCATCCCGTCGTCGTCCACGGCGGCGGCCCGCAGATTTCCAAGATGCTCAAGGCACTCGGCATCAAATCCGAGTTCAAGGGCGGTTTACGCGTCACTTCACCTGAGGCGATGGACGTCGTGCGTATGGTGCTCACCGGCAAGGTCTCCCGCGAACTGGTCGGCTACATCAACGCCCACGGTCCGATGGCCGTAGGCCTGTCAGGCGAGGATGGCGGCCTGTTTTCCGCCATGAAGCGCAAGCCTATCATCGACGGCAAACCCACCGATATCGGGCTCGTCGGCGATGTGGTCAGCGTCGACGCCTCCGCTGTTGAGGATCTGATTTCCGCTGGTCGCATCCCTGTCGTGTCCTCGGTCGCGCCAGACGAAGAAGACGCCACACAGGTGCTCAACGTGAACGCAGACTCAGCGGCCGCTGCCCTCGCCTCCGCGCTTGGCGCCCGCAAACTGGTGATTCTCACCGATGTTGACGGCCTGTACGCGGATTGGCCGGACCGCAACTCTCTGATTGGACGCATCGGCGTCGAAAACCTGCGCGACATGCTGCCCGATCTGGAAACCGGCATGCGGCCCAAGATGGAGGCATGTGTGCGCGCCATCGACGGGGGAGTGCCCCAGGCGCACATCATCGACGGGCGCAAACCACATTCGATTCTGAACGAGATATTCACCACCGCAGGCGTCGGCACCATGGTCGTGCCCGAAGATGGTGTGGAAATGAGGAGTTCC
>RRZU011761791.1_pt1 | contig 11769 bp, 14 predicted proteins | sample 2165561 | NCBI WGS metagenome assembly RRZU01 (sample SAMN10456909, study PRJNA506462) | wastewater metagenome | isolation source: wastewater sludge | place: USA: Moscow, Idaho | reverse complement strand
TTGGTTAACACTCCACTCCTTAAATTCATCAGTAAAAGTCACTTGATGTTCATTAACTTTTAGAACATACTTATTCTTTGACAGTAGTTTGATCTCTTCTTCTGTAAATTTATTCTTACCCACTTTTTAACACCTCTTTCTCTTATTATACTTTGAAGCATACAAAAACCCTATAGATGGACTTTTATTTTAGTGTCCATTCTATAGGGTACAGTTTAATTACTTTTATCGTTTCTGTAGTTTTACTTATCGGTGTCTTTATATTTATGGTTGTTCAATCAATAAAACAAGGACTTGATTGTTTCTTAAGGCTGAATCAAAAGGAAATTGCGGTAAAACGAATGCACGGTTATTCGATTTATAAAACATTTAAGGATTATTTGTTGATGATGAGTTTATCACTGCTTATAGTTTATGCTATTTTAGCGTTATATTTGAAGTCAGTAAGCACACTGATACCGTTAATCATAGTTAGTACTTTGCTTGTTTTACTCATCGTAGTCATTAAGATGAGAAAAGTATATAAGGTAAGTCTCTCGACAATATTTAAAGGGAAGGACATTTAGAATGATAAAGTTAGTGGATGTAAGTAAATCGTTTGGAAAACATAAGGTCTTGGATAATATAAATCTTCATTTTGAAAGTGGCTCTATGACAGCGGTTATTGGAAATAGTGGAAGTGGTAAGTCAACTTTGTTAAACGTTATTGGTCAGTTAGAAGACTATGATTCTGGAAAATTGTATATTGAATCTAAATTAATTGATAGTCGTAGTAAAGAAAGTTTACTTGTTCAAAGATATGAACTTTCTTACTTATTTCAAAATTATGCTCTTGTTGATAATATGACTGTTAAAGAAAATATGAGTATATCAATGGAGTATATGAAATTATCAAAACAAGAGAAGATGGAGAGAATGAGTACAGCGCTTGAAAAGGTCAAACTCAAAGGATATGAGAATCGTGTAGTTTATACCTTATCTGGTGGGGAACAACAACGTGTTGCCTTGGCTCGGATCTTAGTTCGTAAGAGTAAGATTATTCTATGTGATGAGCCAACTGGATCACTTGATGCAAACAATGCTGCAATTGTGATGCAAGTTTTGAAACTCTTGAAATTGCAAGAAAAGACGATTATTATTGTTACACATGACTTGGGAATTGCGAATCAATGTGATCAGATCATCGATTTAGATAAGGGATAAACGGATGTATCGTTTATCCCTTAATATGTGTTACAATACATAACGGGCTTGAGTGATAAACTTTTGGTAAAAAGGTTGACACTTAAGTATCAATTTGATAAAATGACTAAGCTGTGTTAGGTATGGAGTAATCCGAATAACACAATGAAATAAGTTATACGACACACCCGGAGGTGTGTACGAAAGGAGGAAATCATGCCTACAATTAATCAGTTAGTGCGTAAAGGAAGAGAATCAAAAGAGTATAAATCAAAATCACCGGCTTTAGGTAGAGGGGTTAATACTTTACAACGTCGTTATACAGAAACAAATTCACCACACAAACGTGGAGTTTGTACTCGTGTTGGAACAATGACACCTAGGAAACCGAACTCGGCATTACGTAAGTATGCGAGAGTTAGATTAAGTAACGACATGGAAGTTACAGCGTATATTCCAGGAATCGGACACAACTTGCAAGAGCATAGTGTTGTCTTAATTCGTGGAGGACGTGTTAAAGACTTACCTGGGGTTCGTTATCATATCGTACGTGGTACATTAGATGCTGCAGGAGTCGAAGGTAGAAGACAAAGCCGTTCTTTATACGGAACTAAAAAACCAAAAGAATAAAAAATCAATTATGAAAGGAGAATTTAGAGATGGCAAGAAAAGGATATATAGTTAAACGTGATGTATTAGCGGATCCGATATACAATTCTAAATTAGTGACTCGTTTAATCAACAAAATCATGATTGATGGTAAACGTGGTCTAGCTTCATCGATATTATATAATGCTTTCGACATCGTCGAAGAAAAAACTGGACGTCAACCGATGGAAGTTTTTGAAGAAGCTTTAGATAATGTTATGCCTATGTTAGAACTTAAATCAAGAAGAGTTGGTGGTTCAAACTTAGCAATTCCGGTAGAAGTATCAGAAGAGAGAAGATTAACATTAGGATTAAGATGGATTGTTAACTATGCTCGTTTAAGAAACGAACATAGTATGGAAGAGAGATTAGCAGCTGAAATTATTGATGCAGCTAATGGAAGTGGAAACTCTGTTAAAAAACGTGAAGATGTTCATAAAATGGCGGAAGCTAATAGAGCATTTGCACATTACAGATGGTAAGAGTTTAACCAAGAAAGGAGTGGGTATTTATGGCGAGAAAATTACCAATTGAAAAAACAAGAAATATCGGTATTATGGCGCATATCGACGCGGGTAAAACAACTACGACAGAACGTATTCTATATTATACTGGACGAACTCACAAGATTGGTGAGACTCACGACGGAACAGCAACAATGGACTGGATGGAGCAAGAACAAGAACGTGGAATCACGATTGCTTCAGCTGCCACAACTGCTGAGTGGAAAGGGCACACAATCAATATTATTGATACGCCTGGACACGTCGACTTTACAGTAGAAGTAGAAAGATCGCTAAGAGTTTTAGACGGTGCAGTTACTGTTCTTGATGCTAAATCAGGAGTAGAGCCACAAACTGAAACTGTTTGGCGTCAAGCAACGACATATGGTGTACCACGTGTTGTATTCATTAATAAAATGGATGCTACAGGAGCGGATTTCTATATGTCAATTGGAACAATTCACAACCGTTTAGGTGCGAAAGCAAATCCAATTCAATTACCAATCGGTGTTGAAGATAACTTTGTAGGTTTAGTAGACCTTGTTGAACGTAAAGTTCATACATTCGCAATTGAATTAGGACAAGAAGATGTTATTTCAGATGATATTCCTGCAGATATGGTTGACGATGTTGAAAAATATCGTGAAGAATTAATCGAAGCTGTTGCAGAATATGATGAAGAATTAATGATGAAAGTATTAGAAGGGGAAGAACCTACTATTGCTGAAATCAAAAACGCAATTAGACTTGGAGTTCTAACAGGGGAATTCTTCCCAGTTATGTGTGGAGCTGCTTATAAGAACAAGGGCGTTGTATCTATGATCGATGCTGTTGTTGACTATTTACCAAGTCCATTAGATGTAGACGCGATTCAAGGTACACTACCAGATAGTGATACTCCAGCAGAACGTAAACCAAGTGATGAGGAACCATTCTCAGCATTAGCGTTCAAAGTTGTAACTGACCCATTTGTTGGTCGTTTAACTTACTTCAGAGTTTACTCTGGTAAAGCTGAATCTGGATCATATGTTTTAAATGCTACAAAAGATGAGCGTGAACGTTTTGGACGTATCATGTTAATGCATGCGAACGACAGATCTGAAATAAAAGAAGTATATACAGGTATGATTGCTGCTGCAGTTGGGTTTAAAAACACTGCAACTGGTGATTCACTATGTGATGAAAAGAACCCTATTATTCTTGAATCAATGGTGTTCCCAGAACCAGTTATTGAATTAGCGATTGAACCAAAAACAAAGAATGACCAAAACAAGATGGGAGCTGCTTTAGGTAAATTAGCTGAAGAAGACCCTACATTCAAAGCTTATACTGATGAAGAAACAGGACAAACAATTATTGCGGGAATGGGTGAATTACACCTTGACGTAATTGTTGACCGTCTAAAACGTGAATTCAAAGTTGAAGCAAATATTGGTGCACCTCAGGTTGCGTACCGTGAAACACTTACTGCATCTTCTGATGTAGAAGGTAAATTTGTACGTCAGTCTGGTGGTCGTGGACAATACGGTCACGTTTGGGTTCATTTCGAACCTAACGAAACTGGTGCTGGATTTGAATTCGTTGATAAAGTAGTTGGTGGTACTGTTCCAAGAGAATATATTAAGTCTGTTGGTGAAGGTATTGAAACTGCGTTAAACAATGGTATGATTGCTGGATATCCAGTAATTGACGTTAAAGCAACATTATTCGATGGTTCTTACCATGATGTTGACTCTAACGAGATGGCATTCAAGGTTGCTGCAGGACTAGCAGTTAGAAATGCTGCTAAAGTTTGTGCTCCAGTATTATTAGAACCATTAATGGAAGTTGAAGTTATTGCGCCTAATGAATACTTAGGAAGCGTAATGGGAGATGTGTCTTCACGTCGTGGTCAAATTGTTGATCAAGAAGAACGTGGGAATGCAGTTGCTGTTGAAGCGTTAATTCCATTATCAGAAATGTTCGGATATGCTACTGACTTGAGATCATTCACTCAAGGACGTGGGAACTATACAATGCAATTCAGTAAATATGCGCAAGTACCTAAGAGTATCGCTGCTGAATTAGCGAAAGACATGAGTGAAGACTAAGCTATTGCTTTAATTTCATAAATGTCTTAAAATAAAGAATGAAGTATTATAAAAATATATAGGAGGATTGCAAAATGGCAAAAGAAAAATTTGATAGAACGAAAACGCATGTTAACGTTGGTACAATTGGTCACGTTGACCACGGTAAAACTACTTTAACTGCTGCGATTACTAATACTCTTGCTTTAACAGGTGGAGCTACAGCTCAAGCATACGACGAAATCGACGGAGCACCTGAAGAAAAAGAACGTGGAATCACAATTGCTGCTTCACACGTAGAGTATGAAACAGAAGGACGTCACTACGCACACGTTGACTGCCCAGGGCACGCGGACTATGTTAAGAATATGATCACAGGAGCTGCTCAAATGGACGGAGCTATCTTAGTTGTTTCAGCTACAGATGGCCCTATGCCACAAACTACTGAACATATCCTACTTGCTAAACAAGTTGGAATTGAACACATTATTGTATTCATTAACAAGGTAGATATGGTTGACGATGAAGAATTAATCGACTTAGTTGAAATGGAAGTTAGAGACAAACTGAGCGAACAAGGATTCGATGGAGATAACGCTCCAGTAATCCGTGGTTCTGCACTTAAAGCATTAGAAGGCGACGCATCATACCAAGAAAAAATTCTTGAATTAATGGCTGCTGTTGACGAATATGTACCAGATCCAGTTCGTGAAACTGACAAACCATTCTTAATGTCTGTTGAGGACGTATTCACAATCACAGGACGTGGTACAGTTGCTACTGGACGTGTTGACCGTGGTGAATTAAGAGTTGGAGAAGAAGTTGAAATCGTTGGTATCAAAGATACTAAAAAAACAACTGTTACAGGAATTGAAATGTTCCGTAAAATGTTAGACTATGCACAAGCAGCGGATAACGTGGGAGCATTATTACGTGGTGTAAACCGTGAAGAAATTGAACGTGGACAAGTTTTATGTAAACCAGGTACAGTTTTACCTCACAAGTCTTTCAAGGCGCAAGTTTATATCTTAAGTAAAGAAGAAGGTGGACGTCACACTCCTTTCGTTGACAACTACCGTCCTCAATTCTACTTCCATACTACAGATGTTACAGGAGTAATCAACTTACCAGAAGGTACACAAATGGTTATGCCTGGAGACGACGTAGAAATGACAGTTGAATTAATTTACCCAATCGCTGTTGAAAAAGGTACACGTTTCTCTATTAGAGAAGGTGGACGTACAGTTGGAGCAGGTAACGTTACTGAAATTCTATAATTAGAAAATCAAAACATAAAGAGAGCGAAATTGCTCTCTTTTTTTTATTGGGTGTTTTTCTATGGTGTTTATTAGTTGATTAATATTAAATATTTCACAAAAGCCTTGCTTTTAAAATATGACTGAGTTATAATATTACCTACATAGGAGGAAATGTGAAATGAAAAAATTAAGTAAAGTTTTATTCGCGAGCCTAATTGCTTTAAGCTTATTAGTTGCTTGTGGCGGAGGCAAAACTGACGGTGGAGAAACTGCTGGCGGATCAGTAAAAATCGGAGTTGCTAGTACACAAGTTGTAGCAGTAGACGAAGATGGAAAAGCTGCATTTGACACTGTAGTAGTTGGAGTTGCTTTAGAAGATGACAAAGTTTCTTACGTAAGCATCGACCACTCCCAACAATCAGCTGTTGTTGAAGGTGGAGAAGCGGTTATTGAAGCACAAAAAACTAAAAAAGAGAAAAAAGAAGATTATAACATGAAAGATGTAAGTCCAATCGGAAAAGAATGGTACGAACAAATTGAAGCGTTAGAAACTGAATTAGTTGGGAAAACTAAAGATGAAGTTACTACTTACTTAACTGGAGACGATGTTAAGACTGCTGCTACTATCCAATTAGGAGAAATCGAAAAAGCATTAGTTAAAGCTATCGATTCTGCAGTTGCTGTTGAAGGTGCTGCTAAAGTTGGTTTAGGTTACCACGTATCTGTTTCTGGTGGAGATAAAGATGCTCAATCAGTATTAGAATATGCAATGATCGCTGTTGATGCTGACGGAAAAATCGTTAAAGCATTATTAGATAACGCACAAGAAAAAGCGTTATTAGAAGACGGTAAATTAGTTGCTGCTGAAATCGGAAAAACAAAAGGTGAATTAAAAGACGCTTATGATATGAAGAAAGCTTCACCGATTGAAAAAGAATGGAACGAACAAAACGATGCATTAATGGAAGCTTTAGTTGGTAAAACAATTGCTGAAGCTACTGAATTAAAACCAGGTGAAGGAGATATCGAATCTTCTGTAACAATCCACATCGATGGTGTTCAAGCTGCTCTTAAAGCTGCAGAAGCAAACTTAAAATAAGAATTAACTTATAAAGTAACATCAAGGGACTGAGGAATCAGTCTCTTTTTATATGTCCATAAGTAAATATGATATACTTTTAAGGATGGAAGGTGAGAGTATGAGTATTAGTAATAAATTAATGGAGTTTTTAGATAAGAGTCATTCAAACTTTCATGCTGTAAATGAAATGGCGAAAATGATGGATGAACAAGGTTTTAAAAAATTAAAAATGAATGAGAAGTGGGAATTGGATGATAAGTCTAAATATTATGTCTTAGTCAATAATTCTTCTGTATTTGCATTTGATATGAATGGTTATAAAAAAGATTTTGCTTATAAAATTGTGGCATCTCACACTGATGCCCCAACATTTAAGGTTAAGCCAAATGCAGTTAAGATTGAGAACAATACTATTATCGTCAACAGCGAAAGCTATGGTGGCTTGATTGATTATACATGGCTAGATCGTCCCCTTAAATTATCGGGGAGAGTTATTGTTAAAGAAGGAAATCGTCTTGTTACCAAGTTATTCAGTTCTAATGGGGCAGTTGGTATTATTCCTTCGCTTGCGATTCATATGAATCGTTCGATAAATAGTGAAACGAAGTTTAATCGTCACACACAAATGAGACCGCTACTTGGTCAAGCTCCTGAATTTGACTTTAAAGAATATTTAGCGAAAGAGTTGAGTGTTGAAGAAGGTAGTGTTGTTGATTATGATTTAGTATTTAAACCAGTCGAAAAAGCGACGTATGTAGGTGTAAACCAGGAGTTCATTGCATCGAATCATTTGGATAATCTTCAAAGTGCTTATTTAACATTTGAAGGATTTATGAATGCTGAAAATAATAATAATGCGGTAAATGTCTATGCGTCATTTGATAATGAAGAGGTTGGAAGCATGACAAAACAAGGTGCTCAAGCGACAATTTTAAAGGATATTTTAAATCGAATTGGATATGCTATGGGACAAAGTCCAGAAGAGCATTTAGTGAGTGTAGCGAAGTCCTTTATCATCAGTGCGGATAATGCGCATGCCAACCATCCAAACTATGCAAACATGAATGATGAAAATCACGTTGTGAATTTAAATGGTGGTGTTGTTGTGAAGTACAGTGCGAATCAGAAGTATACGACTGATTCATTAAGCTCGGCTTTGATCACAAGTATTTCTGAAATCAGTGGTGCAGCCATTCAAACTTATGTTAATAGAGCGGATGCGCCTGGTGGAAGTACCTTAGGAGCAATTAGTGGAACGCAAGTCAGTGTCATGTCAGTCGACATTGGTTTACCGCAACTTGCGATGCATAGTAGTATGGAGTTAAGTGGTACAAAAGATAATGAAGACATGGTAACTCTAATAAAATCTTATTATGATTCTAAGGTGGTTGTAGATGAGGATAATATTACAGTAGAAGGATTGAAATAAGATTTACTTATTCATTGATAACTTAGACCTTTTCTTATGAGAAGGTCTTTTTATTGTTTAAGCTAATGTTTGATTATATAGAATTAAGTGCTTAGACGTTTTTGAATCAAACATAAAGTTGACTTAAGGAGTAAAAATATTGGGATGAGATAAATGAGTTCAAGACAGTAACGTTTTTTTACGTTGATTAAGCCAAATTAAAGTTTTGTTTGTGGGTAATAGAAAGGGCTCTAGTCGCTTTGAGTGCAACAGACTGTATGAAAGGCTCGTAATCTATTAACCACGCTAGTGGTGCTTCAAATAGACTGCTATTGCTAAGATATACAGAAACAATTTATTGATCGGACTAATGAATTTAGGTATGTCACAAAAGAACTGCATTAAGTAGAGACTCGTGATAAACGAATTGTGGTATAATTATAAACGTGAAAGAAGGTGGTGTTATGTCTAAAGAGATGGTTGAACTTTTAGAATCGCGCAAAGTAACAATTCAAGATATTGTAGATTGTGTTGCGTATTTAGAAAAAGGATACAACGGTGATATTGTTGATACAGAATCTATTACTAATAATATTCATGAAATATTACGTAAGCGAGAAGTGCAACATGCTGTTCGTACAGGTATTGAATTAGATGTAATGGCAGAACGTCGGATGATGGTTGATAAAGACTTAGAAGACATTGTTAGACGTGATGAGTCTCTATATGGAGTGGATGAAGTATTAGCTTATGGAATCTGTAATCTATATGGATCGATCGCATTAACGAACTTTGGTTATATCGATAGAGTTAAACCAGGAATTATTGGTAAGCTTAACGATGTATCAAATGGTGAGTGTAATACATATCTTGATGATATCATTGGAGCGATTGCTGCTAGTGCGGCAAGTAAGAATGCTCATAATAAATAGAAGGTGTTAAAATGAAAAAAGGAATCATAGCAATAATCGCAGCAATGTTACTTCTTGTAGCTTGTGGTGGAAGTGCAAAAAAAGAATATGAAATTGATACAAAAGCAGTAATTGAGAAGATAGAGAATAAAGAATCGTTTATACTATATATAGGAGCAAGTGATTGTTCTGCGTGTCAACAGTTCTCTCCAACCTTTGAAGAAGCGAGTAAAGATTATCCAGAAACGATGTACTATGTTGAATATAATGGAGCACAAGCAAGTTCTAAAGATGAATTTACATCGCTCGAAGATAATCACATTGGCAAGGTGACAGCGACACCATCAATATACGTAATTAAAGACGGTGCTGTTGCGGAAAAACGAATGGGAGTTCTAAGATATTCTGAACTTGAAACATTTGTTGAACGATTTGAATTAAACAAATAATAAAGATTGGGTGAGACTGTGAATCTAAAAAATATATCTAAACAAGACTTTATGTTAAAGATGGAAACTCTTAATATTAATGCTGGTGATATTGTTTATATAGAGACGCAACTATCACCTGATTTTTTTAATCCTAATTTAGCAAATGGCTTTATCAGAAGATTGCTTGAGTATTTAGGAGAAGAGGGTACGATCGTAATGAGTTTGGCGGGTTATAATTTCGATGTGGATTATGAAAACTTCGATGATGAGTATATTCTTCCGTATGTTGAAGCAAACAGAAGTCAGTATGCCTACAGTAGACTAGCAAATTTAATTAGCGGCTTCTCTGGAGCAAAGATTTCGAAAAGTTCGTTTTTCCCATTTGTGGCGTATGGCAAATATGCAGAACTTATTGTGAGCAAGCAAAGTTTTGACTTTCCGAATGGGAATCAATCCCCGTTCTCCAGAATGTACGAACTCAGGGCTAAGGCCTTACTTATAGAACATAATGTTAAAGATTTTCTTTTAAATGAACATTGTGTCGAAAGAAGTTATAATTCCACAATATATATAGACAGTGGAATTGTAGATAAAGACCTTAGGAAATACATGCGCAAACGTAAAAGAGATTTGACGGAACGCTTATTTGAATCGAAGAAATATAAAGAATTATTCTACTATACAGGATATAAACAAATGTCAGTTTTAAGTGTAAGTGTTAGAGAGTATGTTGATTTTGGCGTTCAACTCATTGAAAGGTGATAAAATGAAAAAAATTATTGGAGTATTAATTGTTGTGATGTTAATTGTAGGTTGTGGTGTGAAAGATGAGTATGCACTCGGGACTTACAAAGAAAGACGTTATGTCAACGAAGTGTTTAATTTGGATTTTGAAGTTCAGGAAGGCTATTCTTTCTTAACTGCAGATGAATTAAAAAAAGTGAATGAAGAAACTCATGAAGTAAACAAGGATAACCCGAATGCGGTACATAGAAATAGAGTGTTAAATTTATCAAATACTGATGGTGTTAGTTTAGTTGCCTATGTTGATGCGACTCCTGATCAGTATAAAAATGCAGATGCTGAGGCAAATGCATATTTAGATTTTTTATCAGAACAAAGAATCGCGTATAGATTAGAACGTGACAAGGTCGAATTAAATAACTTAGAGTATCATCGATTACTTTTGGATTTAGATTTTGAAAAAAACCAACAAATCTTAATTACGGAAAATGATGGAAAGCTCATCAATATTCAAATTACTTATCCAGATGGATTAGAAGAACAAGTGGAACTTTTATTAAAGTCACTGGATAAAAATGAATAAATATTATATTCAAAGTTACAAACATGATGGAAGTGTACATAGAACATGGTCATTAGTGCATCTTATCAGTGAAGATGAAAGTAAGTTTGTGGCGATAAATGGCAGAACTCAGATTATTGAGGCGAATAATAGAACGTGGATTGCTAGAGAACCGGCTTTATATTATTTGTATAAGGATAAATATTTTAATGTTATTGCGATGTTACGAGAAGATGGGATATATTATTATTGCAATTTAGCGTCTCCAAGCATTTATGATAATGAGGCAATTAAGAATATAGATTATGATTTAGATGTGAAAATTTACCCAGATGGTAAGTATGAAATTCTTGATGAGAAAGAATTCGAAGTAAATAAAAAGAAGTATAAGTATCCTAAAGTGTTAGAGAAAAGACTGAGAGATGAAATAAGGTTAATTATTTCTTTAAAAGATAATAACTTAACCCCATTTAATAAGGCGGAAAATGAGCAGCTTTTTCAACAATATCTTCAAAAAATCTAGAAATTTAATGAATTGTTGTAAAACCCTTGCTTTCTTGTTTGATATTAAGTATGATAGACAAGCTGTTAAGAAACAGAAGAAAGATAATAATCGAATTCCGAAAGAAATTAAAAGAATTTACTTATCTTCTTGACAAAGATTCTTATCAGTGATAGTATGAGTAAGCGTCAAAAAAGACGAAAAAAAATATAAGAAATTAGTCAGAAATTCTCAAGAAAATTAATAAAAAAAGTTCTAAAAACACTTGACAAATTAATCTAATGAGGTATACTGATTAAGCACCACAAATGAGGTGCGAAAGAAATTTTTCTTTGAAAACTAAATAGGAAACGTCGATTCAATAAAATTAAAAAAATAAATCGAGATAACAAAACAAACATTAAAGTCGATAGACTATAAAATATATCAATGAGTCAAATGGAGAGTTTGATCCTGGCTCAGGATGAAC
>RRZU012829837.1_pt1 | contig 11770 bp, 12 predicted proteins | sample 2165561 | NCBI WGS metagenome assembly RRZU01 (sample SAMN10456909, study PRJNA506462) | wastewater metagenome | isolation source: wastewater sludge | place: USA: Moscow, Idaho | reverse complement strand
TTTTACTCTTGTTCAACCCTATCTTTTGGAAGGAAGAGATTTAAGATAATCCCTACTAAACCTGCTAAAGCCATTCCTTCTAACGTAACTAAAGATTGTATTTGAAGAATTGCTCCACCTAGTCCTAGAACTAACATTGTACTTGCGATAATTAAGTTTCTTTGACTGTTGAAATCAACTTGATTATCAATTAAGATTCTTAATCCATTAGAACCAATAACTCCAAATAAGATGATTGACATCCCACCAAGTACTGAACTTGGGATTGTTTGAATAAGCGCTGCAAAAGGTGCTACAAATGAGAGAATCATCGCGATGATTGCCGCTCCAATAATAACCCAAATAGATCCTACTTTTGTAATTCCAATGACGCCAGTATTTTCTCCGTAAGTTGTATTTGCCGGTCCACCAATTAAAGCACTAACTGCTGTCGCAACACCATCCCCCAATAATGTTCGATGAAGTCCTGGTTCTTGAAGAAAGTCTTCTCCACACACTTCACTTAATACCGTATGATCTCCAATATGTTCACTAATTGTTACAAACGCGACTGGTACGATTGAAAAGGCAATGTCTGAGAATTGGAAGTTCCATGTTCCTAAATTTCCTACTGCAAACGGTAGCTTGAATGCTGGGACTTGGAAAAACCTAGTTTGCATTGCTTCTTTAACAGGAGTTAAATCAACGATTCCTAAGAAATAAGCTGCAACATATCCTGTTACAATCCCGATTAAGAAAGGAATAATCTTCATGAAACCCTTCCCTCTTAGCGTACAAAGTACTGTTGTTAAAAATGCGATCAACGCTACAAGAAGGTGTCTCCAATCAGCATCTCCGACAAGTCCTGCCTGCGCGATTGCAGTTGGTGCCATTCCAATCCCAATAATCACAATCATTGGTCCAATAACAATTGGCGGCAATAATTTATTTAACCATTTTGTTCCCACAAACTTAACTAAGATTCCAACGACGATGTACACAATACCTACCATAATGATTCCGCTCTGTGCGGCACTTGGATCTCCACCTAATGCCTCCTTCGCAATATTTACTGCGGCAATAAACGCAAATGATGATCCTAAGTAAACAGGTACTTTCATTTTGGTAATCCCAATATATATTAGTGTTCCAAGTCCTGATGCGAACAAAGCAACACTTACTGGCATCCCCGTTAATATCGGTACAAGTACCGTTGCTCCAAACATTGCAAACACATGCTGGAATGATAATAAGAACCAAGGTAGTGGTTTTGGTTTCTCATCAATTCCAATTACTAATTTATTTTCCATCTCTATCCCTCTTTCTATCGCAGGCCACCATTAGAAAAGGACTCCATAAAGAGTCCTTAAGGGTTTTGTTTTTACGCCTTATTAATCTCACAGGATTAACTTAAAGGACCTACTGTTAAGTATTATAACATATATTTTCATTCTTCGATGACTATTTTCATTTAATTTGAATTATTTTTTTAATAATATCTTGTTCACTGTTCACAAGTTGTTCAATCAGAGTCTTGTGTTTGCTAAATAAAGTATACTGAGATTCTTTAAGGTTCTTTTTCATATATAAATCAAGATTCATAAGATGTGTTAAAAACATCTCATTACTTTCACTCATTTGTTTAAAATTATAATATACATTTAAAGCAACACTGCCACGTAGAAGATAAGCAATAATATCATCTTCAAACTCTGATAAGACCATTTGTAAAAAGGAAGGCAAGTCTACATTCTTTATAAGCGCATCAATTTGTGTGTATAGTTTTAATGTTTTAGGATCAGATGATTCGTCAAGTTGACTCTTAAGTCCATCTAGGATTACTTGCATGACTGACTCAAGGCTTTTCGCAAGATCGACAATCCCCTCTTCAACAAATCCCTTGTTACTCTTAATTGATTTTTCCGCAAGTTCAAGTTGTCTCTCCATCATCTGTAAATCTAAATGATTTAAATCATCAATGTTTATTTTCTTATAAGATCCAGACACAGTGTATAAGCTTTGATCCTCCCTAAGTTTGTGATCATTTACGTACAACATCATTTCAATAGTGCTTATCATATTATTATATAAAACTGTATATTCTTCATGTAAGTTTATTAAACGATTAACAACTTGCATTAAATCATTAACATAGTTCTCGACATCTTTTTTACTAAAATGAGATGCCATGTCGTAGTCTGAACTTAAATTGTTATTGACACGATACACAAAAGAAAGATTTTGTTCTAAGAATTCCCCTGTTTTCAATTTCACTGGAAGTGGCATATCAATAAACATTTTCGCAAACATCCAATCCCAATCTAAACTTAATTTAAGACTTAGAGAAATAAACTTCTTTTTGTTAAATGTAAAGCCCTCATCTTCAAATACAGATTTTAATTCAAAGAAACTGTTAAAAAGTAAAAACTCTTTAGTCTTAGTGTATTTTGAATTAATCAGTTCCATATTGTTGACAAAATCATATGAATCATCAATAGCATAATTATCATGAAGGAGACACTTCCCATTTGAATCCATAATATTATTTGTTTTCAAATCAAAAACCATAAAATCTTCCAATTGGGGATAAGATTTATATGTATCGACAATCCCACGATCCGCCTCACTTAAACTGGGATAAATATATTTCTCAGTGAAAAAACGATAGTCACTTTGATCAAGTTCTTTATATGTTTTTTGAAGTAAGTACTTCGAGAACTTTTTCCATTCTTTATGTTTTTTGATAATCCTCGCATTGTAAAAGATAAAGTTATCATTATATAAATCCATCATCTTATCTCTATAGTTTCTCATTGACGTTACATGTCCTACCATAATATTAAGCATGTTAGAATATGGAATACTTCGTTTAACAATATAAGGTTCAATACCGTAAGCCTCTTTAATACGAACAGCAGTTTCTATCTTTTTTTGATATTCTAAATCATCATTCTTAAGTCTTGAAAGATCTAAAGAAACACCTCGAGAGAGAATATCAGTACTCGTTAATAATAATGTCGCATTCTTATTTATTTTATAATGAGTCCCAAAGACTCTAGGTGCAGCATTGAGTCCAATCGCTCTTAAATCCGGATAATTATCAGCGATAAACAAAGCATAGGCACCACCGAGTGAGTTTCCAGAGATCGCAGTAATATTATAAGTTTTTGATAAATATTCGTATTCTTCTTTCGCAAGTTTATAATTTGGAAACCCTAAATGAGCTGCATTACTTAAATTATTTGACCAATCGTTATCTTCACCACTAAATAAGTTTGAAATACTGCCATCACTGCCTTGAAACACAAGTGCATACTCATTAGTCTTCGTATCTTTAAAAACAATATAGCGAATATCAATTCGATGATCATCACGATTAAACGCTTTGGACTCAAAACGTTCAATAATGTATCGATCTTGATAATCTTTCTTTAAGTTCATCGCCACAGTAAACACTGAGTCTTTATAGACATTAGAAAATGACATCTCATAAACATATTGAGAAGCCGCTTGTATTAAAAACCGATCACTAAAACTTGTTGGAATGTTCATACTATCACCATATTTATTATATCACTATACTTAGTCATTCATAAAAAAAGACGATTTTCATCGTCTTTTATTTCATTTATTCCAAGCTGGAACAAAGGCCCCATCATAGTAATCATTTAGAACCGCTATAACATCATTCGATTGGAAGAGTTCTTTTAATCTAATAAGTTCAGGTCTAGTTTCATCACCTTTTCTTACTGCTAAGATATTAACTAACTCTTTTGCTCCTGGATTTTTCGAGAAGTCTACTTCTTCTAAATAAAGTGAATCTTTATTAGAACGTAATCCGAAGGCAACTGCTAAATCTCCGTTTATTACCGCAGTATCTGCATCCTCTAAGATTGTCGGGATCACATCTGCTTGTGTTGGTTTAATATCAAAGTTCTTATCATTTTTTGTAATGTCTTGTACTGTAGGAACGTATCCTTTTGAAGCATCAACTTCGATAAGTCCCGCATCTTCTAACAGTTTTAAAGCACGTCCACCATTTGAAACATCATCTGGTATTAAGATTGTGGAACCATCTTTTAAATCAGCTAAATCAGTTACTTTCTTTGAATAGATTCCTAACGGATCTAAAATTGTATCTCCTAGAACTTCAAGTTCATACTCAAATTCCTCAACTTCATTATTGAAATAACGATAATGTTGGAAGGCATTTACATCAATATCCCCTTCTGCTAATACTTTATTAGGGACTGGATATTCTGTGTATACTTTAATTTCTAAATCAATGCCCTCTTCTGCTAATTTTTCTTTTACCGGACCCCAATACTTATAGGGTTCTCCTACAACTCCAAGTACAATTTTTTTGCTATCCTCGTTTGTTCCAGTTTCAGTTTCATTACTAACTTTTGAACCGCAACCAACCAGCAATGTGATCAACAATAGTGCTACTACTAATTTTTTCATTTTTATTTTCTCCTTTTACAAATATTTTTATGGCTAAATTGCCACTTAATTGAATGATGTATACTAATACTAATATAATAATTACAGAAACATAGGTCACATCTAACCAGTTTCTTCTAAATCCGTACATTAAGGAAAAGTTTCCAATTCCACCGCCAGCTATAGCTCCAACCATCGTTGTTAAGCCTAAGAGATTAACGAGTGTAATAACACTTGCTCTAATTAATCCTCCTACTGACTCCCCTAAATATACATGTTTTATAATTTCTATGTTTGATGCTCCCATTGATAAGGCTGCTTCAATAACACCATCATCAACTTCTAACATCGCCGTTTCAAATTGTCTGGCAAAGAACGGGGCCGTTGAGAATACTAAGGGAACAATTGATCCTACAAAACCAATTGTTGTTCCAACAAGTACTCGTGTCAAAGGAATGAGTGCAAAGAGCAAGATCACAAAGGGTATGGCACGAAGTAAATTTATGACTCCTGATAAAATTGAATAGATTATTCGATTCTCTTTTAAACCATTCTTCTTAGTTACTACTAATCCAATTGCAAGGATTAATCCAATGACTGCTGATATGACTCCCGCAACTAAAGTCATCTTAATTGTTTCTAGTGTTTCTACGATCATTAAGTCTTTAAGTTCAATGACGTGCGGAAATATTTCAAGTGAATTCATGGATTTCAACTCCTTCCTTTTGTAAGTAGATGAATGCTTTTTCTTTTGAAGAATCCTCTCCATCAATACTTACGACCAATCTTCCAATTGTATGCTTTGCCACTACTTCTACTGATCCTGCTAAAATGTTGACCTCTAAATCATAATCACGAATTAAACTTGCGATAATCGCTTTATCGGAACTGTTGGATCCATAAACAAGTTCATAAGTTTTAACATCTAATTCGAGGTTATTTACTGTATCTAAGTTATACGTATCCGCAATAAATCGTTTCGATACTTCATGTTGTGGGGTTGTGAAGAGTGATATAACGTCATTAACTTCAACAACTTCCCCTTTTGACATGACTGCTACTTTATTACAGATGCTCTTAATCACACCCATCTCATGAGTAATAAGAACAATTGTTAAACCTAGATTTTCATTTAGGTCTTTTAGAAGTTGGAGTATTGATTGTGTCGTTTGAGGGTCCAGTGCACTTGTAGCCTCATCACAGAGAAGAACATCAGGATCACTCGCCAATGCTCTCGCAATCGCAACTCTTTGTTTCTGTCCTCCTGAAAGTTGATTTGGATAACTATACTTCTTATCTTTTAAATCAACTACTTCTAAAAGTTCATCAACCTTTCTTTCAAGTTCATCTTTATTTTTCCCTCTTAGTGGAAAAGCAATATTATCATAGACAGTTTTGGCATTCAGTAAATTAAAGTGTTGAAAGATTACACCAATCTTCTTTCTTTCAAGTCTGAGTTCTTTATCTGATAATTCTAAGATATCTTGACCTTTAAAGAATACTTGACCTTCATCAGGTCTCTCTAAAGCATTCAGACAACGAATCAATGTTGATTTACCTGCCCCACTTGAACCGATAATCCCAAAGACATCATATTGTGCAACAGATAAACTCACATCTGATATCGCAACAACTTCATTCTTATCAGTCTTAAATGTTTTTGTTAAATTTTGAATTTTATACATACCTACACCTCCAAATAAAAAAAGCTCCATCCCTATAGGACGAAGTCATCGTGGTACCACCTAATTTTATGAATAAAGTATTATTCACCTCTTCAAGTACGCTTTACATCGTAAAGTTATACTCTAGTAGTTTAACGGGTACAACCGGCATAGCCTACTGTAATTTCGGTATGCAACTCATGGGCCATTTTCAATAAACGTTCGTTTGTCTATTTTCACCAAGCATAGACTCTCTAAGAAACTAGTTTTTATTTACTTTTCCAATCACTGTCTTTAACAATGAACTCATTATATAACCGTTATTTATAAAAGTCAACTGCAAAAATTATATTTTGAAGGAAGTAATCTTATTTTAAAGTAATGTCAAGTTTAAAATAATCAGTATGAATGCACTTGAAAATAGAATCATGCCATAAGTAAAAATCTTTTTATTTTTAAACATGAGCTGATTAATATTATTATCGAATTCAATAATTGGATAGTTTCTTCGTTTGATTAAATAAAGTATAATTCCAGAAGAATTATTACTGAGCAAACTTAAAGCACCCCACATTTTTGGACTTTTGATATGTCTACGTTTCGCATCGATACTTACCAAAGTGTAAACACTTCGCAAGATGGAGATCATCGCGACCAGTATTGTTGCAGAACAAATAATCGTAATTAGTATTTTATGATTGTTCATGATTCCTCCTATATTTTATTAATAATTTGTATCATCAAATATGAAACGCTTGCAATCATCATCATAAACACGATTAAGATGATAAGCATATTGATTTCTAAAAAAGCGAATGTTATGAACATTACTATAAAGAGTACAATATTTATAATAATTGCATGTAATAGTTTTTTATTACTTGCGACAACATTCGTACTTTCTTCTAAATGTTCTTTCATTTTATTATCTCCTTTTATTAAAGCATCAAGACTAAGATTATATAAATCACTTAACTCTAAGATATAGATGAGATCAGGATAAGACCTTTCATTTTCCCAGTTGGATATTGTCTGTCTTGAAACCTTTAAGATTTCCGCAACCTCTTCTTGAGTCAAATTCGACTTGACTCTACTTGTTTTTAATTTTTCTCCGATATTCATAATTACTTCCTCCACGTTTACATGATTGCATACTTGTCCCTTTTATTCTATCAAATATTTTTTACATCATAAAAAAACACCATTTTCATGGTGTTTCTTGAATTATTCGACTTCAATCGGTGTTCGACTAATCTCTTTTCCAATTACAACAAGTCTTTGGTCCGTATCAAAGGAGATACATGTTTGAAGCGACATAATCTTATCGTCAGGACTCATTTCAACACCTGTTGAATAAATCTCTTGATTTTTTGCATTTGCTACAAAGTCATAGAATTGTTGTTCCGAGAAATTGCCTTGCCAGTAAGGAACATTATCCTCACCAGTAACAGAATCGTGATAAATAACATGAGCTACTTCATATTCATATACAAATTCATCATCTGAATAGTAAAATATTTTATTAGCTTCATAATTATTTACATCTCTTAATTTATGTAAATTAGAAAACTTGGCGTCTGAATTAGATACCCAATGACCATATAAGGTTCTATTTTGATCAGTTTTTTGTTGATCATAAGACATAAAGACAGTACCAAATGTCATATAGTCATGATAGAACGAACGATCAAGGTAATATGCATTATCCGTCGTTTGAACTATTGGTTCGTTAATATTCAACGATGGATAGTGTAAATATCCAACAAAATCATTATTAATGGCGTGTAGTTCTGAAAACGTTTTTTGTGTTAAAAACTTAATTTCATCATCTTCCTTAGTCCCAACAATTTCATTAATTTCTTTATTCACTGATTTTGATTGATTCTTTTCAGCTTGAATTAAATAAAGTTGATAACCACTATAAGCAATCGCTACAATCGCAACGAGCATCAATAACTTTCTTAAAATTTCTTTAAAAGTTTTCATATCTTTTATTTTTCACGCGATCTAATAAACGACGGAATTTCCGAGTTTTCAATATCTTCGACTTCAATTTCTACTGCCGTCTCTAAGTTACGAGTTGCACGTTGTGGTGTTGATTTTAACGTTAATTCCTTAGCTGGTGCTTCATCAACAGAGTCAAAACCAGTTGCAATTACAGTAACAATCATAGAATCTCCAACTGCTTCATTAATTGCGATACCAAAGATAATGTCTACATCGCCACCTGAAGCATCACGAATAAAGTCTACTGCTTGGTTTGCATCATAGATTGTAATGTCAGATCCACCTGTAATATTAACAATAGCATCCTTAGCGCCATCAATCTTCGCTTCAAGTAATGGTGATTGGATTGCATGTTTAGCTGCTTCTACAGCCTTATCTTCACCTTCAGCCATACCAATACCAATCAAAGCATTACCTTTGTTTTCCATCGTCGTACGAACATCAGCAAAGTCAATATTAATTAATGCTGGAATTGCAGTTAAATCAGTAATCGTTTGAACTCCTTGACGAAGGACATTATCCGCTTCTCTGAACGAATCAACTAAAGGGATGTGACCAATCACTTCTAAAAGTTGATTGTTAGAAACAACGATCATTGAGTCAACATGTTCTTTTAAGTTTGCTAAACCTTGTTCAGCAAATTCAATACTCTTTTTACCTTCAAAAGTAAATGGCGTTGTTACGATAGCAACTGTTAAAGCCCCTACTTCTTTAGCGATTTTCGCAAATACTGGTGCAGCACCTGTTCCGGTACCTCCACCCATTCCTGCAGTCACAAAGACCATATCCGTATCTTTCATAATTTCACGAATTTCATCTTCGTTTTCTTGAGCAGCTTTATACCCGATTTCAGGATTACGTCCAGCTCCACGACCACCAGTCGTATTTCTACCTAAATTAATTTTATTTGTAATAGGTGATGTATTTAAACTTTGTAAGTCAGTATTAGCGACATAGAACTCTACGCCTTCTAAACCTTCTTCCACCATTCTGTTTACAGCATTAGTACCTGCTCCACCAACACCAAACACCTTAATTTTCGCAACTTGACTATATTCTAAATTAGACATTTTATTCCTCCTACTTAATTGATTTTGAATAATTCTTTGAAACGATTTGTCATTGAGTCTTCACTTTCATTACGCTTATACGGCATATCAATCGAAGGCTTTATGTCTCTACTTATACTTACTTGTTTGTGTTCATCATGTAAACTTGAATCACGGTACAAATACAAGGCCCCCAAATTACCAACTAAGCTACTACTTCGTGCTCCAATAACCTCTGGTACATATTTTTTTACTTTAACTTTTAATATATTAGATAATACTTCTTGAATATCAACAATACTCGCACCTTTACCCGTTAAATAAACATCAGTTTCTTTTGCCATCATAATTGGATCAATAATTTGATATACTTCTTCAAATTGATTGAATAATATTGGAATTGATAAATCTCTTAAATATTTATCATCAATTGCAATGGTCTTATCTTCATGTGTATACAAGAAAACAGGCATCACTTCTTTATCATTTGTTGTTAAATAATCATTCAAGAGAACAAGCTTGTTTGCACTTGATAATGAGAGTCGATGCGACTCAGAAACCTTATGGATAATATCACCATAACCTATATTAATACTAACACTACTCAAGATACGTCCTTCACTAATTAAGGCAAGCTCTAAAGTACTGAACTCATATCGAATTATGATAATGTTCTTAACAAACGAGGCTTCGAAAGCGGCCATTTCACTCGCCATAGCCATACTGTCAAAACAAATATCTATAATTTCTAAACCAGACTTTTCAACAACATTTAAATAATTGTAAACGGTCTGTTTAGATCCTGCATACAAATCAACATCGATTGCTAAACTCTTAATTGATTTGTCATAGTCAATCTTATGTTTTGAAACTCCATCAATAAAATATTTAGATATTTTATAATTAACGAGGATTTCATGATTTTCTAATTCTCGGTCTGCTAACGTAAGAATCGTATCAGTTACGAGATCATGATTTAGTACCTTATCATAAAGTCCGATCGTTACTCTCTTAGAATAACGATTTAAACTATTACTAGGTAATATAACAATCACTTTTTCAACTTCGACTTTCATCTTCTTATTTACAATGCTGATGAGACTTTGAATATCCTCTATTAATTTTTGTTCATGAATAATTTCATCATTAATAATTGCTGTTGTAGGAAATATTTCGACATTTAATATATTTAAGCGGCTATTGTGAAATTCGCCCAAAACGAAACGTATCTCTTGCTCAACAAATTCAATGCTAGCGTATATTTCTTTTTGGTTCACACACATACCTCCCTAGTTTTATATTTATTCTCTATTAGTATACTACAATACACAGAACAATTAAACTTAAAACACCATTAATAATGAGTTTAAGTGGTATATTTGAAGTTTTTTATTGTTCTTATTTTCTTGTTGGTATTTTTGTAGTTTTATATAGTGTTTGTGAAACAAGCACTACCTTGTTAATTATAACACATTTTGAGTGGTCATTACCAAAAATTATTGAATGTTACTCGATCTTATATGTGTTTATATCAGACAATTCAGATTATATTGAAACAAATTATAACAGAAGAACATTCATAGACTTTTTCCATAAAAATGTACTTAAATTGTTGCAATATAAAATGTTATATGGTATTATATTCAAGCAGTCTTTGAGAAAGGGGGTTTACGGTATGTCAAATAAAAATGCAGTAAACACTACAAGAAAGCCGCTATTTGGTAATAAACGTTCTCACTCGTTACGTTCATCAAGACGTCGTTGGAACATTAATACACAAAAAGCAACAATTATGGTTGATGGTAAACCAACAAAAGTCCGTATATCTGCCCGAGAACTTAAAGCTTTAAAAGCACAAGGAAGAGCATAATACAGACACTACAGAATCTCAATTTATTGAGGTTCTTTTTTTTATTAAAAAATTAGATCCGAAGATCTAATTATCATCACTCATTACAACGAACACTGATCCTGATACAACTTCTAATTCTGCTTCATCATTGATAATCTCATTAGAAGTTAAATACGTATCTGATTCATCAAAGTTTCTCATTGTTAATTCATATAAGGTTTTCCTTAAGGTCACTGTCACCTCATCATTCGCAAAGAGTGAAAGGTATTGGTGACTTTTTTTAATTTTATGGAGTCCTTCTTTTAATAAAAACACTTCATTATGTTCACTTACAAATTTAAAGTCGTATTTTGATAACAATCTAAAGTTGTTAAGAAGGTGATCAAAACGATGACCTAAATCCGATATCAATATAATATCATAGAGTTTTAATGATGAAACATGCATTAATGCAGCTTCACTATCGGTCTCGTTTTTATCAACATTAAGTTGTATTACTTCTTTACTGAATGCTTTTATGAGTTTAAATTGTTCTTGATCAACCGAATCAAAGTCTCCAATAGAAACATCCATCATTACCCCTTGCTTCGCAAGTTGATAAGCACCATAGTCAACACCGACTAAGTAATCACAGTCATAGTTTACTTTAAAACTATGGGGTAAAATAATTTTCGAAATCATCTTAGAGAATTAATCTTTTCTTCGATGTTTCCACCAAAGACATACGATCCTGCGACAAGAATATCACAGCCTGCATCTTTTGCTAAAGGTCCAGT
>RRZU011969916.1_pt1 | contig 11773 bp, 10 predicted proteins | sample 2165561 | NCBI WGS metagenome assembly RRZU01 (sample SAMN10456909, study PRJNA506462) | wastewater metagenome | isolation source: wastewater sludge | place: USA: Moscow, Idaho | reverse complement strand
TGGGTAGCCACATTGGTGTTCGAAATAAAACCGGCCTGTACCGTAAATAATGTGATAGAGGTAAGTACTACCACCAGCAATAAATAAAGTGTTTGAATACGTTGTAACATACTATATTAGTCTTTAGTCTTTTTCCACTGTTGGTCGCGTACAGCATAGATACGTTCAATAATATCTACTACTTTCAAACCCTCCAGTACATTCGTTGTTATTGTTCCCTTGTAATTCAGTTTTTCCACTACATTTTCGAAAATATAGTGGTGATTTTGAGCCGAGCCTTTGTACAATCCATAGTCGTTAGGTGGATTAGAAGGCGCCAGCTCAGGCATAACATAATCTTTAACGTGACAGTAAGTAACCTCGTTCATATACTGACCAGCCACTTTAACCGTACCTTTCGACCCTATAATTGTTATACTACTTTCCAGATTTGTATCCCAAACAGCCGTAGAATAATTCAAGCATCCCATACCTCCATTAATAAAATCGAAGGTAACAACTCCACTATCTTCAAAATCAGTCAGGTTTTTATGATTGAAATCGGCAAAATTTCCCCTGATGTTTTGTATGTCGCCAAAAAGCCAGTACATAATATCAATAAAGTGCGAGAACTGTGTGAAAAGCGTACCACCATCCAATTGTAAATCACCATGCCAGTTACCCTTTTTATAATAGCGGTCATCACGATTCCAGTAGCAATCAAGCTTCACCATATAGATATCGCCAAGGGTTTTATTATCAATTAATTCTTTCAACCAAACCGAAGGTGGTGAATACCTGTTTTGCATTACACAAAACACATGGTGTGAATATTCCAGCGATTTAAAAAGAATACGTTCAGCATCCACTTTATTCAATGCAATAGGCTTTTCCAATACCACATGTTTTCTGTTTTCCAGCGCTTTTACGGCATAATCGGCATGGTAACCGTTGGGCGTACAAATACAAATTACATCAACATCAATCCCGGAACTCAGGAAATCGTCGTACGACGTGAAGTAAGGCACTTCAACATCCTCCAGTTTCAAGCTTTCTTTTGAGGCTGTATCGCAAACCGCCACTAATTGTGAATTCGGATTTCGACGAATCATTTCGGCATGACGTTTACCTATGTGTCCCTGCCCTATAACTGCAAATTTTATCATTCTATTTTTGTTATTTCACTCTTACAACATTTCCTTCTTTAAACAAATACTCTTGTCCGGTCTCAGGACAAAGAGCTATTCCGGATGCATTAAAGTTTAGCTTGTGCCCATATTCACTCACCCATCCGGTTTGTCGTGCCGGATTTCCCTTAACCAAAGCATAAGCTTTAACAGTCTTAGTAACTACTGCACCTGCACCTATTAAAGCATAAGCACCTATTTCGATACCACATACAATCGTGGCATTGGCTCCGATTGATGCTCCTTTACGCACTACAGTTTCGGCATAACTATCGCGTCTGTTCACATGGCTTCGTGGGTTTATTACATTTGTAAAAACCATTGATGGCCCTAAAAAAACTTCATCTTCACATATTACACCGGTATATACCGAAACATTGTTCTGTATTTTTACATTTTTACCTAATTGTACCGATGGAGAAATTACCACATTCTGACCGATATTACAATTTTCTCCAATAATACAACCACTCATAATGTGCGAAAAGTGCCATATTTTGGTTCCATTGCCAATTTGGCAATCTGAATCAATAATGGCTGTTTCGTGTGCAAAAAATTCTTTCATTTCAATTGGGGTATTATTTTTTATAAAGATAAAAGAATTCTGGCTTAAAAAACGTATAGTTAATATACTTTATAACTTTATAACTCAAGAAACTCAATCACAGCATCCGTAATATACTTCAGCTGCTCGTCGTCGAGTTCAGTATGCATAGGCAATGAAATTACAGTAGAAGCCAGTTTCTCGGCTACCGGAAAATCACCTTCGGCATAACGCTCATCTTTATAGGCTTTTTGCAAATGCAGAGGGACCGGATAATAGACCATAGCCGGTATGCCTTTCTCTGATAAAAACTGAATGAGTGCAGCCCTGTCAACATCAATTAATTGCAATGTGTATTGATGATAAGCATGCGTAGAATCCGGATTTTTAGCCGGAATTATCAGTTTATCAATTTGCGAAAAAGCCTTATCGTAATACGCTGCCGCTGCCTGACGAGCCGATATATACTGGTCGATAAAACGCAACTTCACCTGTAAAACAGCCGCCTGAATACTATCAAGGCGCGAATTTACGCCAACCATATTATGATAATAACGAACTTCCATGCCGTGATTTGCGATAGCTCTCATCTTATATGCCAGTAAATCATCGTTGGTAAAAATGGCTCCGCCATCGCCAAAACAGCCCAGATTTTTGGATGGAAAAAATGAAGTACAACCAATATTGCCCATACATCCCGAATGAAAAGTATACCCGTCGCTGAACGTATATTTTGAGCCCATCGACTGACATGCATCCTCTACCACATACAGATTATGTTCGGCAGCTATCATCAGAATTTTCTCCATGTCGACATTCTGACCAAACAAGTGAACAGGCACAATGGCTTTTGTTTTGGGTGTAATTGCTTTTAAAAGCGAATCAATACTGATATTAAATGTATTGGGATCGACGTCTACCACCACAGGTGTTAAGCCAAGCAATGCTACAACTTCGGCAGTAGCGATAAACGTAAAAGTAGGCGTAATCACCTCGTCGCCGGGTTTTAAATCAAGAGCCATCAGCGCAATTTGAAGTGCATCGGTTCCGTTGCCAACCGGAATTACGTGTTTCACACCGAGATAGCTTTCCAACTCTGCCTGAAACTCATTTACTTTACCACTTTTAATAAAAGCTGTTGTATCAATCACCTGTTGAATACCGGCATTCACCTCAGTTCGAATTTTCTCATACTGAGAGGTGAGATCAACCATTTGAATTTTTTTCATCCGATTACTTCCTTTATGCAAATTTTATCTTTGAAAAGCTGTTTATTCTGTTCAGCACAACCCTGGCCTATTTACGTTCAATAATATACTCAATATCAGTTATTTCAGGACGGATATTGGAAATATAGGAAACATTATTTTTAATGTTGATTTTTTGTTTACCTGTATTGTTTTTTAAAATCTTCTGATAATCAATTTCGATAGTTACATCGTCGACCGATACTGTTTTGAAATGACTCAACCCCACATTAAACTTCAACTTTATTTGCGAGGGAAAAGTACGGATAGTTAAATCGGGCGGACAATTCAGCACTCTCACCGGAAAAACCAACTCTTTTTCGGTAAACATTTCGGTGTGAATGTTCACTTTTACATCGTTTACTGAAAACCTTATTCGGGGAATTCGCTGTAAGTGTAGTGTCTTTTCAACATCCTCATCCAGTTCTTTTAGCTGTAATGGCTCCGTATTTACAGTGTTTAGTCTGGCTAAATCACGTGCTGAACCATAAACAAGAATCGAATCGGGTACAATTGTTATCTTATCGCTCAATACATACTGCTGTGCCAAATCAATCTTACCTTCAAGTTGAACAGGTAGTTTTTTTGCCGATAGCCTCTCATACACAAGCAGTAATGAGTCGGGCTTTACCGATAGTATGGATGTTGATGAGAGTAAAGCGACTGATAATTTTGCCTTTAACTCACTATTTGTAACCACAATTTTCCCTCTCGAATAGAAATTCCGGTTTAAGTCAATCGTGATCGGACTTAAAGTAGCTTCGGAATAGTTTAGCAAATTTAGTCCTTTATCCTTCACTGTAACCTGTACTACCGACGAATTAGCATTGGTAATATCCATTTCGTGAGGTAACTGATTGTACCGTACAGGTATGGTGAGCGTTACCTGACGCTCTTTATCGAGCGTATTGATAAACCAAAACAAGAACGAAAGTACCAAAAAGACCAAAAAGCTTAAAACATTCTTTGAAAAAAAGAACGTTTTAAGCTTAGTAAGATAATGCCCGACGAACGCTTTCATTCTGTTTTCAGACATTTTGAGTAAGTTTATTTAGTCTGACCCTGAATATCTTCAGCAGTAGCAAAAACAGAGTTTTTGTCGACCTTAATGCGTACATTTTCTGCAATTTCCACAATCACAGTTGTTTCTTTTACGTCTTTCACTTTACCGTAAATTCCGCCCGAAGTAACTACTGCATCGCCGGCTTTCATTGCTTCGCGTTGTTTTTTAATTTCTTTCTGGCGTTTTTGTTGTGGTCTGATCATAAAGAAATAGAAAACCACAAATATAAGCACCATCATTAATATACCTGAATAACTGCTGGCACCTCCGGCTGCCGGAGCTTGTAATAAAATACTTAGTAACGACATAAATGACTGTTTTTATTATTAATGTTTAATTTGATAAATGTGCATAGCAAGCTATGCGTATCTGAAAGCTTTTTAAAGTGCTTTCGATGCAAATATAGCAAAAAAATATTACTTATGATCGCCGAAGGTTTTTACTTTAATAAGTTTGTTTTCGGCTTTAAACTTTCCTACAATATTATCGAGTACCCCATTAATAAATGTACCACTCTTTACTGTACTGTATTTTTTAGCTATTTCAATGTATTCGTTCAGTGTCACATTCACAGGTATTGTCGGAAATTCAAGAATCTCGGTAAGTGCTACCTGCATAATGAGAATATCCATAAATGCAATGCGGTCCAAATCCCAGTTGCGGGTGTTTTCGTCAATCAACCCCCTGAGCTCTTCCTCGCGCTTCAGCGAACTCACCAATAGTTTACGTGCAAACAGTGCATCTTCATCGTCCTTAAACATCGGCAAAAGTGGTTGTGCTGCACCTTTTTCCTCTTCAAATCTTTTTATTGTTTTGATTACAAAACTCAAAACTACCTCTACATCATCCACCCAATAAATACTTTGTTCCTCAATAGCTGCATCCACTTCGGGACTTTCAAGTATTATTTTCTTGAAAATTTTGCGCCAGATATCTTTGTCTTTTTCGTACGACTGTTGTTCGTCAGTCATATAGCTAATGTAAAACTCTGACACTTCAATATCTTCAAATAAGCCTTTTACAATATCAGGGTAATTGACCCACGAAAGCTTTTGCTTTGCAAGATAGGTTGTAAACTGCACATTATCTGTCAGCTGACGGATAAAGCTGTTATCAATAAAACGTGTGTTAGGATTTAAATCTTCTGGTGTTGGACGTAATTTATTACGTTTAATTTCAATGCGCTCCGTTGCATAATTTGTAATTTCAATGGAGAGCTGTAGTAGTTGGAAGTACAAGTCGTAAGTTCGCTCAATATTGTGAAACAACTCCTTCTCGGCCATCATGTGAGTCACATTATTGCCTTTGTAGTACGAATAAAGAGTTTGAATAACTTTTGTACGTAATAGTTCTCTGTTTACCATAAAAGTGAATGATCGCTTTCTAAAAAAAATTTCTGCAAAGGTACAATTATTTTAATACCCCTGCAATTTGTTAAACATTTAATAACGTATTCAAAACGATTATTGACCGTTATTATCAGTTCTGAAATGCGTTGTCCACAGTCCGTCCTTGTTTTTTAAGCTGGCGGGCGGGTTGGTCCCCCAACAGTAGCGCACCGCTACAGGTTTTTCAATTCCGGCCGATGATACAACCACTGTTTTACCTTTTATTTCGGCATCGGCCCACACCCACTTTTTATCCTCACCACAAATAGCAAAACCGGTTAACTTACCCTTATTCGCTACCAGTCCTCGTCCAACCTGGTCAAAACTAAGTACAATTTTAGTTCCTTCAATCCGGAAGTTTTTATACACCGGACCCGAATAGGGAACTTTTTCGGAATATGCTTTCGCTCGCGCAATCAATGCCAACCGGTAGCCAATGTCCTGCTTGTTTTTAGGATGTATATTAGTGGGTTCGTCGCCTGCATTATCAATTGCCACTACCATTCCCGTGTTTTTCACGGATAAATTCTGCGCCTGAGCTTCGCGTACAATCATCATCGAACCATCTTCAACCGGTTTTGACATTGGTTTACCATAATTAGCCAACTGTACGTACAAAAACGGAAAATCGCCCAACCCCCAACGCATACGCCAGTCGGCAATAAGTGTTTCCATTATTTCGCGGTACAAATTGGCCGATGGACCATTGGATTCGCCCTGGTACCACAGAGCTCCCTTAATGGCATAAGGAATAACTCCGGCCACCATACCATTGTAACATACATAAGGATTATGCTGGTCGATTGATGGATCGGGATGGCGGGGGGCTTTGGGCTTTTTGGCGGTTACATCGCCGGCCGACGCCTGCAATGCGGCTAAATCGCCCTGGTATTTCGACATTTCGTCGCGGTATTTTTGCATACTTACCGCACTGTCGGCCACAAATTTATCCCACTTGGCGGTATAAGCCTCCAATAATGGTTTCAGCGACGGATGAGCTTCCAGCGCTTCTTTACTTATCCATGTTTCGGCAGTACTGGCTCCATAGGCCGATGTGATTAAGCCTACCGGCACTTTATATCTGTTGTATATTTCACGGGCAAAGAAATAAGCTACTGCCGAAAAATGCCCCACTGTTTGCGGCGAACAAATTTCCCATTTCCCTTTTACTGTGTTTTGTAAACGGTGCGAAGGTGTAAAATCCACATCGAAAACCCGGATATAAGGATAATTAGCCTTTGCTACTTCATCTGCTTCATTGGTAACACCACACCAGTAGCGGTCCTCTTTGGCTACAGTCATATCCATATTGGATTGTCCGCTGCAAAACCACACATCACCCAAATACACATCGTTGTAAACAATTATATTATCAGCAATAATTTCTAATTTGTAAGGTCCGCCGGCTTTTTGTTTGGGTAGCTTCAGCATCCAGTTTCCATCCTTATCGGCTCGTGTGGCTACTTTTACTTTATTCAGTACAACTTCAATAGTTTCGCCCGGCCATGCCTTGCCCCATACAGGAACTTCCACATTGCGCTGCAACACCATATTATGTCCGAAAACCGATGCAGGAACAACTTCGGCACGTACAACACCCAACCATTGTGTAACAAGTATAAGTAAAAAATATTTAAGTGACCGTTTCATACTGCAAATTTATTTGTTCTCAACCAAAACCTGATTATTCAATTTCACATTCTCGTAGATAGTAGACGTACAATACTTATTATTGTATTTCATATTATCGGCTTTATACGAAATATTTTTAAATAAAATTTTTTGAACCGAATCATTGGGGTTGCCTTCCACATCAACAAAGGATTTTCCGTCCATTTTTATTCCGTTAAACTGAATATTCTGTATAACTCCATACGGTTTCCCTTCTTCACCTTCCGGGTTGTAAAATTGCTTCCAGGGTTTCATACGAAGTAATGTCCCGCATTTACCTCTTAAATTTTCAATACTGATATTTTCGTAAACCTGATAAGTATCGGGGCGCATTTTCAGGTTTAATACCGGGCCATCATTATTTATTTTACAGTTACGCAATATGATATTTCGTGCATTTAAGCACTCACTACCCATAGTCAGCGTTGCATGCGATGGTCCGAAAGTGCATTTTTCGATCAATACATTCTCAACCGCACCGTTTTCGGGTTGCAGGTGTGCAGCCGGACCTTTGCCGCCTTTTATGGCAATAGCATCGTCGTTTACAGCAATATAGCAACGACGAATCAGCACATTTTTGCACACATCCAGGTCAATACCATCGGTACTGGGTGCCGGAACTGGCGCAAGAGGCGATTGAATATCAGCATTTTCGATGGTTACATCGTTCGATTGATATATATGAATGGTCCAAAAACCCGAATTATGAAATTTCACATCGCGCAATACGGCCTTGTTGCATTTCCATAAAAACACCAAACGTGGCCTCGACACTTCCAGGTTTGTGGCTTCTTTCCCAATACGGCGCATAGAATCACGTCGGTTCCAGAATTGTTTCCAGTACTTTAAACCGTTTCCATCTATCTTCCCCTTGCCTGAAATTGTAAATCCCTCCACATTATATGCATTTACAAGCGCTGCAAAATAATTCAAACTTTGCCCTTCCATTCGCGAAGGTATATACGGATAATCGGCAATATTATCAGATCCTTTAAGAACTGCTCCTTTTTCAAGGTATAAATGTGTATTGGGTTTAAAAAACAATGCTCCCGACAAAAATATCCCTTTGGGTATAATTATTTTACCACCACCGCTGGCTGCAGCTGCATCTATTGCTTTCTGAATAGCCAGGGTATTCATTGTGGTACTATCGGCTACGGCACCATAGCGGGTAATATTGTACCCTATCGGGGTGACTTTCAGTATAGATAAAAGTAGTAATAAAAGAAGTACGTTGCGTTTCATTTACAGACATTAATTTTGCAACGTAAAAGTAGGTAAATCGAATCCGACCCAAAATAACAATTGTACAATCTCACTGTATTATTGTACAACATATCCTTTTTTGACATAAAAAAACCCGTTTTTGAAACTAAAACGGGTTTAATCTTTTGATTTTTATATAAGTTGACTTTGTTATTTTCAGTCCATATAAAAAACTTCGGGCATAGGAACCGAAATGGGCGAATTATCCGGATTTGTCTCCATAATATCGGCCATATAAGCCCACCATTTTTGCACTATTTCAGTCGAACCCAAATCCTGCGAACCTCCCTGACCACTGTTTTTTTGTACAGCAAAAAGGATATTCGTTTCTTTGTCCCAAAAAATAGAATAATCGTATACGCCTGCATCCTTCAGCAGTTTTTTTAATTCCGGCCAGATTTCGTTGTGGCGTTTTTCGTACTCAGCCTCACATCCGGGCTTCAGAAACATTTTAAAAGCTTGTCGTGTCATATTATTAGTATTTAAAAAAGATTACAATCCACTAAAATGTCAGTCCGGAATAAATGCAAGTTTTGCGTTCCTTTCAGGCGGACTGCACTATGAAAACAGTAAAAGGATATTACAGGAAACATGAAAAAATGACGAATCAATTATTTCACCCAAAATATCGGCTCATCGGTCTTTTGCTCTGTTTCGTAAAAATGCACCGCACTGTCGTTCATCTTCGGATGATTTCTTTTTTGCAATGCTATTATTTCAGCACCGGCCAACAATACAGGTCCATACCCGTGTGCAGCATATTTGTGTACCGGACGGTAGGCATAAAAAGCGGGGTCGAAACCCATACCTGTGCCCACACAGGTATTTTCAACTTCGCCGGCAGCATTTACCTGTGTCGATACGGCATGCCACCCCAGTGTTGCCACAGGGCCATAAGCTTTGGCATCGAGCCAACCTTTATTTATGCCGTGGGCAATGCAGTACGTAAAAATAGCTGTAGCCGAAGTTTCCTGATAGCTATCGTTTTTGTCGAGCAGTTGATGCCAAAAACCTTCGCCCGACTGCAAAACCGACAATCCCTGCACATGCTCACGGTAAAGTTGCAGTACTTCGTCGCGACCCGGATAATCAGCCGGCAATACATCGAGTACTTCGCACATGGTTAATATTGCCCAGCCATTGGCACGTCCCCAGTGAAATGCCGGATGCGGCTGCATACTTTCCACCCAGCCGTGGCGAAACAATTTCTTTTCGGGTACCCACATCCGGTTTCGAAACTGGCGGATTTGCTTTATCGTTTCATCAAAATACTGCGTATTGCCTGTATATTGTCCCATGCGAGCAATAGCCGGTATGGCCATGTACATATCGTCGAGCCAAACAGTATTGTGCATTGGGCGGTTACGGGCAAAAGTGCCGTCGGCCAAACGGTATTCCTTGTGCATAATGTAGTCAATATACCTGTTTATCAACGGTTCGCTATCAAACACAATGCCCATTTGCCTGCCACGAATCATGGATGCGCATACAGCACCGGCATCGTCAAGTGCCTCCGGGTGCACTACTTTCACCATCTGATACTCCGTAACACCCTCCTTTTGCAGCTTATCGAAAAATGGTGCCACCTGCGCTAAAAAACCGAAGCGGTCGGCCGCATATTTTTTAAATTGCGCATCGCCTGTAATTTCAGCCACATGCAGCATGGCCATATATGTCACACCCCACTCGTAACTTGTAAGCCGAAACTGTCCGCGTTCCAGTACCGAGTTTTTATCCATCCGGCCATAATCCGTAACAGGAGTGTTGGTGGTTTTGTCCAACACACGCATAGGAGTCGCTTTCTCCAGAAAACCCAACACACGGTTCAGTGTTTGCTTTACCGCAACCGTATCAACAATACCGTAAGGCGTTTTATAGTCGGGTTTCATCAAATGCAAAGGAGTATTGGAATCGTTCACTGTTAGCTGCACGGGTTTATTCGTGCTACAACTAACCGAAACTATCACCAGAAGCAGAAAACTGATTTTCTTCATATTTATTAATTAACGTACATTCAATAAGAACATTCTGTGTTCTCCGGTAAAACAATAAGGAAAAATATTTCGCTCCTGTGGAGCTTTGATATTATTGTAAAACATAGACTATCCATAGCTTCTCCCACCCTCTGACGGGACGAACTATTTCGCTACAAAATTCAGCAAATTATTATGTATGTATCGTTTGTCGGTAACTTCATCCGCATTTACCCGATACAAATACACATTCTTTACAGCTAATTCGGCCTCACCGGCAATATGCGACACAAATTTCACCTTGGCTGCCTGTACATTCCTCAGCTGCACATCGCTGATAGGCGTCAACACCCTGTCGTAAGTAGGCATAAGGGTTTTCCACTGATAAAGCACATCCGTTTCAATACCAAGTATACCTTCGCTCACATTACCGGCCTTTACATTTTTCAGCACTATGTTTTTCACATAACCGCCACGCCGTTCATTCGTTTTTATAAATACCAGATGATACATTTTAGCATCTGCGGCCACCCTGCAATTCAGCATATACACATTTTCGATACCGCCCGACAGCTCCGTACCGATGGCAAGCAACTGATGTCCGTTTTTTACATAACAATTGCGGATAACCAGATTACGGGTAGGTTTTTTCAGGCGCCATGCATCGTGGTCGCGACCCGATTTTACGGCAATTGCATCGTCGCCCTGATCGAATACACAATCCTCCACCAACGCATTTTCAGTCATTTCAGGGTCGTAGCCATCGTTGTTGTGTCCGTGCGCATACACATTCAGTTTGCGTAGCAATACATTTTTGCAAATATAGGTGTGTATGGTCCAAAACGGGCTATTCTGAATACTGAATCCCTCCAGGCGAATATTTTCGCAGCGATTAAGATGTATCAGATGTGGACGCAGATTGGCGCTATCATTTACCATCATCCGTTCTTCCACAGGCACGTTCTGATAGGCCAGGTTATACAAGCGCTTCAGGCTATTCATATGCCCCCGGGGGCGCGAAAACCATTTTTCCCACACATCCATTTTGGCTTTTATCTGCCCCGGACCGGTAATCGCAATATTTTTGCACCCATAAGCATATATTAGTGGCGAATAATTCATGCACTCTATGCCTTCCCAACTGGTGGGTACCGCAGGCAGGTAATCCGCCGGATTGTCGTTAAACAACAACACCGCACCCTTGCTTAAATACAAATTCACATGGCTTTTAAAGTGTAATTTTCCCGTCAGCCATTCGCCTTCGGGAATAAGCACTGTACCCCCCTGAGCCTTATTTGCCGCCGTTATAGCATCGGCTATGGCTTTCGAAGTCTTCTCCTTATCGCCCTGCACCGCACCAAAAGCAGTAATATTATAGGTGGGGCAAGCCCTAAAATCAGGAACCACTATTGCCGGCATCTCAAAAGGCGCTTTTACTGCTATTTTCTGCAGTTT
>RRZU011151619.1_pt1 | contig 11773 bp, 15 predicted proteins | sample 2165561 | NCBI WGS metagenome assembly RRZU01 (sample SAMN10456909, study PRJNA506462) | wastewater metagenome | isolation source: wastewater sludge | place: USA: Moscow, Idaho | reverse complement strand
CGCACGAAGCCCACGCATGGCCTGGAGTTGCTCAAGTTTTCCGGGCTGGCGCGCAACGGGGCCGGCAGCCCCGCTTGCTGCGGGACAGGCTGCAACATCAACTCGTCACCCTCTGCAATGCCCAGTTCTTTCACCAGAGCTACGGGCAATCGCACCGCCAGACTGTTACCCCACTTGGCAAGCTGCATGACGAATCTCCAGTTAGATATACATGGCGAAAAGTATATTGTACACCCCATTGCACCAGCATCCACGCCTGCGCCTGGCAAGACAACTGCGACTACAAATCATAGTGTCCGCGCAGTATTTTCCAATTCAGGTATGAGCCTGAACGATGAAAACTGCCACCGTAGCTTATGCCAAGTCGCATCTGTCCGCCGTGCTGGCTGAAGTGGAGGCCGACGCCGCCGGTGCGGGTGTGGTGATCACCCGTCGGGGAATGCCTGTGGCGCGTCTCGTCCCGGAGCCGCGAGCGGGAGGATTTGACTGGGCTGAATTGCGCCTTTGGGTGTCCGCTCCCCCCATGTCGGGTCTGACGGTTGCCGAGATGCGCCAACGGGATCTACTGTGATCTACATCGACACCTCGGTGCTGGGAGCAATCTTCGTTCGCGAACCCGGCGCGGCCGATCTTGTGGCGCGTCTGCAGCAACAGCGCAAAGCGCGGCTGATGATTTCGTCCTGGACATTGACCGAAATGGCCAGCATTGGTGGCATCAAACAGCGGCTGGGCGCCATCGACGCCAGTACGCGCCAGCAGGCGCTGGCCAATTTTCAGCGTTTTGCTTCAGCTAATCTGGGCATGACGGAAATGGAACCTGCGGATTTCCGCAGCGCCGCCGTGTTCATTGAAACACCCATCGCGCTGCGTGCAGGAGATGCGCTGCATTTGGCGGTTGCTCGCCGCCTCGGTGCCCGCATCGCCAGTCTTGACCGACGCTTGTGCGACGCAAGCGACACGCTGGGGCTAGCCCGATTTGATCTTTCCTGAGAGGCGCCACAAGAAAGCAAGAAAGAGAAGGAAGGGGTTGGTGTCTCCTGTGATCAGAAGGAGCCGGGGCGTCCCGCTCACAGTGCCCACACCTACCTCATGGTGGATGCGCCCTGAATGCTCCTGGTGAGGGCCGGCTGCAAAAAATCAGAGCCCTGGCGGCACGCCCGAAATGGCCGCGCTCGACGTCGTCATTCGCGACAGCACCACCTTCACCATCACTCGCCTGCACGACCAATTGCCCACCAACTGCAAAATGGTCGCGACTTTACTGCAAGCACCCAAGGTCTATTTCTTTGATAACGGACTGGTACGGGGCGACGATGGCATTCGTTTCGAAAACGCCGTCGCCGCCATGCTCTTGAAACAGGTCCATTTTCGCCAGGATTCCCGGGGCAAGGCCGTGGACCTCTACTACATTCGCACCAAGGACGGCAGCGAAGTCAATTTTCGCCCTCAGTGAAGGCCAACAACTCACCCACCTGATCGAATGCAAGCTAACGGACAGCGCACTCCATTGGCCACTGGTCAGCTTTGCCGGCAAGTTTCCGGCGGCCAAGGCCATACAACTGGTGCGCGACCTGCGCCAGGAGGAAGTCCGTGCCGCGGTCCATATCGTCGATGCCGCCGATTTGCTGGCTGCTCTCGACGCCTGAACTGCAGGCTGAAAAATGCCGGAGTCTGGCGCCTGGGTTTGCGCGCTTGAATCCGCCAGCGGGGAAAAGGGGCCAGTACAATGCGTCATCCGGCAGATGACGAAGCTGCTGCCCGACATCGAGCCCGGCGAATAGGCTGCGAACCCGAAGGGCTTTACCCACTTCAACGATCTGGCTACCAGGAGTGCGCTCGGGCAGGAAGGCATTGCGCGCCGGGCTCGTTCGGTGGTTGATGACGTGATCGATCGGCGTCAGGGGTCCCGAAGGTCGGATGCGCGTCCCGGCTGCAGCAGAATGGTGGTTAATCTTACTTTACCCGCCAGCGATCCGCCTGAGCGCTTCGGCCGCGTCGACGATCTCGATGCCCTGGAAAACCTTGAGGGTCAAGAGATCGTCGTCACCTGAAGCCACCAGGTACGCTGAGGCCGCGAGCGCACAGGCCAGCACGATATCGTCTTTCGGGTCACGGCATACCGGCTGCGGCAAGGGCGGGGCGGCCACCACATCAGCCAGCGTGCGCAGTTGTTCCAGGATGCGCTCCGGTGTACGTGTGGTGCGGGCCAGGATCGCAGCGAACTTCGGGCGGGCGATCACATTGCCGAACTCCGCCAGCAGTGCTGGGCTGATGACCAGCTCCGCCGCGTTGGAGCGTACCTGCTCGATCAGCACTTGGGGTGTGCCACCCCACAAAAAGGCCGACAGCAGCACATTGGTATCAATGACGATCCGCACGCTGTTGCAGCTCTTCGCGGGCAGCCTTCACCTCTGCCGTGATCTCCTCCATCGACATCGGCGCCACGCCTGCGGCGGCCACCTCGTCGACAATCGACAGCAAGTAATTGGCCGCACACTGGCGAGCCAGGGCATTTGACAATAAACGCTCCAGCGCCTGTGGCGTCAAGAGGCCTGCCGCTTGCGCGTTTTGCGCGATGGCGTCAGGCAATTCTATTTGAATCCGAGTCATGACCATCCTCTTCCCTAGAACAAGAACGCGGGATCAAGTCTAACATTCCAACAAGAGGTCCAGCTCACCAGGACCTGCAGACCCAGCTCAAGGTCACCATGGTCAATGAGATCCTGTTCCCTGAAGGCGGCTGGCAATTGAGTGCCAAGGGCGAAGCGACGTTGGCGAGGATTGCCCCGACGCTGTCCAATCTGCCGGGCCAGCAGATCATCGTCGAAGGCTTCACCGACAATGTCCCGATCGGGCCGGGGCTGAAATCGCGTTTCCCCTCCAACATCGAACTGTCATCGGCACGGGCTGGCGATGTGCTGCGCTTTCTGGCTTCCAAGGGCGTCCCGATGAGCACCATGTCGGCCCAGGGCTTCGGAGAATCACGCCCGGTGGCCAGCAACGACACGTCGCAAGGCCGCGCCAGGAACCGCCGCGTCGAAATCGTCATCACGTCGGCCAGCCGGCCGTAGGTCATCAAGCAAACGCTGATTTCGTACCTCTGCCCGGCGCCAGTTCAGTAAAAACATGGCGCCGGCCCGGACGTACCAAGGTACGTCAGGCGAGGGCACTGCTGGAAATCGGTTACGCCGTCGTCAGCTTCAGTGTTCAGGCAATGACGGCCGGCGCCGTGGGCCTTCTGGCCAAGCCGGTCGCGCGCGCCCCCCTTTTTCTGATTGCGTGGCTTTTATCGTTTACCCATCGCGGAACCTTGCGCACGCCGTACTGAATCACGCCCTGAAGGGATTGCGAATCGACAGCGTGGCGCACCCCACCGATTCGGGAAATTTGATGTTCAAGCCGTCCTGCATATCCTCGCTGGACAAAATGGCGCAACCGCTCAGACCGGCTGCAGCAACGATAGTGGCGTCATACAGGGACCAGTTGTAGCGCGCCATCAGGGCCAGGGCGGCCTGATGCGTGCGTACGCTCAGGTCATGAACCTCACAAGCGCTGATCAGGGCGTTGCTCAATGTCTGGATGTCCGCCACGGGCATGGCTCGTTTTTTCCGTAGCACGTTGGCAAATTCGTTGAGCACCTGAACGCTGATGACGCTCTCGCCTGCCAGCAATTGTTCAACAGCATCAGCACGCGCGCTGTCATCCACCCAATAAACCAGCACATTTGTGTCGATGAATGTTTTCATCTCGCGTTGGCTTCTTCGCGGTCAAAAGAAAAATCAGCCGGCCAGGGCGCACGAAGCCCACGCATGGCCTGGAGTTGCTCAAGTTTTCCGGGCTGGCGCGCAACGGATACGCAGGCCGGCTGACCCGCTGGCTGCGGGACAGGCTGCAAGATCAACTCGTCACCTTCTGAAATGCCCAGTTCTTTCACCAGGGCTACGGGCAATCGCACCGCCAGACTGTTACCCCACTTGGCAACTTGCATGACGAATCTCCAGGTAGATATACATGGACAAAAGTATATGCTACACCCCATCGCACCGGAATCGATCATCGCAGAGACAAACCGGCTGTTGTGCCCCGCGCAAGCTGAGGCCATCTGTCATTCGGCGATCGGTTCACCCATTGCCCCTTCGGGCAACGCCCATTGCCCTTTCGTACGATGCCTTTACTGCCTGGCTTGAGTATTATTCTTGCAGACAAGCATTCGCTCAGTCATTCACTCTCTGGGCCGACCATGGGGCGTGCAATCAGCAAGGTGGTCGTCGTGGAAGACGACGCAAGCATGCGTGAGGCGCTCGGGCGTTTGCTGGGCGCGGCGGGTGTGGAGTGCGCGGCCTTCGCCTCGGCAGAGGCGCTGCTGACGAGTGGCGTCGACGCAGGAGCCGGGTGTGTGATCAGCGACCTGAAGCTGCCAGCGATGTCCGGCCTGGATTTGCTGGCTGCGTTGCGCGCACGCGGGGCTCGGCCCTGCTTTATACTGATCTCCTCGCGTGACGCTCCCGGGCTGCGCGAGGAAGCCGCGCGACGGGGTGCGGCGGCCCACTTGACCAAACCGTTTCACGGTGCTGCGCTGCTTGCGACGATCAAAGCGGAGCACGTTTGAAGCAGGAAATGTCGGGTTTGCAAGCGTTGGCGCAGCTTTCGCCTGACCCGGAGACATTCCAAGAGCCGCCGGGGATGATGCCAGCGGGAACGAAGCAGCAACCCACTGAAGAAGCAACAAGCTTTCTAACAGGAGAAATACAAGAATGAAGCTCAGGAATGCAAAGCCAGGATGTATGGCACTGTCGGTCGCGCTCGCGCTGGCCGCTGGCCCAGTCGCCGCTCAGGAGAAGAAACACAGCCTGCCGCCCAAGCAGGCCGAGTTGATCTCGGCTTGGGCGCGCTCGGCAGCGGTCTATGCCGCAACCTACTGTTCCGCGACCGTCGGCATGTACAACCTGCGCGACACGGTGGCCGTAAGACCCGGGGCCAAGGCGCCTCCGGGCACGATGTGGAAGTTCGACCAGATCGCCACGCCGGCGATCGCCCAGGAGACCGGCTACGTCACGCCCAACGTGGACGTGATCTACGGCTTCGGTTTTTACGACCTCGGCCAGGAACCGGTCATCGTCACCGCGCCTGACTCCGAGGGCCGCTACTACATGATCGAGATCGTCGACATGTGGGACAACGCTTTCGGCTACGCAGCCGGCAAGGAACGCGGATACAAGGGTGGCAAATACGCGGTGGTCGGGCCGAACTGGAAGGGCGAACTGCCGGCTGGCGTCACGCGCATCGACAGCCCGACGCGCTGGGTCGAGATGCAGCCGCGCGTGAGCGTCAAGAATCAGGCCGATCTTCCGGGCGCAAAGAAGGTCATGGATGCAATCAAGGTGCAGGGCTTGTCGCAGTACTTGGGCAAGCCAGCGCCGGCGGCCCCGGCATACAACTACGAGGCGCCCAAGCTCGTTCCCGGAATCGCCAGCAGCCAACTGCAATTCACTGATCCGCTGCAGTTCTGGTCACTGTGTGCGGCATCGATGAACGAGAACCCGCCACCCGAAAGCCAAATCAAGGCCGTGCTGCCCATATTCAACAAGTATCTCGGCTTCGAGACTGGAAAGCCCTGGAGTTCCGCCAGGGTGGACCCACTGATCCTCGCGGAAATGAAGGTCGCAGCCCAGCAAGTGGGTGCGATGATGAATGCGGTCGGCCCTATCGTCGGCACGGCGACTGGCAACTGGAACCCCTCCCCGGTGGATTTCGGTGCGACTGGTGCCGACTACCTGACGCGCGGCATCAATTCGGTGCTTGGGCTGACGGCGAACACGACGGTCGAGGCTTTCTACATCCTTGGCGCGCTCGATGCGAACTTGCAACTGCTGGACGGTAACAAGGCGTACACGATCACCTTCGAGGCATCGAATCCGTACATCAAGGTGATCCCGCCGGGCTTCTGGTCAGTGACCATGTATGACGGCAAGACAAAGCTCACTGTTCCGAACCCGATCAATCGCTACAACCTCGGCAGCCACAACGACCTGAAGAAGAATGCCGACGGGTCGTTCACCATGTATCTTCAGCCGACCAGTCCAGGCAAGGACAAGGAAGCCAATTGGCTGCCTTCTCCTAAAGGGCCGTTCTACCTGCTGTTGAGGAATTACGCGCCAACGGCGGAGGCCGACAAGGCGCTGGCCAATACGGGCGCCAACCCGATGCCGCTGATTGTTCCGGTGAGCGGGAAGTAACGCCGCATGGTTGGCAGGTAATACACGGGCCGTTTCGTCATCGGAACGGCCCGTTTAAAACCATAAGTTGTGTGTGACATAAGGGAATTCAACACTCCAGAACGGGGCGCAGGGGTTCTCCCGCCGTACTTGCCGTGTGAATAAACGATTCAGTTTTAACCAATGAAAGGCAAGTGAAATGTTGAAGTTCAAGAAAACCCAGGTCGGATTGATCGCGGTATCGATATCGCTCGCGCTGGCCGCTGGCCCAGTCGCAGCGCAGGACAAGAAGCCCAGCGCGTCGCCCGAGCAAATTCAGGCGATCGAGACCTGGTCCTACACGCTGGCCGTGCAGGCGGCCACCTTCGCCGCACCGCTGGTGGCGATGTACAACCTGCGCTCCACCGTGGCCGTCGGCCCTAAACCCAAAGCGGCGCCCAACACCATCTGGCGCATGGAGGACATCTCCACGCCCAAGCTGGCCGCCGAGTCGGGTTATGTGTCGCCCAACCTCGACGTCATCTATGGCTTCGGCTTCGCCGACCTGGGCGCCGAGCCGGTCATCCTGACCGCGCCGGACTCCGGGGGCCGCTATTACATGATCGAGATCGTCGACATGTACACCAACGCCTTCGCCTACCCGGCTGGGGGGCCCTCCGGCTACCAGGGCGGCAAGTTCGCGCTGGTCGGGCCGGGCTGGAAGGGCGAGTTGTCGGCCGACGTGAAGCGCATCGACAGCCCGACGCGTTGGATTGAAATTCAGCCGCGAGTGATGGTCAAGAACGAGGCCGATCTGGCCGGGGCCAAGAAGGTGATGCAGGGCATCACCCTGCAAACGCTGTCGCAATACAAGGGTGGCGGCGCGCCCAAGCCCGTCGCCTACAACTACGAAGTACCGAAGATGAAGCCGGGCGTGGCCACCAGCCACATGCAGTTCGACGATCCGCTGCAGTTCTGGTCGATCTTCTCGGCAGCCATGAACGAGAATCCGCCGCCGGCCAGCCAGATCGAAGCGGTTCTGCCCTCGTTCAAGTACCTCGGCATCGAACTGGGCAAGCAGTGGAAGCCCTCCGACGTGAACCCGCTGATCCTGGCGCAGATGAAGAAGGCGGCGCAGGGCATCGGGCCAATGGCGCTTGGCACCATGCCGCTGGCCGGCACGCTGAAGGACGGCTGGGTCATCCCGCCTGCCAACACGGGCTTTGGCGGGGCGGACTATTTGTCGCGCCTCGACGTCGCGGTGTTCGGCCTGACGGCCAACACGGCCACGCAGGCGATCTACTACTCGGGCGTGCTGGATGGCAACAACCAGCCGCTGACCGGCGCGAAGAAATACACCATGACGCTGAAGCCACCGATGGCCTACGCCAGGCCGGTGCCGCCGGGCTTCTGGTCGGTGACGATGTACGACAAGCTCACCAGCTACACCGCGGCCAATCCGATCAACCGCTATCATCTCGCCGACTACGACCAGCTGACGAAGAACGCGGACGGCTCGATCACCATCTACATGCAGACCACCAGTCCGGGCGCGGACAAGGAATCGAACTGGCTGCCGACGCCGAAGGGGCCGTTCTATCTGATCTTCCGCAACTACGCACCGGATGCCTCGGTGTCCGAAGGGCTGAAGGATCGCGCGACCTTCCAGGGGCCACCGGGGGTGATGCCGGTCGGCGGCAAGTAAGGCACAGGTCTGGCCTGCAACCCGGGCTGTCGCCTCACGGCGGCAGCCCTTTCCCATTTGCCACGTCCAATCACCCGAGGAACTGGCGCAGCCCCAGTACGGAAACACGATCGTTGACCACGATTTAGTCCACAAGGAGCACTCAATGTCCAGAATTGCAAGCTCACTCCTGGTCTGCCTGCTTGCAGTATCCGCTTTGGTGATGGCCGAGCCAGCGACGAGCGAAGCGCAGCCGACGCCCTCGGTCGAGGAACTGGTGAAGCTCAAACAGAACCCGGTGAGCGGGCTGAAGCAGATCTTGTTCCAGGCCAACGTCAACCCGAACTATCCCGACTCTGGAAAGACGCAGGGCATCTATTCGCTCCAGGCCGTCTGGCCGTTCTCGATCAACGAGGACTATCGGCTGGTCACCTACACGATCGTTCCTCAATACCACATCCCCAGTTCCCCAGGTGAGAGCACGCGCAACGGACTGGGCGATACGCTGATCAATCTGTTCGTGTCACCAAAGAAGGCTGGCGCACTGGTCTGGGGCGCCGGTCCGACCATCCTGTTGCCGACCCGCAGCGATCCTCTGCTCGGTAGCAACCGCGTGGCCCTGGGCCCGGCAGCCCTGATTTTCTATCCACAGGACAACTGGAGCGCCGGCCTCGTGGTGCAAAACGGGTGGTCGCTCGGCGGCTCGGGCGTCAACAAGGTCAACGCCTTCGGTGCGCAATACCTTTTGAGTTACAACCTGCCGGATGGCTGGTCGCTGTACAGCAACGCGACGATCACCGCCGACTGGACGAAGGAACAGAGCGAGCGCTGGACCCTGCCGGTCGGTGGCGGGGTCGGCAAGCTGTTCTTCGTCGGGCCACTGCCGGTGAGTCTGTCGCTGCAGGCGTTCTACAACGTCGTTACGCCGACCGGCGGGCCGGATTGGTCGGCGAATTTTCAGCTGGCCTTCCTTTTTGGCGCGCCGCAGAAGTGAAGTTGGGCCAAATCATGACCGGACACGTGTCCCTCAGGTGCCGAACAAGCAGGGATGAACTGTCATCGGCGTGAAGCAGCGACGCTGCGCCCGCGACAAGCGTCGGAGTGGTAAACTAATCCGCTGTCCATCCATGCACATAAGGCATGGAAGTCATGGCTTTCAGCATACTCCCATGGTCCTGAAGGCAATGACCGCTTCTCCTCCCTTGCAGAGCGTATTCCTGATTGCGTGAAGGAAGAAGTCGTCGGGCAGGTAGCACACTTCGTGAACTCCCCATCTCGCCCCTAACCCCGCCAGCGGGCAAGGTAAGATTCCTGGGTCGCCGACGCGACTCCCACCGTAAGGAAAACCGTAAATGAAATTGCTCAAATCCCCTATTCTGCTGGCCAGCGCTGCCTCGCTGCTGCTGCTCGGCGCCTGCAACTCCGACCAGAATGCCAAGCCCGCTGCCGCTGTCCCGGCGGCGAAAGAAGCCGCCGAAGTGACGGTGAACGGTATCGGCATCAGCAAGAAGCGTGTAGACATGCTGGTCAAGCAGGCTGCCGGCAACGGCCAGCCGGATAACCCGGAGGCCAGACAGGGCATCGTCGACAAGCTGATCATGCAAACCGTGGTTGCCGAGGAGGCGGTCAAGAAGGGCCTCGACAAGTCGCCTGAAGTCATCGAGCAAATTGACTTGATCCGGCAATCGGTCCTGGCCAACGCCTATGTTCAGGATTTGATCAAGACCAGTGCGGCCAGTGACGAGGTGCTGAAAGCCGAATACGAGAAGATCAAGGCAACGATTACCGGCTCCGAATACAAGGCGCGCCACATCCTGGTCGACAAGGAAGCTGATGCGAAGGACATCATTGCCAGACTCAGGAAGGATCCTGGATCATTCGAGAAGCTGGCCATGGAAAAATCGAAAGATGCCGGTTCCAAGGCCAGGGGTGGCGAGCTGGGATGGTTCGATGCGGGCAGAATGGTTCCCGAATTTGGCGCTGCGGTCAGCAAGCTGGAAAAGGGCGCGATCACTCCAGAGCCGGTGAAAACCCAGTATGGCTACCACGTCATCCAGCTGGAGGATGCCAAGCCCATCGAAGCACCTCCCTTTGAAGAAGTCAAACCTCATCTGGCCCAGCAGGTTCAGCAGCAGAACGTCAAGAAGCAACTGGAAGAGCTCAAGGCCAAGGCCAAGATCGAGCCCGCGGTGGCACCAGCAGCAGCGGCAGCAGCGGCACCAGCGGCAGCGGCGACACCCGCAGCACCCGCAGTTACCAAGTAAACCCGCTCGCATCGTTCATACGCCGCGACACGCCTGGCGTGGCGTATGAACCGAATTCGGGGTGTAAACGGGCAGGCGATGTCAATCGGCTGGGGCGTTCAAGGAGACATGAAGTGGAAACGAAAATGCACACACCCGAACAAGTCATCGTTGATCGCTTGTCGATTCTGGCACTCGCCGCGACGATCCTGTTTCCGGCAGCACCGGCGCTGGCGGCTGCCAGCCTGAAAGGGCAGGTACTTGGCGGCGGCGCACCGATCGCCAACTCGACGGTTACTCTGTGGGCGGCCAGTGCCGGCGCGCCGCAACAACTGGGTCAGGCGCGCAGCGGCGCAGACGGTGGTTTCACGATGGTGGCACCTGCGGCCACTGCCAAAACCAGCCTCTATCTGACTGCGCAGGGAGGACAGCCAACCGCCAGCAAGGCCGGTGGCGACGATCCTGCCATCGCGCTCATGACCGTGCTGGGTAGCGAGCCGCCAGGCAAGGTCACGATCAACGAGATGACGACCGTGGCATCGGTGTGGACCCATGCGCAGTTCATCGATGGCACGGCGATCAAGGGCCAACCGCTACAACTGAAGATTGCCGCGGGCAATGTGCCGAACTTTGTCGATCTGCAAACCGGTGGCTGGGGCAAGACCATTCAGGACGCATTGAACAGCACCCAGTCGCCGACCATGGCCAACTTCGCCACGCTTGCCAACGTCCTGGCGGGTTGCGTCACCCGTGTAAAAGCGGATGCCTGCACCAGCCTGTTTGTGGCGGCCAGCGCACCGGATGGCAAGGTGTCCGCCGATACGCTGACGGCAGCAGGATCGATCGCCCGCTCTCCCTGGCATCAACCCGAAAAGGTCTTTGCGCTGCTGGACAATTTCTATCCCGTCCCGGCAGGCAAGCCGGCGCCGCGGCCGACACCATTCACGCCCTATCTGACCTTTGCACCAAGCTCCTGGATTCTGCCGCTCCGTTTTGCGGGCGGAGGTTATTTCGCGGGTGGCAAGCTGATGTTCGACAGTCAGGGCAATGTCTGGACGGCCGACAACTTCTAGGTCGGCGCGCAGGCTCAGGACTCGCTCTGGCAGGGCCACGTCTCGAAGTTCGCGCCTGACGGCAAGCCGCTTTCGCCCGAAACCACCGGCTTCACCGGCGGCGGTCTGCTGGGTCCTGGTTTCGGTCTGGCCATCGACGCCAAGGACAATGCCTGGATGACCAGCTTTGCGGGCAACAACAACATCGCGCTGTTCGACAAGAACGGCAAGCCGCTATCGCCCCCCGAGGGCTGGACCCTGGGCGGCAAGCTCACCAACATGCAGGGCATCATTGTCACGCCCGGTGGCGACATCTGGGCCGCCGACACGGTAAGCTCGCAGTTGGTTCGCATTCCCAAGGGCGATCCTTCCAGGGCCGAACTGCTGTGTCAGAACCCAAGTGGCGACCTCCTCAAGAACCCCTGCAAGCTGGTGCTACCTTTCGCCTTTGCCATCGACCAAAAGGACAACCTCTGGATCACCAACATCCTGGGTAGCCACGTCACGCGGTTCCCGGGCGGCGACCCGACCAAGGCCGAGACCTTCAAGACCGGCTACTCGGGCAGCGGCCTGGCCGTCGACAGCCTTGGCAAAGTCTGG
>RRZU011005214.1_pt1 | contig 11773 bp, 10 predicted proteins | sample 2165561 | NCBI WGS metagenome assembly RRZU01 (sample SAMN10456909, study PRJNA506462) | wastewater metagenome | isolation source: wastewater sludge | place: USA: Moscow, Idaho | reverse complement strand
TTTATTATTAACTCTAATTATCTACAGAATTATAGAGATTTTACACCAACAATGACAGGAATTGCTTTTGTTTATCAAGGAATTGGTTATGTGATTGCGAGTTTAATTGCCAGTCGCTTGATTGACAAGTACGGAAAATCGGTCATTTTAGTTGGATTACTGATTATGATTACTGGTTTGTTGGCACATTTAGTAGTTTTTAATCAACCGGAAGTCGATGTAAATCAGATTCATCTCTTGTTTTTCTTTTACGGAATTGGCTGCGGAACTGTGTTGCCATCATTAATGACTTTAGCTTTAAGAGATCTTGATAAAACTTTAATCGGCGTTGGTTCAGCTCTTTATTTGACTGTACAGCAATTATCCATTTGTTTAGGAATTGCCTTTATAGTAGGGTTGTATTTAAACTATCCGCAAAAAACGTTCTTTCATTTTTCTCAGCTTTCAAGTGCTTATGGTTACTCAAGTTTAGTTTCTGTAATCTTATTAATCCTTGTGGCATATGTTATTAATTTGTTATTTACTAACACAAAATCCAAATAATAACTAATTTCAACTAAAATATAGAAAACGATGTATTCAATCTTACAAAACGACCAATATAAAATGGATGAGTTATTACAATTAACTAAAGATTATGGTCTTAATTTTTTGCAAAATATCAACTCTCGTCCAACATCAGCTAAAGAAAATAATGTAGATTTAAAGAACGTACTTTCTCAAGATGGAATAGGAACAGAAGAGGCTTTGAAAGAATTTATTCAACGATTCGAATCTATTATTGTAAGTTCTACAGGATCACGTTATTTGGGTTTTGTAACAGGAGGTTCTACTCCTGCAGCAATTGTTGGTGATTGGTTAACTTCAATTTTCGATCAAAATACGCAGGCCGTAAAAGGTTATGGTGATGTTTCTGCTAATGTTGAGTTTGAAACCATTCAATTATTATTGGATTTATTTAACCTTCCAAATAATTTTTTAGGAGGTTTTGTAACAGGTGCTACGATGTCTAATTTTACGTGTTTAGCTGTTGCGAGGCAATGGTATGGGAAGCAGTTGAAGAAAGATTTTGCGAGAGATGGAGTTTCGGAGAAAGTAACAGTTTTGTCAGCAACTCCACATTCTTCTTCGATCAAATCTTTGTCTATGTTAGGAATTGGAAGTAATCATTTAGTTAAAATTAAATCAATTGATGGAAATCGAGAAGCGATTGATCTAACAGATTTAGAAAAACAGATTTTAAAACTAGAGGGAAAACATTTTATTTTAGTTTCGAGTGCAGGAACTGTAAATACAGTTGATTTTGATGACTTCGAAGCGATTTCAAAACTCAAAAAGAAATATAATTTTTGGTGGCATATTGACGCTGCTTTTGGTGCTTTTGCCGCTTGTTCATCGGATTTCAAACATTTAGTTAAGGGATGGGAGAATGCAGATAGTATCACAATTGACGGACACAAATGGCTAAATGTACCTTACGATAATGCTGTTTTCTTTGTGAAAGAACAACACAAACAGTTGCAAGTCGAAACATTTCAAAATTCTAATGCGCCTTATTTGGGAGATCCGTTGGATAATTTTAATTATTTAAATTTCCTTCCTGAAAATTCAAGAAGATTACGTGCCTTACCAGTTTGGTTTACACTAAAGGCTTATGGTAAAAAAGGTTATCAAGATATTGTAGATAATTCAATCAATTTAACACAACAATTTGGGCAATTTATTGAACAAAGTAATAGATTAGAACTTCTAGCCCCAATAAGATTAAATACCGTTTGTTTTTCTTTAATTGGTGACGAAAATCAAGAACGTGTAACTCAATTTTTATCAAATATTAATGATTCGGGAAAAGTTTTTATGACACCAACAGTTTTTAATAACAAGAAAGGAATTCGTGCAGCTTTTGTCAATTGGCGAACATCAGAAACCGATTTAGAGATTATAAAAGAAGTGATTCTAAAATCACTTTAAACAATTTTTTTCTCAACCATTTCTAACATTACATCAGAAGCGTGTTTAAAAGTTGGTGCTTGTTCGGTTAAACTTGGCGCATTTTTTTTATTTATTTTAAAGATCAAATCTTTATCCGTTGTAAATAATAAAGCGTTTGTAAACGGATTTTTGATGTAAGAACTTAAAATCAAAAATGTTTGTTCAACACTATGCGTTTGCTCCACTTCTTCAGTTTTATAGCGAAAAATGAATGAAAAGTTGTATTCATTATTTTCTAAAAGATTAAGACGAACAAAAATATTTTTAAGGTCTGTGTCACCAATCGTTTTGGCCATTGTTAGTTTTGCAAAAGTGCCTTCTTTGATACTTAATTTTACTTGCTCGAAAAAATCTTCAAAAACGGATTGATAAGTCATTTATACTATAATTTGAATTGCAAATTTACGTTAACCAGATGATTTATGCTTACATTTTCGCAAATTAAATGTACTTCGAATTAAAGATAGAAAGCGTAATTTTGTGTTATGATAAAACTTTTAATCATCGGTCAAGTTTGGCCAGAGCCAACTTCTTCTGCTGCAGGAACTCGAATGATTCAGTTAATTGATTGTTTCAAGAATGCTGAATTTGAGATTACTTTTGCTTGTGCAGCTTCAAAATCTGATTTTAGTTTTGAGCTGATTTCTAAAAATGTAAATGAAGTTGAAATAACATTAAATGATGAAAGTTTTAATGATTTTGTCCGAGAATTAAATCCAGAAATGGTTCTTTTTGATCGGTTTATGATCGAAGAGCAATATGGTTGGCGTGTGTCGAAAGAATGTCCAAATACACTGAAAATTTTGGATACTGAAGATTTACATTTTCTAAGAAATGCGCGACAAGAAGCGAGTAAAAAGCGAATAGAATTTACAGATGATTTATTGTTTTCAGATTTAGCGAAACGAGAAATAGCGTCAATTTTACGTTGTGATTTGTCGTTAATAATCTCGAAAAAAGAGATTGAAATATTACAAAAACAGTTTAAAATTAAGGAAGAAATATTGCATTATTTACCTTTTTTAGAAGAAAAAATTGAGGAAAAAAAGATTAATTCTTGGAAAAATTTTGAAGATCGAGAACATTTTATGTTTATCGGAAATTTTATCCACGAACCAAATTTTAATTGTGTAGAAACGCTAAAAAAAGAGATTTGGCCAATTTTGAGAAAAAAACTTCCGAAAGCAGAATTACATATTTATGGCGCTTATGCAACGCAAAAAGTTTTGCAATTGAATAATCCGAAAGAACGATTTTTTATAAAAGGACGCGCTGAAAATGCACAAGAAACAATGTCAAGTTATAAAGTTCTGTTGGCTCCGATAAATTTTGGTGCTGGTGTAAAAGGAAAATTTGTAGATGCAATGCAAACTGGAACTCCGTCGGTTTCAACAACAATTGGTGCAGAAGCGATGCACGATGATTTTGATTGGAATGGTTTTGTTGAAGATGATTTTACACGTTTCTCGGAAAAAGCTGAATTGCTTTACAATAATATAAATGAGTGGAAAGCTGCTCAGCAAAATGGAGTCAAAATTTTGAATGAGAACTACAATAAAACTAAATTTGAAGCTGATTTTTTAGAGAAAATTAATTCCGTTACAGAAAATTTAATTCAACATCGAAATCAGAATTTTATCGGACAAATTTTACAACATCATACCAACCAAAGTACAAAATACATGTCGCTTTGGATTGAAGAGAAAAATAAAAATTAATGCTCGATTTTGAAACTGTTGACTATTTTAACGAAATCACTTTTCATTATTTCGCGATCAGTGTAACTACAATATTGTAAGATTTGGTAGATAAATCCTTTCGTTTCTATAATGGTTTGTAAAAAATATATTCGTCCCATATCCAGATCATTTGTCTCAAATTCTGCATAAGCATAGTTAAATCCTTGTTCGTACGTAATGTACGGCTGCTTGATGTATCGAAATCCTTTTTGCTCGGTATAAGGTTCAATCGAATTTAAGGTATAATCGATCATGTCAAGATTAGAGTCGGCTAACTTTAGTTCATCTTTGTGCTCAAAAATCAAAAAACCATATGAATTTGGCTTCGGTAATTTACTTTTGAACTGAATTGTAGCGTAATCATTCAGACCAATTGTTCGTTGAAAATCCTCTGGTATAGTAAGTGTAAACGATTCAGCACCATAAAGTTTATGCTGCGAAAAAGAACAAATACTGAAGAATAGAGATGCGATGATGAACAATTTTTTCATGGAATGAATTTAAATAACGAAGATAAAAAAAGCCTTGAGATCCTCAAGGCTATAACGTTATTATTTCGTATAAATTGTTTATTTCGTTGAACAAGAATCATTTCCTAATTGACAAGGTGAAACACCTTCTACAATTTTAACGCCTTCTACTTCTTTTATCTTTCCGAAACCTCCCGCTACATCAATTAAATTCTCAAATCCACGAGCACGTAAAATAGAAGTAAAGATCATAGATCGGTAACCACCAGCACAATGTACAAGATAAGTTTCTTCTGGATCGATTAATTTCATTGATTCGTTGATAAAATCTAACGGAGCAGAGATAGAATCTTCTACATGAGAAGTTTCGTATTCGCCTGGTTTACGAACGTCCAAAACTTTCAATTCAGTTTCGTCAACCAATTCTACAAATTCTTCTGGTGATACAGAAACTATTTCGTCAAAGTCTTTTTCTGCATCAACCCAATTTTGGAAACCATCTTTCAAATATCCAACAACATTATCATATCCAACACGAGCCAAACGTGTCACAGCTTCGTCTTCTGTATTTGGTTCTGCGATTAATAAAATTGGTTGTTTAATATCTGTAATTAATGTACCAACCCAAGGCGCAAAATTTCCTTTGATTCCGATACTGATTGAATTTGGAATAAATCCTGCTGCAAAAGTTTGCGGATCGCGAACGTCTAAAAGTAATGCTCCAGTTTCTTCAGCAACTTGTACAAATTCGTCAGGTGTTAAAGCTCTGTTTGCACGTTCTTTAATCACGTCTAACGATTCTACACCCATTTTATTCATCATTACATTTTCTGGGAAATAGAATGGAGGAGGAGTTAATCCTGAAGTTAATTCTGTGATGAAATCTTCTTTCGTCATAGACGGATTAAGCGCGTAGTTGACTTCTTTTTGGTGACCAAGTGTATCAAAAGTTTCTTTACTCATGTTTTTACCACAAGCAGAACCCGCTCCGTGAGCTGGATATACAATAATATCATCAGACAAAGGCATAATTTTGTTGTGTAAAGAGTCAAACATATGACCAGCTAAAATCTCTTGCGTAAGATCAGAATTTAATTTTTGAGCTAAATCAGGACGACCAACATCACCAATAAATAAAGTATCACCAGAGAAAATCGCAACATCTTTTCCGTTTTCATCTTTTAACAGATATGTTGTACTTTCCATTGTGTGTCCTGGCGTATGCAAAGCTGTGATTGTAATGTTTCCTAAAGTGAAAACTTCACCATCAGTAGCAATATGCGTGTCAAAATTTGGTTCAGCAGTTGGTCCGTAAACAATTGCTGCTCCCGTTTTTTCTGCTAAATCTATATGTCCAGAAACAAAATCTGCATGGAAATGCGTTTCGAAAATGTATTTAATTTTTGCGTTATCTTTAGTTGCTTGATCTACATAAGATTGTGTTTCTCTAAGTGGATCAATAATTGCAACTTCGCCATTACTTTCTATATAATATGCACCTTGCGCTAAACAGCCAGTGTAAATTTGTTCGATTTTCATAAAAATGAATTTAGGGTGTAAAAATACTAATAATTAAATTTAGAATTTTCCGTAAACGGACGAATTCTGATACTTTTCTTCTATTTAAACTCAAATAAGATTGATAGTTAACGGAAAATTTATGAATGAAATCATAGGTTATCTCTCTGTCTTTTTTAAGTTTATAAACAATTCGCTTCCTGCGCGCGGTGGGATAGAATTGTAACAATCTTCCATTGTCTTAAAATCAAAATAATCTCTGAAATAAGTTTCATACTCCGTTTTATCGCCACCAAAAGGTGGTTCTGTATTACCAAAATCTCGGTTAAATAAAACGCCAACTAATTTTCCGTCTTTGGTTAATATTTGATTCATTTTGATGCTGTATTTCTGACGCAATTTTGGATCCAAGGCGCAGAAAAAAGTTTGTTCTAAAATCAAATCAAATTGTTCGTCAAATTCGAAAAAATCTTGGTGAATGACTCTTATATGTGGATTATCTTTAAATTTTTCTTTTATTTTCTCTACAACAACTTCCGAAATATCAATCAACGTAATGTTTGTAAAACCTTTTTCTAAAAGGTATTCTGCTTCGTAAGCGTTTCCACAACCAGGAATTAGGATTTTAATGTCTTTATTCCCGATCTGATCAATATATTCTTTTAACGGAGTAGAAGGAGATTTTAGGTCCCAACCGGTTTCGTTGTTGTTGTATTTATTGTTCCAAAAAGTTTCGTTGATTTCCATAAGTTACTGAATTATAAATTCTTCTATAAACATAAAAATAGCCATTAAAATAATGAAAATAGCAAAGGTTTTCTTTAGGAATTGAACTGGTAAAAATTTGTTGATGTATGTTCCGACTAAAATTCCGACCATTGAAATTCCGATAAAAACACTCAGAAAATTCCAGTCGATGTGTATATGCAAAGCATCGCCTATAAAAAAGCCAATTAAAGAGTTGATTGCAATAATAACTAAAGATGTAGCAGAAGCTCTTTTCATGTCTAATTTTGCAACCATCATCAATGCAGGTACGATAAGGAAACCACCACCAGCACCAACCATTCCTGTTAATCCTCCGATTAAAAAACCTTGTATAATAAGCACAGGATTGAAATTTTCTTGATTGGGTGTACCAATTTCTTGTTCTTTTTTACCTTTTAGCATAGAGATTGCAGCAAATATCATTAGAATTGAAAATAATCCGAACATTGCCATTCTACGTGTTACGATAAAATCTCCGATTGAAAATAAATTGCTTGGTAAGGCAGGAATTAAAAAAGCACGAACCATTGTAATACCAATAACAGCAGGTATACCGAATTGGTAAACAACTTTCCAATCTACCATTTTTTTAGTAGCTTGTTTTATTCCTCCTATTAATCCTGTTGATCCAACAATACAAAGCGAGTAGGCTGTCGCGATTTTTTCGTCAAAATGAAAAATATAAGCAAGGATAGGAACGGCAAGGATAGAACCTCCACCTCCTAATACGCCCATAATTAATCCTATGAAAAAAGCACCTACAAAACCAAAAAACTCGATAAAACCCATCTTATCTCAATTTTCACAAATCTATATCAAAAACGAAAGAATTTCCTATTGCATAGTTTACAAATAAATCTGTATCTTAAAGGAAACTTCTACTTAATCAATAGACGTATAATTTTTATTCTTTATTAAATTTATCTTACAAATTTCGTGTAACATTTTTTATCTTTCTGCTACTAATGTTACATACTAAAATAGTTAACTATTAAAAACACACAAATGAAGAAACTTTTTATGTCTATCTTATTTGCCGGATCAGCCTTATTTGGTCAGCAAATAAAGTTTGATGAGTATACTTTACCAAACGGATTACATGTAATCCTTCATCAAGATAATTCTGCTCCAGTTATTACAACAGGAGTAATGTATCATGTAGGATCTAAGGATGAACAAGTAGGAAAAACGGGTTTTGCTCACTTTTTTGAACATTTATTGTTTGAAGGAACAGAAAATATTAAACGTGGAGAATGGTTTAAGATTGTTTCTTCTAACGGAGGGTCAAACAATGCAAACACTACAACAGATCGTACTTATTATTATGAGACATTTCCATCAAATAACTTAGAGTTAGGATTATGGATGGAATCTGATCGTTTACGTCAGCCAGTAATTAATCAAATTGGCGTGGATACACAAAAAGAAGTTGTAAAAGAAGAAAAACGTTCTCGTTTAGATAATCAACCTTATGGTAGATTTACATACGGAGAAGCTGTAAATCCTCATATTTTCAAGAAAAGTGGTTATCGTTGGTCTGTTATTGGATCTTTTGAAGATTTGAGTAACGCTAAATTAGACGATTTTAAGCATTTTAGTCAAACTTACTATGTGCCAAATAATGCAGTATTAGTTATTGCAGGAGATTTTAAGAAAGACGAAGCAAAAAAATTAGTTGAGAAATATTTTGGAGTAATTCCTCGTGGAAAAGACGTTGTAAAAACGGTAATTAAAGAAGATCCGATTACAACTGAAGTTCGCGCAACAGAATATGATTCTAACATTCAAATTCCATTATTAGCGATTAATTTTCGTACACAAGATAATAAATCGAAAGATGCTTATGCTTTAGAGATGTTATCAAATTATTTAACAGGTGGAAAATCTTCAGTTTTATATAAAAAATATGTAGATCAAAAGAAAGAAGCTTTAGAGATCTTTGCTTTTAATCGTCAAATGGAAGATTACGGAATTTACACAATCGGAATTTTACCACAAGGAGAAGTTTCTTTAAGTAAATTAGAAAACGACATACAAACAGATATAGAAAAAGTACAGAAAGATTTGATTACGGAAGAAGATTACCAAAAAGTCTTAAACGGAATTGAAAATAGTTTTGTGGCTTCAAAATCAGGCGTAGAAAATTTAGCGCATGCTTTAGCAGATGCTTATATGTTGGGTGGAGATACAAATTTAATTAACAACGAATTGAAAATTTATCAATCTATTTCAAGAGAAGATATCAGAAATGTTGCTAAAAAGTATCTTAATAAAAACCAACGTGTAATTATTAATTATTTACCAGAATCTAAAAAAGCTAAATAAAACGACTAAATTATGAAAACGAAGATATTATCTCTTGCAATAGCATTTATGGCGGTTAGCTTAAATGCACAAGTAAAAATTCCTATGCCAAAACCAGGTCCAGCACCTACAGTTAATTTAGGAAAACCAAATGAATTTAAATTAAAAAATGGATTAACAGTAATCGTTGTAGAAAATCACAAATTACCTCGTGTTTCTGCTACTTTAACTATTGATAATCCACCTTTCGCTTTAGGAGCAAAAAAAGGTGCAGAATCTTTATTAAGCCAAATGTTAGGAACTGGTACGCAAACAAAATCTAAAGACGATTTTAACAAACGTATCGAGTTTTTAGGTGCGCGTGTCAACTTTTGGGACGAAGGTGCTTCTGCAAGTTCATTAACAAAATACTTTAACGAGATTTTTGGATACATGGCTGATGGAGCAATGAATCCAAACTTTACTGAAAGCGAATTTGCTGATGTTAAGAAACGTTATATCGAAGGTTTAAAATCAAACGAAAAATCTGTAGAAGGAGCTGCTTCTCGTGTATCTAATATTTTGACTTACGGAAAAGATAATCCTTTTTCTGAGTTTGATACGCCAGCGCAAATCGAGAAAATCACTTTACAAGACGTAAAAGATTATTATAACGCTTACTATAAACCAAACAACGCTTATTTAATTGTTGTTGGAGATATTGCGACAAAAGACATAAAAGCTTTAGCAGAGAAGAATTTTAACAATTGGCAAACTGGTAAATTAAATATTCCAGCTTTTCCGAAAGTTGCTGAAGTAACTAAAACAGAACTGAATGCAATTAATATGTCAAACGCAGTACAATCTGTTGTTTCTGTTGCTTATCCAGTTAATTTGACAAAAAAAGATCCTGACTATTATGCTGCATTAATTGCATCTTCAATCTTAGGAGGAGATTTTAATTCAAAATTAAATATGAATCTACGTGAGGCGCATGGATGGACATATGGTGCGCGTGGAGGAGTTTCTGATTCTCGTTTTATTGGTCGTTTTTCTACAAATGCTACAGTTCGTAACAATGTTACAGATTCTGCTGTTATAGAAACAATGAAAGAAATCAAAGGAATGACGTTAAATAAAATCGATCAAAAAATGTTAGACGATGTAAAAGCGAAATTCTTAGGAAACTTTATTTTAACTTTAGAAAGTCCAACAACAGTTGCAAGCCAGGCTTTAACAAAGAAAACGAATCAATTATCAGATAATTTTTATGCAGATTATATCAAGAATATTAATGCAGTAACAATTGATGATGTATTACGTGTTTCTAAAAAATATTTCCGTCCAGACCAAGCAAAAATTAATGTAACAGGTAAATTAGAGGATATTGCACCTTCTTTAGAAAAATTAGGTTATCCAGTTACTTATTACGATGCTTATGGTAATAAAACAGAGAAACCAGTTTCTGGAGCAAAAACGACTAATGTAACAGTAGCACAAATCACAGACAATTATTTCAAAGCGATTGGTGGTGCAACTAAAGTGAAAACTGTAAAATCATTGGCTCAAAAAGGAAAAATTGAAACAATGGGTATGTCAGGAACTTATACAAAAAAGGATTTAGCTCCAAATAAAACTGTTACGGTTATGAGTATAGGCGGAATGAATGTTACACAATCTTTTGATGGTGAAAAAGGATTTGTTCAACAAGGACAAAAGTTTGATTTACCAGCTGAAATGACAGCACCTTTAAAGAAAACAAGTTCTTTGTTTACACCTTTGTCAGAAGGATATAAAACAGCTAAAGTAGAAGGAATTGTTTCGGAGAACGGAGTAGACTATTACAAAGTTGTAGCCGCTGATATTTCTCGTGTTGATTTTTACGATGTGAAAACAGGATTGTTAATGAAAACTGAGCAAAAAATGAAAACTCCTCAAGGAGAAATGGTTGCAACAACGATTAACAAAAGCTATAAAACTTTTGACGGAATTCAAATTCCAGTTGAATTTGTAACAGAAAGTATGGGACAAACTGCTAAAATTACAATCGATACAGTAGAATTTAACAAAAATGTTACTGAAGCTGATTTTAAATAGAAATAATTCTTTTTAAATATTTTTCAAATTAAAAAGGCAATCTGAATTTTTGGATTGCCTTTTTTTACACCACTATGATGAATAAATACTTTTTTATAGTTCTAATCTTAATTTCGAGTTTGTGCCTTGCGCAGTTACCAAAAGGAAATACGTTTATTTACGAGTTAAACTCTGATGTAGAATTTAAATCGTCAAAATCATTTGATTTGATAAAATCGACTTCCAATCCTGTTGAGTATATTTATACGTATAACGGAGAGCAAGCTTTGTTTGTTTCAATTGATAAATTGAATAATTCCCAAACTTTAGAAATTGATATGGTACAAATTTTTGTAAGAGCAAATGGTATGTTTTATTATGATTATAAAAATCAATTTATATCAAATAAAAAAAATGTTATGAATAAAGAATATCTTGTAACTTCAAAATTTGATGATTTATACTGGATTGATTTGAACGAAACAGAAGAAATAAATGGTGTTCTTACCAAGAAATATAGTACAAAACGTAAAGATAAAGGATTAAAAGAGCATAAGATTATTACTACAACTGTTTGGGTTGACGAAACGTATTCTGATAATATTGCACCTTTTGGATTGATGGGTTTGAAAGGAATTATTGTTAAAGTAAATATTAATGGAAGAAATAATTTGATTTTAAAACGAGTTGAAACAAATTCTTTAAAAGAGATAAAACCTCTGAGCGCAAAAAATAAGGTAACTAAAGAAGAGTTTCAGGAAATTATTGATCAACTTATGCTTGAATATCGTAGAAAAAGAGCAGAAAAACTTGAGATTAATAACTGATATTAAGAAGGCAATCCAAATTTTTGGATTGCCTTTTTTTAGTTTTTTTAAAAAAAATATTATTTCTTTTTCGCGTCTTTCGCTATTTTTTCTTCCACTT